>Ga0326728_10000543_pt1 | contig 148271 bp, 123 predicted proteins | sample MB3enrmetagenome_FD_207602 | JGI IMG/M metagenome (GOLD analysis project Ga0326728, IMG submission 207602) | Lab enriched peat soil microbial communities from McLean, Ithaca, NY, United States - MB31MN | ecosystem: Environmental > Terrestrial > Soil > Wetlands > Peat | place: USA: New York... | reverse complement strand
TGCTGCCGTGGAACTGGGCAGCCAGCGCATTCGCTGAGACCATCAACCGGGCGGCCTAGCCGCCCGGATCAGCGCCGGCGCCAATCGTCAACTCAATTCCGTTCCTGTCGCCGCCGTATCGCTTACGTTTGCCTCCATGGCCTACGTGCTGCTGTGCGGCTTGCGCCGCATCGGGCTGGCGCACACCCGGTTCGCCGAGGCCACCTGCGGCACGATCCGGCTGAAGCTGCTGAAGCTTGGGGCGTTGGTTCGGGTCAGCGTGCGGCGGATCAAGATCGCCATGGCGTCGGCTTGCCCGTGGCAGGACGCGTTTGCGCTGGCGCACTGCCGATTGCGCCACGCGATCGGCTGACACGAAGCGGACAGGGCATAGTCGGCATACCGACCCCGCCAAGGCCGCCGAGATCGCGGTCGGGGCGGAGCTTGGCCGGAATTCGGCGTTTTGTTGTCGCAACGCAAGATCGCATCGGCATTCAATCCGGGTTCGGAACGTAGGCCGCCGAGCTAGTGGTCAGTATGAGAAATGCGGGCTAGCCGAGAGGCTGGGCGTATGGATCTCAGGCCCGACTTCGTCGATGCCGGCGAGTTCAACCGGGCGCTGGAGGGTAATCCGCGCATACTGCACATCAAATGACACGCAAGGGCGCCGGTTGTTCGCCGAAACGATCAAGGATATCCTATTACCCGGTCACTGACCGGCAACAGATCAGGACCGCCCGATCGCGGGTCCGGGCAGACAGGGATAAGGCGAATCGCACGCTTTGAGGCTCCCCATGGATTTGTTGATCCTTCAGGCCAGGATAAGGCGCTTTCAGACAAGCTGGCTGAGGCCGCCAGCCCGTCTGAGTTGTTAACGATTGGCGTGCTGCCTGCCAACCAACGCGCCCTGCAAAGACATGCTGAGAAAGGCAATCGTTCCGGCAGACATTTGCGCCCTGGAGTTATTGTTGATGAGGGCGACGCAAAAGTTACGCGAAATCGAAATCGCCATGGCTCGCTGGAAATGGTTCGGAGCCGCCATGATACGTGATCCGGATTGGCGGCAGGACGCAGCGGGGCGCTGCTTCGTCCGAATGACCCGAACAGTGGTGCAGGTCACATCGGCCCGTGCGGTTGCCGCCTAATCTCCGTTCGTCACCAGCGAACCGAGGGCAACATGAACGCACTCAAGGGTCTATCGTTCCGCATCGCCGATCTGCTGCTGGTCGCGGCATGGTCGGAGGCACAGTCCATGCGGATGGCCGTCCGCCTGGATCATGGCACGGAAACCGAGGATTACGAGGAAGTCCTGGCCCTGATCGCCGCCGACACGGGCTTCTGCCGGTGGGTCATTTGGCGGGAGGCCGATTGCGTGGTGGTTCAGCCATTGATCGGACGCAGCCTGCGCTTTGATTCCGTCATTGACGCGCTTGAGACGCTGGAAGCGCTGGAGCCATGCCGGCGGGTCGCCCAGACGCACATCCGGGCAACACGCTGGCCGAACTCCTGCGGCGGCGTTGTCTGAGCCTCAGGATGTAAGCGGCCGGCCCGCCGTCGTCCCCTCCCCGACATCGGCGGCCGCGTTCAGCCGATAGCCGCCGGGCACGGTCAACAGAATGCTGAAGTCGCTCGGGTCGACTTCGATCTTCTGGCGCAGGCGGTAGATGTGGGTTTCCAGCGTGTGGGTCGTCACCCCGGCATTGTAGCCCCAGACCTCGTTCAGCAGCACCTGGCGCGAGGTCACGCGGTCGCCCGCGCGATAGAGGTATTTGAGGATCGCCACTTCCTTGCCGGTCAGCCGGATCTTCTGGTTCTTGTCGGCTCGCACGAGCAGCTTGGCCGCCGGCCGGAAGGTGTAGGGTCCGATCGTGAAGACAGCGTCCTCGCTGCTGTCGAAGGTGCGAAGCTGGGCATTCAGCCGGGCGAGCAGCTCGCTGGCGCGGAACGGCTTGGCGACGTAGTCGTTGGCGCCCGAATCCAGGCCCATCACCACATCCTCCTCATTCGCCGCGCCGGTCAGCATGATGATCGGCATCCGGTGGCCCTGGCGCCGCATCTTGGCGCAGAAGTCGCGGCCGTCGCCGTCGGGCAGGTTGATGTCCAAAATAATGGAATCGAATCGCGATTCGGCCGCGTCGAGATGCTGGCTCGCCTCGCTCAGGGTCGAGGCCTCGACCGACTGGAATAAACCGGTTGCCGCAACGTGCTCAACGAGCATCTGCCGCACGGCGTCGTCGTCTTCAACGATGAGAATGGGTCGGACAGCAGACATAAGCGTGTTCCCTTCGGGGTGTGAGCGTGTTGTAAGGCGTCTTATATGCGTATCGCACTAAGTAATTATGTGCAAAGATAATCGTCTCGATAAAGACATATCGAAACAATTTGTCGTGATATCTCTGGCACGGCGGCTTATCTAACAAATTCGTTAACAGACGGTTAACGCATCAAGGATTTTTCATCCCGCAGTAGTGCCTGCCGTGAGCGCACACTCGTGACATCAACCCGAGCCGCTTGATGCTACAACGGCACACGCAAAAGGGAGAGACAAATGAGCATTTTTGGTTCGATTCTCGACAAGATCTTTCATCCCGCGGCCGCGGCTCAGCCGGCCGCCGGGTCGCCCGGCGCCGCTACAACGACCGGCGCCCCGACTGCGACGCCCGCCGGATCGGTCGATGTCGAGCAGGTGCTGACCCAGTTGGCGTCCCAGAAGGGCGGCGGCGGCAACTGGCGGACCTCGATCGTCGATCTGCTGAAACTGCTCGATCTGGATTCCAGCCTCGCCGCGCGGAAGGAGCTCGCCAACGAGCTGAACATCCACGTCGGCGCCGACGGAACCGCCGAGGAGAACATCGCCCTGCATGCCGGCGTGCTGCAAAAACTGGAGGAAAACGGCGGCAAAGTGCCCGACAGTCTGAAGCACCATTAGACCGCCGCCGATGCGAAGCGCGGCCGGAACCCCGGCCGCGCCGCCTACTGGGTCGGGCACGGCTACACCACCGGCGTCAGCAAACAGGTTCCCGGCAGCCTGACGATCGGAACAGCAGTTTTCAGAATAAGCGCGCATGGCAGCCTCCGTTTACAGGCCGGGACCATGCCTGGCGGGGGCGAGGATTTCTGTGCCCCCGGGCACATTCTGACGCTATTTCCGCGCCATGGCCGATCAAGGGAAACTCCGGGGCATCATTGTGGCGCGGGGCTTCGGCCGGATCAGTCCTTGTCAGGAATGATCTGCCCTCAGCAATTGGTTTCCTATGCAAGCAGCAGCGGCCCGGGGGTTCTTGGACAAACGGAAACTCAGGCCATCACGTCAATCCGCACCTTTACCGGGATCACGGCTCCTGCACCGCGAACGTATCGCACGACTTCAGGTTGCCGCCGCGCAAGCCGATGGTCAGCCACCGCACCCGCTGCGCCGAGGACCCGTGGGTGAAGCTGTCGGGCACCGCCATTCCCCTGGACTGCCGCTGGAGGCGATCGTCGCCAATGGCGGCAGCGGTGTTGATCGCCTGGCGAACATCGGAATCGTCGATATTGGCGTGCCGTTGGTTCATCCGGTTCGCCCACAGCCCGGCAAAGCAGTCCGCCATCAGCTCGGTCCGCACCGAGATTGCGTTCGCCGTCGCGTCGTCGCGGGCCCGCTCCTGCATCGCCTGCACCTTGGGCAGGATGCCCAGCAGGTTCTGCACATGATGGCCGACCTCATGCGCGATGACGTAGGCATAGGCGAAGTCGCCGCCGCCGCCCATGCGGCGCTGCATGTCCTGGAAGAACAGCGTGTCGAGGTAGACCTTGCGGTCGTTCGGACAATAGAACGGCCCCATCGCCGAGCGCGCCGTCCCGCAGGCCGAACCCGTCGCCCCCGAAAACAGCACCAGGATCGGCTTCTGGTAGGCGATGTTGGCCTGCTGCGGCAACACCTCCGACCAGACGTCCTCGGTCTCACCGAGCACCTTGGCGACGAAAACGCCCTGCCTGTCGCCCGGAGCGCCGATCGGCCCGCTGCCCTGCTGGCTGACCGATGAGCCTCCACCGCCGGCCACCAACTGCGCCCCGTTGATCAGCACCGCGGGATTGATCCCGAACAGCCAGCCCAGCAAGGTCAGGACGATGATCGTGCCGATTCCCAGGCCGCCGCGGCCGCCCGGGAAGCCGCCGCCTCCCTGGCCGCGGCGATCGTCGATATTGCTGGAAGCCCTCAGATCGTCGTCCCGCATGTTCGTTCCCCCGTGACGGGGGCCATGCTTGCCCGGTTTGGTCCGGTTTGGTGAGTAACGACCGCGTGGGAGGGATCAGGCGCGGCGCGGATGCTCCAGGAAAAAACGCAGCATCTCCTTCGTCGCGTCGGGTCCTTTCGAGTCGGTGAACGATCCCGCCGGCTGGCCGCCGGACCACGCATGGCCGGCGCCATGCACCGTCCATTGTTCGATCGCGATGTGCCCCGCCGCATCGCTCATGACCGTGCGGGTGTAGCGGTATCCGCCGGGGGCGTGGCCTTCGCGGGTGTGAGTCCGCAGCGACGCCCCCCGCGCGGCCCGCGCCGTCACGGCGTCGCCGTTGCGGGGATTGACCGTGGTGTCGCCGTCGCCATGGAACACGATCACCGGAACATGCCGCGTCGCCGGGGTGCCCGCGCTGCCGTGCTGCATGGCCGCGAAGGCGGATTTCATGTCGCGCGCCGCGCCGCAGGCGAGGCCCGAGTGAACGCCGATGGCGGCATACAGGTCGGGATAGGCGTTGCCCATCACCGCGGCCGCCGCTCCGCCCGCCGACATCCCGGCGATGTAAACCCGCCGCGGATCGACCGCATAGTCGCGCATGATCTCCCGGGTAATCCCGGCGATCAGCGACGGCTCGCCCGCGTCGCGCTGCTGGTCCGCCGGTTTGAACCAGTTCCAGCACTTCTGCATGTTGGCTTTGCGCGTCTGCCCCGGATAGGCGACGAGGCAGACCGCGCCATCGGCCGCCGCGTTCATGCCGGTGCCGGCGGCGAAGTCGTCAGGCGACTGCGTGCAGCCATGCAGCATGACGATCAACGGTACCTTCTGCCCGTGGTAGCCGCGCGGGACATAAAGCTTATAAGGACGGGTGCCGAACGGGTTGCTGAACGATTTCGCCAGAAACTGCCCGGCCTGCGAATGGCCGTGATCCGGCGCCGGGGGCGGTTCGTCAGGCAAATGCCGCTTCAGCCACTCGCCGGCGCGGGACAGAATGCCGGGCGCCTCGCCGCTATCCGCCGCAGGCGCGGGGGGACGGTTGAGCAGGCGCTGAATCACCGCCGTCGCCTCCTTCAACTGCCCGGCTTTGGTCAGCCTTGCGGCTTCGAGCATCTCCGGCGGCAGAATTCTGTTCATCGCATTCGCTTTCAGTTGTCTCAATGCAGCCGATCGGCCAGCGCCGCGCGGACTTCGGGACTGGCGTGCAGGGCGCCGAGCACGGTGACGGAGGCGATCGCCGCGCGCGCCAGTTCGGGTGACACATCGCTGGCGATGCTGGCCAATCCGAGGACTTTGATCTCAAGCTTCTCCCCGGCGGCACGGGCTGCCTCCAGATCGGCCCGGGTGAAATGGCGCAGCCCGAGGTCCAGCACCTTTCGCGTCACCGACTGGCTGACGACGTCGGCGTGACGGTCGAGCTGGTTGCGGATCGCCGTGCGGATGAAGTCCGTGCGGTTGGAGTAAAACCCGTCCTGAACCATCAGGTCGATGCGGCCGAGATCGACGAAGCCCAGATTGATCGTGATCTTCTCGCTGTCGGCGACCCGCTGGCGGGAGTCGGGGGTTGGGTTGTTCAGGTTTGCCATCCATGCACCATCCAGTCAGATGGTATATGGAGGTGAGCGTCGCTTTTGCAAGCGGGTGCGCAGCCTTCTGCGACGCGTGGCACGGCAAGGCGTGGATGGCCCGCTTGCGCGGGCCATGACGAGGGGAGGATGACCGCCGCTCTCCCGGTCCCGTGTACCACCAGGAGTTTTGTTGCCATTCCCGCCGCACCGGCGTTGGTCCGCTGCGCAAGGCGTTCCCTACCGGCAGGAGCCAGGATGACAATCAGACACTCTATCGCACGGCTGGTCCTTACCATCCCCGTGCTGGCTTGCGCCGCCCTGGCGCTGCCGGCGCCGGTGGAAGCGGCCCCTCCGTCGCTGCCGACGCTTCTGCCGTCCGGCACCTTCAGCACCAAGGGCAACCAGATCGTCGATCAGCACGGCCGGAACGTTCGCCTCGCCTGCGTGGGCTGGAATCAGGTGAACCCGCATATCCTGCTCGAGATCCAGACCCGCCTGATGGCCGCGCACGGCTTCAACTGCATTCGCTTCTCCTGGGTCAACGCCACGATGCAGGAGAACCTGAAGCAGATCGATTACATCGCGGCGGCGGCGGCCGATGCCGGTCTGCGCCTGATCCTGGATAACCACACCAACGAGCCCGGCCACGGCGAACGCGACATGTGGGGCGCGCAGCAACGCAATGGGCTGTGGTACGACCTGGGCGGCGAGTCCGACGGCACCGACGGCGGCGGCAATCGCGGCACCGTCACCGACGCCAAATTCGTGCGGGACTGGGAGGCGGTTGCCCGGCACTTTGCCGGCAACCAGACCATCATCGGCTATGACCTGCGGAACGAACCGCTGGACCTGCCGGGCATGAGCGTCTGGGGCGGCGGCTCCGACCGGGACATCCGTTCGATGTATCTGCGCACCGGGAACGCGATCCTGGCAATCGATCCGGACAAGCTGATCATCGTGGAGCCGCCGAACGGCGACTGCCGGGGCGTGCGGAACGACCCGCTGACGCTCAACGTGCCGGGCAAGCTGGTCTATTCGGTGCATGAATATCCCGGTGAGATCAGCGGCCAGAAGGTCGATTCCGGACCGGGCCTGATCAAGCGGATGAACGCGTTCTGGGGCTGGATGGTAAACGAGAACCTGGCGCCGGTGTTCATCGGCGAGATGGGAGCCTCGATGTCCAGCCCGGACAGCAAGGCCTGGGCCGCGACGGTCGTCCCCTATTTCAACGGCACCGGCCCGGACGGCCTGAAAATCGGCGAGGGCGGACAGGGACTCTCGACCGATTGGTGGGCCTGGGGCAATCTCGAGGGACAGAATCCGAACGGCACGCTGGAGCCCGACTGGAAGACCCCGCGGCCGGAGCAAGAGGCGGTGTATGCGAAGCTTCGGCAAAGGCCGCTTGGGGAATAGACCGGGTCCGGTTCGGGGACGCCGCCCGGCGGCGGTCCCAATCCCCCGCGCATGAAATTCCTGCGCAACACCGACGAGTTCGTCGGGCTTCTGGTGATAACCTGCATCGGGCTGTTCGTCGCCGGAGCTTTGCATGCCGGCCTGCTCAGCGACTGGTTCACCCACACCAACGAACTGCGCATCATGCTGCCCGAGACCGGCAGCCAGGGGCTGGCCTCGGGCGCCGACATCGAAGTTCTCGGCACCCGCGTCGGCACCGTCCGCCGCATCGTCGTCGATCCCAGCCAGCGCATGTACGCCGAGGGTGAGCTGGAGGAACAGGCAGCCGGCTTCATCCGCCGCGACAGCAAGGCGGTGGTGAAGAAACGCTTCGGCGTCGCCGGGGCCGCCTTCCTCGACATCACCCGCGGCAAGGGCACGCCGCTGGACTGGCACTTCGCCGTCATCGACGCGGTGACCGAGCGCGACCCGACCGAGAATATCGGCGCCCTGATCGATGAGGTGAAAAAGAAGATCTTCCCCATCCTCGAAGATGCCGGCCGCGCCATGCACGCCCTGGCTGATACCGCGCAGGGCATCGAACAAGGCAAGGGCAATGTCGGGCGGCTGATGCAGGACGAGGAGATCTCGAAACAGATCGTCCTGATGCTGGGCAACCTGAAGACCGCGACCGAGCAACTGAACACCGCGCTGGCACAGGTGCAGACCGTCACCGCGTCGGTATCGCAGCCCGACGGCGTTCCCGCCCTGCTGCATCGCGCCGACGCCGCGCTGGCCTCGGTGCAGGCGGCGACCCGCGACCTTGCCAGGGCGACGCCGCATTTGCCCGCGATTTCCCGCAATGCCGAAACCACGACCGCGGATTTACCGGCGCTACTGGCGCAGTCGCAGCAGACCGCGGCGGAACTGGAGAAGCTGCTGACCCGGTTGCGCAACACCTGGCCATTGTCCGGCTCCGCCGTGCCGGATAACCGCCGCCTGCCGCCAAGCGAGGTCAGGCCGTGAAGCGGTGCCTCGCCATGGCGGCCCTGCTTGCCGGCTGTAGCTCGCCGCCCAAGGGTCCGCCGGACGATGCGGCCCTGGCCCGCTTCGGCCATGCCGGCGAGATCGCATTCAACCAGGAGAAGCCGGAGCAGGCCGCCGGGCAATATCGCGCCGCCCTGGCGCGTGCCCGCACCCGCGACGATGCCGCGGCGATCGCCGATGCGGGCTTCAACCTGGCGACCGCGCAGTTGCGCGCCGGCCAGCCGCAGGCCGCGCTGGAAACAGCGCGGCAGCTTCAGGCGGAGCTGGCGCGGCGCGGTGTGGCGGATCCCGGGTTCGAGCTGATCGCGGCGACGGCGCTGTTCCGGTTGAACGACCTCGCCGCGGCCGACGCCACCGCCGCCGGGCTGACCGGCAGCACGGATGCGTCTCTGGCCAATGCCGCCTGGTTTCTCCGCGGCCTCATCGCCGACGCCAAAGCCGATCGGCCGGGGCTGGAAAAGGCGGCGGGGGCGCTGACGAGGACGGCGGATGCGGCGGACGTCGCCGAACTTCAGGCTCGGTTGGCGCACGACCCGGCCCTGGCGCTGCATGCGGCCGATTTGCGGCGGACCGCGCTGGACTACCGCGGGATGGCGCGCTGCCTGGCGCTGGCGGCACGGTTCACGCCGGATGCGGCGGCAGCGGCGGACCTGTATCTGCGCGCCGGCCGCAGCGCGGCGGCTCAGGGCGAGACGGCGGAGGCCCGCATCTGGCTGACGGAGGCGCGCGACCACGCCGCCGACACCGGGCTGCGGCAGGACGCCGATGAGGAATTGCAACATCTGGCCGGGCGATGACGGAAGGGATTGCGAGCATGCCACACGACGCTCTGCGCACCATCCTGTCGGGCGCGGCCGTGCCCATCGGCCCGGGTGACGGCGTCACATTCACCGGCGGCGGCGATCCGGTGCTGCCGACGCCATTCCGCATCGGCCAGGCGGGCGCGGCTTCCCTCGCCGCGACCGGGTTGGCCGCGGCGGAGCTTTGGCGGACCCGCACCGGCAGGCGGCAGCAGGTCTCGGTTGATTTGCGCCAGGCCACGGCGTCGTTGCGTAGCGGACGCTACCTGACGGCCGGGGACGGCGGCGTCCCGCCCTCACGCAACGCGATCATGGGCGCCTACCCCGCCAGGTTCGGCCGCTGGAGCTATATCCACGCCAACTTTCCGAACCATCGCAGCGCGGCCCTGAGCATGCTCGGCGTGCCCGAAGACCGCGACGCCGTTGCCCGCGCGGTGGCGCAATGGGACGCGGCGGAGCTGGAGGAGGCGATCATCCAAGCCGGCGGCGCGGGCGGCATGGTCAGGACGCAAGCGGAATGGGCGGCGCACCCCCAAGCCGCCGCCATCGCCGCCCTGCCGCTGCTGGAAATCCTGCGCATCGGCGACAGCCCGCCGGAACCGATGCCGCTGGGCGGCCGTCCGCTGTCCGGCATCCGTGTGCTCGACCTGACGCGGGTGCTGGCCGGTCCGACCGGCGCACGCACGCTGGCCGAGCACGGCGCGGACGTGCTGAAGATCACCGCGCCGCATCTGCCGAACCTTGGATACCAGGAGTTCGACACCGGCCACGGCAAGCTGTCTGCGCATCTCGATCTGCGCGATAGCGGCGATCTCGGGACGCTGCGCGGCCTGGTGCGTCAGGCCGACGTGTTTTCCCAGAGCTACCGGCCCGGCACGATGGCTGCGCGCGGCCTGTCGCCCGAGGCGCTGACGGCGATCCGCCCGGGACTGGTCTATGTCTCGCTGTCGGCGTTCGGGCATACCGGGCCGTGGGCGGCGCGGCGCGGTTTCGACACTGTGGTGCAAAGCGTCAGCGGCATCACTCTGCGCCAGGCGGAGCTTGTCCCCGGCAAGGCGCCGGGACCGCAGTTCTATCCGGTTTCCGCGATCGACTACTGCACCGGCTATCTGATGGCGTTCGGCGCGATGGTGGCCCTGAACCGGCGGGTGACGGAGGGCGGAAGCTGGCTGGTGCGGATCTCCCTGGCGCAGGTCGGCAAATGGATCGTCGATCTGGCGGAAGTCCCAGCGGCCAGCCTGCCGGGCGTGGCGGCGGAGTTCACGCCGGATGAACTGGATCGCTGGTCGATGGTGAGCGAGACGCCGTCCGGGCCGCTGCGGCACCTCAAGCCGGTCGTCCGGATGTCGGAGACGCCGCCTTACTGGGCGCGGCCGTCGGTGCCGCTGGGATTCCACCAGCCGATCTGGCCGGCGAGGTGAGGCCACCCTTCTCTTCCCGTCGTGGCCCGGCTTGTCCGCACAGGCGCTAACTTAGCGGGTCCGGCGGCGGCCGCGTGTAGTTGTGTCATGGCCGGATTTAGTCCGGCCATCCAAGTCCGGCAGTCCGGAGACGCCGGACATGGCCTACACCCTGGCGATCGGCATGGCGGTGGCGTCTACGCTCACCTGCTTCAAGCCGGACGCGCTGCCGAACGTGGTGGAAGGTATCAATCTGCCGCTGACGATGAGCGGCATGAAGTGGCGGCTCGTGCAGACACAGTGAACACCTATCGGACGCTGCCGCAGTTTCAGCCGCTGTGGTCCGCCGCTCAGGGAGGATGAAAGCCACCCTCCCTGTAGCGGAGCAGATCAGGCAATCAAGCGTTGTGCGATGGCATCCGACGGCGGCGGGCCGTCGATCCAGTGTTGAAAGGCGTCCAACTCCGTCCACAGGATCGCCAACGCTTCCTCCACGGCGGGCAAGGTGCGCTCGCGGCAGACCTCTTCCTCCTGGTCCATGTGGTAATCAAGGGTCTCCCGCAGGTTATCGTATGCCGGGAGGAAATCAGCCGGATACGGTTCCTCAGTCGTTAGCATCAACGCGCGGCAGTCGGATGCGAGCGGCGCGAGAACACGAAGGATGATGTCCGCCGTGTCCGCGAACTCGCCCTCAATCTGCCATTGCAGGATTTCCCGCCCACGCCGGACCGGTTCCGCGCCGTGCAGCTTGAGGCGACGGAGTTCGTCAATCTCTGCCGGAGTCGGCAGGGATAAAATGGCGGCAGTCGGCGGAATAGTCTCGGCAGTAGGCTCTTGCTGTGGTGTCCCGATCATGGGTACTCCGTGGTGTGGCTTGTGTAGGTCTTGGCCTATTTTTCCCCTTGCCAGCGAAGATCGGGTGTGCAAGTTTGGGTCTGCGAGACACTTGCTACCGAAAAAAGCCTGGAGAAAGAGCGGGTTAGACTTCGAATCCCGCCGCGAATGCTGAGCGCCGCTGGTTGTCTGAGTGTACGAAACTCGGGCAACCGGGGTTTCCATGCGCGCCATTGGTCTTTAATGCCATAATGCGAAATCCATTACAATACCCCACAGGTGATGCTGGGCGACCCTTGTCGCGATAAATCCCTGATGGATAAAAACTTAGACACGCCGCACCTGGACGCCGCCCGCGCCCTTCGGGACGAGTTCCAACAGGCCATCGAAGCCGAGGTTGCGCGCTGCTCCCAGTGGTGGCAGTGGCGGTACTGGCGATTGCAGGTTTGGTGCTGGTGGTACGGGCTATGAATGACGCCGTTGTTAAGCCATAACTAAATCAGACCGTGGGCGACCAGCGCGGGCGCAACTTCGCGTGAGGTTACAAAAACGTCGGGTTTCCGCCGTTTTTACGGTTTGGTCGTAGTCCGGCCATCCACGATTTCAGTTGGTTCGGCACCGCAAAGCGTGGGTGGCCGGGCCAATCCGGGCCATGACGATGAGAGAACGACGCTACGGCCAGACTCTTCTCTCGCTGCCCGTTATCCTGATAGCCATGGGGCCGTCCACACATGACACGGGGAGAATGTCCGGGCCGCCGGCGCTCATGTTAGCGCCTATGCGGCTTGTCCGGGCCACGACGGTTGCAGGGACACTTCCCGGGTGTCGCTTCACCCCGCGGGCGGTGCGACGCCCTTGATCTGGGTCCGGTGCATGATCCGCCGCGCGGACTGATCGAACGGATCACGGCGGTGCATCGTGCAGCGGTTGTCCCACAGCACGAGGTCGCCGACTCGCCACTGGTGCGTGAAGCACAGCGCGGGCTCGGTCGCGCAGGCCCAAAGCTCGTCCAGCAAAGCGTCCGACTCCGGCAGGTCGAGGCCCTCGATCCAGGCCAGCCGCCGGCGCCCGAGATACAGCATCCGCCGCCCGCTCTCCGGATGGGTGCAAACCAGCGGATGCAGGGTGCCGGGCGCCTGCCGCGGATCCTCCGAGGGCGTCACGCCCTGGCGCACATAGCCGCCGCTGTTGTAGGTCCCGTCATGCTTCACCCGCCGTCCGATCGCGCGGGCGCGCAGGCCGTCCGGCAGGGCGTCGAACGCCGCATACATGTCGCAGAAGGAGGTGTCGCCGCCCGAGGGCGGAATTTCCACCGCATACAGCATGCTCGCCTGCGGCGGTTCGGCGAGATAGGACATGTCGGTGTGCCACGCGGCTTCCCCGGCGCCTAGGCTGCCGATGGCGATGCCGTCCTCGATAACGTTGGAGACGATGTAGATCTCCGGCAGCCCGGGGACGAAGCGCTGGCCGTTTTCCTGCACCGGCGCGTGGTCGAGCTCGCCGAACCGGCGGGAGAAGGCGATCAGCTCGAGGTGATTGAGCGTCTGGCCGCGGAACAGCAGCACCTGATGGTCGATCCAGGCCTGCCGGATGACGCCGAAAGCGGTATCTTCGATGGAGCGCAGATCGACGCCCGTGACCTCGGCGCCGAAGCCGGCATTCGGGGCCTCCGGACGCATCGGGGCGATGCCGGGAGTCTGGTGTCGGAGTGCTGCGGAACCCATGCGCTGGCCTTCATCCGGAAATGCGGCTGCGCTTATAGGTCGATCACCGCGGCCGATAAAGCCGCGGAGCTTTTCCGGGCCGGGGCCCGGACAAGCGAAGGGGACCGGCCATTGCTGCCCGATCCCCTTTTGTAGCAAACGGAAGTGACGATCCCGCTGTCTACTTCACCGCAACCTTAGCCGGACCAGCGATCCAGTTGTACTTCGGGCTGCTGAGAATCGACAGGTGGATCACGACGGCCACGGCCAACAGGGCCAGGAAGATCGGAACCAGCCAAGTGGCCGGGTTGACGACGAGCCAGAACTTGTAGTCGTTGTCGGGATTGTGTGCCATTGTATTTGTCTCCTAAATCAGAACCACGGGCGCCAGGCGAACACCAGCACGTGCGCCACGATGGCGATCGCGAGCCAGGTCTGGAAGCCGATCTTGAACTGAGCGTGGAATTCCTGGGCCTGCTCTTCGGTCAGGCCGGAAAGGCTAGCTGCCATGTTTTGTGTCCCTTTGATTGGGGGTTATCGTCTCGCAACGCGGTTCCCTCGCTGGCCGGATGTTTGTTACTAAACAAGACGGCAGCATCTACCGCCCAGAATACCCGTCGCCATTTCCGGTTCAGCGAGATCCTGTAGCCGGGCTTGACGACGGGAACCGGACATCTCAGCCCGGCTCCCGGCGTACCACACGGAAGTAACGGTCTCGGTGCTTACTTCACCGCAGCCGCGGCCGGGGCCGCACCGGCGATCCAGTTGTGCCGCGGGCTGCTATTGAGAATCGACACGTGCACGATGACGGCCACGGCCAGCAGAGCCAGGAAGATCGGAACCAGCCAGGTCGCCGGGTTGACGACGAGCCAGAACTTGTAGTCGTTGTCAGTGTTGTGTGCCATTGTCTGCGTCTCCTAAATCAGAACCAGGGGCGCCAGGCGAACACCAGCACGTGCGCGACGATCGCGATCGCGAGCCAGGTCTGGAAGCCGATCTTGAACTGAGTGTGAAATTCCTGGGCCTGCTCTTCGGTGAGGCCTGAAAGGCTAGCCATGTTGATACCCTCCAAAATCGAGTACTCGTCGTTGCCGCGCATCCCTCGCGGCAGGGAAACCGTGAACAATCCGTCACGGCAGGGTCTTCGCCAGATGCGTCTCGCGAATAGCCAGTCATGGCGAAGAAAACTTTTCGACGGCGGCGGTGCGTATCCGCCGTATCGTTCAAAGGTTTTCTCCGTATGAACTGATTGTCATCTTAGCCTGACGGACATCGTTGTCAACGCAGGTTGTCAATAATTTGTGTCCGGAACTTTCCGGGGTGCCGTCATGGAATCCGGAAGGGAAATGGACCGATTTTGTCAGAGAAATGACGGGCGGGCGTAGGGGATTCCCTTACATGCGGTGTAGGGATCGCCCGGAGTGCGTGGTTTCGCGGCCAATACCGCATCGCGGGTCATGTATTCCCTGACAAGGGAAGCGGCAATTCCTGACACGCCGGTCACAGGGAGTGCCGCAAAACCGTATTCGCGACTCCGCCAGAGCCGCTTGTCCCGCCGACACCAGACTGCGCCTGTCGGGACGCGGCAGACGTAACACTGGGGGATGCGTAGCGGGACTGTTGTCGCGAGCAAATGACCAATTGTCAACTGCCGAATGCATGATTTCTTCGATTAGGCCAAAAGCCCCTGCCAGCGAGCCTCGGCGGCGCCGTCAGGTCATGCCGGCGGAGGCCGCCATGAAGGCGCGCGGCAACTATGCCAGCGGATGGGCCGAGCCCGGCCGGCAAAGAATCGGGACTAAACCTTCTCGACAGCAACGACTTTCAGCACGAGCGCGTCGATCGCTTCCAGCGCGGCCGCCACCGGCACGACAATCCGTGCCGCATCCAGAATCAGCCGGAAGGTCGACGGGTCCAGGCTTTCGTCGTCGCGGAACTCCGCCGAGCTGCCGGTCTTGTCGATCGCGCCGAACACGGCGTGCTGGCCGACCGCCTCGGGTGCGGCGAATTCGCTCAGCCTGTCATAGCAGAACCTCACCCCGGGGCTGGCACGATCGGCCTCATCGATAGCACGCGGCACATCCACGGGGCGGGTCTTGCGCGCCTGTTCAATCCAGCCGCCGGGCTGAGTGAAGGCGCGGTCCGCCACGTAGGCGTCGATGTCGGCCAGCCTGCCGCTTTCGGCCAGGAGGCCGAGCTGCCGCTCGATCTGCAACACCACCGCGCCGGACTCCAGCAGGCTGCGGGCGGCCAGCGCGGCGGCTACGGGATTGCGGGCGTCCCACAGGGTGATCGCGCCGCTGACGAGTATAAGGATCCGGTGCAGGATCGCCTGCTCGAAAAGGGCGAGCCACCACGCGCCCTTCGACGCCTGCAACTCTCCCTGCCGCAGCAGCGTGGCCTTCTTGCGGGCCTCCAGCGTCTCGAGAACGCCGTTCAGCGCCTGGATATCGTCCCAGTCGGCCCCGGAGGCGACGACGATGCCGCGGTCGAAAGCAACCGAAGCGCTGGAACTTGTCGATGCCGCGCGGCGCGGTTTGGCGCCGTCGCTCTTCGACCCGCCGCCGATGGTGGCCATTCCGGCAAAGCCCGACATGCCAACACGGAGAATAAAGGTCGCAACATAATAGCCGAAGATCCCCATCACGATGACGATCGCGAGCTTGGGGATCTGAATCCCGAAAATCGGCGGGATTTCGAAGCCGAAGATGTCCATACGTTTGCTCTTCCAGAAGTAACGCCGGCAGACAGCCCCGGCGCGCGTGATGCCGGCAGCGGTCAGGTCGAGGTCGAAGCGGCCGACAGGACGCCCTCGGGCGCCGGATGATCCCGCCCGGCCGGGAGTGACGTGTCCGTCCGGCTGTCGCCGCCGGGGCTCGCCGACTCGCGGTCCGCGATCAGAGGCCTGATCGCAACCAGCGTCGCCAGCAGCAGGACGATCTCGATGCCGTAGACCACGGCATAGCCGGTGACCGGGGCGGCGAGCGCCTCACCGAAGTAGCCGCGCTGCGCCAGCGCCGAGACGCCGTCCCGGAGCACGCCGCCGGTGGCGATCGCGGCGCCCGCCGCGGACGCCTGCACCGCACCCCAGGTGCCGAGAGCCAGCCCGCTGAAGCCGCCTGTCGCCCGGCCCATCACCGCCGACAGCGTGCCGACGACGAACAGCGCGCTGCCGAAGCCAATCAGCATGGTGCCCAGGCCGAACGGGACGATGGAGGCGAGCGGGGCGGCGCCGAGAACGCAGGTGAAGGCGAGCAGGCCGCCCAGCACGCCATAGGCCGACAGCCGGTACGGTGCGAGACCGCGCTTGAGCAGCCGCCCCGACAGCAGGAAGCCCAGCACGCCGCCGATGGCCAGGAAGGCGGTAAGGATTGTCGTCGTGCCGACAGGAAGATGCAGGATCTGGCCGCCATAAGGCTCCAGCAGGATGTCCTGGGCCTGGAACCCGAAGGTGCCGAGGCCGACGACGACCAGCGCGCGCTTCGATTTGGCGTCATGCGTGAACATCGCCCAGGCGGCGCGGAAGGTCGGCTGCTTCGGCGGGTTCTTGTCGCGCTTGCTGACGAAGTAGGCCCGGTCGAACGGCTCCTGCTTCCACAGCGCGAAGAAGTTGACCACCAGGGTGATCGCCGAGGCGGTCTGCACCACCTGGATCAGCTTGACCTGTTCGAAATCGCGCAACGCGATGCCGAAAACGACCGCACTGATAACCATGCCCAGCAGCATCATGCCGCACAGCAGGGTGACGACCTGCGGATGTTTTTCCTTCGGCGCGAGGTCGGTTGCCAGCGCCAGCCCGATGGTCTGGACGGTGTGCAGGCCCGCGCCCGTGAGCAGGAAGGCGGCCGCCGCGCCGATTTCGCCGATAAGGGTCGGGTCGCGATGGTCGCCGGACATCGCCAGCAAGGCGAAGGGCATGATGGCGAGACCGCCGAACTGCATGGCGGTGCCCTTCCATAGATAAGGCAGCCGGCGCCAGCCCATGACCGAGCGGTGCGTATCGGACTTGTATCCCACCACCGCGCGATAGGGGGCGACGATCAGCGGGATCGAAATCATCACCGCGACCAGCCAGGCGGGGACGCCGAGTTCGACGATCATCACCCGGTTCAGCGTGCCGACGACGAGCACCACAGCCATGCCGACGGTCAGTTGAAACAGCGAAAGACGCAACAGCCGGCGGACCGGCAGATCCTCCGACGCCGCCTCGGCGAACGGCAGAAAAATCGGATGTCTGATGACTGCGTCAAAGGCGTTGAGAAAGCGGTTGCTCATCGGGGACTCTTCTTCAGGACCTGGAAGATGATAACGCCCCGGGCAGTCGCGCAGTTCATCCCGCCCTGCCCGGCAGACGAAGGCTAAAATTGGCCAAACATGTACAGCGAAGGCTCGTTACGAGTTTCGCTTAGTCAACCCTGCAATACGGCGTCTTTCCTGGCAAATCAATGCGGGATTTCCCGGGGGTGGATCAGAATTGCCTCCTCTCGGTTCGTCATGGCCCGGCTTGTCCGGGCCACCTATGGCCGCACGTGCCGCGACAGGTGGCCCGGACAAGCCGGGCCATGACGAGGGGGGCGGGAATGACCGGAGAACACCCGGAAGCACTCTTCCCGATGTCAGTATTTTCCCGGAACATGTCAGGGTTTTCCCTAGCCGCGGCGCTCACCGCCCGGCGCACTGGCAGCAACCCGGGGAAAATGACATTCTGCCCGGGCGGCCGCCGGCGCGGTCACCGCGGAGACACATCGATGCGCCCCAGAATCAAGCCCGCCGCGCGATGAACGGCCCGTCCGGAGCCGAACCCGAGGACATTGCCGGACCAAGCGACCCCGGTTTCGGCGCGGCCGATATCGCGAATTGCGATCGTGAGCCGATCCACATCCCCGCCGCCATCCAGCCGCACGGAGTCCTCCTCACGCTCGACCCGCAAACCATGATCATCCTCCAGGCGGCCGGCGATACCACGCGCATCCTCGGCGACCCGCCCGCGAAACTGGTCGGGCACCATGCGGAAAACTGGTTTCCCGCGGCCCGCGTCATCGGCCTGCGCTCGCTGCTGGCCGACGAAGGGCCGATGCTCCGCCCGCTGCATGTCTTCACCCTGTCGGCGCGGCACGACGGCCGGCCCATCGATGCGCTCGTGCATCGGACCGGCGGGCTGGTGGTGCTGGAACTGGAACCGGTGCTGGAAAAATGCCCCGACGACGCGCTCGGCCAGGTGCAGGCCATGCTGCTGCGCGTGCAGCAGGCCGCCACGCCGCGCGCCTTCTGCCAGGGTCTCGCCGACGAGGTCCGCCGCCTGTCGGGCTTCGACCGGGTCATGGTCTACCGCTTCCAGCCGGACGGCAGCGGCGCGGTCATCGCCGAGGCGCGCCATGACGACGCCGAGTCGTTCCTCGGCCTGCACTACCCGGCCTCCGACATCCCCGGCCAGGCTCGCGCGCTGTACCTGTCCAACTGGGTCCGCCTGATCCCCAACACGCATTACCGTCCGGCGCCAATCGAACCGCCGCTCAATCCGCTCAACGGCCTCCCGCTCGACCTGAGTTACAGCGTGACCCGCAGCGTCTCGCCGATACACCTGCAATACCTGCTCAACATGGGCGTCGGCGCATCGATGTCCTTGTCGCTGGTCATCCGCGGCGAGCTGTGGGGGCTGATCGCCTGCCACCACCGCACGCCCCGCTTCCTGCCGCACCGCTTGCGCATGGCTTGCGAGCTGTTCGCGCAGATGGCGTCCTGGCGGCTGGAGTCGAAGGTCGCCGGGGAGGAGTTCGATGCCCACCTGCACTCCAAGCGTGTGCATGAGGAGCTGGTTAAGAGCATCACCCGCGAAGGCGGCCTGACCGAGGGCGTGATGCACCAGCGGCCCAATTTGCAGGATTATATCCCGGCCGAGGGCGTGGGGCTGTGGCTCGACGGCCGGTTCACCGCGCTCGGCCGCACCCCGGCGGCGGACGAGGTTGCCGCCCTGGTCGCGTGGCTGAACAGGACAGCGGCGGACGGTGTCTACCACACCGATCGCCTGCCGCTGGACTACCCTCCGGCGGTGGCTTTCGCCGATGTGGCCAGCGGTCTGATCGCGCTGTCGGTGTCCAGGTCGCCACGCGACTATGTGCTGTGGTTCCGCCCGGAGGTCGTGCGCGACATCACCTGGGGCGGCAACCCGAACAAGCCCGTCGAAACCCGCCCTGACGGCGAGACCCTGACTCCGCGCAAAAGCTTCGCCGCCTGGCAGGAATCGGTGAAGCTGCACGCCCGCCCCTGGCGCAACGCCGATATCGAAGCAGCGAAGACCTTGCGGCTGTCGCTGCTGGAGGTGGTGCTGCAACGCATCGACCAGATCGCGCGCGAGCGTGAAGCCGCCCGCCTCAAGCAGGAGGCGCTGACGGCCGAGCTCGATCGGCGGCTCGAACAATGGCAGGCGGTCGCCGCCAAGCTGAAGCAAGAGGCCGAACGCCGCGCCGTGCTGGAGGCGGAACTGTCGCAGGTGCTGCGCTCCACGGTCGAAGACCAGGAAGCCGAACGCCGCCGCATCGCCCGCGAACTGCATGACACGCTGGGGCAGACGCTGACCTTGTTGCAGCTCGGCCTGGACGGGCTTGGCCGCTGCTTGCCGGAGGACGACGGTCTGCAATCGCAGGTCGCAGCGTTGAAGGGCCTGGCCAAGGGCGTCGGCGCCGAGGTCAACCGGCTGGCCTGGGAAATCCGGCCGACGGCGCTGGACGATCTGGGCCTGGAGACCGCGATCCGCCACCTGACGGAGATCTGGGCCGAACGCTCGAGCGTGCCGATCGGCCTGCATCTGGCGCTGAATGACCGCCGGCTGGACCCGGGGGTGGAAACAACGCTCTATCGCGTGCTGCAAGAGGCGCTTAATAACATCGTCCGCCATGCCGACGCGACCCGCGTCGGCGTGCTGCTGGAAGCGAGCGAAAAGGAGGTCCGCATGATCGTCGAAGACGACGGTCGCGGCTTTACCACCGATGGCGGCCCGAACGACAAATCCGCCAAGCGCCTCGGCCTGCTCGGCATCCGCGAACGGCTGTCGCTGGTTTCGGGCGCGCTGGAGATTGAGGCGGCGCCCGGCCAGGGCTGCACGCTGTTCGTCCGCGTGCCGTTGTGAGCGCGGCCGTGCGTGTGTTCCTGGCAGATGATCATCCCGTGGTGCTTGCCGGCATCAAGTCGTTGCTGACAGCAGATCCGGGGATCGACATCGTGGGCGAGGCGCGGGACGGGCAGACCACGCTGCGGACGGCGATCGAGTTGCGGCCGGATGTGCTGGTGCTGGATTTGTCGATGCCGGGGCTGAGCGGGATGGACGTGACGCGTCAACTGCTGGCCGCGTTCCCTGCGTGCAAGGTGCTGGTGCTGACGGTGCACGAGGACCGGTCCTATGTGCGCAAGCTGCTCGAATTCGGCGCGGTCGGGTACGTACTGAAACGATCGGCTTCCGAGGACCTGCTGCGGGCGATCCATGCCGTGGCGGAGGGGGGGATTTACCTCGATCCGGCGATTGCCGGGCAGGCGATCGATTCGACATCAAACAGGCAGCAGGACGATGGCCAGGGGCGGGGCGCCGATCTGAGCGAGCGGGAGGTCGAGGTGCTGCGGCTGACCGCGCTCGGGCACAGCAACAAGGCGATCGCCGCGGTGCTGCGGGTCGGGGTGAAGAGCGTAGAGACATACAAGAGTCGGGCGATGGATAAGCTGGGTTTCCACAGCCGGGTTGAGCTGGTGGGGTATGCGCTGGGGCATGGGTGGCTGGCGGAGGCGTGAGGGGTTTCGTCCGGGACGCGTAAGGCCCTTCGTGCTGTCGCAAGCGGCAGCATTCTTGTGACCGCGCCCGGTCGATTTCACTAATGTTTGTATTCCGCTTTCAGTACGGGCGGCCTTATGACTGAGTCCGGCCGGAGTTTGTACCGTCAGGCTCGCTGGACGGCGCCGCGGTTCGCCGGGCACGCGGTCCTTCGGGGTACCAAGTATCCATCAATAAGAACAGCTGCTGTCGGCGATTGTTGCAGGCAATCCGCAATATAGGGCGCCAAACCGCCCGGGTTTCTCCAACCTCTCAGTTAGTTTAGCGCCGGGAGTCCTAAGCCATTCACCGACCTTTTATTTGCCGGATAAGTGCAATCTGTGCTTATATCACGTCACATACACCTTCCGATTTGGCAGAACGACATGATGCAGCCAGCCAGGCCCGAATCGCCTTGGATGACCGAGGATACGCGGATCTTCCAGGCAACGGTCCGCCAATTCATCGACCGGGAGCTTGCGCCTTACCAGGAGCGGTGGGCCGAACAGGGCCGCCCCGACGCCGGCGTTTGGCTCAAGGCCGGCAAGACGGGCCTGCTGCTCCCGGACGTGCCCGAGGAGTACGGCGGCGGCGGCGGCACCTTCGCGCACGAGGCCATCGTGATCGAAGAACTCGCCCGCACCGGTGTCCACATCGGCTTCAGTGTCCAGAGCATCGTGGCGCATTACATCCTCGCCTACGGCAACCCGGAGCAAAAGCGCCGCTGGCTGCCGCGCATGGCCAGCGGCGACCTTGTCGGCGCGATCGCAATGACCGAGCCGGACGCCGGTTCGGACCTGCAGGCGATGAAGACCATCGCCCGAAAGGAGGGCGATCATTACATCATCCGCGGTTCGAAGACGTTCATTACCAACGGTTCGCAGGCGGGTCTTGTTTGCCTCGCCGTGCGCACCGATCCCAAGGCGGTCGGGCCCAGGGCGCTCTCGCTGATCGTCCTTGAGACCGCCGACCTGCCCGGCTACCAGATCGGCCGCCCGCTGCAAAAGATCGGCCGCCACGCCCAGGATGTCTGCGAACTGTTTTTCGACGACGTCCGCGTTCCCGTCGCGAACCTGCTTGGTTCAGGGGAAGGCCGCGGACTGTTCCAGTTGATGGACCAGCTCAACTACGAGCGTTTGTCGATCGGACTGAGCGCGGTGGCGGCCGCGGAGGCCGCGGTTGAGATCACGACACGCCACGTCAAGGAACGCAACGCGTTCGGCAAGCCGCTGCTGGAGTTGCAGAACACGCGCTTCAAGCTGGCGGAATGCCGGACGGAAGCTCATATCGGCCGCGTTTTCGTGGATAACTGCATTCAGCAGTTCATTGCTGGAAAACTCGATGCGGTTACCGCGGCAATGGCTAAATATTGGCTGACCGACCGGCAGTTCCACATCATCGACGAATGCGTGCAACTGCACGGCGGCTACGGCTACATGCAGGAGTGCCCGATTGGCCGAATGTGGGCCGACAGCCGCGTGCAACGCATCTACGGCGGCTCGAACGAGATCATGAAAGAGCTAATCGGGAGATCCCTGTAATGACATCCAGTGAAGTCCTGGCGCGGCCCCAACCGATATCGGGCGAGTGGGAAGAGTTGCTGCGCAAAAATAACGAAACCCGCGCGGATTTCCCGCTTGTCTGCGCGCACGAATTGTTCGAGCAACAGGTCGCTCGCGATCCCGCGGCCATCGCCCTGGTTTTCGGCCAGCGCCTGGTTACCTACGGGGAGCTGAACGACCGCGCGAACAGGCTGGCCCACCACCTCCGGCGGCGAGGCGTGGGGCCCGACGTGCTGGTGGGCGTCTGCCTGGAGCGCTCGCCGGAGATGGTCGTCGCCCTGCTGGCCGTCTGGAAGGCCGGCGGCGCTTACGTGCCGCTGGACCCGGCCTACCCGCCGGAGCGCCTGTCGTTCATGATCGCCGACGCGCAGACGGTCCTGCTGCTGACCGAGGAGAAGTGCCGCCCGCTGTTTTCCGCCTTGCCCGCCGACAGGAGGATCTGCCTGGATTCCGGCTGGCCGCTTGTTGCCCGGGAGAGCGGCGAGAATCTGCCCCCTTTCGCTGGTCCGTCCGATCTGGCCTACGTCATGTACACCTCCGGATCGACCGGCCAGCCGAAGGGCGCCATGATCCTGCAGCGTGGCCTGGTCAACTATCTCTGGTGGGCCATCGGCGCCTATGCCGTCGAACCGGGCCGCTCGGTTCCGGTTCACACGTCGGTTGCCTTCGACCTGACCGTGACCAGCCTCTTTACGCCGTTGCTGGCCGGCGGGACGGTCGAGCTTCTGCCGGAGGATCTCGGCGCGCAGAACCTGCTGGCCGCGCTTCTCGGCAGCGGCGGCCGAAGCCTGGTCAAGATCACGCCGGCTCACCTGGAACTGCTGAACCAGCAGTTGACCGCGGAGCAGGCGGCGGGGATGTCCCGGGCCTGGGTCATCGGCGGCGAAAACCTGCTCGCAGAAAGCCTCCGGCTCTGGCGCGGCCTTGTCCCCCCGACGCGGCTGATTAACGAGTACGGCCCGACCGAGACGGTCGTCGGTTGCAGCATCTACGAGGTGCAGCCCGGAGACGCGGATACCGGGGCTGTGCCGATCGGGTGGCCGATCGCCAACACGCAGTTGTATGTGCTCGATCCGGACATGCGGCCGGTGCAGCCGGGCGTGACAGGCGAGCTGTACATCGGCGGCGCAGGCGTGGCGCGCGGCTATCTGAACCGGCCGGAACTCACGGCCGAGCGGTTCGTGCCCGACCCGTTCGGCGGCGTCCCCGGCGCCTGCCTGTTCAAGACCGGCGACCTCGCCCAGTACCAGGCCGACGGCACGTTGCATTGCCTCGGCCGGGCCGACGACCAGGTCAAGATCCGCGGCTACCGCATCGAACTCGGCGAGATCGAAGCGGCGCTCGCCGCGCACCCGCTGGTGCGGTCCTGCGTGGTCCTGGCGCGTGAGGACGAGCCCGGGAACAAGCAGCTCGTCGGCTACCTGGTTTCGCGCAACGGCGGTGTGCCGGGCGCCGATGACCTGCGCGGGTTCCTGAAAGAAAAACTCCCGGAATACATGGTGCCCGCGAAATTCGTCTGCATGGACTCGCTGCCGCTGACGCCGAACGGGAAGTTCGACCGCAAGGCGCTGCCGCCTCCGCCGCGGGAGGTCTCCAGCGCCGGTGCGGGCGGGACCCCGCGGACGAAGACCGAGACAACCGTTGCGGCGATCTGGAGCGAACTGCTGGGGATCGACGGTATCGGCATCCACGACGACTACTTCGACCTGGGCGGAGACTCGATCGCCGCTGTCAGGCTGCTTGTGCGGCTGCATGAGGCTTTCGGTGTCGATTTCCAGCTTGCGGCCCTGTTCGATCGGCCAACGATCGCCGGCCTTTCGGAACTCGTCGACAGCCTGGTCCTCATGAGCCACCAATCGGAAGCCGTCGCAGCTCAACGGGAAGAGTTCGTTCTATGATGGACACCGCAAGCCTTCTTTCGACGCTGCGTGAACGAGACGTCAAGCTGTGGGTTGAAGACGACCGGATCAAATGCTCCGCGCCGGCGGGCGCGCTCGATGACGAAACCCGCGCAACCCTGGCCAGCCGGAAGCAGGAAATCCTGACGTTCCTGCAAGAGGCGGATGCGTTGAAAAGCACGCCCTCCGCGATCGTGCCGATCAAGCCCGGGGGCCGCCGGCCGCCGTTGTTCATTGTGTCGGGGTATCGCGGCGACGTGTTTTTCATGCTCCCGCTGTCGCGTAAACTGCACCCGGAACAACCCATGCTCGGCGTCCAGCCTCCGGGCCTGGACGGCAGCGAACCGTTGGCCTCGGTGGAGGCGCTTGCGCGTTACCAGGTGGAGCAAATCCGCCGCTACCGTCCCCAAGGTCCCTACCTTGTCGGCGGGCACTGCTCCGGAGGCACGATCGCCTTCGAGGTGGCGCAACAACTGACCGCGGCAGGGCATGAGGTCGCTTTTCTGGCGCTGATTGGAAGCCCGTTTCCGACCGCGTTCGCGCCGCTCAGCCGCTTCGCCGCGCGTCTGACCTCCGGGTCTCTGGCGGAGCGGATGCAGAAGATCATGCGCAGGGTCCAGAAGCTCATTCGTCCGCCGGAACGCACTCACCAGCACGAGGCGCCGCCGGAGGTCAGCTCCATAACGAAGATCGATCTGCGTGTCGGCGGCGCGACGCTCGCCGCGGTCCGAGCCTACAGGCCGCGCCATTACGCCGGGCAGATCGACCAGTTCGTCAGCGGAGAGGAATGGCATCACGCCCACCGGTGGCACGCCTTTGCCAGCACCGTGCGTCAACACAGAATTGGCGAACTCGACATCGAAGAAATCCTGCGCGGCCCGGAAGTGTCGGTGCTTGCGGCAGCTTTGCAGCGCAGACTCGACGCGATCGCATCGCAAGCGACGGCATGAGCGTTCCTCTTCGGGTCGGGATTAGCGCGATCCCCGTATCGACTATCTGAATAGCCGCTATTGTATCCGGCTCCGGCCGGGCGGTTACGCCCGGTGCGGCGGATCGCGGTCTCTGCATCAACCTCATCCAGGCAACAGGAGAGCAAGAATGGAAACCGTGGTCACCCGTTTCCTTTCGGAGCGCGGTATCCCTTTCAAAATAAAACGTCATGCGCTCCCGGCCTACAACTGTGAAGACGCCGCCCGAGAACGAGGCGTTCGCGTCTCTCAGATCGTCAAATGCATGGTCGGCATGGATATCGAGGGTGGCCTGCATGTCATGTTGATACCTGGCGACCGGGTACTGAAACTAAAGAAGGTAAGATCTCTCGCAGGCGGCATCAAAATAGATCTGGTTTGCCGTGAGCGCCTTGCTCAAGAATTTGACGTCGTGGTCGGAGCCATATCGCCCACGCAGTTCTTTGGATTTGCCACTTTCTACATGGACGACTCAATATTCCTTGAAGATGACATTGACATTAGTTCTGGCGACCTCACCGCCGGAATTGAATTGAATGCGGTCCATCTGGAGGAACTTCTCGGCGCGATGCGCTGCGATATCGTATCGGCATCGAGCACTCCGGATCACCAGCGCGGCCACGCCAGGCGGCTGGAGGTTGGCGCATATCTGTGACACCATGGATCGTCGTGTCAACGTGACTTGATCTGTACCGAATCGATCGGCCATTATCGCGGCTGCCGAAGCGTCCGGACAGGCGCCATTTCTCAACGAGGCATTCACTCTTGTATCGCCAAATCCTGGGTTACGTGCCATCCAACGTGGTGCCGGCCGTCGTTTCGATCCTGATGGTCTACGCCTACACAAGGCTGCTTTCGCCGGCGGCATTCGGCGTCTACAGCTACGTCTTCGCAACGGTGCTTGTGCTGCAGACGTCACTGTTCCAGGCACTGCCGATCGCCGTGATGCGGTTCTTTCCGGGCGCGGCGAAGGCCGGGCGGAGAGATCGCCTGCTGAAGGAGGCCTATCTGGTCTTCTACGGCCTTGCCGTTGCGGCAACACTGCTTAGCGCCGGGCTCATGTTCGCCATCCACATGCCGCAGGAATACCGCCTGCCAGCCTTGCTGGCCGTGCCGATGCTGCTGTTTCGCTCCCTCGTGCAGCTCAACCAGGCGATCAACCGCTCGGCCGACAAGATGCGGCGCTACAATGCGATCGAGTGCATACATGCGGTCCTCGGCTTCGGGCTGGGTTTGGTGGCGCTTTATCTGCTGGGGCCGTCCGCAACCGCCATCGTGCTCGGACTTCTGATCGCTGCGGTCGCATGTTCGCTCGCCGATGTCCGCCTGCTGCTGGCTCCGCTCGCGACAACCGCAAAGGGCCTGGACAAGACTGAATTGGTGCGCCTGCTTGCCTATGCATGGCCAATGGTCGCGGTCGCGGCAACCACGGCGATCCTGCAGACCAGTGACCGCTTCATGATCGGATCGATGGCCGGGGCCGAGGCGCTGGGTATTTTCGCCGTCGCCTACAGCCTGGTCGAGCGGCCGACGGCCTTGATCTGCGGCTCGATCACGACGACGACGTTCCCCCTGGTGGTGAAGGTGCTGGAGCACCAGGGCAAAGACGCCGCCCGGCTTCAGGCTGGGCGAAACGGGATCGCTCTGCTGGCGGTCAGCCTGCCGGCCTGCGCCGGCCTGGCGCTGACCGCCGACTATATCGCCGCTTCGCTCGTCGGGCCGGCATTTCGCGCCGGCGTCGCCGCGCTTCTGCCGATAATGGCCTACACGGCGCTCGCCCGCGCCATTCGGGCGCATTTCGTCGACCATGCCTTCCATCTGTCCGGGCAGCCATTGAGGATGCTTTGGACCTACATCCCGGTAACGATCCTGAACATCGCGCTCAATATTTTCATCGTGCCCCGCTATGGCATGCTCGGCGCCGCCTGGACCGCCCTTTCGTGCCAGTGGCTGACGGTGGTTAGCGGCTGGTTTATCGGCACAGCCAAGTTCCCGCTGTGGCTGCCGCTCGGACAGACCATTCGGTGTATTCTCGCGGTGGTCCCGATGATCGCCGCTTTGACATTGATCCGCTTCCCGCTCAACTGGTACGGCCTGTTCGCTGCCGTCATGTTCGGCGCAGTCATCTACGTTGCCAGCGCCCTCGCGCTCGACGTGGGTGAGGTTCGGTCACTCGCGCACGACGCGCTGCGACGGCGGATGCAGCAAAAAGTGGCCGCGCTAACCTAGCCGCGTCCGACCGAGGCGCGATCCGGATAACACCGCTCGGTCGATCCGCGGGTGCCAAGATATTGATCCCTTGGATCAACCCGGGATCCGATGCAACCTGTGGCGATAAACGCGCGCCTTATCAACCACTTATGTTCCGACGCGGCGAGCATACGCGCAAACCGCAATCAGCCAAAATCGGCGGGATTGCAGTCCGCCGCACCTGAACCGTATCGACCATTGCTACCATCCCGTGCAGAGTCGAATTACACAGTCCGGTGACCAACCGGCTTCAGGCTAGGGGAGGACGCACTCATGAGCCCCGATATCGGCGCTCAATCCGGACCGCGAGAAACCGTCATGGCGCCGCTGGCCGGCTGGGCAACTCCATTGTCCGAACTGCCGGACCCCGTCTTCGCCGGGCTTGTGCTCGGTGACGGCGTGGCCATCGACCCGGTCGATCAGGTCCTCCGCGCGCCCTGCGACGGCACGATCACGATGCTGCACCGCGCCCACCACGCGCTGACCCTGCGCACCAGCGCAGGAGCGGACATCCTGATGCATATCGGCCTCGACACCGTCGACCTGAACGGCGTCGGGTTTACCCCGCACGTCACCGCCGGCCAGCAGGTCCGGCAAGGTGACGCGTTGATCAGCTTCGATGCCGCCTCGATCGCCGTGCGGGTGAAAAGCCTCCTGAGCCCGGTCATCGTCACCGCCGGCGACCGCACCTTCACCGTGGCCGATCGGCGGCAGAGCCAGGAGGTCAGGACGGGAGAGGCGATCTTCACGATCGCGCCGGACTCCGCCTCTCCCGAAGCCGCCTGGATCGCCGCGCCGCAAACGGCCGAGGTGAAGCGCGACGTGGTCCTGCGCATCCCCACCGGCCTGCACGCGCGCCCCGCCGGGCTGATCTCCGCCGCGGCCAGAGGCTTCCAGGCTGAGACCGCCATGGCATTTCGCAGCAGCCGGGCGAACGCGCGCAGTTCAGTCTCGCTCATGGGCCTCGGCGCGCAGGCAGGCGACACCGTCACGCTGATCGCGCGCGGTGCCGATGCCGAGGCGGCGCTGGACGCGATCGCCACCCTGCTGGCCGAAGGCCACGGGTTCGAAGCCGCCGAACCAGTGACGCCCCCTGCCCCGGCCGCGCCGAAAGCTGAAGCGCCCGCCGTGCCTTTCGCCCCCGGCACCGAGCAGATCCTGTCCGGCGTCGCCGCCGTGCCCGGCCGTGCTGTCGGCACCGCCTTCCCTCTCCATGCCGAGCGGGTGGACGTAGCCGAATACGGCGCCGAACCCGCGGTCGAGCACGACAACCTCCACCGCGCCCTCGCCGCCGCACAAACCGCCCTGCAAGCCGAGATCGGCCGCGCCCCCGCCGGTTCCCCGCAAGCCGAAATTCTCGGCGCGCATCTGGCCTTCGTCGAGGACCCCGACCTTGTCGGCGCCGCGGACGCAGCCATCGCCGCCGGCAAAAGCGCCGGCTTCGCCTGGAGCGGCGCGATCGATCGGCAGATCGACATCCTGCGCGGCCTCGGCATCGACCGCATGGCGGAGCGGACCGACGACCTGCGCGATGTCGGCCGCCGCGTGCTGCAAGCGATCAGCGGCAAGGCGCAGGAGGCGGTGGTGCTGCCCCCTCGTGCGGTGCTGCTGGCCGACGACCTGTTGCCGTCGCAGTTCGCCGCCCTGCCCGCCGACGGAATCGCTGGCATCGCGCTCGCCCGCGGCGGCCGGACCTCGCATGTCGTCATCATGGCCGCCTCGCTCGGCATCCCGACGCTGGTCGCCGTTGGCCCCGGTCTTGCCCGCGTGCCGGAGGGCGCGCCGGTGATCCTGGACGCCGAGGCCGGCACGCTGCGCGCTTTTCCCGAGGCCGAGGCGCTCGCACGCACTGATGCCTCGATTGCCGCCGGGCGCGAGCGGGCAGCAACGCAGTTGCGCGCCGCCGCGACAGACTGCCGGTTGCTTGACAACGCACGCATCGAGGTCGCCGCCAACCTTGGCGGCGAGGCCGACATCCCCGAGGCGTTGGCCCGCGGCGCCGAAGGCTGCGGCCTGTTGCGCAGCGAGTTCCTGTTCCTCGACCGCGTCACCGCGCCGAGCGAAGACGTGCAGCACGCGACCTACCAGCGGATCGCCGAAGGGCTGCAAGGCAGGCCGCTGATTATCCGCACGCTGGATGCCGGGGCCGACAAGCCGTTGCCGTATCTCGACCTGCCGCCGGAGGAGAACCCGGCGCTCGGCCTGCGCGGCGTGCGCGTCGGGCTGTGGCAGCCCGAACTGCTGAAGGCCCAGTTCCGCGCCATTCTGCGGGTCCAACCGGCTGGACAGTGCCGCATTATGCTGCCGATGATCGCCCTGCTGGAGGAGATCCGGGCGGCGCGTGCCCTGTTCGATGACGTCCGGGCGGAACTCGGTCACACCGGCCCGGTGCAGCTTGGCATCATGGTGGAGGTGCCCTCGGCGGCGCTGATGGCCGCAACGCTCGCCGCCGAGGCGGATTTCTTCTCCATCGGCAGCAACGACCTGACCCAGTACGCGCTGGCGATGGATCGCGGCAATCCGTTGCTCGCCCGGCAGATGGACGGGCTGCATCCGGCCATCCTGCGGCTGATCGCGATGACCTGCGACGGCGCCCGCAAGCACAAGCGCTGGGTGGGCGTGTGCGGCGGCATCGCTTCGCTGCCGCGTGCCGCGGCGGTGCTGGTCGGCCTCGGTGTGACTGAACTGTCCGCAACCGCATCGGCCATCCCCTCGGTGAAGGCACTGTTGCGGACGCTGTCCACGCAGGACTGCGCCCGTATCGCAAGGCGCGCGCTGGAACTCGACTCCGCCGAGGCGGTGCACCATCTGCTTGCGCAGACCTGGCCTGAAGTCTGAGGGGGGAACAAACCATGCTGACATCAGCCTTCGGGTGGCTGCAGAAGATCGGCAAGTCGTTGATGCTGCCGGTGGCGGTGCTGCCGGTGGCGGGCCTGCTGCTGGGCATCGGCGCCTCGAACTTCTCGTTTCTGCCGGCGATCGTCTCGCAGGTGATGGCGCGAAGCGGCGCCGCCGTCTTCGGCAACCTGCCGCTGATTTTCGCAGTCGGCGTCGCCCTCGGCCTCGCCAACAACGACGGCGTCGCGGCGATCGCCGCTGTCGTCGGCTTTGTCGTCATGGTCGCAACGATGGGCGTCATGGCGGGCTTTTTCGGTGTCGAGCCGTCGATGGTGCTCGGCATGAAGTCGATGGAAACCGGCGTTTTCGGCGGCATCATCATCGGTGCCGTGGCCGCGGTGCTGTTCAACCGTTACTATCGGATCGAACTGCCAACATATCTCGGCTTCTTCGCCGGCAAACGGTTCGTGCCGATCGTTACGGGAGTAGCGGCGATTGCGGTGGGGCTGGCGCTGTCGGTGATCTGGCCGCCGATCCAGCATGGGATCGATCTGTTCTCGCACTGGGCGGCCGAAAGCGACCCGCGCACTGCTGCAACGATCTATGGCTTCGTCGAACGGCTGCTGCTTCCTTTCGGTCTTCACCACATCTGGAACGTTCCGTTCTTTTTCCAGATCGGCTCGTTTACCGACGCCGCCGGGAAGGTGGTGCATGGCGACATCAACCGCTTTTTCGCCGGCGACCGCACGGCGGGGATTCTGTCCGGCGCGTTCATCTTCAAGATGTTCGGCCTGCCCGCGGCGGCCATCGCGATCTGGCGGACGGCGCGGCCGGAAAACCGGAAACTCGTTGGCGGCATCATGATCTCGGCGGCGCTGACCTCGTTCCTCACCGGTATCACCGAGCCGATAGAATTCTCGTTCCTGTTCGTAGCACCTGTGCTGTACCTGATGCACGCGGTCCTGGCGGCGAGCACGCAGTTCCTTGCCAATACGTTCGACATGCATATGGGCTTCACTTTCTCCCAGGGCGGCATCGACTTCCTGCTGTTCAACGTGTTCGGCAAGACCGCGCATAACTGGTGGATCGTACTCGTTGCGGGGCCCATCTATGCAGTGATCTACTTCGTGCTGTTCAGAACGGTCATCCTGCGCTTCAACCTCAAGACGCCGGGCCGCGAGGACGCCGATGGTCTGGCCGTGGCCGAGGCAGCGCCGGAGGCGGGTGCGGCGGACCGCTTTGCCATGTCGCGCCAACTGGTTGCCGCGTTCGGCGGCCGCGAGAACATCGCCAGCCTTGATGCCTGCATCACCCGGCTGCGCGTCGGCGTTCGCGATCCCGCGCTGGTGGACCAGAAGCGCTTCAAAGCGCTCGGGGCGGCCGGCGTCATGCAGGTCGGGGAAAGCTTCCAGGCGATCTTCGGCCCGCGGTCGGAGAACCTCAAGACGGATATGGACGAGTTTCTTCGCCAGGATGGCGGCAAGCCGGAAGCGGTTCCCGCGCCGCGCGCGCCGGCACCCGCTCCACAGGTCGCAACGCCGATCGCGGCACCCTCCGCGGCGGTCAAAGCGCAGGCAACGGCCTTGCTGCGGGCGCTCGGCGGGGAGGCCAATCTTCGCGACGTATCCACCGTCGCCGCAACCCGTGTCCGGGTACAGCTTGACGACGTTGGCAAATTCGACGCGGCCGGCGCGCATGCGGCTGGCGTACGGGCGGTTATGCCGCTTGCCGATGGAGTCTTCCACCTGATCGTCGGACCGGCAGCGGCCGAGTACACCGCGGCCATCACCACGACACGGACGGTCGACGCGCCTGCCTGAGAAGACGCGACACCGGCCTTTACGCTGATCGGGACCTTGAATCCGAACGATCAACTGCCCGGCGCACGCTGAACAATATTCCCCGCGCCCGAAACAAGGTTCAGCGCTCCACCCCCCGGCGCGCCCCGCGCCGGCGTCGTTGCCACCTGCTGCTGAGCAATCGGCCCTGACCCCGTCGCCGATTGCTGCTGCACCAGATTGCCGTTCCCGACCGTCACCGCCAACGGCCCCCCGTTGTTGATGATGATCGGCCCATCGCCATGACCATGCTGCCGCCGGTAGCGATAGCCGCCGTCATCCGGCAACGCCGCAACCGGTTGCCGGCTGGGGGCAAGCGGCGTGCCCATCGAAAATCCCGCCAGGTATCCCGGATCGCCGCGCAAGGCGGTGATCGTAGCCTGGTTCTGAGCCTGATGATCCGCCGGTGTCATCCCGCCCTGAACGTCCCGCGCCGTCATGTACGGGTTGCGCATGTACTGCATCGGTCGGGCCAATCCATGCGGCCCATCCTTGATCGAGGGATCCAGACCGAGGCCCCCGGTCTCCTGCGCAAACCCCGACCCGCCAAGCGACAGCAGCGCCAGACCGGTCAACAAACTCAAGCGTGTCATCGCCAGCTCCCCTCGCCTGAAGACAAAATCAATCGCGATCCAGGGACAGCCCATCGCCGGACTGTTTCCGCAGCCGCTCGCGCTCTCCCGGCATCTGCGCCGCGTCCGGGTCGGCCGCATCGTCTCCGTCAGCGGCGGAGACATCCCCGCCGCCGAACGACTGCACCACGCCGCCGTGGCCGCTGACGCAGGTCGTGCGCCCGTTCACGGTCTGGCAACTGACGCCGCTCGAACCGGCGCAGTTCAGGTTCCCGTTCACCGACTGGCAGCGCAACGTCTCGGCCCCCGCCGAGACGCCGCACCAGACAACCCACAAACCGGCAAGAGCGACAACGCGGACATGGCGGGACATCGAAGCCTCCTCAACGGCCGGTCTGGTTGATCAGGCGCTGGTTGGCGGTGGACAGCGCGCCGTAACCCAAGTTGTAGCCACGGGTGTAGGTATCCGTAGCCAGAACCCCGCCCGGACCCTGGGCGGTAATCGACTGGCCGGCGTAGGAACCGCGGCCGAGCGCCAGGTTCGCGCCGGTCACCACCTGCGTGCTCACCAGCGGGCGGCAACCGGACGATCCGCCCCCCTGTGTCCCAACTTGCTGCCGGGCGGACGAACCGCCGGCCAGCGCGTTGTTGACGCCGACGGTCACGCTGGTCGCCGACAGCGGACAGCCCTGGTTGGACTGGATCGCTCCCAGCTCCGATATCGCGTTGTTCATATGCATGCCGCCCCGGTCCTGCGCCGCGGCGGGAAGCGCCGCCAGCAAAGCCAGGGCGGCAATCGATGCTCGTAACATGAAACGGTCTCCTCCGGGAGGTCCGGCCCTGCTCTCCCGCAGGGCCGGGTCTGTGGACGTTCAACCTCACCCGGACTTACTGCCCGCCGGTGAACACCTGCTGCGAAGCGGAAGAACCGAAGCCGAGCGCCGCGTTCTTGTTCAGCCCGCCGCTGACCACGTTCAGGCCATGCTTCCCGGCCGTGCCGCCGACGGTGGCGACCTGCTGATCCGCCGAGGAGAACGCGCCGGCCGCCAGGTTGCTGTTGTAGCCGCCGCTGGTGATCGACTTGCCGTGGCCATAGGCGGTGCCGCCCAGGGTCAGGGTGGACTGTGTCGCGGAGCTGCCGAAGCCCTTGGAGATATTGTTGTTGTAGCCGCCGTTGGTAACTGCCAGGCCATGCCCCAGGGCCGTGCCGCCCAGCGTCGTGGTGTCCTGTCCGGCGTAGCTGAGCGCGCCGGAAGCGATGTTGCGGTTGTTGCCGCCGTTGGTGATGGCCTTGCCGTGGCCGCTCGCCAGGCCGCCCAATGTGGTCGCGGACTGATCCGCCTCGCTGAGCGCGCCCTTGGCGACGTTCACATTGCCGCCGCCGTGGGTGATCGAGATCTGGGCGCTTGCGGGTGTGACCGAGGTCGCGGCAATGGCGGCGAAAGCTGCGATGCTGGACAGGATGATGGTGCGCATGACTTGGTTTCCTTCTCTGACTGTCCGGAAGTTCCTGCTTCCGGGTGTCGGTGATCGACGAGAGGAAACCTACGGGTGGCGGCTTGAAGCCGCTGTGGACCAGTCAACAGGGTCCGACGTTTCGGTCGATTCGAGGTAAACGAAGCGTGAGGTCGGGGTCGATCCGCCGCGCCGATCGGCGTTGACCGGCGCGGCGGGGCGTTGAAGACTATGCGTCGCTCTTATGCACGCCCTTGTCGCGGTTTTCCTTCAAACGGCCATCATGCTCAGGATCTTTTACGGCGCCCGGGGTATGCCCGGATGCTTCGCTGCTGCCCTTGCCGGTGCCGCTGTCCCGGTTTTCCTTCAGCCGCCCGTCATGCTCGGGATCTTTCACGGCGCCCCGCGTATGCCCGGAGGCCTGGCTGGTGCCCTTGCCGGTGCCGCTTTCACGGTTTTCCTTCAAGCGGCCGTCATGTTCCGGGTCCTTTACCGCGCCGCGCGTGTGCGTGTTGGTATCATCCGCCATGGACAGAGGTCCTCATTCACTTGCGTCCGGCGAAAATGCGCCGGCCGAGGCGAGGAAACGCAGCAGTGAAGCGAATAGTTGGCCCGGTCACGCCGGCTTTGACCGAGACGGCGCATCGGCGCGCGCCCTGGCCGGGTCTGCAATGAGCGGAAAGCAGCCCGACGGCGCACCGTTCGGCCTGGCGCTGCTGCTGGCCGGACTCGCCGGATGGGTCGATGCCGCCGGTCTGGCCGGTTCGGGCGGCGTATTCATTTCTTTCATGAGCGGCAACACCACCGACCTCGCCGTCTCCCTGATCCAACGCAAATGGCCGGAGGCCCTGTTGATCGGCTCGATCGTGGCGTTGTTCGTCGCGGGCGTGGCGGCCGGTGAGGCCGTCGAATCGCGCTCAGGCCGGCAAGGGCCTTCCATCGTCCTTGGCCTCGAAGCCCTGTTCCTCGCAGCGGGCGCGGCGGTGTTTTGGCACGGAGGCGCCGGCCGGTTCGAACTATGCCCCCTGGTCTTCGCCATGGGGTTGCAGAACGCGACCATGCACCGGGCGGCAGGCATCAGCATCGGCCTGACCTACGTGACCGGAACACTGGTTCAAATCGGCCGCGGCCTGGGCGGCGGGGGATCAGGCGCGTCGGTGAAATATTGTTCGCTGTGGCTCAGTCTGCTGACCGGCGCGGCGCTGGCCACTTTGGCGATGTCATTGTCTGTGCCCGGCGCCCTGTCAGCCGCCGCCGCGGCGGCGGCCATCATCGCGGCGGTCACCGCGGTGCGCCGCCCGAGGTGATTGCGTCCGCAACGGCGCAGGCATGATCCTGCAATTGCTCGCCCGAAGCCCGATCGCCCGCCGCCAGATCGGCATGATCATCCAGCAGAACGAATCCGGGGGTGCCGCCGGGGAATGTTACACCGGCAACCACCAGCGTGTGTATCCCCATGTCCGCCCGCGCCTGCGGATCGTTATCCGCCAGCACGAGAAACGGATTGGCGCCGTCCAGATTGTCGCCGATGATCCGAATCGCCCGGTAATCATGTCCGGCCAGCGTCACCGGAAACGGCGCCCAATGATCGCCTGTTTTGTCGAGGTTCGCCGCGAGGGCGTCACGCACGTCGGCGCGGATGCAATCGATGTGAATATGCAACTCGTTCTGCGTCCGCCCGTAAACCGAATTGATCGCCAGTGAAACATCATCGCGCGGCAATGTCGTGTGCAGGCGCTCATCGACGAAATGCCGCGCCTGCCACGCAGCCTCCCAGTAGTTCGTCGCCCCGGGCGCCAGCACGGCCGGATCCTCGATACCGCCGATGCGGGCCGTCGGTATCAGCAGGAACTGGGCGATCCCGACGATGTCCTTCAGCACCGCGGTACCCTTGTCCACGCCCGCCGCCAGATCGACAGCGGAACAAGGCGCCGGATTATGCGTCTCCTCCTCATGCGGCACGCATTGCCCATCCACAATTTTCCATAACGCCGACGGATCGGCTGCCTCAGCCGCAGCCGGAACGACCGCCAAAACCGCCAGTATAAGCCAGCGAAACATCAGCCAACCCCCAGTTCAGTTCCGGCCAGCAGCTCGCACAGCCTGGCCATTTCGGTATGATCCGCATCCGGCCCGAACTTCGCCTGCGCCGAGACGATCATTTCGTTGACCAAAGCCGACAGCGGCGCCGCGGTCGCGGTTTCCCGCCCGACCTGCAAGGCGATGGACAAATCCTTCGCCAAAAGCCCCATGGTGAAACCCGCGTCGAACTTGCGCGACAGCACGAACTGTCTGAATTTCTTCTGCGTCGAGTTGTTCATTCCGGTCGCCGCATTCAACACGTCGGTCATCACCCCCGGGTCGAGACCGAAACGCTGGCCGATAAGCAAGGCTTCGATGCCAATCAGGAATCCACCGGTGGAGACGAGATTGTTCAGCGCTTTCATGGCATGCCCGGAACCCGCGGCGCCGGTGCGCAGCACGGAAGACCCCATCGCCGAAAGCACTGGCATCGCCCGGTCGATCGTTGCTTCGTCGCCGCCCGCCATGATCGCGAGCTGCCCGGTTTTCGCGCGTGGCACGCCGCCGGAGACAGGCGCGTCGATCAGCGTCCCGCCCAGGGCCTTCGTTTGCTCCGCCAACCGCTGCGTAACCGATGGCACACCGGAACTCATTTCGATGATGATGGCGCCCGGCTTCATGCCGGAGAACAGGTTGTCGTCGCCTTCCGCCAGCACCCGCTCGACGATGGCGCTTGTCGGCAGCATCGTGACGATGACCTCCGACGCCTCGGCTAGTTGCCGCAGGCTGCCGGGCGCGGTCCCGCCGACTTGCTGGACGAAATTATCGGCCGTTTCGCGGCGGGAATCGTGGACGTTGACGGTGAAGCCCGCCCTCACCAGGCAGGCCGCCATCGGCCAGCCCATGTTGCCGATGCCGACGAAGCCGACTGCCTGCGCCATGCGTTACGATCCCTTTGCCGAGTCGATTTCCTTGAACACTTCGGTGGCGATCTTGAATGCCTCCAGGCAGGCGGGGATGCCGCAATAGACGCCGACCTGCATGAGGATTTCTTTTATTTCGTCGCGCGTGACGCCGTTGGTCAGGGCGGCTTTCAGGTGCAGGCGCAACTCGGCGCCTCGGTTCAGCGCGGACAGCATGGTCAGGTTGATCATGCTGCGGGTCTTGCGGTCGATGCCGGGGCGGGTCCAGCACATGCCCCAGGCGATCTCGGTGGTCATCTGCTGGAAGGCGGCGTTGAAATCGTCGGCGCGCGCCAGGGACGTATCCACGTAGTCGCGGCCGAGCACCTCGCGGCGGACTTCGAGTCCCTTTTTGAACAGTTCGCTTTGGTATTCGGGGCGGTTCGGGACATCGACCATGGTTCGTCTCCTGGTGTTTCGACGCGCGGAACGCTAGGCGCGGGCGGGCTTGCGGGCAAGGTTGACAGGGCCGGTGCCGGACGCCAAAGCGCGGCGGATGGGACCGACACACGCTGCCGATGACGATGAAAGCCCGACCCTGCGAAGCGCGGAGGCGCTGCTGGCGGCGGGGTTGATCCAGCCCGGTGCGCTGGCGGCCGTGGCGGCGACCGAGGCCCGCTATGCGGTTGCGCTATCCCCCGCCATGCAGGCATTGATCCGTGCTCCGGACGACCCGATCGGCCGGCAGTTCATTCCGGACCCTTCGGAACTGATCGTTTCGCCTCACGAAAGCCCTGATCCGATCGGCGATGATGCACTGTCTCCGGTCAAGGGCGTGGTGCATCGTTACGCGGACCGGGCGTTGCTGAAGCCGCTGCTGGTGTGCCCGGTGTATTGCCGGTTTTGCTTCCGGCGGGAGCATGTGGGGCCGGACGGCGGCGTGCTGACGGACGCGGAATTGCAGGCGGCTTATGCCTGGTTCGCGGACCATCCGGATGTGACGGAAATCATCCTGACGGGCGGTGATCCGTTGATGCTGTCGCCCCGGCGGCTGGCGGACATTATCGGCACGCTGTCGGGGATGCCGCATGTGCAGACGATCCGTATCCACTCGCGCATACCGGTGGCCGATCCGGAGCGGCTGACGGGGGCGTTGGCGGCGGCGATGGAGACGGACCGGTCGATGTGGCTGGTGGTTCACGCGAACCACGCGCGCGAATTTACGCCCGCGGCCGGTGCGGCGTTGCGACGGGTGCGGGCGTTGGGGATACCGCTTCTGGGCCAGTCGGTGCTGTTGCGCGGCGTTAACGACAACGCCGGGGCGCTGGAGGCTTTGTTTCGCGCAATGATCGCGCATCGGGTGAAACCCTATTACCTGCACCAGTTGGACGCCGCGCCGGGAACCGCCCGGTTTCACGTGCCGATGGAGGAAGGCCGGGCGCTGCTGGAGTCGTTGCGCGGCCGGGTGACCGGATTGGCCTGGCCGACCTACGTGCTGGATGTCCCCGGCGGCCTAGGCAAGGCGCCGATCGGCCCGGAGTATGTGCGGGCGGATGGGACGGTGCGGGCGCCGGGAACGGGTCGTCTGGCGCGAGGACCGGAGTGAAGCGCTGCCCGCGGCGAAGCCTTAGGACCACGGATTGTTGGGTCCGCTGGTCCAGTCAGCGGAACGGGTTGACGATCATGACCCCCCCGACCTCGCGCCCGTGGCTCATATCCTCCGAGTACAAGGTCCGGCACCCGAGCGCCCGCGCAGCCGCGATGATGGCGCTGTCCCAATACGAAAACCCATGCTCCGCCTTGATCTCCAAGGCGGCGTCGAGGATCGCCAGGGTCGTCTCCTGCACCTTGAACCGGGTCCACGTGCGGATCAGGCCGGCGGCCAGTTCGTGCGGCAGCCGCCCCACCCGCGTCGTCCGCGTGGCCTGCACGTAGAACTCCTGCAGCACCTGCACAGAAAGCGCGCCGTCGTCCTGGTCCAGCAGTTTATCCGCCCGGGCACGCTTCTCAGCCTCCTCCGGATGCGGACTGATCGCATAGAGAAGGATATTCGTGTCGAGGAAATGCGCCACGATCAGGCGTTGCGCTCATGCACCTCGTCGCGGCTCAGCCGATCGGCGGCGCGAAAGCCGGCGGGAATGCGGGCTCGCAATTCATGTTCCTGGCGTTTCAGCCGCTGAAACTCGGTTTCCTCAGCGCCCAGTTCCGTCAGGTAGCGCTTCACCAGCGCGGAAACCGAGGTGTCCATCGCGGCAGCCTTGACGCGGGCGTTGCGGTAGGTGTCGTCATCCAGTGAAACTGTGATGTTCTTCATGATCTCACAGTATTCACTGGGATGCTCCGCGTCAAGCCGTCCCTACAACGCGATCTGCCGCCCGACTTCGAGAAACTGATCCGCCGGCAGATCGAAGCGGTCCGGCGTGCGCACCGCGTTGCGGTACATCGCTGCGAACAGCATCCGCCGCCAGCCGATCAGCCGGGGCGGCTCCGCCTTCCGCGTCACGTCGTCATGCGCGGCGAAATACACCGCGTCGTCCAGGTTCAACGGACAGCCCTGGTCTTTCGCGCAGGTCAGCGCCAGGGCGACATTGGGTATCTCGGTGAAGCCGAAGCGCAGGGTGATGTGCCAGAACCCCTCCGCCATCTGCTCCACCTCCGCCCGCCGGGACAGCGGCACCCGAGGGTATTCCTCGAAGCGAACCGTCAGGCTCACCACGGTTTCCTGCAACGCCTTGATCTGCTTGACGTGCCGCACCAGCACCGCCGGGATGGCGCTGTCGGTGCGGCTGCAGAACACCGCCGTGCCCGGCACGCGCGCCACCTTGCCGCTGCGCAGCAGCGCCAGGAAGGCGGCGTTGGATTCCGGCTTCTGCACAAAGGACTGCTGGATCGCCAGGATGCCGCGATGCCACGTCGTCATCACCAGGAAGATCACCCCGCCCAGCGCCAGCGGAATCCAGCCGCCCTCCCGGATCTTCAGCAGGTTGGCGCCGAAGAACGCCAGGTCGATCAGCAGGAACACGGCCGCCAGAGGCAGCGCCACCGCCACGGGCCAGCGCCAGATATCCCGCATCGCGTTGAACAGCAGCGCCGTGGTCAGCAGCATGGTGGTCGACACCGCCGTGCCGTACGCGCCGGCCAGCGCGTCGGAACTGCCGAAGCTGTAGGTCAGGATCAGCGTGCAGACCATCATCGTCCAGTTCACTACCGGCACGTAGATCTGCCCGTATTCCTGGTCCGAGGTCTGCCGGATGTTCAGGCCGGGAAACCAGCCGAGCTGCATCGCCTGCCGGGTCAACGAAAACGCGCCGGTGATGATCGCCTGGCTGGCGATGATGGTGGCAAAGGTCGCCAGCACCACCAGCGGCACCACCGCCCAGCCCGGGGACAGCCGGAAGAACGGATTGCCGTCCAGCCCCGGATTCTCCAGCAGCAGCGCCGTCTGCCCCGCGTAGCACAGCAGCAGCGCCGGCAGCACAACGCAGAACCACGACAGCCTGATCGGCTTGCGCCCGAGGTGGCCCATGTCGGCATACATCGCCTCCCCGCCGGTCAGCGCCAGGAACACGCCGCCGAGGACGAAGAAGGTCTGCCAGCCATGCGCCACCGCAAAGCCGATGGCGAGCAGCGGATTGACCGCCAGCACGACCTCCGGCCGGCGCAGCACGCCCAGCAGCCCGAGCGCGGCGATGACGATGAACCACAGCAGCATGACCGGGCCGAAGATGCGGCCGATGCTGGCCGTACCGCGGACCTGCGCCCAGAACAGTGTCACCAGGACCGCCAGCGCGCCCGGCAGGACATAGGGCTTGAGCACATCTGTAACGACGTTGACGCCCTCCAGCGCGCTCAAAACGGAAATCGCCGGCGTGATGATCCCGTCGCCGTAGATCAGCGCCGCGCCAAACAACCCGGCGACGATCAACCCTCCGGCAGCGCGGCCGGCGTGCTTCGTCACCAGCGCCATCAGCGCCAGGATGCCACCTTCACCGTGGTTGTCCGCCCGCATGACGAAAACGGCGTATTTGATCGACACCACGATGATCAGCGCCCACACCACCAGCGACAGCAGGCCCAGCGCATCCTCGGCCGAGGGATGCCCCCCGACGGAACCGACAATCGTCTGGTAGGTGTACAGCGGACTGGTCCCCAAATCCCCATACACGATCCCCAGCGCCCCCAACGCCCCCGCCGCCGTCACCGGCCGATCGGCGGATGATGGTTCGGTGGGCGCTGAGCCTCGGGGGTTGCTGTCCATCCTGTCGTCTCCGGCTCGCGGGTGAATCGCCTATGGCAACCGGAGATGGCATGAAAATGTTCGCAACGGAAACACGATGCCGCGGGGGCGCTCAGACCCGCGTGGAAACCGCCTCCACCAGACCCGAGACCCCGCCGATCGGCAGGCCGCAGACGCTGCGCCGGCATACGTAGGCGACCGGGCCGTCCGGACCGGGCGCCTTGCCGTGCCCCGGGTGGACCGCCGGCAGCGTATCGGCAGCGGCCGCGCGGATCACCGCCACGGCGGGATCGGGCGATCGCAATGCCGCCTGCGCCAGCGCCTCCGCAGCCGCATCAGCCCTTTCACCGGCAACGACGACACAGGCGCCTTCCTCCAGCAGGTCCGCCGCCGCCAGCAACGTCGGCATCGCCGAAAGCTGGTCGGCCTGGCCGGAGAACGCAGTCAGCACCGCCTCGGCCCGGGCACGCCACGCCGCATCGCCGGTCAGGTGATAGAGCCGCGCCAGCACCTCCGCCATCACCCCGGCGCCGGCCGGGGTGGCATCATCGGCAGCGGTGCGCGGGCGGATCAGCGGCACGTCGGAGGCGTCGGACGCGGTCGTGTAGAACCCGCCATGCCCGTCGCAGAACGCATCCCGCGCGGCGTCCGCCAGCCGGATCGCAACGTCCGCATAGGATGGTTCGCCGGTAGCCTCGTGCAGCGCCAGCGCGGCGCGGGCGATTGCGGCCTGGTCGTCGATCATCCCGGCCGCGGTCACCCGTCCCAGCCGCCACGCATGCGCGACCCCGCCCCGGCTGTCGGCCATGTTGGCCAGGATAAAGCCGAACGCCTCCCGCGCACGGTCAAGCCAGTCCGGCTGTCCGAACACCGCCGAGGCGCGCGCCAGGGCGGCGATAACAAGGCCGTTCCAATCCGCCAGCACCTTGTCGTCCCGGGCCGGGCGGACCCGCTTATCCCGCGCCCGGAACAGCACCTCGCGCGCCCGGGCCAGAGCGGCTTCCTGGTCCGGCGTGCCGGGCGGTGTGACGCGGCGGAGGATGCTGCGCCCCTCCCAGTTGCCGCCCGGCGTCACGTCGTAGGCGCGCTTGAAGGGCGCCGCTTCCGGGCCGAGCAGCGCATCGACCTCGGATTCGCCCCAGACGTAGAAGCGGCCCTCCTCGCCCTCGCTGTCGGCGTCTTCCGAGGCGGCGAAGGCGGCCTTGCCGTCCACCCGTTGTGCGGACATGTCGCGCATCATCCAGCCGACGGTCTCGACGGCCCGCTGCGCATACAGCGGGTTCGGCCGGTGGGCATGGGCGAGCGCCAGCAGTTCCAGAAGCTGGGCGTTGTCGTACAGCATCTTCTCGAAATGCGGCACCAGCCAGATCTCGTCGGTGGAGTAGCGGGCATAGCCGCCGCCGAGGTGGTCGTAGATGCCGCCCTGCGTCATCCGTTGCAGCATCAGGTGCAGCGCATCCAGCGCCGCCGGTTCGCCGGTGCGGAAGGCATTCTGCCAGAGGAAACGGTAAATCGACGGGTGCGGGAATTTCGGCGCCCCGCGCAGCCCGCCCTGCTCCGGGTCGGTCATCCGCAGATAGGCTTGCGCCACGGCGTCGAGTTGCGCCGGCCCGGGCAGGTCGCCGACGGACGCCGCCGCCTGGCGTTCGAGCAACTGCGTCAATGCTCTGGTATTCTGAACCACAGCCTCCGCGCCGGTGTGGAAAGCGTTTGCGACGGCTTCGAGCACCTGCCGGAACGACGGGCGGCCCCAGCGCGGCTCCGGCGGGAAGTAGGTGCCGCCCCAGAACGGCGTGCCGTCGGGGGTGGTGAACATCGTCAGCGGCCAGCCGCCCGGCTCGCCGAGGGCCTGTAGCGCGGACATGTAGATGCGGTCGATGTCCGGGCGCTCCTCGCGGTCGATCTTGATGTTGACGAACAGGCGGTTCATCAGCGCCGCGGTCTCCGGGTCCTCGAAGGACTCATGCGCCATCACGTGGCACCAGTGGCAGGCCGCATAGCCGATCGACACCATGATCGGCTTGTTCGCCTGCTTCGCCTCATCCAGCGCGGCGCGGCCCCAGGGGCGCCAATGCACCGGGTTGCCGGCATGCTGGAGAAGATAGGGGGAGGTTTCCCGCCCCAGCAGGTTTTCCGCTTCCGCCATGCCATGTCCTTCGCCGATGTGGAAGGAACATAGGGGTGGATCGCCCGGATGACAGGGTTTGAGAGAAGCCGGGCGCCGCGGGCAACCGCGAACCGCTTCCGGCCGCTGTGCTGCTTGTGATACGCGCACCTGCGGAGGTGGGAGCCATGGTTTGGCCAAAGATCGCAAGCGGCCAGCCGCTTAAACAAGTCGACGATAGCGCACCGGTGGAGGCACCTCCCGTAATGGAGTTGAGCATCATAAAATTACGTTCGCCGTTGGAGACAAAGGAAGGCACCGTCCCCGTCGGGTCATCCGGCACCGTGGTCCACGCTTACGGCGACGGCCAAGCTTAGATCATTGAGTTCTATGAGCCGTTCCACACGATTGCGACCGTTGAGGCCGACGCTATCGCGGCATGACAACAGTCCCGAAACCGGTCCGCCGCGACCGTCGCGATAGGTCGCAGCGGAAACAGACATGGCGGCGCCTTCCGGTCGATCAGGTATTCGCGGCGGGACAGGTGCTGTAGCCAAAGAACCGGTAGGCCGGGCAAACACGCGTCAGTCCCGTCACCACAGCGATGATGCCGACATATCCCCACAGGCCGACAAAGCCGAACAACGTGGCGGCGATCAGCACCAACCCGATGACGACCCGGGCGTTGCGGTCGAAAGTCCCGATATTGGTGTTCATAGCCTAGCTCCTGTTTCAATGGCCGCCGGGCCATCCGGTCGGGTGTGATAATACATTTACCGGCGTATCGATAGGACGCCATGAACGAAACGCCCGACGTGACCAGTACGCGCGCGCCGCCCGGATCGCCTCGGCGCTGCCGCGCGCCCTGGCAAAGGACGATCGGCTGCTGCTGCGCCACATGAGCCGCGGCGGAAAATCGGTAGACGACCTGCAGGCCGCAGGTATTCGAACATTCGCCATCCCTGTAGGCTGGCGAACTCAAGTCCTTATGGGTCGGAGATCGAAGTGACGTCACCGCCAGGCGGCGTGACACCCGCCGCATTGCCCGACACAACCGACACCCGTGTTTTGATCCATATCCCGCTCCGCGGATCAAGCCATAGCGTCCAAATACTATGATGCGGGTTTCCCAACTGCCCTTTGTTGTGTCTCTCGAACACATCGGCCTCGATTTTACGGCTTCCGACAAAAACCGTTTCCCTTCTCAGAAACCTCCATGTGTCCTTATACTGACCCCGATTGGCGAGAGACACATAAACGAATACCGCTGACGGGCTCTGTCGCGTGAAGAGGTTAAGGAGCGCGGTCCGCACGTTTGGATAATCTGCCTTTTCTACCCCGTAGTAGTTGAACAGACTGCCCACCCTCTTTCCCCAAAGATCAATCTTTTGGCAGTTATACGGGTCATTTTCTGAAGTACCCAGATATTGAACCTTGCCGCCGGTCTCATAATTGGCGATCGTTCCACGCTTCGGGCATGCGAAATCGTCCGGCTGCATGTCTGCGACCCTCGCTCCGTCAGACGGCGGTTGGCGAAGCAGCGTCTCATCCGATGCACGCGTTGGATTCGAGCTTTCCACGGTGCGGGAACTTTCCATGCTGGAGGCGTCCGCGATACGCCAACCGCGCGCTTCCATGCAATCGTTGAAGTTCAGATTCTGCTCAACCGCACCCCCTATAGCGGCCCCCAATGCCGCGCCGCCGGTTGCAGCGGCAACAAATCGAGGCGAGCCAGATGCGCCAAACGCGTAACCTGATCTGGATTCTCGCGCGAAGATACGACAGCGGGCGGAATCAGACTCTAAATCGGCCGGAGACAGGCCAGGCCCGGGCGCCCAGTTGTGGTTTACACAGGCCGCGAGGGGAAGCGCCGCCAAGCATCTAAGAACATGTCTCAAGAGCCTGAAAGCCATAGCCCGCCCCTAACAGAGGGCCGAACGGCCTTCCATGGCCGGCAATATACATGATACGACAACTATTATGTCAACATACCGTTCTGGCGGCCGGACAAGAAACTCCGTTTGAGTTCCAGGCCCGATCGCCGGCGTCAGATCATATTGACGAACGCCTCGAACCCCAGATCGCGCAGGATCTCCTCCGCCGGTTGCGCCGGCCGATCGGCTGCCTCGACCCGCACCACCCGGGCCGGCACCCCGGCGACCGTCTCGCGCGCCTTGACGGCACGCAGCACCACCGCCCCCGCCGCCACCCGCGCATTGTCCTCCACCACGATGTTGCCGAGGATCTTCGCCCCCGCGCCGATGATCACGCCGCTGCCGATTTTCGGATGCCGATCGCCGGAGTCCTTGCCGGTGCCGCCGAGGGTGACGTCCTGCTGGATGATCACGTCGTCCCCGACCGTGGCGGTCTCGCCCACCACCAGCCCGGTGGCATGGTCGAGGAAGATCCCCTTGCCGAACCGCGCCGCCGGATGGATGTCGGTCTGGAACACCTCCGACGATCGGCTTTGCATATAGCTGCAGAAGTCGCGTTCTCCGTTCTGCCACAGCCAATGCGTCAGGCGATGCGCCTGGATCGCGTGGAACCCCTTGAAATACAGGAACGGCTCGATAAACCGCTCGCAGGCGGGGTCGGACTCGAACACCGCGGTGATATCGGTCCGCAGCGCGGCGGCGATCGACGGGTCCGCCTCGATCGCCCGGTGGAACGCCCGGATGATCAACGGCAGGGAGATGGTTTCATTCTTCAGCCGCGAGGCGACGCGATGGATGACCGCCTCTTCGAAACTGTGCTGATTGATGATGGAGTCGAGAAAAAGCGAGGCCAAGGACGGCGCGCGATCGAACGCCTCCTCGGCCTCGCGCCGCAGCCTGGCCCACAGAACTTCGGTGAACTGCCGCACCGCCGCGGGACGGCGGGCCACCAGTACCTGGTGGCCCAAGGCCAGGCTCGACATGCAGCGTTCTCCCGAACGGGGGTTGCTCAGACCATAGCGCCTTGACCCGAACGGATCCGGCGCAAGGATGTTGCAAGAGCCTCCACATCCGAGTGGGTGTTGTAAAGCGCAAGCGACGCCCGAACCGAAGATTCTACGCCCATGCGGCGCAAAATCGGCTGGGCGCAATGATGCCCGGCCCGCACCGCAATGCCGTCCTCGTTCAACGCCTTGCCGATGGCCATCGTGTCCATGCCATCGATGACGAACGACAGCACCCCGGCCTTCTCCTCGGCGGTCCCGAGCAGGCGCAGCCCCGGGATCTGGTTCAGCAGATGCGTCGCGTGCAGCAGCAGTTCGTGCTCATAGGCGGAGATCGCCTCCAGCCCGACATGCTCGACATAGTCCAGCGCCGCGCCCAGCCCGACGGCATCGGCGATGTTGCCGGTGCCGGCTTCGAACCGCGTCGGCGGACGGTGGTATTCGGTATGCTCGAACGTCACGTCCTTGATCATGTTGCCGCCCCCCTGCCAGGGCGGCGACTCCTCCAGCACGTCCGTCCGTCCATACAGCGCGCCGATACCCGTCGGCGCGAAGATCTTATGGCCGGAGAAGACGAACCAGTCGCAGCCGATGGACTGCACGTCGGTGCGCATGTGCGAGACCGACTGCGCGCCGTCCAGCAGCACCCGCGCGCCGACGGCGTGCGCCATCGCGGTCATCGCGGTCGATGGCGTGATGGTGCCGAGCGCGTTGGACACTTGCGTGAACGCGACCAGCTTCGTCCGGGGGTTCAGCAGCGCCCCGTACGCCTCCAGGATCACCTGCCCGTCGTCGTCCACCGGAGCCACACGCAGCTTCGCGCCGGTTTCCTCGCACAACATCTGCCAGGGCACGATGTTCGCGTGGTGCTCCAGCCAGGTGATGAGGATCTCGTCGCCCTTGCCGATGTATTTCCGGCCCCAGCTTTGCGACACCAGGTTGATCGCCTCGGTGGTGCCGCGGACGAAGACGATCTCATCCACCGAACCGGCATGCAGGAAGCGCCGCACGGTTTCGCGGGCGCCTTCGTAGGCGTCGGTGGCGCGGGCCGCAAGGGTATGGGCGGCGCGGTGGATGTTGGAGTTCTCATGCTCATAGAAATACGTCAGGCGATCGATGACCGAGCGCGGCTTCTGCGTGGTGGCGCCGTTGTCGAGCCAGATCAGCGGGCGGCCGTTGACCCGTTCCGACAGGATCGGGAAGTCGGCGCGCCTGGCGTTGGCGTCATAGGCCGGCGCGGGTGAAGCGGGCGTGGCCGCGGCGGCTGGGACGCCGCCATGTCCCGCTTCGTCCAGGAAGTACAGCGACGGCGCGGGCGCTCCCGGAGACACGTCAGGCGCTGGCGCGGCAGAAGGTGCGGCCGGCGTCCCGCCGAGCAGTGCGCGCAAAGCATCGTCGCCCGGGTTCGACGCATCGAGTGCCGACAGATCGAACAGAGGTGTCGGATCGAACGGCGACGCCCGGTAGCCAACGGTGGAGGTTTGCGGCGACGAGGCCAGCAACCCGCGCAGTTCGGCCTCGCCCGGATTCGCCGTGCCCAAGGGCGGCAGGCCGGGCAGCGGCGTCGATGGCGGCGCCGCCCCGAATCCGCCAACGGCGTTCGGCGGCGTCGAACCGACCAGACCGCGCAGCTCGGCTTCGCCCGGGATTGCCACGCCGAGCGCCGGCACGCTGACCGCGGCGGCGCTCGGCTGCGGCATCTGGTGCTCCGACGTCGGCGGCAGCGGTGTCGAAACCGGGGAGGCTCCAAAACCGCCGACGGCTTGCGGCGGCGGAGACGCCAGAGCGCTCCGCGTATCGCTTTCGCCCGGCAGCGCCGTGCCGGTGCCCGGCAGGGTGGCGGCGGCATTGGGCGATTGCGGCACCTCCGCCGGCGAACCCGGCGGCAGCGGAGTCGAAGGGGCGGGTGCCCCGATACCGCCGGCGGCGGCGAACGGAACCGGGCTGTCCGGCTGGGAGCGGAACATCTCGTTCGCCAACCGGGTCAGCCAGGCGATGTCCGGCAAGCCGGACGCGCCCGTCTCAAGCATAGGTGTCGCCGTAGGCGTGATACTTGCCGACCTCGACGTTCTCCAGAACCGCCACGGCGTCGTCGGTCAGCACCGCCAGCGAGCAGTACAGCGAGATCAGGTACGAGGCGATCGCCTTGCGGTTGATGCCCATGAAGCGGACCGACAGGCCGGGGCTCTGCTCGCCCGGCAGGTTCGGCTGATACAGGCCGACGACGCCCTGGCGGGATTCGCCGGTGCGGATCAGCAGGATCTTCGACTTGCCGGCGGTTACGGCGATCTTGTTGGAGGGAACCAGCGGGATGCCGCGCCAGGTGATGAACGGCGAGCCGTACATGTTGACCGTGGGCGGCGGCACGCCGCGGCGGGTGCATTCGCGTCCGAACGCGGCGATGGCGGCGGGATGCGCCAGGAAGAAGCCGGGTTCCTTCCAGACCTTGGTGATCAGCTCATCGAGATCGTCCGGCGTCGGCGCGCCGGTGCGGGCGCTGATGACCTGGCCGGGCGCGGTGTTGGCGATCAGGCCGTAGCCGGCATTGTTGATCAGTTCGCTTTCCTGCTGCTCCTTGATCGCCTCGATGGTCAGGCGGAGCTGCTGGGCGATCTGGTTGTGCGGCACGCTGTACAGATCGGAGACGCGCGTATGGACGTCGACCACCGTGGTGACCGCGCATAGATTGTATTCGCGCGGCTTTTCCTCGTAGTCAACGAACATTTCCGGCAGCTCGCGCTCGTCCGCGGAGGAGCAGTCCACCTTGACGCCTGAGGTGTCGCGGACCTTGTTGAGCCGGAACACGCCCGCTTCAACCGGCAGCCATTGCAGGCAGCGCGGCAGCCAGCGCGGCGTGATCAGCTCCATCATCGGCACGGACTTGGTCGCGTTGGCTAGTTGCCGTGCTGCGCTGTCGCCTAGCGCCGTCTGGGATGAAACATCGTCCGTCATTGTTGTGTACTCGCCTCTTCTCTCTTTGGCTGGTCAAACCCAGGTGGCCGGCCAGTCTTGTTCGAGGACTTCAACATCCGCGTAATGGTGCCGGGCGGCAAGTGGGTTTCGGCAACCCGCTTCGCTTTCGTCCGTTATAGTGGATTTTGCTCTAGCATGACGCACATTTAGAAGAACCTATCGTTACGGGCAGCCAAACGAGATGCACATGCTCCCAGGGTGGTAACCTGAATTCGCACGCGCTCATTGCCGATTGACCGGGCGCCGGTTCCGGCGCGGTAACACGGCAAGGTTTTGGAAGTCGAATTTAGCCGCCGAAACGGCGGCTCGCGGCGCAGGCGTTGCCGGGGGGCCACCGTATCTACGCGTGTGGTGCCGCGGCTCGGGCGGCAGGTCAACTTCAGCGCCGGCGTGCGAACAAGATCCGCGTTCCGACGCAGAGCGGGGCGCAGAGCTCGCAGAGTATTTTTCTCTTACAGCTCCGCTGGAAGCTGTTCTTTAGTAGAATGATCTCTGCAAACTCTGCGCTCCGCTCTGCGCGCTCTGCGTCGAGAAACCTTTGTCGAAACGAACAAGGAACCGGCGAACCATCCCCCGAACCCGTCAGACCACCCTGACCTGCCGCCCCACGCCCGTCCGCCTCTGCCACCCATGCCGCTCCAGCTCCGGATCGGCGTGTTCCTCCTCGGGCCAGCCGACGCACAGATACGCCACCAGCTTCCACTCCGGCGGAGCGTCCAACAAGCGGCTGACCTCCACCGGATCCAGTATCGACACCCAGCCGACGCCCAGCCCCGCCGCACGGGCGGCCAACCAGAACGTCGCGATCATCACGACCGTCGAATAATCCAGCGTCTCCGGCATGCTGTGCCGCCCGACGCCGAACCCCTGCCCGGTCGCCTCGTCGCAGAACACCGCGAACTGATACGGCGCCTTGTCGATCCCCTCCAGCTTCAAGGTCGCATAGACCGGCGCGCGGTCAGCCGATTGCGCCTTGCGGGCGGCCTCGTTGGCGGCGAAGAAATTGGCGCGGATCGCGGCGCGCTTCGCCGCGCTGTCCACCTGCACCCAGCGCCACGGCTGGCTGTTGCCGACGGACGCCGAAAGCTGGGCGATGTCCAGCAGCTCCTCGATCATCGCCGCGGGCACCGGCCGTTCGGTGAAGCGGCGCACGTCGCGGCGCCACGCGATCAGGGTTTTCAGCTTCGCCCGGAACGGCTCATCGAAAACCGGAGGCGCTTCGGCTTCCGCCGTAAAGGTCAGAGTCATGACGCCACCGCGATAACATGGAAGAAACTGCCGGAAACCCGCCCGCGCCGGCTGCCGGCCGGAACCGGCTCCGCGCCATAGGCATCGGTCACCATCGCGAACGGAGCGTCGTCCCCTTGGGCCTCGACGCTCGCATAATGGAATTCGTGCCCGCGCAACCGCGTGCCGCCAGCCCCGAGGCAACCATCGGCAGCCAGCCGGGCCTCGCGATATCCCAGATGCAGTTTTCGCCGGGCGAAACTCGTCGAGACCCCCAGAAGATCCGCCATCGGATGGATGGCGCCGTGTGCGTCGGTCATTGTTGTCCCCAGTATCATGTATCCGCCGCACTCACCGTGGACGGGTCGCGTGGCGGCAAAGTCGCGAAGCTGTTGGAAGAAGTGATGCGATCCCGCCAGTCGGTCGGCGTGAAGTTCGGGATAACCGCCCGGCAGCCAGCAGGAGTCGCAGTCGCCGCCGGGTCCCTCATCGGCCAGCGGCGAGAAGAACCGGATTTCCGCCCCTGCGGACCGCCAGCCTTGCAGCAGGTGCGGATAGAGGAAGGAAAACGCCTCGTCGCGGGCAACGGCGATGCGCTGCCCGGGCGGCGCGACGGCGATTTGCCGGCAAGGCCCGGGCAACCCGGCCGGCGCCCCTGCCAGGGACCGGATAGCGCCGATCCGCGCATGCTCGGACACGAAATCCGCCATCTGCTCCAGCCGCCGGTGCAGGTCGCTGGTTTCCGCCGCCTGCACGAGGCCGAGATGGCGCTCCGGCAGCGCAATGCTTTCGGACCGCGGCAGCGCGCCGACAACCGGGATGCCGAGCGCCTCGATCGCCTCGGTCGCAAGGCGGGTATGACGCGGGCTGCCGACGCGGTTGAGCACAACCCCGGCGATGGCAACGCGCGGGTCGTAGGTGGCGCAGCCTTTCACGATCGCCGCGGCGGATTGCGATTGGCCGCTGACGTCCAGCACCAGCAGCACCGGCCAGCCGAGCGCCGCTGCCACATCGGCGGACGACCCGGTGCGGCCGGGCGGCCCGGGAACGCCGTCGAACAGGCCCATCAGGGCCTCGCATAGGATCAGTTCGCAGCCGTCGCCGACTCCCGCGGCCAGCGCGCCAAGCAGTTCGGGAGACATCGCCCAGGAATCGAGATTGACGCTCGGGCGGCCACTGGCGGCGCGGTGAAAAGGCGGGTCGATATAGTCCGGCCCGCACTTCGCGCCCCCCACCGCGACTCCGGCGCGGCGGAAAGCACGCAGCAAGCCGAGCGTCACGGTCGTCTTGCCGCTGCCCGACCGGGGGGCGGCGATCAGCAGGCCGGGGGGCGCGGCAAATCGTTCTAGCATGGGAACCCGCCTGCGATCCGGCCGGCAAGCTGGCCCCCCACCGGCATGGCCCGGCTCGTCCGGTGCCGCGACAGGTGGCCCGGACAAGCCAGGCCATCAGAAAAAACGGCGGTCATTGCGGGCCAACCGACAAGGTGATGGCGAACGGGGTCAGGGCCTCGCGCAGCCTGACCATCTCGCCGAACGCGACGATCGACGGCGAGCCGAAGCCGCCTGCCGCCGCTTCTTCAGCGACTCGGCCGAGCACCGAGACCAGCACGCGCTGCCGCGGCGTCGTGGCATCCTGCACGACCGCCACCGGCAAATCCGGGGATGCGCCGCTCTCCATCAGGCACGCCGCGATCTCGGCCAGCCGCGTCACCCCCATATACAGAACGATCGGCAGTTGCGTCCGCGCCAGCGCCCCCCACTCCAACCCGCGCTCATTGCCCGCAGCGTATTGGCCGGTGACCAGGATGACGCCGTGGTTGGTATCGCGGGAGGTCGTCGGGATATTGGCATAGGCCAGTCCGGCGATGCCCGCCGTCACGCCCGGGATGACGCGGAATGGGATGCCGGCCGCGACGAGTCCCATGGCTTCCTCGCCGCCGCGGCCGAAGACGAACGGATCGCCGCCCTTCAGGCGCAGCACCCGCAGGCCCTGGCGCGCCAGTTCGATCAGCCGCTCGGTAATGTCCCGCTGGCTGGCCGAGGGCTTGCCGCCGCGCTTGCCGGCAAATTCCCGGATCACGTCCGGTCCGGCGAGGCGAAGCACCGCCTCATCGACCAGGGCGTCGTACAGGATCACCTCCGCCTGGCTGAGCGCGTTGACCGCATGCAGGGTCAGCAATCCCGGATCGCCCGGCCCGGCGCCGGCCAGCCAGACCTCTCCGGGACGGAACCGCGGCAGGCTGAAGGCGGCGATGGTATCGGTGATCGTCGCGGTCATGGTTGGCAGTTCCTGCCGGCGCCTGCCGAGACAAAACCGGGTCGCGGATTGGTGGAGAACGTTGCCTTATCGTTATGATCGGCGTAGGCCGGCCATCGACGCCTTTGCTGGAACCTGCATCGCAAGGCGTGGATGGTCCGCCTGCGCGGACCATGACGGGCTTGGGCGCACAGGCAGCCAAACCCTATACCGCGCTCGCTCAGGCACATCCGGCTAGGCGGCCTCCCCCCGTTTCGATAGTACACAGCGCCATGGAGACCGCCGAACCCGATCGCCCCTTGCGCCGCGGCTGGACCACGGGCACCTGCGCCACCGCCGCGACCCGCGCCGCCTATGAGGCGCTGCTGATCGGCACGTTTCCCGATCCGGTCTCCGTGCTGCTGCCCGGCGGGACGCGCCCGGCTTTCGCTTTGGCGATCACCCGACTCGGCAACGGCTGGGCGCAGGCCGGAGTCGTCAAGGATGCCGGCGACGATCCCGATGTGACCCATGGCGCGCTGATCGTCTCCACCGTCCGCCCGGGTCCGCCCGGCAAAGGGGTGGTATTCCGGGCCGGAGAAGGCGTCGGGACGGTGACCCGCGCCGGTCTGCCGCTGCCCCCCGGCGAGCCGGCGATCAACCCGGTGCCGCGCGAGATGATCCGCACCGCCATCGCGGAAGCCGCGTCCCTGCATGGGGTCAGCGGCGATGCCATCGTGGAGATCTCGATCCCCGGCGGCGAAAAGATCGCTGAAAAGACGCTGAACGGGCGGCTCGGCATCATCGGCGGCCTGTCCATTCTGGGCACCACCGGCGTGGTGGTGCCGTTTTCCTGCTCGGCCTGGATCCATTCCATTCATCGCGGCATCGACGTGGCGCGTGCCGCGGGGCTGGATCATGTCGCCGGCGCGACCGGCTCGACGTCGGAGGCCGCGGTCGCCGCCTTGTACGGGCTGCCCGAGACGGCGCTGATCGACATGGGGGATTTCGTCGGCGGCATGCTGAAATATCTGCGGCATCACCCGGTGCCCCGGGTGACGGTCGCCGGCGGGATGGCGAAGATGACCAAGCTGGGCCAGGGATTGCTCGATCTGCATTCCCGGCGTGGCGAGGTGGATCTGCACTGGCTGAGCCGGGCCGCCATCGACATGGGTGGCGACACTGGCCTCGCCGCCCGGATCGCGCAATCCAATTCCGCGCTGGAGGCCTTCGGGCACGCGGCGGCGGCCGGGATCGATCTGCCGGGCGGCGTGGCTGATTGCGCATGGCGGACGGCTGCCGCGGCGCTCGGCCCCGGCATGCGGCTGGAGGTGGTGGTGTTCGATCGGTCCGGGGGATTGCTGGCGCGGACGGGGTTCCGGGACTGCGGAGTTTGATCTCGGCCTGCGTCTTTGTTCCTTCATGGCCCGGCCTGCCATGGCGCGGTACTCTCCCCTTTCGTCATGGCCCGGCCTGCCATGGCGCGGTAATCTCCACTATCGTCATGGCCCGGCCTGCCATGGCGCGGTAATCTCCACTATCGTCATGGCCCGGCTTGTCCGGGCCACCTATGCCCGCACGTGCCGCTACAGGTGGCCCGGACAAGCCGGGCCATGACAGGGGGTTGGTCACCGGTCCCGCTCCAGCCGCCGATCAGGCCGGAACCGGCGCTGGTAGTCGGCGTCGTACAGCGCGCTGTCCCGGAACGCGCTTGAACCGAGCACCGGGCCGACCAGGATCAGCGCCGTGCGCTCCACCGGTTCGGTGGCGAACAGCCGGGCGATCGTCCCGAGTGTCCCCCGCACCACCCGCTCATCCGGCCAGGAGGCGCGGTAGACGATCGCCACCGGACACTCCGCTCCGTAATGCGGGGTCAACTCCGCCACCACCGCATCCAGCACGTGGATCGACAGATGGATCGCCAGCGTCGCCCCCGTCGCCGCGAAGGCCGCCAGCGTTTCCCGCTCCGGCATCGCCGAGGCGCGGCCGCTGGTTCGGGTCAGCACGAGCGACTGCGTCACCCCGGGCAAGGTCAGTTCCTGCGCCAGGGCCGCCGCAGCGGCGGCGAACGATGGAACGCCAGGGGTCACGGTGTACGGGATGCCCAGGCTGTCCAGCCGCCGCAACTGCTCGCCCATCGCGCTCCAGACCGACAGGTCGCCGGAGTGCAGGCGTGCCACATCCTGCCCCTCCCCATGCGCCCGGGCGCATTCAGCGATGATCTGGTCGAGCGACAGCGGCGCGGTGTCGATGATGCGGGCGCCTGGCGGGCAATGCGTCAACAGAGCGGGGGGCACCAGCGAGCCGGCATACAGGCAGACCGGACACGCCGCGATCAGGTCGCGCCCGCGGATGGTGATCAGATCGGCCGCGCCCGGACCGGCGCCGATGAAATGGATGGTCATGGCCTCGATCCGGCGATGGCACAGGTCGCGCCCTGCCCGTCGATCCGCGGCACCAGCAGCACCGATCCGGCGCCGGCGCCTGCCAGCGCCGCCGCTTCGGCGACGGAGGGAACCCCGAACCGGCGTTCGGCGCGCGGCGACAGGGTTTGCACCGAAGCGGTCTGCTCGCGCAGGGCGTCGCGCTCGACAAAGATAAGATTTAAGCCAAGGCGGGTGGCCGCCTGGATCAAGCCCGGTTCGCCGGACTTGTCCCGGATCGTGAACAAACCCAGCCGATGGGCCGCGGGCGCCTGGTCCAGCGCCTGGCGGACAAGGGTTTCGATGGCGTCCGCGGGACAGCCGAGCCGGCAGCCGACGCCGATGGCGATGCGGTTGGTCATGGCTTGGCAGCCGACCATTGGGTGACGGCCATGGCCGAACGCATGCCATGGAAGCCGCCGACGGCATCGGCATGAGCGATCTGGATCGTCTTCAGGCTGCCGCCGATGGTCCTGAACCGGTCGATCAGCACGGCCTGCGTTTCGATGGTGACACCATTGACGACAATCCGCCCTCCGCTTCGCAACGCCGCCCACGCGGCATCAAGCAATCCGCCGGTCGTGGCGCCGCCGCCGATGAAAACAGCATCCGGCGGCGGCAGATCGAGCAGCGCAGCAGGCGCCGAACCCTGGATGATGGTCATGTCGGGTACGCCAAGCGAAGCGGCGTTGCGGGCGATGCGCCCGGCCCGGACGGCATCGCGCTCGATCGCCACGGCGCGGTTGGACGGGTGCGCCAGCATCCACTCGATGCCGACGGAACCGGAGCCGGCGCCGATGTCCCACAGCAGTTCGCCCTGGCGCGGCGCCAGCGCCGCCAGCGTGACGGCCCGGATATCCTGCTTGGTCAGTTGCCCGTCGTGCTCGAACCAGGCATCGGGCAGCCCCGGCGCCAGAGGGATGACGCGCGCCCCGGCGGACGCCGTCAGTTGCAGCGCCACGAGGTTCAGCGGATCGATGCCGTCAAGGTCGAACGCGCTTGCGGTTGCATGGCGGATACGTTCGCGCGGGCCGCCCATCGCGTCGCATACCGTGATCTGTGCATCTCCGAAGCCGTGGCGAACCAGAAGCTCGGCCAGGCGGGGCGGCGTCGTCTGGTCCCACGACAGCGTCAGGATGCGGGCATGCGGCTGGAAATGCGGGACGATCCGCTCCAAGGTCCGGCCGTGCAAGGTGACCAGCGCGCAGTCCTGCACCGCCCAGCCGAGCCGGCTCGCCGCCAGGCTGAAGGACGACACCCCCGGGATGCAGAGGATTTCCTCCGCCGGGACAAGCTGCGCCAGCAGCGAGCCGATGCCGTAGAAGAACGGGTCCCCGGTTGCGACGACGCAGACCGAAGCGTCGCGGCGCGCCAGGATCGACGGGAAAGCGGCCTGCGGCGGATGCGGCCAGGCCAGCGTCTCGCCGTTGATCGCGGCGGCGGCCAGCGACAGATGGCGCTTGCCGCCAACCACGAGGGATGCTTGCGCGATCAGGGTGCGTGCGGCAGGAGACAGGCCATTCAGGCCGTCCTCGCCGATGCCAACGATCGATAGCCAGCGTCTGACGGCGTTCAACGGTGCGGCTTTCCCGGGGTTTGACGATGCGACTGCTTATTCTCGGCGGCACGACGGAGGCGAGCAGCCTTGTGCGGCGGATCGCCGCCCGGACCGACCTCCAGCCGGTGCTGTCCTTCGCCGGCCGGACGCAAAGCCCGGTGGCGCCGCCGATACCGTTCCGTGTCGGCGGCTTCGGCGGCATCGCGGGGCTGGCGGCGTATCTTTCCGAGAATCGCGTCGAGGCGGTGATCGACGCGACGCATCCTTTCGCCGCGCAGATGTCGCGCCATGCGGCGGCGGCGTGCGGAAGGCTCGGCGTTCCGCTCGCGGTGTTCACCCGTCCCGCCTGGCGCAGGCAGGACGGCGACCGCTGGACCAGCGTGTCCGATATGGCCGAGGCGGCGACGGCGCTGGGCCAGCAGCCGCGGCGGGTGTTCCTGACCATCGGCGGTTTGCAGTTGGCGGCCTTCGCGGAGGCGCCGCAGCACCATTACATCGTGCGCACGATCGACCCGCCGGAGGCGGCCGGGCTGCTGCCGTCGCACCGGCTGATCCTGGCCCGCGGACCGTTCAGCGTTGAAGACGAGATCGCCCTGATGCGCGATGAGCAGGTGGACGCGCTGGTCACCAAGAACAGCGGCGGTGCGGCGACCGAGGCGAAGCTGGCCGCCGCCCGGGCGTTGGGGGTGGAGGTGATCATCGTCGAGCGGCCGGCGCCCGGCGGCGTGCCGGTATTCGAATCCCTCGACGGCATCCTGGCGTGGATCGAGGCTCATCGAGGCGCCCCGTAGCTGCGCGGGGTCAGCAGCCAGGGCGTGCGGCCGGGGCGCTCGACGAAGCGGGTTTCGCTGGAACCTATGAGCACCAGCGTGCGCATGTCGGCGGTCGAGGGTTCGGCCGCGCGTAGGGTGGTCAGGACGATCCGTTCGTCCTCGCGCCCGACGGCGCGGGCGAAGGCGACCGGGGTGTTCGGCGCCTTGCAGTCGCGCAGCAGGCTGAAGGCGAGGTGGATTTGCTCGGGCCGCGCCCTGGACGCAGGGTTGTAGAGCGCGATCACGAAATCGCCCTGCGCCGCGGCGCGCAGGCGGCGTTCCACCACCGCCCATGGCTTGAGGTTGTCGGACAGTGAGATGGCGCAGAAATCATGCCCGAGCGGCGCGCCGAGCCGGGCGGCGGCGGCCTGCATGGCGGAGATGCCGGGAATGACGGTGATGTCGAGGGCGCGCCAGGCGGGGTCTCCGGACTCGACCGCCTCGAACACCGCGGCGGCCATGGCGAAAATGCCGGGATCGCCGCCGGAGACGACCGCGACTTGCCGCCCGCCCGCGGCAAGTGCCAGGGCGTCGCGGGCGCGGGCGACCTCGACGCGGTTGTCGCTGCCGTGGCGGCGCTGGCCGGGATTCGGGGGGATGCGGTCGAGATAGGGCTGGTAGCCGATGAGGTCGGATGCGGCGTCCAGCGCGGCGGTCGCCTCGGGGGCGATCCATTTGGCCGGGCCGGGGCCGAGGCCGACGATGGTTAGGGTGCCCATCATGCGGCGGTCGCCTGGTTGCGGTGGACCGGGGTTGAGATCGAGGCCGGTGTTTGTTTCGCACTCCGCTTTTTTCGACGCAGAGTTCGCAGAGCGGGGCGCAGAGTGCGCATAGGTGGAATTATACTGGTCTGCGCTGCGTTTGGCGCATCGGCGTACTCGCTTATCCCGTCATGGCGAGCGAAGGTCCGCCGCCCCCGCCTCTGTATACACACGCACAGGCGTGGATGCCGACCTGCGTCGGCATGACGGGGCGGCACACTTGGGCGCCCGAAAATCAACTCTGCGCACTCTGCGCCCCGCTCTGCGAACTCTGCGTCGAAACGCGGACTTCGTGGGCCCACCTGCGCCGCCGGTTCGCACGATGCGAAGACAACCTGATGACCGAACCTCACCGTCACGGCCGCCGCCCCTGGCCGGGGATCAGGATCAGCGAAAAATACGGCGCCTCGCCCTCCGTCTTGTCCGCCAGCTTCATCACGACCTCATCCGCCATCGTGCCGCGCTCGACGTAGATCGCCCGTTCCAGCAGTCCGGCCTCCTGCACCGCCGTCCGGACCTTGCCGAAGTTGCGGCCCAGCTTCATGATCACTGCGGCATCGGTGCCGCGCAGCCGGGCAGTCAGCTCATCCGGCGGCAGAGTCCCGGGCAGCACCAGCAGCGTGTCGTCGCCCCAGGTCATGGGTTCCGCCGCGGCGCTCCAGCAGCCCGCCATCCCCATCACGCCGGGTACCAGGGTCACCGGGTAGAACGGCCGCAACCTTATATAAAGATGCATGAACGACCCGTAGAACAGCGGATCCCCCTCGCTGAGCAGCGCCACGTCCCGGCCGGCGTCCAGATGACCCGAAATCGTCGCGACGGCGTCGCGGTAGAACTCGGACAGGACGCTGACATAGACAGGGCTGTCGAACGCGTGCTCGGTCGTCATCGGGTAGTACAGCGGCAGTTCTTCGGCGTCGCCGGTCATCCAGCGATCGACGATTTCGCGCGCGTTGCCGCGCCGCCCGGCCTTGGCGAAGTATCCCACCACGGACGCCGCCTGGATCAGCCGCACCGCCTTGACGGTCAGCAGCTCCGGATCGCCGGGGCCGAGGCCGATGCCGAACAGCCGCCCGGTTGTCATTCTTTGGCACTCGCCAGGGCGTTGATCGCGGCGGCGGTCATCGCGCTGCCGCCCTTGCGTCCGCGCACGCACAGGTACGGGACGCGGCCGTCCGCGATCAGCGCCTCTTTCGATTCGGCCGCGCCGACAAAGCCGACCGGCATGCCGATGACGGCGGCGGGCGGCGGGACGCCTTCATCAAGCAGTTCGAGCAGCCGGAACAAGGCCGTCGGCGCGTTGCCGATGGCGACCACCGCGCCGCCGAGCCTGTCTCGCCACAGCTCCATGGCCGCCGCCGTCCGGGTAGTGCCGAGCCGGGCGGCCAGGGCGGCCACCTCCGGCGCATCGAGCGTGCAGATCACCGCGTTGTCGCGCGGCAGGCGCGCCCGCGTCACGCCGTTCGACACCATCTTGGCGTCGCACAGGATCGGCGCACCGGCTTCCAGCGCCGCGATGCCGGCTTTCACGGCGCCGGGGGAGAACGCGATGTCGGCCGCTGCTTCGACTATCCCGCAGGCATGGATGATCCGCACCGCCACCCTCTCCTCCTCCTCCGAAAACCGCTCCAGATCGGCTTCCCGGCGGATGATGGCGAAGGAGCGGCGGTAGATGGCGGCGCCGTCGCGGATGTAGTCGTGGTGCGTGGTCATGGGGTGGCGATCCGGGGCTGCTGCAACGTCACCGAACTGCCGGGTGAGCGGCACCGCCCTGTCAACGTCTTGGTGGCCGCAGGGCCACCATCCACGCCTTTGCCCGGGCGAGAGCGGCAAGGCGTGGATGGTCCGCCTGCGCGGACCATGACGCGGAGAGAACGGTGGCTCGCGCCGATCATCGCGCGTTTATCCTCATCTCCGCCATGACGGCGGCAGGGGCGTTGCGGCGCGTCGTCCACAAGCCGCGCCGCATCGCTTCGGCGAACTGCCCGGCGATCGCCTGCGCGGCGGCGGGATTGGCGGTGGTCAGGAAGTTTCTCACCGTCTCGTCGCCGATGGTCGCGTCGAACAGCAGATCGAACTGGCGGTCGTCGATCACGCCAGCGAGTGCGGCGTAGGCGCAGACATTGTCCACCGTCTGGGCGATCTCCGCCGCGCCGCGGTAGCCGTGGCGCATCTGGCCGGCGAGCCATTTCGGATTGGTCGCACGCGCCCTGATCACCCGGGCGACCTCTTCGCGAACCGTCCGGATGCGCGACCTGTCCGGGCTGGTGGTATCGGCGTGATACAGCGCCGGCTGGTTGCCGAGCGACGCGGCGGCGGCGGCGAAACCGCCCTCGTGTTCGGCGAAGGCGTCGGAATCGAGAACATCCTGGCCGGGCATATCCTGCACGTGCACGAAGGCATCCGCCTCGGCGACGCGGCTGCGGAAGTCCGGCGCGGCGGGCGTGGCTTCGGACCCGACGCCATAGGCGTGCGAGGTGGCCTGAAGATACGCTTCGCCAAGCGCGTCGCGATCGGACCAATCGCCTTCGGCCAGGGTGCGCGACAGGCCGATCCCGTAAGCTCCGGGCGCGGCGCCGAAGATGCGCCGTCCGGTGTCGGCGGAACCGGAGCGGACGCTGGCGGCGAGCGGGTTGTCCTCCGGCGCCTCATCCAGCGCGGCGACTTCCCGAACGACGTCGTCGAACAGGGCGATCTGCGCCGGGAAAACATCCCGGAACAGGCCGGAAATCCGCAGGGTCACGTCCACCCGCGGCCGGTTCAGCACCGCCAGCGGCATGATATCGAAGCCAGCCACGCGACTGGAGCCGGAGTCCCAGCGGGGCCGCACGCCTAGCAGCGCAAACGCCTGCGCCAGGTCGTCGCCGCCGGTCCGCATCGTCGCGCTGCCCCAGAGGTCGAGCACGATCCGCTGCGGCCATTCGCCGTGGTCCTGGACGTGGCGAATCAGCAGCGCCTCGGCGGTGCGGCGGCCGATTTCCCAGGCGGTTCGGGTCGGCACCGCGCGCGGATCGACGCTGTAGAGGTTGCGGCCCGTCGGCAGCACGTCGATGCGCCCTCGGGCGGGCGCGCCGGCCGGACCGGGCTGCACGAAGCGGCCGTCGAGGGCGGCCAGCAGGCCGCGCATCTCCGCTTCGGCGCAGGAGCAGATCAGCGCTTCGACATCCGGCTGCCGCGACCCGGTCAGGGCGGCGAGCGAGGCGGCGGTCTCGTCGATCCGCTCCGGGGTCTGGCCGAACACGTGCAGGCCGTCGCCGATCTGCATGTCCTTCAGGTCGCATAGCCAGGCGTCGAGTTTCGGCAAGGCGGCTTCCGCGTCCTCGTCCGGAGCGACGCCGGATTCGGCGGCGAGGCCGGTGTCGCGGGCATGCGCCATGATCAGTTCGGCCAGGCGGGTGGCGCGACGCGGGTCAAGGGACTGGGCCTCGGCGTATTCGTCGAACAGGCCCTCCAGTTCCGCCGCGGCGCCGTGGCTGCCGGAAGCGGTCAGCGGGGGTGTCAGATGGCCGATGGTGACGGCGGCGGTGCGCCGTTTCGCCTGCGCGGCCTCGCCCGGGTTGTTGACGATGAACGGGTAGATCAGCGGCACCGGTCCGAGGACGGCGCGCGGCGCGCAGGATTCGGACAGCGCCGTGGCCTTGCCGGGGAGCCATTCGAGGGTGCCGTGGGTGCCGCAATGGATGATGGCGTGGACGCGCTCGACATGGCGAAGCCAGAGGTAGAAGGCGACGTAGCCGTGCCGGGGCGGCAGCGCGGCGTCGTGGTATTCGGTCTTGCGGCTGGCTGTGTTGCCTCGGTCGGGCTGCACGGCGATCAGCAGGTTGCCGGCGCGGACGACCCTGAAGCGGAACACGCCGTCGCGGACGGCGGGATCGTCCGCCGGGTCGCCATGCGCCGCGCGGATTTGCGCGGCGAAGGGGGCCGGCAGCGTGGACAGAAGGCGTTCGTAGTCATCCACCGTCATGGTGGCCGAAGGGCCACCATCCACGCCTTGCGGTGCTGATCGTCCCGAAGGCGTGGATGGCGGGCCTTCGCCCGCCATGACGGGGTTGGTATCGCCGGACAGGGCCGCTGCCAACGAAGGTTCATCGTGGGGCAATTCGACCGCGTATCCCTCCCCCGCCAGCCGCCGCGCTATGGCGATGACGCTGCTTGGGGTGTCGAGGCCGACGGCGTAGCCGGTGCGGCCGGCCTTGGCGGGGTAGTCGGACAGGATGCAGGCGAGGCGCCTCCCGCCCCGTGGCGTCCGCGCCAAATCCGCCCAGCCCATCGCGAGATCGGCCGCATAGGCGATGCCGTACGGTTCCGGCTGATGCACCAGCCGGGTGAACTCCAGAATCGCGTTGCGCTGCGTCTCGGCCTTGAAGGAAATCGCGCCGCCGATGACCCGGCCGTCAAGCTCCGGCAGCACGACGTTCATCGCCAAATCGGCCGGTCCCAGGCCACGCTGGGAGGCCGCCCATTGCGGGTGGCTGCCGCCGCTGAGCGCCAACTGGAAGACCGGGGCGTCCGCGGTGTCGAGAACCGACCCGCCGGCATCCAACCGCGCCGAAAACGCCGTCAAGTTCAAAATCACATCCGGCCGATGGGCCGCGAGATGGGCGCGCAGAAGGGTGGCGGCGGTTTCGTCCTTCAGGCTGCTGACGTAGGCGGCGGTGACACGGAAGCCGCGGGAGGATAGTGCATGCGCCAGGGCAGTCACAGGGGCGGTGTCGGCGGCCAGCATCGCCGCGCGGTAGAAGACTATGAGGGCGGAGGGTTCCACCACCGCCCCCCCGTCATGGCCCGGCTTGTCCGGGCCACCTGTCGCGGCAGGTGCGGCGATAGGTGGCCCGGACAAGCCGGGCCATGACGGGTTGAGGGGCCATGACGGGTTGAGGGGCCATGACGGGTTGGGGGGCCATGACGACGTGGGAAAAAACCCGAACGACGGAACCGGCACGGGGACCGGGGCGGCGGGTTGCGGGGAAAAATAACCGGCGGCGAAGCGCAGGCAGGCCGAGATATTCTCGACCCCTCCGGCGGCGAAGTACGATCCGATCCGGCGCAGCGCTTCAGGCGGCAGCGTGGAGGCTTCATCCAGCCGCTCATCGATCCGGTGGTCGCCGGGGACGATCGCAAGGTGGAATCCGGAGGACCGCGCCAGGTTGGCCAGCTCATCAACGCCATAGCGCCAGTAGTCCATGCCGCCGAGCAGCCGGACCAGCACGAAGCGCGCCTTTGACAGCACCTTGTCGGCATACAGGTCGACCGAATACGGATGCCGCAGCGACGCCAGGCTGGCCAGCCTCAGGCTCGGCAGCGTTCCCTGCCCCGCCTCCCAGGCCGCCGCCAGCACCGCCAGATCGGTGTCCGTGAACGAGAGCGCGACGATGTCCGCCGGACTTTGACCGAGGTCCACCGCCTCGGCAGTGCCGTCGATCGAGCGGGACTCGATGCGCAGCAGATGCATGGAACGCGGACCTTACGCAGCCAGCGAGGCGGCGATAGCGTTGCGGTCGATGCCCTTCTCGCCAATGACCACAAGCCGGCTGCGGCGATCTTCCGCCGCCCAGGGACGGTCGAACTGGTGGCGGAACCGCTGGCCAACGCCCTGGACCAGCAGGCGCATCGGCTTGCCGGACACTTCCACGAAGCCCTTCATCCGCAGCACGTCGAACTGTTCCGCGATCGCCGCCAGCCGGGTCACCAGCGCCGCCGGATCGGAGGTCGCCGGAATATCGACGACGAAGCTCTCGAAATCATCGTGGCCGTGGCCCTCCTCGGCGTCATGGTGCGACGGACGCTGACCCAGGTCGTCCTCCACCGCCGCGCTCAGCCCGAGCAGGACCGCGGGATCGACCCGGCCTTCGCGGGTCTCGACGATCTTGACCGCGCGCGGCACGGCGGCCCGGATCTCCGCCGCCACCCGCCGCGCCGTCTCCGCCGTCAGCAGATCGGCCTTGTTCAGCACCACTATGTCCGCGCACAGAAGCTGGTCCTCATAGACCTCCTCCAGCGGATTTTCGTGATCGATCGAGCCGTCCGCGGCGCGCTGCGCCGCCAGCTTCGCCGGGTCGTCGGCAAACCGCCCATCGGCGACAGCCGCGCCATCGACCACGGCGATCACGCCGTCCACGGTCAGGCGGGTGCGGATGTCCGGCCAGTCGAAAGCCTTCACCAGCGGCTTGGGCAGCGCCAATCCGGAGGTCTCGATGATGATGTGCTCGGGCTGCGGCGTCCGCGCCAGCAGCGCCTCGATGGCGGGGATGAAATCGTCGGCGACGGTGCAGCACAGGCAGCCATTGGCGAGTTCGACGATGTTCTCGTCCGGGCAGGTGTCGATGCCGCAGGACCGCAGGATCGTCCCGTCCACCCCGACATCGCCGAATTCGTTGATGATCAGCGCAAGGCGGCGGCCGTGAGCGTGCTCCAGCACATGCCGGATCAGCGTCGTCTTGCCCGATCCCAGGAAGCCGGTGACGATGGTCACCGGAATTTTCGTCATGGCCTGCCGCATTCCCGCCTCCGTAGCCGAGCCTCGCGGACTCGGCGATGGGGTACGGCAATCCATCCGGCACGAAACCGAACCGCGCCGGGGCACCCCGCCCGCCGCGTCAGCACTGCTTCGTTGGCCGGTATCCTGGCTTGCGGATCAGGGCCTTGCGCCGCCTTCCCGGACCGCGGTCCAGTGGCTGTGCCGGCGCTCGGCTAACCGCATACAGTTGCGGGGGCAGCTGCGGTTCGCCCCGGTGACCCGAGACGGCCGCATTCCCGTTTAACCCTCGTGCTGGAGGGACCATCGAAACAAGCCGCGGGTATGCTGCGGGCGGCATTGGCTGTCAAATGGTTTCCCGGCCGCCGATTGGACCCGGCCGGAGCGCCCGCGCCTTGGTCTGGATTTCAAACTCAGACGGCCGGCCGGGAAGCCCATGCGAAGCGTCGTCAGATTGCACACGATCGCTCCGTAACGATACGAGTACGCGCCGACATAGCCGTTGGGGCCGGAGGCGACGATGCTTTCACCGGCAGTCAGCCTATGAAGCACCTCGATCCTGCGATCCCGGATGTGCCTTGTCCTGATTTGCCGGATTTGCAGCGGTCGCGGGGAGTACCGGATCGCTCGCGGTTTTTCCTCAGCCTGCTAAAATGTCCAATGAAACCGTCCGGCAAAGACGTTCGCCGGCCCGCGTTGGAGATTGTAGGCGGGATTGCGGATGAACTGATAGTCCAGACTAAGCCCGATCGAGGAGGTGAGAGCGTAGTTGTAATAAGTCTCGACGATCTGCTCCAGCCCCGGTTTCGGCAGTTGGCCGTCGCCGATGACGATGCCGGTGCCGCCGGCGTTGAAATAGTCCGCGTGGATCCCGCTGATGCCGTTGAGAATGCCGGCGAGGCCCCAGGTGTCATCCGGCCGGTTCCACCGCTTGCCGCTCACCGACACCCCGGCCTCAAGCGTGCTGTCGACGTCGGTATTGTCCCACGGCTCGACGTTGCCATTGGCCCAGCCGAGGCGGCCGAACACGCCGACACTGTCGTTCACCTGCTGCGCCAGATTGAGGCTTACACCTTGGGTCGTCCGCCACTGGCGCACGTTCGCCAGTTCGTCGCTGACATCGATGCCCGTGGTTTGGGAGGCAAACAGCGCGTCCTTGAAACTTCCCATGCGTCCATTGAGGACAAAGCCGGTGACCTTGATCGTGCCCGGCTGGTCCCACAGCGTGTAGCGGCGCTCCAGCTCCGCGACAAACTGCAACTGCTGGAAGGTGGGATCGAGCTCGTAGCCTTCGGCGCTGTCTCCGCCGCCGCCGGAGGGGGTAGACGACGCATCGAAAACCCCGCCGCGCAGCGTCCAGGGACCCTGGTACCATTCGGCGGCCGCGCCATAGGTGGTGGACCAGGCGTCGCTGGCAAAGTCGAACGTGCCGGCATTGATCGCCGTCCAGTTCAGGAAATCGACTTTGGGATTGTTGGCGTACTTGTTCGTGTCGAACAGGTCCATGATATAGAATTTGCCCACCGTCAGAACCACGCGGTTCTCGGTCGTGGTTCCCGCGAATTGATTGACGTCGGCTTCCACTTTTTGGCTTTCGCCACCCAATTCAATGGTCTGGCGGATGAAATAGCGGTTGGCGCGCACGTAGGGGTAGGCAAAGCCGAGCTTGTAGGATTCGCCGCTGGGGAAGCCGGCCACGCCATGGGTATCGCCAAGACCGAAACCCTGATCGATCTCGGGATTGATCCACAGCTCCGCGCCTTCCCAAAGTCGCATCCCGGCATAGAGTGTGAGATCGGTGGTCTGGCGGCCCTCCCCGCCGCCGGGGAGGCTGTTGGCGCCTTCATAAGGCGAACGGATTGCCGGATAGCCCTGCCAGACTTCCGTCGCCTGACCGTGCAGGCTGACATTGTCCGAGGCCCGGGTCGTCCAGGACGGCAACGAGGACGCCGGCTGCGGCTGCGGATCAAACGGGTTGCCGCCGAACTGATAATTCACGCCGACGCGCAGCTCCGACAACGCCAGATCGGCGGAGGTCGGCTGTAGACCGTTGCCATAAGCGACCGTCTTGCGGCCGAAATCGGAAAACAAATACTCGGCCCGCGCGGTCCAGTTCGGCAGGATCGGCACCTCGACGCCAGCGCCCGCCGCCCAGCCCACACGCCATCCTGTTGTCGATCCGCTCGCGCCGGTGGAAAGCTGCGTCAGGGACCATTGATCCTGCGCCCAGGCGAGGCCGCCGGTGACATAAAACAGCCAGTCGCCGGGCGCATAGCCCAGCCGAAGACGCGCCGAGCCGGACCAGAGCAGGGTATCCGTGTAGCTTTGCGGGCCGAACGCCGGCGAGGTGAAGTTGGCGATGTTGCCGGTGGAAAGTCCCGTCAGGGTTTGATAGCCGGGAAACGTTGCGTCGATTTCAGCGCCGAGCAGGAAACGGTTCGGCAGCATATAGTTGTACCCCGCCTGCACGCCCCCGAGCACACTGCCGGATTCGTTGAAGCTGTCGATCGGTTGGGAAAAGCTGAACGACCCGGAAGCGCCCGGCCCGGCGTTCCAGTTGGAGTTTCCGAACCCGTAACCAAGGTTGCCGCCGAGATAAAAGCCGGTCCAATCATAGGGCGTGCGCGCGGCGCTGGCTGAAGCGTCGGCCGTGGTTGGCTCGCCCGGGGCCGGAGCGGCGCCTTGCGCGCGGCTGTCCATTGGCCAACCAGCCCCTGCCGTGGCTGCAACTGCGACAAGCAATGCATTCCGGGCGGATCGCAAGCGGCCGAAAGGTGGAAGCATGGTTCGGGACGAGTTGCCATCGACGATGGAAAGGTCAGCAACTGCGGCCGGGCGGCATGTCCCGGGCGAAAAAACAGGCATCGTCAGCCCTCGCTGCGCTGGCCCCCCCCATGGCAGTTGGTTCGTGCGACGCCGGCAGGTCTCCTGGCTCGCGGGTCATGACCTCCGGCCCTGCCTTCCCGAACCCCGGGGGTTCAGTGGCCTGCCCGGTTCCGTGGCGGAACGGGGCAGACGGACCAGCGGCTCGCCGCTGACAGTTGCGGGGGCAGCCGCCGACTTGCCCCCGGACCAACCGTCCAGCCGGAGCGCACGGCGTTCCCTTTTCACCCGCTCGCGCAGGACCGGTGACGAACTAACCTACCGTTACAATTCGGACCGGACAACCCGCCAACCAACAGCGCGCCCCTGCCGCGTTTTGACTGTTGTCTATTTGTCACGGCCGACGCGGCGACTGCGCCTGTTCCAGTCCGCCCGAGCCCGGCGGGTCCATCAGGGCAAGCATATCCCGCGGCGCCCGCGGCAACGGGTCCGCACCGGCCAGCCAACCAAGAGTGCGAGCCTTCAGCGCCAGTTCAAGCAGCAGCGGCGGGCGAAGCCGCGCCGCCGACAGCGCCTCGCCGCCCGCCAGCAAGGTTTCGGCGGCGCCATGCGCAATCACCTGGCCGCCGCTGAACAACGCCACGTCGTCCGCCAGAGTCCAGGCGAGGTCGACGTCATGTGTCGTGAAGACCAGGGTCGTCCCGGTCGCCGACAGCTCGCCCAGTACAGCCAGCAAATGCTCGCAGGACTCCTGGTCCAATCCCGCCGTCGGCTCATCGAGCAGCAGCACATCCGGCCGCATGGCAACCGCCCCCGCGATGGCGACCCGCTTTTTCTGCCCGCCGGACAGCATGTGCGTCGCGCGGTCCGCCAGATCGGCGATTCGCAGGGCGGCCAGCGCCTCGCCGACCCGTTCCCGCGCCTGCGGCTCGCTCAGGCCGAGGTTCAGCGGACCGAACGAGACGTCCTCGAACACCGAAGCGGCGAAAAGCTGATCGTCCGGGTCCTGAAGCACCAGCCCGACCCGCCGCCGCCACGCCGTCAGGCCGGCGCGAGAATAGGCCACCGGTTCGCCGTCCAGCAGAACCCGCCCGGAATCCGGACGCAAGGTGCCGTTCAGGTGCAGCAGCAGCGTGGTCTTGCCGGCGCCGTTCGGCCCGAGGATCGCCAGGCGGCGGCCTTGCGCGATGGTCAGGCTCAGCGCCGACAGCGCCGCAATGCCACCGGGAAATGCGTAGCTTAGCGCCTCCGCCTGCAAAATCGTCATAGCCAGACCCCCGCCGCCACGGTCAGTCCCTCCGCCGCGGCGATCAACCCCAGAATCGGCCAGGACAGCGCTGGCCGATCTGCCAGAACCCGCATCTCGCCCTGCCAGCCGCGCGCCGCCAACCCGGTTTCCAGGCGCCGCGCCCGGTCGAGAGCACGGGGCAGCAGGCTCGCCAGCAGCAGGCCGAGCGAACGCAACCGCCGCCAGCGCGTGGCATGGCCCAGCCTTGCCGCCTGCGCCGCATTCATGGCGAACGCCTCGTCGGCGATGAGAAAGATGAATCGGTACATCAGCAGCGCGATCTCGACAATCTCCGCCGGCACGCCGATGCGCCGCAATCCGGCCATCAGGTCGGTGGCCGGCGTGGTCAGGGCGAGGAACAGCAGGCAACTCAGGCCCGCCAGCGACCGGGCAATCAATCCGCCCGCCGCCGCCAGACCGGCTGGCGACAGGCTGAACCCGCGACCATCGAACTGCACCACCAGCACCACCGCGCCGGTCAGCATGAAGCCGACGGGAGCCGACGCGCAGCCGAGCCACACGCGCGCCGGCACCCTGGCCCCGGCCAGGGCCGCCACCGTCATTCCCGCGGCGATCATCACCGCCGCCGGGAATGGCGGCAGCGACACGGCCAAAACCAACATCCCCAATGCCAGCAGGGATTTTTCAGCCAGAGGACGGCGGCGCCAGCGGTTGAGGTGAGCCGATCTATCGACCGGAGACATCGTCATCGCGCTGCCGCGCGGCGTGGCGGCGGCCGATGACATAGCCGATGACGCCCGCCCCGATGGCTGCCTGCAACGCGAACAGCAGGCTCTCGACCTCGTCGCTCGGCGGTTCCCAGATCGGCTGGACCCACCGGTGGAAGCCGGGGCTCGCCGTGATGGCGTCGGTTCCGATGTCGTCCGAGCCTTTGAATTCTCCACCCAGGCCGGGAATGATCAGCGGCGCGGCGATGATGGCGACGGCGGCGCCGCCGAGCCACCAGGAGCGATTGATCGCCATTACACCACCTCCCCGGCCAGCACCCGGATCTCGTCGGCCTTGCCGGCGCGGCGGGACAGGGCGTTCATGACGACGACCGTCAGCAGGCCCTCGGCGATCGCAAGCGGAACCTGGGTGACGGCGTAGATGGCGCCGAACTTCGTGGCCGCCCCGAGGAAGCCGGAGACCGGATCGGGATAGGCCAGGGCAAGCTGGACGGAGGTGACGGCATAGGTGGCCAAGTCGCCCAGCGCGGCGCCGAGGAACACCGAGACCGCAATGCCCGCGCCGAGGCGGCCGGCCCCGCGCCACACCAGCCAACTGACCCAAGGCCCGGCGATCGCCATGGAAAAGACGTTGGCGCCAAGCGTGGTCAGGCCGCCATGCGCCATCAGCAGGGCCTGAAACAGCAGCACGATGGTCCCGAGCAGCGCCATCACCGATGGCCCGAACACGATGGCTCCGAACCCGGTCCCTGTCGGATGCGAGCAGGAGCCGGTGACGCTGGGCATCTTCAGTGCCGACAGGACAAAGGCGAAGGCGCCCGCCGCGGCCAGCGTCAGGCGCGCCTGCGGCCGCTCGCGGACGATCCGTTTCACCTTCAGCGCGCCCGCAACCACAAAGGGCGAGGACACCGCGAACCAGCCGACGCAATGTAACGGAGGCAGGTAGCCTTCCATGATGTGCATAGCCATGACCTTCCACGAGATCCGTGACGCGGACTCCCGTCCTCGGGACGCCCCGCCCCGAACACGCCCGCGCGCACGACAGTAATGGCAGGTCTCCTGGCTCGCGGGGCGTGGGGTTGGTCCACCTTCCCGGCCTTTGCGCCGCCCGGTGGAATGCGGGGCGACAGCCAGTGGCATCTACGAACCGAACCCTAACCGCTTACAGTTGCAGGGGCAGCCGCGGCTTTGAACCGCATTCCCTTTTCACCGGGGAGCAAACCCGGCACCATCACGAGTTTGGCTACCAAGGGGCCGCTGAAACGTCAAGGGTACGCTCAACCATTTGTTACTCCCATACCCGCCAGAGCGTTTCCAGGCTGACCGGAATCGAGGCGCCAACCGATCCGGTCATGTTCGGGATGGCCGCTTAACCGGGCCGCCCGGCGGATCCTCGCCGGGCTACCGCGGACTCGCGGCACACCCCTGGTACTTGTCGGGAAAAAGTGGCGCATGATAACGTTCGGCCGGATACTCCCGGTCGGGCTACCCGCCGGACCGCTCCGGATTTGCCGTCGCCGGAACGTCCGGGATGCAGTGCCCTTCCAGGTCACCGTCCCCAGCGGCGCTTGTTACACGCGCGTTTCGCGTCAGGGTGGCGGCATGATAGCCGAATCCGCCGGACTTTGAGGAGAGAAGGCAATGACGTATCCCGCCTCGGAGACGGAGGGCGCCGGTCCCGCGCCGGACGACGCCTTGGCCGGCCAGCCCGCGGCCGGGTCACCGGCTGGCAGCGCGCCGCGCGGCGGCAAGAAGAAGATCAGGCGCGGTGTTGCGGTAAGCGCGCTGCTGGAGGCTGCGGCGACCTCGAACGAGCCGGGCCAGGAAACGCGGTTCCAGGTCTTCGTCATCGATACCGGCTGGAACGAAACCGCCCACAGGGTGTTGCGGAAGCAAATCCCGCTGTTCGACACACTGACCGGGAACACGCCGACATACTGGCTCAACCGCGCCACCTCGGTGGCGCTTCTGCGCCGGCACCGGGAGCTCATCGGACGCGATCCGATCGTTTGCGTGCACGATCTGCGCGCCATCAAGCGACCGGGGACGCTCGGCGTCCATGGGCTGCGGCTGCATCTGGGCCTGCTGCGGAGCGAAGACGCGCTGACGCGCGCGTTGCAGATGCTGGTGCATTTCCTGGCGCGCCATGAAGTCTCCAGCAACTTCGAGGCCGAGGTGCAAAGCCGCCTCCAGCTTGAGGGCCTGAGGGGAGCCATCGCCATCATGGCCGGCACCTCTCCCCACAACGACCTGCTGAAGCTATAACCCCGGCGTGAACGACAAGGAGACGCATCGTGTTCGAGCAATGGAGCCTTACGGATGTCCTGGCCGGCGTGGCGGGAGCCGTCGCAGTCGCCTATATGGGCTTCGAACTGTCGCGGCGTCAGCGCAAGCTGCGGGATCTGTTCAACGTGCTCGATGGCGCCAGCGCCGAATTGACCAGGGAGCTGAGCGAGCTGGTCGCGTCAGGGGCGCTGCGGCCGTACTCTGTGGTTGCCGCGGGCTGACCACGAACGGGCGTGCCCCACGGCTCCTGCAGCCCAGACGACGCGGCAAGCCGGTCGAGCCGCTTCATCCAGCGGGCTCGATCGGCAGTCAGGGCGCGATTGGACTGTCGCTCAGAACTCCGCATGCAGGCGCAGCGCGAACACCGAAACCGGCCCGCGCTGCTGGTTGTAGGCCGGGTTGACGACGTACTGGTAGTCGGCTGTGACTTTGGCCCAACTGAAAGCGGCGAAGCTGTAATAGGTCTCAAGGATATCCTCGGGACCGGACTTGTACAGCGCGCCGTCGCCGACGATGCCGCCCAGGCCGCCGGCGGCAAGGTAGTGACTGCCGACCGCCGAGATTTCGTTGATCACGCCGGCCAGGCCCACCGTGTCGTCAGGACGGCCCCAGCGCCCGCCCGCCAGGGACAAGCCCATCGCGATCGACGCGTTGATGTCAGTGAAATCGTCCTGCTGCACACCGCCTTGCGACCATCCGGCTTTCATGAACAGCCCAAGGTCGGTGACGATCTGCTGTTCCAGGTTGAACGCCACCCCGTATTTGCTGCGGTAGTTTGCCACCGCGAGGACCGATGGAGTGGTCCCGGTGGCGTAGGCCAGCGCCAGCGCATCGGAATAGGTGCCCAGGTTGCCGCGCGAAAGCCAGTACAGCACCTTGATCTTGCCGGGCTCGTCCCACAGGGTGTGGTTCTCCTCCAGTTCGGCGACGAACTGGGTCTGCCGCAACAGCGGCAGCGTGAGCTGCGTGCTGTTTGGCACGTTCGACAGGTCAAACAACCCGACCCTGGCAGCATACCGGCCCTGGTACCACTCCGCCGCCGCGCCGTACGTGGTGCCCCAGGCGTCGGCGGCGTAGTCGAAGCTGCCGGCGTCGATGATCGCCCAGTTCAGGAAGTCGTTGCGCGGATCGTGCGCGTACTTGTTGGTATCGAAGATGTCCACGACGGACACCTTGCCGATGGTCAGGACCACCCGGTTCGCCGTTTGCAGGCCGCGAAGCTGATTGAGGTCCGAATCGATTTTCTGCGTCTCGCCGCCGAGGTCGATGGTCTGCCGGAAGAAGGCCCGCGCCATACGATAGTATGGATCGGCCTGGCCAAGCTTGTAGGCTTCGCCGCTGACATAGCCTGCCACGCCGAAGCTGTTGCCGATGCCAAAGCCCTGATCGGCCTCCGGGTTGAACCAGATTTCCGCGCCCTGCCAGGGGCGGAAACCGAGATACAGCGTGGCATCCCAGGTCTCGCGCCCGTTGGCGTCCGCCGGCAGGCTTTGCGGGCCGGCGAAAGGCGAGCGGAAGGCGGGCTGCAATTGCTGCGTATAGGTCGTCTGGCCGTGGATCGCCCATTGCTCGACGGTCACCTGATCGGCCTGTTCGGGTGTAACCGGCACCGGTGTTGGTTGGGGCGTCGGACCAGAGGTCTGCGCCAGGGTGGCGTGCGGGGCGCATAGCAAGGCGATGGCCGCAACGGCGGCAAAGGGCAGGCACGTGAGTGAAGAAGCGGGCAAGCGGCTGATCCTCGGGAATTTATGTCAGGTCGAGCGGCGAAGAGGGACCGTCAGGTGCAGGGGCACTGCTGATGGTTGCCGGGGCATCGACCGGCGGCCCGCCCGGGTCGCACGGCGTCCGTGGGTCCCCCGCCTCCTCCCAAGCGACGACCTTGGAAACGTGCTTTCTGCAACCGAGCGCCGCAATCCAGCGAAACTACTGTGACAGTTCCGCGCATCGATGCGGTGTCCGGAACTAAAATGGCTCACGCTACCAGATCCAGAACAGCAGCACCCAGCAGAACGCCGAGGCACCTGCGGCCAGGGCGGTGCCGGCAACGGTGCCGATGCGCCGGATGCCTCCGGCCCACCGCCCGGCGATCTGCCAGGCGAGCCACACACACCACAGAACCGCCCCGGCCAGCAGCACCGCCCGCACCGCATTGACTTCGGCCGGCCAGGACAGGCCCTCGTTATGCAGCAGCGTCACGGTGGTGGCGGACAGACCCAGGAAGACGCCGCAGCCGGCCATCGGGATCAGCGCCTGCGCCAGGTGGTGGAACCGCGGCCATGACCAGCTTCCGGCGGCGCGCACCGCTGTGGCCAGCAGCGCGCTCAATACACAGCCGCAAACCAGGGCGGTTGCGCCGATATACGCCAGCAGCATGGCGCCATCGAGCAACGTCAATACGTCGTTTTGACCCGGGTAATTGGTGAGCAGCCACCACGGCGCGCTGTGCTCCAACGGCCAGAGCACGCCGGCATCCACCAGCGCGCCGGCGGCCATCTGATCAAGGGCGCCGAACCAGGGGCTGGCCGACCAGTGGAAGGCTCCGACGGCGACGCCCATCATGCCGAACAGGATGAGAGCGGTTTCCCACGGGTTGGCGCGGCCGCCGGCGAGATCCACGACCTCATGCCCGGGCGGGCGCGCGGCAAGCTGGATGGCGTCGCGGTAGGAACTGCACCGGCCGCACATATGACAGCCCGACGCACCCTGCATGGTGCGGATCGGCACCAGCGGCGCGCAGTTCACGGGCGCGGGGCGCGGCCGGGCACGCGACGCCTCCCAGGCGGCGGCATCGACCTGGTAACTGACCGGCGACAACTTGGCGAGCAGCGCGAACACGCCGTTGACCGGACAAAGATAGCGGCACCAGACGCGCTTGTTGCGCCCGTAGACCAGGCCGACGGCCACGGCCGCCACGGTGGAGCCGCCAAGGATCAGCAGAACCGGCGCCGGATATTGATAGACGCTGACCATCTGCCCGTAGACGGTGGTGACGACGAAGGCGGCGAACGGCCAGCCGCGCCAGGTGATCCATCGCGGCACCGCCCGGCCCAGGCTGAATCGGCTGGCCGCTTCGGTCAGCGTGCCCTCCGGGCAAAACACGCCGCACCAGGTGCGTCCCACCAGCACCATGCTGAGCAGCACGAACGGCCACCAGATCCCCCAGAAGGCGAACTGCGCGGCCAGCGTCATATTGTTCCACAGATGCGCGGTCCTCGGCGGCAGCGGCAGCAACACCGGCACGACCAGAAGCAGGAGATAAATCGCCACCACCAGCCACTGCAGCGTCCTGATGGTCCGGCCGTGCCGGGCCATGGCGTCGCCCAGCCGCGCCAGCTTGCCGCGCGGCCGCGGCGGGGCGATGCCGGAACGAATGGGCGCGAGCAGCGCGTCCGGCATCAGGGCGAACCCTGGCGAGCCACCAGCACCGCCCTCGCGTCCGGATGGAAGTCGTCGAAAAAGTCGTATTCGCCCGGCGGCAGGCGGCGGAACACCAGGCTGGAGGTGACTCCGGCCGACAGCACCTTTTCCTTATGCAAGGACAGGCTCTCGAATTCGGCGGGCGTCGAGCCGGTGTTGCTGATCTCCAGCTTGAAGGGCTGGTCCGCGGGGACTTCCAGCCGCGCCGGAGCGATCGTGCCGTCGTGGAGGACGACATTGAAGGATGGCATCTCGTCGGCCAGGGCGAGCGTTGTTCCCGCCGTGAGGGCGGCGAGCAATCCTATCCCCGGCGCCGCGGTTCTTATCATCGGTTCAGTAGCCGCCCTTCTTGCCGGTGCCGGCGAAGGTGAAGTCCTGCGTGACCTCGAACGGCTTGAACCAGGGGGCGACGCCGGTCTCCTTGTCCACATGGCGGCCGAAATGCTGCGCCGGACCGGGCGGTGCGATTTCGAGGGTGAGGCGGTATCTGCCCGGTCCGAACAGCTTGGCATTGTCGCCGTAATGCGGGCCGTCATTCGCGACCATCGGCATGAACTCGCCGGCCACCTTCTCGCCCGTATCAACCTTGACCAGCTCGTAGTGGACGTCGAGCGCCGGGATCCACTCGCCGTCGGCGAAGCCGTTCTTGTTGCCGGCGGTCGCCTTGATGTCGGCCTCCAGGTGGACGTCGCTATCTGCGGCGGCGCGCATCATGCCGGGCGGCTCCATCTCTATCGGCTGGAGATAGACGGTGCTGACCTCCATGGCGTTCTGAGTGACCGGCTTGCCGATGGGATACTCGCGCGCCAGGGCGCTGCCGGCGGCCAAGGGCGCCACGGCGGCGGCGAGGGGAAGCAGACGGGACAGACGCATGGGATCTCCCTGGACAGGGCCGAGCCGATCGGCGCGCCAGCCGGGTAGCCTATTTGCGAGTCAGTTGCAATCGCAATACTGCGGGGGTAGACGCATCTCGGCGTGCCCGGCCCGTTGGCCGACACTGAGGAATGTTCACATGATCGCCAGCCTTATCGTCGTGTTCCGCGAAGTCCTGGAAGCCGGGCTGATCGTCGGGATCGTCCTGGCCGCGACCCGCGGCGTGCCCGAACGCGGGCGCTGGATCGCCGGCGGCATCGCGTCCGGCGTGCTCGGCGCGGTCCTGCTCGCCTCCTTCGCCGGACTGCTGTCGGAGGCGTTCGAGGGCAACGGACAGGAACTGTTCAACGCCACCATCCTGAGCGTCGCTGTCGTCATGCTGTCCTGGCACGTCCTGTGGATGGCGCGCCACGGGCGGGAGATGGCGCAGCAGATGCGGGCGGCGGGACAGGCGGTGGCTCTGGGACAGAAATCGCTGCTGGCGCTGGCTGTCGTGGTCGCCCTGGCGGTATTGCGTGAGGGCGCGGAGGTTGTGCTGTTCCTTTACGGAATTGCCGCGTCGACCGGCGCGAGCGCCGCCTCGCTCGCGGCTGGCGGCGCGCTGGGCATCGCGGCGGGCGCGGCGGTGTCCTGGCTGCTGTATCGCGGCTTGCTGGTCATCCCGGTGCGTCATCTGTTTTCCGTTACCGGCGTGCTGATCGCGTTGCTGGCCGCTGGCATGGCCGGTCAGGCCGCGGCGATCCTGGCCGGAGCGGACCTGATCCCCGCCTGGGGCCTGGATGTCTGGAACAGCTCCTCCCTGCTGCCCGAAAACAGCCTGACCGGCCGCACGCTGCATGTGCTCATCGGCTATTCAGAGCGCCCCGCCGGTGTTCAGGTCGTCGCCTATGCCGCGGTATTGGCGGCCCTGCTGATCGGGCGGTACATGCTGGCCCGGCGGGACGCGGTCACCCCGGCCGGCACGCCGGCCCCCCGCCTTGGAGCTGCGAACGAAGTCCGCTAGGAGAGCAGACCCGAAAAGGCTCCGGCCCGGATCGCTGTTCCGGCGGGCCGCGCCATCTCCCGGGCCGCCGGCATGCGCGGCGGCCATTTAAGTCAAGCATTAAGGACAAACCGGAATGACCGAAGCCGATGACGTCGACCTCCGGCATGCGGCCAAGATGGCCAAACGCAAGGAAGTGCAGGATGCGGAGGTCGCGTCGAAGACCATCGCCTCCAAAGGCCTGCTGATGGTCACCACCGGCCCCGGAAAAGGCAAATCCACCGCCGCTTTCGGCTTGGTTCTCCGCGCGCTCGGGCACGGCTGGCGCGTCGGCGTGGTGCAGTTCATCAAGGGCGCCTGGCACACCGGGGAGCGAACCGCGCTGGAGCGGTTCCCTGACCTGGTCGAGTGGCACACCATGGGCGAGGGCTTCACCTGGGACACCCAGGACCGCCAGCGCGACATCGCCGCGGCGGCGCGAGCCTGGGAGATGGCGCGCAAGCTGATGGACGATCCCTCGATCCGGCTTTTGGTGCTGGACGAGCTGAACATCGCGCTGCGCTACGACTACCTGCCGCTGGCGCAAGTCGTTGATGCGCTGGCGGCCCGCCGCGACGACCTCAACATCATCGTGACCGGCCGCAATGCGAAACCCGAGCTTATTGCGGCGGCTGATCTGGTGACGGAGATGGGGCTGGTGAAGCACCACTTCGCGGCGGGCGTGAAGGCGCAGGCGGGCATCGAGTTCTGATGCGGGCACTGATGTTCCAGGGCACCGGATCGGACGTCGGCAAGTCGCTGGTGGTGGCCGGGCTGTGCCGCGCGTTCGCCAATCGCGGCCTGCGAGTCCGCCCGTTCAAGCCGCAGAACATGTCCAACAACGCCGCCGTCACCGCGGACGGCGGGGAGATCGGCCGGGCGCAGGCGCTGCAGGCGCGGGCGTGCCGGGTCGCCGCCTCGGTCCATATGAACCCGGTGCTGCTGAAGCCGCAGAGCGATGTCGGCTCCCAGGTCGTCGTCCTCGGGCAGGCAGTCGGCAACGCGACGGCGCGGGATTTCCAGGCGATGAAGCCGGGGCTGCTGCCGGGGATACTGGACAGCTTCCAGCGCCTGAAGGACGAGGCGGACCTTGTGCTGGTCGAGGGCGCCGGCAGCGCGGCGGAGGTCAACCTGCGCGCCAACGACATCGCCAACATGGGCTTCGCCCGCGCGGCCGGGTTGCCGGTGATCCTGGTTGGCGACATCGACCGCGGCGGTGTGATCGCGCAGATCGCCGGGACAAAGGCGGTGCTCGATCCGGAGGATTCGGCGCTGATCGCCGGCTTCCTGGTCAACAAGTTCCGCGGCGATCCGGCGCTGTTCCAGCCGGGGATGGAGCTGATCGCCGGGCACACCGGCTGGCCCGGCCTGGGACTGATCCGCTATTTCCGCGAGGCCCGCCGCCTGCCCGCCGAGGACGCCGTCGCGCTCGATCATCCAAGGACCGCCGCGGGGGGATCGACCGTCGTCGCGGTGCCCCGCCTCGGGCACATCGCCAATTTCGACGATCTCGACCCGGTGTTGGCCGAGCCTTCGCTGCGGGTGATGATGATCGAGCCGGGGGATGCGCTGCCGGGCGATGCGGATGTGGTGATTCTGCCGGGGTCCAAGGCGACGCTGTCTGACCTGGAGGATTTCCGCCGCAACGGCTGGGACATCGATCTGCGCGCGCATGTCCGGCGTGGCGGGCGCGTGCTGGGTCTGTGCGGCGGCTACCAGATGCTCGGGCGGTCGGTGGCCGATCCGGAGGGGATCGAGGGGGCGCCGGGCAGTATGGAGGGGCTGGGGCTGTTGGATGTGCGGACGGTGCTGACCGGCGAAAAGACCCTGACCGAAGTGACCGGGGTATCAATCCCCGACGGAGCGCCGTTCCGCGGCTATGAGATGCATGTCGGGCGCACCGAAGGGCCGGACTGCGCGCGTCCGCTGCTGCGGTTCGCCGATGGCAGGACGGATGGCGCGATTTCGGCGGACGGGCGGGTGCGGGCGACCTATGTGCATGGGCTCTTCGGCGACGACGCTCAGCGCGCCGCGCTGCTGTCCTGGTTCGGTGCGCGGGCTGCCGGGTTTTCTTTTGAGGCGGAGATAGAACGGGTGCTGGATGCGCTGGCGAACCATCTGGCCCGGGATATCGACCTCGACCATCTGCTCAGCCTGGCACGATAAGCACCAGGGCCAGCAGCAACAGGGCCTGTGCCGCGCAGGCGGCCTTATAAAGGCGCAAGGCCCGGAGGATGTCGGCCGCGGTGGCGTCGCGTCGGCCGTCGCCCATGAAGGCGTCGTCAACCAGCGTGTCGCCATAGACGCGCGGGCCGGCGAGTTTCAGGCCGAGCGCCCCCGCCATCGCGGCCTCCGGCCATCCGGCATTGGGCGAGCGGTGGCGGCGGGCGTCGCGCAGCACCGCACGGATCGCGCCCGACGGTGAGGCGCCGGTGGCCACGGCGGCCAGGGCGATGAACACCGCCGACAGGCGGGACGCCGGCAGGTTGATCGCGTCGTCCAGCCGCGCCGCGGCCCAGCCGAAGGTCTCGTGCCGGGGCGTCCGGTGCCCGATCATCGAATCCGCGGTGTTCGCGGCCTTGTAGCACGCGGCCCCGGGCAGGCCGGCGGCGGCGAGCCAGAACGCCGGGGCGGTGATGCCGTCGGAAAAGTTCTCCGCCAGGCTCTCGATCGCGGCGCGGGCGACGCCGGCTTCGTCCAGGCTGGCGGGATTGCGGCCGACGATCATCGAAACAGCGTTGCGGCCGGCCTCCAGACCGCCGGAGTGCAACGCATCGGCGACCGCCCGGACGTGATCGTGCAGGCTGCGCTGCGCCGGCAGGCTGGCCGCGATCAGCACTACGGCCGCCCACGGCAGCAGCGCATCCGCCGCGAGCGCGGCGGCGGCGGTCGCGGCGAGCAGGATGGCGAGGGTTATGATGCCGCGCAGCCGGTTGCCGGGCGCATGCGGGCGGTTGAATTGCCGATCCAGTGCGGCCAGCAGCGTGCCCATCCAGGTGACAGGGTGTCCGATCGCACGGTAGACGAACGCGGGGTAGCCGACGGCGGCCTCCAGAAGGAGAGCGGCCAGCGCCAGCTCGATGTTGGAAAGAGGGTGCATGCAGTCGCAGGGTTCGGAGGGAGCGGGCGAGCTACGGTATCACGGCGGCAACATCAATGCCGCGCGGATGCTGTACCCCGATGCGCCGGAACCCTGGATCGATCTGTCCACCGGCATCAACCCGGTGCCGTATCCGGTTGGCTCCGTCGCGCCGTCCGCATGGTCGCGCCTGCCGGAGGCCGCGGAGCTGGCCGCGCTGGAAGCGGCGGCCCGGGCGGCATACGGCGCTGCTCCGGAGGCCGGGATCGTTGCCGCACCGGGCACCCAGGCGCTGATCCAGTGGCTGCCGCGGCTGTTTCCGGTCCGGCGGGTGGGCGTTCTGGGCTTCACCTACCAGGAGCACGGACAATGCTGGCGTGACGCGGGGGCGGAGGTCAGCACGGTGTCGGCACTCGCCGATCTGGTCGATTACGACGTCGCCATCGTGGTCAACCCGAACAACCCGGACGGCCGCGTGGACGCGCCGCAAGACCTGGCGGAGCTTGCGGGGTGCCTGGCCCGCCGCGGCGGGCGGCTGATCGTCGATGAAGCCTTCATGGACCTGATTGGCCGGGAAGACAGTTTGGTGCCGTGCCTGCCCGCGTCCGGCGCCATCGTGCTCCGCTCGTTCGGCAAGGCTTATGGGCTGGCCGGCGTTCGCCTCGGCTTCGCCGCGGGATCGCGCACGGATTGCGCGCTGCTGCGTCAGGCGATGGGACCGTGGGCGGTGTCCGGTCCGGCGATCGATATCGGCCGCCGCGCCCTGGCGGACAAAGCCTGGCGCGCCGAAACCGCCTCCCGCTTGCTCCAGGAGACCGGGCGGTTGGACGGGCTGCTGCGCGCGGCGGGGTTCGACGTGGTTGGCGGCACGCCGCTGTTTCGGCTGGGGCGGCGAAGCGGGGCGGGCGAGGCTTTCGAGCGTCTGTGCCGCGCGGGGATCCTGACGCGGCCGTTCCAGGCGAGGCCGGACTGGCTGCGGTTCGGGATTCCCGGTGCGGCGGCGGAGTGGGAGAGGCTGCGGATGGCTTTGCAGGATTTTGCCGCGGCGCACCGCGCGCAGTCGCCGGCGCGGTCCGAAGTGGCCTGACGCGGCGCATCGTCAGCGTTTGAACGTCATGGCCCCGGCTTGTCCGGGCCACCTATGCCAGCAGGTGCCGCGACAGGTGGCCCGGACAAGCCGGGCCATGACGGTTGCAGCGCCCGCGGCATCCCTGCCAACTCATCCTATCCTTGCGCATCCCGGGGAGAAAGCCGATAGTCCGTTGCGTCATCAGCGGAGTAGAAAGCTGTGCTGCAAGGAAAAGTCCTCGTCGCCCAAGGCGGCGGTCCCACCGCCGTCATCAACCAGTCCCTCGTCGGGGCCGTGCTGGAGGCGCGCAAGTTCCGCAACGTCAGTCTGGTTTACGGCGCGCTGCATGGCGTGCGCGGAATCGTCGATGAGGAACTCGTCGATCTCACCCAGGAAACCACCCACAACCTGGAGATGGTTGGCGATACGCCGTCGTCCGCGCTGGGCTCGACCCGCGACAAGCCGGACCGGAAATATTGCCACGAGATCTTCGAGGTCCTGAAGGCGCACGAAATCCGCTACTTCTTCTATATCGGCGGCAACGATTCGTCCGACACCGTGCGCATCGTCGCGGAGGAGGCGGCGAAGGCCAACCACCCGATCCGCTGCATCCACATCCCCAAGACGATCGACAACGACGTGGTGCTGAACGACCATACGCCGGGCTTTCCGTCCGCGGCTCGGTTCGTGGTGCAATCGTTCCTCGGCGCCAACCTCGATAACCGGTCGCTGCCCGGCGTCTATATCGGCGTCGTGATGGGCCGCCACGCCGGCTTCCTGACCGCCGCCTCGGCGCTGGGCAAGAAGTTCCCGGATGACGGGCCGCACATGATCTACGTGCCGGAGCGCACCTTCCGCATCGACAGCTTCCTGGCCGATGTGCGCAGCGCGGTCGACAAGTACGGCCGCTGCGTCGTTGCGGTCTCTGAAGGTATTCATGACGACTCCGGAACGCCGATCATTACGCAGATGGCGAAGAAGGTGGAGCGCGACGCGCACGGGAACCTGCAGTTGTCCGGCACCGGCGAGCTGGCCGGGCTGCTGTGCGATGAGGTCAAGGAAAAGCTTGGCATGAGCCGGGTGCGCGGCGACACCTTCGGCTATCTGCAACGCTCGTTCATCGGCTGCGTCTCCGACGTGGATCAGCGCGAGGCGCGGGAAGTCGGTGAGAAGGCGGTGCAGTACGCGATGTGGGGCGAGCACAGCGGTTCTGTAACAATCGAACGGACGGGGTATTACTCGGTCGATTACAAGCTGGTGCCGCTGGAGGCGGTGGCCGGCAAGACGCGCACCATGCCGGACGAGTTCTTGTCCGCGAGCGGCACGGATGTGACGGATGCGTACCGCCTGTATCTGCGTCCGCTGCTCGGCAAGTCTATGCCGGATGCGTATCGGCTGCGGCAGAACAAAGTGGCGAAGATTCTGAAGGCATAGGCACGGCATGGCGCTTTCCCCGGCACGCATCGCATACGGCCTTACCGTTTCTGTACTGTCATGGTTACGACGCGCCGCGATGCCGCCCGGGGCTTGATACCGCCCGGCGGCCGATCGGCCGGGCAAACGGCGGTCGCGAGCCTGTTGAAGGTCGCCTGCGAAAAGCTGACCCGCCTGCCGGCCGCGGCGATGTCGGTCACCCGGATCGCCAGGTTATTGCACCCACAAGACGACCGCGCGGCACTGTCCCGAAAGCACCGTACCGGGACGGACCGGATGTCGGCGATCGACGAGGACCTGCATCTCGTTCGCGAGAAAATCGTCGACGCAGTGATGAATACTCTGAAACTTGTCGCGCCGGCGATACTCGCGATTGCGATTTATCGATCTGGTTTTGTCGCACTGCCCGACGAAACTCCAACAATATTGGTCTGTTTTACGGTGTTCGGTGTCGCCATCAATAAACACAGGCTGAGCTTTCGCTTGAAGGCGATAACTCTGGTCGGGTCGGTTACCGCCGGATCGCTTTCGGTGCTTCTCATCCGGGGGCTGTTATCCCCCGGGGCTATTTGTTTCCTGGCGACGGCTCCTTCGCTGGCGTGGATTCTTTTCGGCCGGCGTGCCACCGTCGCGCTATCGATTGCCATTGTCGTGTGCATGGGACTGATAGGACTGCTTACCGTTTCGACGCGGCATCTTCCCCGGTTCGATGTGACTTCATTCATGGTCAGCCCGACAGGCTGGATCACCACGATCGCCATGATCTGCATCTGCGGCTGGTCGGTGCTTTTCATCTTCAGCGCATATGCCGGATCGTTATCCGAGGAGGTCAGGCGGCACACGCTGGCATTGGAGGATGCCAACCGCAGGCTGATGGCACTTTCAAACACCGACGGGCTGACGGGTCTGGCCAATCGCCGCCAGTTCGACGCCGTCTTCGAGGCCGAGTGGGCTCGGTGCCGCCGCAACCGCCTGGCGTTGACCTTGGTCATACTGGATGTCGACTGGTTCAAAACCTACAATGATTGTTACGGTCATCAGATGGGAGACGCGTGTCTGGTGCGGATCGCGCGCGCGCTCGAGGCAGGCGCGGTCCGCGCCACTGATCTCGCTGCCCGCTACGGCGGCGAGGAATTCACCTTGATCCTGCCGGGCACCGAGCCCGGCGATGCGCCCGGGCTGGCGGAGTCAATGCGCTCGTCGATCGAATCGCTCGATATCGCGCACCGGCAGTCTCCCCTGGGAAAAGTGACCGTCAGCGCCGGGGTCGCCACTGTTCTGCCCGAGGCCGGCATGGATGAAACTATCTTGCTGCGCGCCGCCGACGAGGCGCTGTACCGCGCGAAGAACGCCGGACGGAACCGGACGCGGGTGGCCACGATACTGCCGCATCCCCCGGGCAAAGACCATTCTGTTTCCAAGGAGTTCGTGCAACTTGCCTGGCAGCCGGCCTATGAATGCGGCAACAAGGTGATCGACGATGAACACCGGACCTTGTTCGCCCATGCCGCGGAGCTTCTCGCCGCCGTTCTGTCGGAGCGCCGGGACGCCGACGTGTCCGGCCTGATCGACCTTCTGGTTCGCGAGGTCGAGCAGCATTTCCGCAACGAGGAAGCGATCCTGCGGGAGGCAGGATTTCCGGACGCGCAACACCATGCCGCGATGCATCGCGAACTCCTCGATCGCGCCGCTGCCCTGAGAGGCGGCGAATCACCCGGCGGCGGCATTCTGTTTCAGTTTCTCGCCGAAGACCTGGTCGCCAGGCACATGCTGGGGGCCGACCGGGAGTATTTTCCGTATCTGAAAAGCCGCGACGGAGATCTGTCTCCGGGCGGCGCTACTGCGGCGGCATCGCAACCGTAAGCCGGCGGCGATCATCCGTCACCACGGACGTATCAACGATCGGGCCTTTTTCCGAACCGTTTTCGCCGATAGCATCACAATACGGTGCGGATCAAAAAAGCCGTTCTCCGCGTCACGCAGTACTTCGGTAAACACATCAGCGAAGATGAGAGTGTCCGCGCCGCCTCGCGCTGGACGACCGGATACGGCACGGGGCTTGCCAAGGCGTTGACAATCCGGTTGGGCGGTCGGATGAAACAATGAGATGTCAAACATGAGCGGGCCGGCTGGAAACCGTGGGCCACGACGGTAACCACTTTGCTGCAATCACGAGGTCCAGTTCAGGACAGGCTCACGGGGCATAATTCATGACGGTATCGGAAGGCAATTTCGCGGGCGGTCTCGACATCCGGCCGCCGGTGGCAGGCACCCGCAGCGATGCGGCGATGGAATCGGGCAGCGAAAGCAGCGTCAACCAGCCTGCCGCCAAAGTGGCGATCGTCCATTACTGGCTGGTCGGCATGCGAGGCGGCGAGAAAGTTCTCGAGGCATTATGCGAATTATTTCCCGATGCCGATATATACACTCATGTATACAAACCTGAACGCATTTCCGCAACGATTCGGCGGCATCGCATCCACACGACCTTCATCGCCTCGCTGCCGTTCGCGACCCGGCTGTATCAGGCCTACCTGCTGCTGATGCCGTATGCGCTGGAAGCGCTGGATCTCTCGGGGTATGACCTTGTCATCAGCAGCGAATCCGGCCCGGCGAAAGGCGTCCTGACGCAGCCCGGCTCGGTGCATGTCTGCTATTGCCATACGCCGATGCGTTACCTCTGGAGCGGATTCCACGAATACCGCCGGCAATCCGGCCGTCTGACGCGGCTGGCGATGCTGTTCGCACTGTCGGGGCTGCGAAACTGGGACCAGGCCAGCGCCACGCGGGTGGACCACTTCATTGCCAATTCAGAAAATGTCGCCGGCAGGATAAGAAAATATTACCGCCGGGATGCCACGGTCATCCACCCGCCGGTCGATCTTCTCGAACCAACCCTGCAACCGGCCGAGGATTTCTATCTCTATGTCGGCCAGCTTGTCGCCTACAAGCACGCCGATGTGGTCGTGGACGCGTTCAGCCGGATGGGCAAGAAGCTGATCGTCATTGGCCGCGGAGAACAATACGCGGCCTTGAAACGAACGGCCGGACCGACGGTCACGCTGCTGGGGTGGGCTGACGACAGCACACTTCGCGACTACTATGCCCGCTGCCGCGCGCTTATTTTCATCGCGGATGAAGACTTTGGCATCGTGCCGGTGGAGGCCATGAGCGCCGGCAGGCCGGTCATCGCCTGGGCCGGAGGCGGCGTCCTGGAGACTGTTCGCGACGGCGAAAGCGGCATCCTTTTCGCCGAGCAAACGGCCGGCTGCCTGATCGAAGCGGTGCACCAGTTCGAGCGTGTCGAGAAAAGTTTCGATCCCGCCCGGATCGCCGCCACAACGATCGGCTTTGCCAAAAACCGGTTCAAGCAGCGCATCAGCAACACGATCCGGGAATGGATGGACCAGCAGCAGGCGTGGTCAACCAAAAGAACGAATTCGTCGTTATAACAGGCTAAATCCCCGCATACCAGGCATAGCCCTGGTCCTCCCAGTATCCGCCGTTTCCGTTGGCGATATGGGCGAAACTATCCACCAGCTCGATCCGCATCACGTATTTCGCCATCTTGTAGCCGAGCTGGCGCTCGACCCGCACCCGCAACGGGGCACCGTGCGCCACCGGCAGCGGTGCATCGTTCATGTCATAGGCGAGAATCGTTTGTGGGTGAAACGCTTCTTCAATGCCGATGCTCTCGTAATACCTGCTGTCCGGATCGGCATTATCCATCAGATCCGCACAATGAAATACCACAAAGCGGGCGCCCGCAAGCGGCCCGGCCTGGCGCAGCACATCACTCAGCACCGCGCCCTTCCACTTGCCGATACAGCTCCAGCCTTCGACGCAGTCATGCCGGGTGATCTGCGTGCGCGGCGGCATGGCGCGCAAATCCTCCAGCGACATGCGCAGCTTGCGTTCGACCAGACCGGTCACCTCCAGCCGCCAATCAACGAAATGTTTCGCGGCCATGGCCTGATAGCCGTCGTCATCCGGATCGAGCGTGCCGTTGGCCTTGAATACCGGCGACAGATCGGCCTCGGTGTATTCCGGCGCCAGCGTATGCGCGCCGCCGAGCAGGCGATGCACCCGCCGCGTCAGGCCCTCGGCGCTCGCCAGCACGCGCTGCACCGTGTCGTTTTCCGCCAGCCGATCGCAGCCGCCGAGCAGCAGGGTGCCGATCGCGGCGCTGGAAAGCAGCTTGCGGCGTTTGATGTCATTCGGCGGCATCGCGCGACTCCTCGATCGCATATCGCCCGGTCACCATGGAGCGCAGATTGTTCCACACGCCGGAGACCAGGACCATGAAGACGTGAACCAGGACGAAGGCGACCAGTGACCAGGCGAGAATGAAGTGGATGGTCCGCGCCGACTGGCGCCCGCCGAACAGGATCAGCAACTGAGGCCAGGCGGCATCCATGCGCGGCGACATCGTCAGGCCGGTCAGCAGCATGAACGGCAGGAAGCCGAATATGACAACCAGATAGGCCAGCTTCTGTAGCACGTTGTAGCGGCGGGCTGCCTCGCCCTTGGGGAAGCGGAACAGCAGGTGGTCCAGGGTTGTCCGGCCGATGTGGCGAAGCTGTTCCCGCCCGGGCAGAAGATCACGCACGAAATGGCCGCGCAGGAACCCCGCCAGCAGGTAGACCGAGCCGTTCAGGACGAACAGCCATGCGAAAAAGAAGTGCCAGAGCCTTCCGCCGGCCAGCGATTGTTCGCCCGGCAGGGTCGCCCAGGCCGGGAACCCGCGTTCCCAAGGTTGGCCCGCGGCATCGCGCGACAGGCCGAGGACGCCCGTGGTATCGAAGCGATGCCCGAATACGGTGGTGATCCCGCGCGGCGGACCGTTTTGCGGCTGCACCGCGTCCATCGACAGCGCCGGATGGGCGAAGTCCGAAATATTGCCCCAGTAAAGCGCCGGGTGCGCGTTGAAGATCTGCAGGCCGCTCATCAGCAGGATGGTCAGGCAGAGCAGGTTGATCCAGTGCGTGACGCGGACGACTACCGAGTGCCGCTGGATCAGGTGCCGAAGCGGGCGCCCACCCGCAAGCCCGGCCGGCCGATCGGCACGCGTGGTTACCGTGTCGTTGCCCACGTCAGGATTGCCCTCCATCCGGCGTGCGGGGATAGTCCACCGCCGTCACATCCGATCAATCGTACTTGCCCATTTGCAATCAGGCTGCAAGTCCGGCTTCGCTGAGGATTGTATCCCAAAGCAAAACTCAGAAGCCTTCCGTCCGTCCACGCCCCTATCGCTCCGGCGGAATCGCGTTAAACTTCCTCCCGGAACCATGAAAAACGGGAGGAACGTCATGAGCAGTCCGTATGCAGGGGCATGCTTTTGCGGCGCGGTCGAAATCCGGGTCACCGGCAAGCCGAACGCCATGGGCTATTGCCACTGCCGATCATGCCGATCTTGGTCGGGCGGGCCGGTCAATGCGTTCAGCCTGTGGCCGGTGGAAGCGGTCGAGGTGGTCAAGGGCGCGGACCACATCGGGACCTACGACAAGACGGAGATGAGCCACCGGCAGTACTGCCGGCTCTGCGGCGGCCACCTGATGACGCGGCATCCGCCGTTGAACATGATCGACGTGTTCTCCGCGACGATTCCAAACCTCGCGTTCGTGCCGGAGGTGCATGTCAACTATGCCGAGACGGTGCTGCCGATGCGCGACGGGCTGCCGAAGCTGAAGGATTTTCCCGCGGAGTTCGGCGGCTCCGGCGAGGTCATCCCGGAGTAAATCCGCATCGGCGTCGTGGCCCGGCGTCAGTCCGGGCCATGACGGACCCGGCTATAGCCCGGCGGGCGGCGCGAAGCACTGCACCAGGCCCTTGTACAGCCATAGGATCGGACTGCCGGTCGGGTTGGCGCCGGGCACGATCTTCTCATCCGGCACCACCACCCAGTGATCCGGCTGGTCGGGGAAGTGTTGCGGCGTGACATGCGCCCGCCAATGGGTGCGCCGGACATCGTCCTCATCGATCATCGTCACCAGATCGGCCTCCACCGGCCGGCCGTCGCCGATATCGCAGCAGGCGTTGTTGTGCTGGTCGCTGCGGGTGGTGATCCAGGTCTGGTAGGGCGCCATGATCTGCCCGTCCTCGCTGCCCGGCGCGGGCGGCGAGGCCGCCGCGGCCCGTGCCAGCGCGACTGCAGCCGCCGCCAGAACCAGACGTAAGCGGTGGCTCATGCCGGGCGAGACTTCATGCGAAGGGCCTCCGTCTTTCACTGCCTGATCACGTTGTTTGGTGTCGCCGACGCGCCGTGCGGCACGGGCTTGCGGTCACCCGCCGCCGGCCTCAGCGCGGCGCCGGCCAACACGACAACGCCGATGATCGAGACTGGTACCCTGTACCCGCCGGTTGCATCGTGCAACAACCCCGTGATCCGCGGTGCGGCGTCAGCGGAGACGGGAACGGGGGAATTGATGAAGACGATGACTCCGGGGTCGCGCCGGGCCTGGCGGTCAGGGAAGGTTCGGTCGCGCTTCAGGAACATGGACGCCACGCGGATGGCGCTGGCCGCTCCCGCGGCGACCTTGGGCTTCGTCCCTTCAGTCGTCGGCCTCGATCCCGACGACATCCGAAGATTGGCCCGCGACCACGATCCCTGGTGGCTCGGCGTCGTTGCGGATGCGATCGTTCTTGCGGGCCCGCGTCCGGACGAATTGGCGACCCGGTTGCGCGGCGGGGCTGTGGCGGCGTGACCCGCAAGGTGTCGGCCAGTTGCGGCTGAAGACCAGCGCCGAGGCCGTCCACATGCTCGCCCAGCTCGAGGAATTTGCTGCCGGGCCGAGGCTGAGTTCGAGTGCAAGTCGTAATACACGCACGCCTGCAACGCCATGGCTGGCCATGCCGGGCCGGGCACCGTATATGCTCCGCCCCGTTTCCCATTTCCGGGCCTGCCGATTTCATGATCTCCATGTTCCGCCGCTTCTCCGAGTCCTGGATCGCACGCATCTTCTTCGTGCTGATGGCGGTGTCCTTCGTCGGCTGGGGCATCAGCAGCGACCTGTTCCGCATGATGGGGCCGCCGAGCTGGGTCGCCAAAGTCGGCGGCCAGAGCATCGAGATCCCGGCCTTCCAGTCCGAATTCCAGCGCGCCATGGCGCAGGCGACGCGCGACCAGCCGCCCGGCCAGGAACCCTCCGCGGCGCTCAGGCGCCAAGTCGGCCAGCAGACGCTGGAGCGACTGGTCGCGCAGGCGGCGCTCGGGGTGGAGCTGAACAACCTGCGCATCGTCACCCCGGACGATGCCGTCGCCGCGGTGGCCCGCTCGATGCCCGCCTTCCACGGCCGCGACGGCCAGTTCAGCAAGGCCCAGTTCGACACCGTCCTGCGCAACAACGGCTATACCGAGGCCCGCTTCCTCGCCGAGCTTCGCGCCGACATCGCGCGGCGCCAGCTTCTGAATTCGGTCAGCGCCGGGGTGCAGGCGCCCGCCGCGGAAGTGACACCGCTGTATGAGTCCGAGTTCGAGAAGCGCGCCGTGGATACCGCCTTCTTCCCGCTGGCCGCGGCGCCGCAGCCGGCGACTCCGGACCAGGCCACGCTGCAGCGCTGGTACGACAACCACCCGGACAGCTACGCCACGCCCGAATTTCGCCGCATCAAGGCGATAGAATTGTCGCCGCAATCCGTCGCCTCCGACGTTGCCATCACGGACGCCGAACTGCATGCCGCCTATGACGAGCACAAATCCGAATACGTCACTCCGGGCAAGCGGTCGGCGCAGATCCTGTCGGTCCCCGACGAGGCAAAGGCGCGCGACCTGGCCGACAGGTGGCGGGCCGGCGCGGATTGGGCGGCAATGCAGGAGGCGGCGAAGGCGGCGGGCGCCGTGGCGATCACACAGGACGACGGGACAGAGGTGCAATTCCCCGACCCTGACCTGGCACGGGCCGTGTTCTCCGGGCCGGAGGGCAGCGTGTCCGCTCCCGTGAAGGGCGCGCTCGGCTGGTTCGTGGTCAAGGTGACGCATATCGTGCCAGGGACGGAAACCACCTTCGAGCAGGCGAAGGACTCGCTGCGGAACCAGGTGCTCGCCGGCAAGGCGGCCGACGTGATCTATGACCGGGCCAACAAGATCGACCAGTTGCTGGGCAATGGCACCAGCCTGGATGACATGCCCGGCGACCTCGGGCTGATTGGCGTGGCCGGCACGATGGACGCCAAGGGCGATACGCAGGACGGCACCCCGGCGCCGATACCCGGCCCGCCGGAGCTGAAGGCGGCGATCGTCGCGGCGGCGTTCCAGGCGCATCAGGGCGATGTGCCGCGCCTGACCGAGGTGCAGACACCGTCCTCCGGCGGGGGCTCCGCCTACTATGCGCTGTCGGTGGAGAGCGTCATCCCGCCCGGGGAAAAGCCGTTCGACGCGGTGAAGGACAAGATCGCGGAGGACTGGAAGCAGGACCAGCGGCGGCGGGCGGAGGAAAAGGCCGCGACGGCGATGATGACGGCGGTGCAGGGCGGCAAGTCGTTCTCCGACGCGGCGACGGCCGCCGGGGTGACGCCGAAGCTCAGCCCGCTGGTGACGCGCAACCAGGGCAACACGGCGATCCCGGCCGATTTGCAACGCATCATGTTCGGCCTGAAGAAGGGCGACGCGACGATGGTGGAGACCCCTGAAGGCTTCATGGTGGCGCAATTGACGGAAATCGTGAAGCCGGATGCGGGCGCCGACAAGACCGGCTACGATGAGGCCCGCACGGCGGTGACGCGCTCGATCGCCACCGACCTGGAGACGGTATTCATCGACGCGGTGCGGCAACGCGCCAAGCCGCAATTCAACAAGCAAGCCTTCGACAGCGTTGTTCAAGCACAGCAATAGAGAGAGTCATGAACGTGTCCGTAACCCCCGGTTTCGCCGCTTTCCGCCTGGCCTATGAAGCAGGGCGCGGCAGCCTGGTGTGGCGCAAGACCGTGGCTGACCTGGAAACCCCGGTCGCGGCGTTCCTCAAGCTGGCGCACGGCCAGCCGAACTCCTTCCTGCTGGAAAGCGTCGAAGGCGGCGCGGCGCGCGGCCGCTACTCCGTCATCGGGATGAATCCGGACCTGATCTGGCGCTGCCGCAACGGCGTCGCCTCGGTCAACCGGCACGCTTTGTCGGCGCCGCATGCCTTCGTGCAGGAGGCGCGTCCGCCGCTGGACAGCCTGCGCGCGCTGGTCAAGGAAACGCAACTGGAGGTGCCGCCGCATCTGCCGCCGATGTCGGGCGGACTCGTCGGCTACCTGGGTTACGACATGGTGCGGCAGATGGAGCAACTGCCGGAGAAGAATGTCGACACTATCGGCGTGCCGGAAGGCATCATGGTTCGCCCCACGCTGTTCGCCATCTTCGACAACGTCAATGACGAGCTGACCCTGGTGACCCCGGCCTATCCGGCGGGGGATGTCTCGGTCGAGCGGGCCTGGTTGCGGGCGGACCAGCGGCTGACCGCGGCGGAGGCGGCACTGGAGCGTCCCCTGCCGTTCCAGCCGCCGCCGGTGATGCTGCCCGACCCGCCGGCGCCGGGTTCGAACATGACGAAGGAGCAGTTCATCGACGGCGTCGCGCGGTGCAAGGAATACATCGCCGCCGGGGACGCCTTCCAGATCGTCCTGTCGCAGCGGTTTTCCATGCCGTTCGCGCTGCCGCCGCTGTCGCTGTATCGCGCGCTGCGGCGGATCAATCCGGCGCCGTTCCTGTTCTTCCTCGATTTCGGCGGGTTCTCGATCGTCGGGTCCTCGCCGGAAGTGCTGGTGCGGCTGCGCGACGGCACGGTGACGATCCGGCCGCTGGCCGGGACCCGGAAGCGCGGGGCGACGCGTGAGGAAGACCAGGCGCTGGAGGTCGAACTGCTGGCCGACCCGAAGGAGCGGGCGGAGCACCTGATGCTGATCGACCTCGGCCGCAACGATGTCGGGCGGGTGTCAGAGGTCGGCACCGTGAAGGTGACGGAAAGCTTCGTCGTCGAGCGGTTCAGCCACGTGATGCATATCTCCTCCAATGTGGAGGGCAAGCTGCGCGAGGGGCTGGATGCGCTGGACGCGCTGGCGGCAGGGTTCCCGGCGGGGACGCTGTCGGGGGCGCCGAAGGTGCGGGCGATGGAGATCATCGAGGAGATCGAGCCGGACCGCCGCGGCATCTACGCCGGCTGCATAGGCTACTTTGCCGCCAACGGGACGATGGATACCTGCATCGGGCTGCGCACGGCGCTGGTCAAAGACGGCGTGATGTATGTCCAGGCCGGGGCCGGGATCGTTGCCGATTCCGTGGCCGAAACGGAGTTCGAGGAGACCCGCCAGAAGGCTCGGGCGCTGGTGCGGGCGGCGGAGGAGGCGGTTCGGTTCGCTGCCGGGAAGGCCGGCGCGAACGCCGCGGGCTAGGTTGGGCGGCGGTTCGACCTCCGGCGGGATGGGGGCGCCGTCGCAATCCGCGGCACGAAAGTCCGTTACTGTTTCAGTCCACTTCCGCCTGTGACGCAGACAAACCGTTGGTTTCTAACCGGAACAATACGGTCAATACACATTTTCGTTACCAGATAAGAATTCGATAGCGTCGCACGCCCTCGCTAGTACTTCTGGTCGGCACGAAACGAAGTCGAACAGAAAGGGTCTGCGAAAATGATCAGCACCGAACTCAACGATGGCCTTGCCGGCATCCTGAAAACCTCGATCGTGGAACTCGTCCGGCGCGACGGTCCCGACCTGACCGCGCGCCAGCTCGGCGTCTTCATGACCTGCTATCTCGAAACCGAGGCGCAAACGGTGCGCGGCCTGGCCGCCGAACTCGGCGTTTCCAAGCCGGCCATCACGCGGGCTTTGGATCGGCTGTCGGAGTTCGATCTGGTTCGCCGCAAGGCCGATCCGATGGACCGCCGGAGTGTGCTGGTGCAGCGGACGGCGACCGGGATGGCGTTCCTGCGCGAACTGCGGAAGGTGCTTGGCGACGCCGCCTCCGACGCGCGGATTTCGGTGGGGTCCCCCGCGACGCGCCAACGAAGCGGACAAGAACTGGCCCGCTCCGTGCAATAAGGCCGCAGCGGCTGCACCCCCTGATTTCTCGCCACCGAACACCTTACATGTCCGTCGAAGCGATCGATGGAGATGGAAGATGGAGATCAAGCGAGCGGGCTCCCAGCCCTCCGGCAAAGGTCCGGCGGACTGGTTCACCGGCACGGTGCGGGTCGATCCGCTGTTCAGCGCGCCCGACCCCGCCCGGGTGGCGGGGGCGAGCGTCACCTTCGAGCCGGGCGCGCGCACCGCGTGGCACACGCATCCGCTCGGCCAGACGCTGATCGTCACCGCCGGTTTCGGCCGGGTGCAGCGCGATGGCGGACCGGTGGAGGAGATCCGGCCGGGCGACGTGGTCTGGTTCTCACCCGGGGAGAAGCACTGGCACGGCGCCGGGCCGACGACGGCGATGACGCATATCGCGCTGCAGGAACGGCTCGACGGCAAGGTCGTCGAGTGGCTGGAGCATGTGACCGACGACCAATACGAGGGCCGATCATGACGGCGTGGACGGGCGACGAACTGGACCGTATCGGCGTCGCGGACGAGCTGCGGATCCAGTCGCTGCGGCAGGACGGGACGTTGCGCAAGCCGGTGACGATCTGGGTGGTGCGGGTTGGCGGCGAGCTGTTTGTCCGCTCCGCTTATGGGGAGAACCCCGCCTGGCTGCGCGGCACCCGGGTGCGGCATGAAGGCCGCATCAGTGCGGGCGGCGTCGAGAAGGATGTCTCCTTCGTTGCGGCCGATGCCGCGGCGGGTGATGCAATCGATGCCGCGTATCGGGAGAAGTATCGCCGTCATGGCGAACAATACGTCGCTTCGGTCGTCAGCCCGGAGGCACGAGCCACCACGATCAGGCTGGTGCCGCGGTGAGCGGACACTAACGGCTGCACGCGGCTAGAAGTCCCGCCACAGGATGGCGGAGGCGGTGCCCTCGTCCTGAAACACCTGGAAAACCTCGCTCAGGCCGGTGATCGGGAGATTGTTGACGACGACCTCATAGACAAGATGCCGACCGCTCTTTGTCGTGATGTAGCCGGCGAAGGCTTGTCCCTTCAGCTCCGTCCCCGAGCCGGAACTCGCCGGGCCGGCATAGGTGCCGGTCTTGGCGCGCACCTGTCCGGCTGCTCCGGCCAGCGTGGGGTCGGACTCGAAGCCGGTGATGTTGCCGAGCGACCCGTCCACGCCGAGGATGGGCAGCGCATCGAAGAAGACCGGGAATGTCGGACGCTGGCGCAAGTCCTTTAGCATCGTGATGATTGCCTGGCTGGTCGCGACGGTTTCGCCTCCGCCGGAACCGTCAAAGAAATGGAACTGATCTGCGGCCACGCCATAGGTGGACGGCAGAATATTGCGTTCCACGGCGAGCGCGTCGTCCATGTTGTTGACGCCTTGCGTCAGTCCGAACAGCAGCAGGCTGGTGTCGGCGCCGATGTTGTAGCTGATTTTCAGGATCAGCTTCATCGTCTCCGCGTAGGGAAGCCCCGTCAGCTCGGCGACTTTCTGCTTGTAGGACTGGGGGTCCGGCAGCGTGGCGGCGGGATTTGGGGCGACGGTGGCGGCGGTCACGGACACGCCCTCGGCGGCGAGGGCTTCGATGAACACGGTGCGGGCGTAGTTCGAGGGCTGGACGATCCGGAAGTTCTGCACCAACGGGAATGCGTTGGTGAACGGCGGCTTGAAGTCTATCGGCAGGTCGCCCGTGATCGCGGCCGAACACCGGGGCTGGCCGATGCATTGCGGCAGCTCCGGGTCCAAGGTCAGGGTATACGTGGAACCCGCGGCGCCGGTTTGCAGCTTGTTTTTGACGCGCAACGCCGCGGAGAGCGGCCTGACCGCGACCTCCGCCCGCTTGCCCGGGGCGCCGGGCTGGATCGAGGCGTCCACCACGTCGTCGTTGACGAAAATCGGCCGGATGTAGAACTGATCTCGGAAGTAGTATGGCTGGAACAGGCGATCATCGATGACGACATCGCCGCTGATCGCGGTAATGCCGTGCTGCGCGACCTGCCGGGCGAGTGCCTTGTATCCCGCCAGCGGATCGGGCGCTGCCAGGACCGCGTTGCCGAGCGAGTCGGCTTCGTTATGGTCGAAGTCGGGGACCGCGATGGTGCCGTCGGGGTTGGTGCGTCCGCCCATCGTCAGGTCGCCCGACGCGACGAGCACGAGGTTGCCGTGCAGGACGCCGTCGCTGCCGATGTCTCCGAGCTGGAAAACCGGGGTGTTGTAGCGGTGCTCGGGGCCGATCTGGTTGACCAGTTCGCCGACGGAGAAGACTTTGCGGACGGAGCCGATGTATAATGCGCAATCCTGCTGAAGATCGACCAGGGTCTTGCCGGTGTCGAGGTCATCGACGCGAAGGCCCCAGATGGCGCCGTTATAGAACGGCGCGTCGAATATCGCCTCGATGTCCGCGGGAACGTTTCGATGATCGATGACGCACGGGGTCTGGGCGCGGGTAGGTGCGGGGATTATTACAACTGCGCATAGCGCAATGGCCGCCGCTTCTACCGTTGTTCGGCGTATTGATCGCCGGATTCGGCGAAACTTGTTCAATTGCATTGGAAGACCTCCCCCAAACGCGTGCTCCGAGTCGACGTATCGCAGCAAACGCGCGCCGCGGCGGCACCGCCATCAGTCGATACTGCCGGATACGCTGGCTGTGCTGCGAGCCTAACAGACGGGGAGGGTTTGGCCAGTGCGGTTCCGCTTGCCGCTCGTCATTCTATCGCGAGCGGAACGGGGGGAGGTCTGTCGTTTGCGGAAGCAGCCTTCTGTTACGCGGCGGCCATCGCGGGGATGGGCGGCGGGGCGGCGGCGGGGGCCGGTTCGGCCGCGGGCCTGGTCAGTGCCATGTCCCTCCACCGCTCGTCCTGCGGCAGGTGCCCGGGTTCGGCGGTGAACGCCCGCGCGGGCGGGGGCATCGCGTCGGCCCGGGCGGCGCGGGGCTGACCCGCCGGGTCCGGGCGTTCGGCGGTGGGAGCACGCGGCGGCACGGGCGCTGGAGCGGGGGGTGTGGCCGCGGGGGCAGGTTCGGCGTTCGGCTGCTTTGGCTCGGGCGCTTCGGTGGCGGCCTGGATGCGGGCCTTGGCCTCGCGTACCATGCGCTCGGCTTCGGCAACCATGGCATCGACGTCGGCATCGCTTTCGTCGTCGGCACCGGCGCGGCGTTCCTGTTCCCACCGCTGGCGGTTGCGATCCCCGGCGCGGTCGAGGCTGGTGGCGTTGCCCCGCAGGCGGAGTGCGAGCAGCATGGACACGTCCTCATACATCGACTGACTGAGGGAGCTCAGCGTCGCGATGTCGAAGGCGATGATTTTGGCGACCGTGAACAGGCTGAGCCGGTTGGCGATGCGGTATTCGTTCACCGTCTGCGCCGCCGCGGCGTAGGCGAGGCGGATGTCGCCCTCGGTGGACCAGAGGAACATCGGCGTCAGCAGGGCGAGGATGAGGTTGGCCAGGCTGGTGTCGCGGGCGGCGGTGGCGGGTGCGGACATGGGGGTTCCCGGGATTGCGGTGTGGGAATACTGCCCTAGATCGCGGGGTTCGTCAAGCATATTTTCCTTTGTGCCGACCCGGTCGATCTGCCCGCACTCGACGCGGCCCGCAGCGGACCCTGGCAGGGGCGCTCGCAATCCGGGGCCGGGGAGAGCGGCGTCCCGCCAAATGGCACCGGTGTTCGCGAATCGGCAGCCGATGACGTGTGTTGACCCATCAATCACTTGAAATCCCTGCCTGATTCCCGCTTTCGCCGATCGGCGGCCAGATCGGCAAATTTCCGCCTGTTTTTAGAAATCTGCCCATGATATCATGCTTCTGTCAAAAACGGAGATCGGCAGGCAGCGGTGGCGGATGAAACCCCGGCTCGGATCGAACCATGCCTGCTGGATACGAGCAGTGCCGAGATCGTCGATCTCGTGGCCTCGCTGTCCGGCGCGGCGCATCGCCTTGGCGCCCGCCTGCATCCGCGTTCGGCGGCGAGCCTGGCCGAACTGGTGCGGGTGATGAACTGCTACTACTCCAATCTGATCGAGGGCCATAACACGACGCCGCGTGAGATCGAGCGCGCGCTGGCCAATGAGATCGATGCCGCCGGGGAACGCCGCAGCCTTCAGATCCAGGCCCGGGCCCATATCCGGCTGCAACGGGAGATCGACCGGCGCCACGCGGCCGCCGACCTGCCCGAGCCTGCGTCGGTAGCCTTCATCCGCTGGCTGCATCGATCCTTCTATGAGGATGCGCCCGAGGCGATGCTGCGGATCAAAGGCGACGGCCGCGACGTCCGGATGATCCCCGGGGAATTTCGCAGCGCAGCCGAACATGAGGTCGTTGTCGGGAGGCACCTGCCGCCCTCGGCCGATCGGGTTGAGGCGTTCATGGCGTATTTTGAGCAGCGGTACGGGTTCGCGGGACTGGGAGCCGGCAGCCGGATCATGGCGATGGCGGCGGCGCACCACCGGCTGAATTACATCCACCCCTTTCTTGATGGGAACGGGCGGGTCAGCCGGTTGATGAGCCACGCCATGACGCTGTCGGCGGGCATCGGCGCGCACGGGCTCTGGGCGGTTTCGCGGGGGCTGGCGCGCGGGCTCGAAAGCCGCGGCGACTACAAGCGGATGATGGACTATGCGGACGGCCCGCTTCAGGGCGATCTCGACGGCAGGGGGAATTTGTCGCGCCGGGCGCTGAGCGATTTCATTGCCTGGTTCCTGAAGGTCTGCCTCGATCAGGTCACGTTCATGGATGGGCTGTTCGAACTCGATTCGTTGGTTGAGCGCTTGAAGATTTACGCCGAGCGGCGCGGGTTCAGGCCGGAGGCTTTGTATATCCTGGAGCAGGCGCTGCAGCGGGGGGCTTTGCCGCGCGGGGAGGCGGCCCGGGTCAGCGGGTTGAAGGAGCGCAGCGCGCGGGATCTGCTCGGCGGCCTTGTCGGGGATGGGATACTGGGTTCGGAGACGCCGAAGGGGCCGGTGTCCTTGCGGTTTTCGCCTGATGCGGTTGAGGTTCTGTTTCCTAGCCTGTTTCCGGAGACGTAAGGGGTGGCCGGGCGAGCCCGATCCACGCCCCGGTCGTGGGCGAATTTGGTCGAGCCATCCGAGACTTGCGGAGCAAACAAGTTGGCCGCACCGTCGATATACGGCAATGTGGTGGCGACAAGGCCAGTCAGGACAGAGGCATTGCGCGCGCCAGGGAATTGGCCGCGACCCTTTAGCCGGAACAGCCATGGAGCAGGACCATGACCGACAGCACACTCTCTCGGTTCGATGCAGCCGAGTATTTGGACAGCCCGGCAGCCCGCGCCGAGTATCTCAGCGCGGCGCTTGAAACAGGGGACATGCCGTTCATTCTGGACGCCATCAACGTGATCGCCCGGGCGGAAGGCATGACGTGCGTTGCGTAAGCCGCCAGTGTCGGCAGGACCAGCCTGTACAAGACGCCCCAGCCAGGCGCTAATCCCGAATGCGAGACGATCCTGCGCGTGCTTGACGCAATTGGCGCTCGTCACGCCAGCCGCCCTTTGGCTGGACTTTTCTACGCGCCCCGGCGCCATGCGGATGAACGGCGGCATGGTGGCTAGCTGCGGCGCGATTTAAGCTGCTACACTTTCATCAGACACGCTATGTTCCCTTTCTGTCCTTTGCCTGGAGCCCTTGGGATGACGCGGATATCGAAGATCGAGTGGACGGACGTCACCTGGAACCCAGTGGCGGGCTGCACTATCGCGACTTCGGGCTGCACCAACTGCTATGCGATGCGTATGGCCGCGCGACTGGCGGCAATGGGAACCCCGAAATACCAGGGTCTAACACGAAAGAGCGGCGAGCGTTACGTCTGGACCGGAAACGTAGTACACGATGAGAAAACGTTAGCGGCGCCGCTAACCTGGCGGAAGCCGCATACGGTCTTCGTCAACAGCATGTCCGACCTGTTCCACCCGGCGGTGAAGCGTGAGTTCATCGCACGCGTTTGGGGGGTCATGCAGGCGACCCCGCAACATACATACCAGATACTTACGAAACGTCCCCAGCGAATGTGTGAGGTGCTATCGCGCCCGGAGTTTCCGATTCTGCCGAACGTGTGGATCGGCACCAGCGTCGAGGACAGCGCCGTGTTCGGCCGCATCGAACAACTCCGGCAGACACCCGCTGCGGTACGTTTTATCTCCTTTGAACCGTTGATCGGCAGCGTCGCAGGTGCCGACTTGCGGGACATCGATTGGGCGATTGTCGGCGGCGAGAGCGGCCCAGGCGCGCGACCGATGCTGGCCGACTGGGTGTCGGAGGTTGAGGCTTTGTGCCGCCATGCCGGAGCAGCCTTCTTTTTCAAGCAATGGGGTGGCCGGAACAAGAAGGCGGCCGGCCGCACCTTCAAGGGCCGCACCTTCGATGAGATGCCTACCGTCCCGCAAACTTCTTCAGGACCGATTTCACTCCATTCCTGATGAGGCCGAGCGCCCTCGGGTTTGAACTGTTCGACAGGCAAAAGAGGGAAAATATCTTCGAGTCCCGGTCATTTAGTAGCGGGAGTGGGTCTGAGACATAACCGAAGATGCTCTTTAACCGATCCTGGGCATATCGCTCGATCTGATCGACGGAGAACGTCTTGCTGGCGCTGCTGACCACCTCGTCGAACAGCCCCCGTGCCGAGTTGACCTTGTAGATGTCTTCGCGCCAAGCGGTCGAGCCGAATACCTGGTCAAGCGCGCGCTGTTTATTCTCGTCGACCTTGGAGAAGTCACCCGCCAACTGTCGGTTCACCGCGCCGGTTGGGAAAAGATACCAGACGTCCACAGCTTCTGTTTCGGCCAGCAGCTTCAGTGTTTCCCACTGAACGGACATTCCAAACGGATCGAGGAAGACGATTGCACGATGTGAACCTCGACCTTTGCGTTGCTCGGACCAAGGCGGGGCGCCGAAGATCAATTGAAGCTTGTCATTCGCGTCGCCGTGGATTGGCGTGATGTGGCGTTCAGGGTGCGCCGTCGCAATCGCCTTCAGCTGACGAAAACGGTTCCGATTTCCCTCGATGAAGACCAAGCGTTTGAATGGTGGATCGACATCGAGGGCGCGGAGCACCGATCCAGCAAGATCGACCGTTTCCTCCCCTAAGGGTTCCCCCTCGAACAGTCCGCCGGTTATGCGATCGATTCGGCGGGACCCGCTACCCGCGAATGCATCTATGTACCAAAGCTCGAAAGGCTTCTGCGGTGTGGGCTTATCCTTCAAGACGCGTGTATAAAATTGGAGGTAGTAGTTGACAGCGTCAAGCTTGATCTCTGTCCACGCACCTCCGAATCGATGTCCGGGGTCTTCCGCCGCCACTTTCGCCATGTGTTTGGCATTCTGCTGTTACGGCATATTTGTGTAGAACATCCATACCGATTAAGCAATTGGATATCCTACTTGCGTTCAGCCTCCCTGAGCCGAACCGATGCCCACAAAGGGTCGGGCCGCGCCCATGTCAGAAAGTCAAGGACATTCAGGCAAAAGGTCGAAATCAAAGCGTAGTGGAGTTACTGCTCAGCCGGCAGCTCTGCGAGCAGTTCCGCAAGCTTCTCGCCGCTTTCATATAACTGATGCCCGGACTCTGCGATCCGGTCGAAGATGAGCGAGGCGCGATGTTCATCGACCGCCGCCATCGCAACCGCGCCGCGCTTGAATCCCAACTCCTTCCGCAACATACCAGGTCGTCTGGCGAGAAGCATGCCGCGCTCGCCTTCGAGAATAACGGTATGAACGCGCTCGTAGAACCAATAGGAGAAGCGGCCATTCGGTCTCCGATGGGCGCAAACGAAACGCTGAGGCCAAGCATAGATGTCCTCGTGATCCCAATTGCTGAACAGGTCGCCCACCGGCCATGCGCCCAGCGCCTTCCGGTCGCTCGGCGACAACAGTGGAACTTTCAGTTCTTTGTCTTTCTTGATGACAGCCTCGACAGCCTCGTCTCGATCTTTGGTGGTCGCATTCCCGGTCGTGAAAACGAAGCCAACGCCCCGGAATCTCTCACGATCGCGGGCTACCGCATCAAAGAGGGACGCGGGATCGGGAGGCCGCCCCTCGCCCGGCGGACCGCCGCGACGCGCCTTCTGGCCCCACGCCCTCTGAGCCTGGTCAAGAGCTATTTCGTCAACGACGCTGGCGCGCTTCCATATCTTCTCAAACCAGAGCGACGCCGAGTCATAGGCGTCGCTCTTCGGCGGATGAAAGGTTCCGGCCTCTACCAGGGTGGCAACTGCCAAGAAACCGATGCCGTTGTTCGACGCGTTGGCCGAGCTTGTGATCAGTCCTTTGTCGGAGAGATAGACCTTCGCATGCAGACCAGGCAGGTGCTTGATCCTCGTATCATTCGGTGATCCGAGAGCCTTCAACTCGTTCGGGTTCGTGCCACCCATCATTATGTCGCAGATGATCCTGGCGTCGGACGGCGGACATTTATTTGGAAAAAGCGCTCCACTCGCCCCAATGCCCCAAAAAGCAACCGCGCATCGCGACCTCGACCCTTGCATCAACGCTGTTATCGCTTGCCCGAGATCTCGGTCATCAAGGAACGTCGACACCGCTTCAATCCAGTAACGCTTGCTAGACGCCAGTAATATGTTACAAAGTAGCGATGGTCAACAATTTTCCAAAGCGCTCAGGCGCGTCGAGGCTAGAAACCTCCGGTTGCCAGTTTATCACCAGAAGCGGACCCATCCTTTGCAAAGCCAAACTTCAGCGATGTCGCGCGGTCATGAAACGCCCTACTCCTCCGGCAACCCCCGCGCAATCACCAGCCGCTGCACGTCACTCGTCCCCTCGTAAATCTGGCACACCCGCACATCCCGGTAGATCCGTTCCACCGGGAAATCCACCAGATACCCGTACCCCCCCAACGTCTGGATAGCCGCCGAACACACCGCCTCCGCCGTCTCCGAGGCGAACAGCTTCGCCATCGACGCCTCCGTCAAACACGGCAGCCCCGCCTCCCGCAGCGCCGCCGCATGCAGCACCAACTGCCGCGCAGCCTCGATCCGGGTCGCCATGTCCGCCAGCCGGAACCCCACCGCCTGGTGCTCGATGATCGGCTTGCCGAACGTCACCCGCTCCCGCGCATAATCCCGCGCCGCCGCATACGCCGCCCGCGCCATCCCCACCGACTGCGCCGCGATGCCGATGCGCCCGCCCTCCAGGTTGGACAGCGCGATGCGATACCCCTCGCCTTCCGCGCCCAGCCGCAGATCCGCCGGCAGCCGCATGTCGTTGAAGGCCAAGGCGCAGGTATCGGTGGAATGCAGGCCGAGCTTCTCCTCGACCCGCACCACCTCATACCCCGGCGTGTCCGTCGGCACGATAAAGGCGGAAATCCCCTTCTTCCCCGCCGCCGGATCGGTCACCGCAAACGTAATGATCACCTGCCCGTTCTTGCCCGACGTGATGAACTGCTTGGCCCCCGACAGCACATAAAAATCCCCGTCGCACCGCGCCCTGGTGCGCAGCGCGGAGGCATCCGATCCCGCCTGAGGCTCGGTCAGCGCGAAGCCGCCGATCCATTCGCCGCTCGCCATTTTCGGCAGGAAGCGCTTCTTCTGCGCCTCCGTCCCATACCGCACGATCGGCACGCAGCCGACGGAGCTGTGCACGCTCATGATGGTCGAGCACGGCCCGTCGCCCGCGGCGATCTCCTCCAGCACCGCGGCATAGGCCAGCACGCCGGTGTCGGAGCCGCCATACTCTTCCGGCACCAGCATGCCGAGGAAGCCGAGCTGCCCCATTTCGTGCAGTTCGGCGGCGGGGAATTCGTGCGAGCGGTCGCGGGCGGCGGCACCGGGGGCGAGGCGCTCGCGCGCGAACTCCCGCGCCGCGTCGCGCAGATGGAGCTGGATGTCGGTCAGCAGCATGGTGGGCGGCTCCCTCAGGACAGGCGTTCGACGGCGACAGCGGTGGCCTCGCCGCCGCCGATACATAAAGACGCGACCCCGCGCCGCAGATCGTATTTCTGCAACGCCGCCAGCAAGGTGACCAGGATGCGGGCGCCGGATGCGCCGATGGGATGGCCGAGCGCGCAGGCGCCGCCGTGGACGTTGACCTTGTCGTGCGGCAGGTCAAGGTCGTGCATCGCCGCCATGGTGACGACGGCGAACGCCTCGTTGATCTCGAACAAATCCACGTCCGACAGCGCCCAGCCGAGCCGATCGGCCAGTTTGCGGATGGCGCCGATGGGCGCGGTGGGGAACAGGTTCGGCGCCGCCGCATGCGTCGCGTGGCCGGATACGATCGCCAATGGCGTGAGGCCTCGCTTGTCGGCTTCGCTGCGGCGCATCAGCACCAGCGCGGCGGCGCCGTCGGAGATCGAGCTGGAATTGGCCGCGGTGACGGTGCCCCCATCGCGGAAGGCGGGCTTCAGCCCCGGGATCTTCTCCAGGTTCGCCTTGCCCGGCTGTTCGTCGAAGGTCACCTGTTTGGTCTTGACCGTGACCGGCGTGACCTCGGCGGCGAACGATCCGTCCTTGATTGCGGTCTGCGCCCGGGTCAGCGACTCGATGGCGAAGGCGTCCTGCGCGGCGCGGGTGAACTGGTAGGACTGCGCGCAGTCCTCGGCGAAGGTGCCCATCAGGCGGCCCTTGTCGTAAGCGTCCTCCAGCCCGTCGAGGAACATGTGGTCGAGCACCCGCCCATGCCCCATCCGGTAGCCCGAGCGGGCGCGGTCGAGCAGATAGGGCGCGTTGGACATGCTCTCCATGCCGCCGGCGACGATGATGTCGGCGCTGCCGGCGAGCAGAAGGTCATGCGCCAGCATCGCCGCCTTCATGCCGGAGCCGCACATCTTGTTGACGGTGGTGCAGCCGGCGTCCAACGGCAGCCCCGCCCCGAGCGCCGCCTGCCGGGCGGGCGCCTGGCCCAGGCCGGCCGGGAGAACGCAGCCCATGATGACCTCCTGCACGTCGGTGCCCGCGATCCCCGCCCGCTGCACCGCAGCGGCAATGGCGGCGGCGCCGAGGGCGGGCGATGCCGCATCCTTCAGGTCGCCCTGGAAGCCGCCCATCGGGGTGCGAGCGGCGCCGGCGATGACGATAGGATCATGATGGGTCATTGTGTTCTCCCGGAGGTGGGTTGGTAGCCTGCGTTCTTAGCTGAAGAGTGTGCCCCGCCGGCCTCTCATCAGCGTCATGGTGCGCGAGGGCGCACCATCCACGCCTTGCGTTGCGGGTCGCGGCGTGGATGGCGGGCCTGCGCCCGCCATGACGAGGGGCGGGTGGCCACGGTTCTGGTCGCTGCCCCCTCTCATGCCCGGCGCGCCGCCCTCACGCCCTTGTCCCGCCCGCAGCGGCGACCTCGCTGTTGCGCAGGATGAAACGTTGCAGCTTGCCGCTTGGCGTCTTCGGCAGGCTCTTCACGAACGCGATCTCCCGCGGGTAGGCGTGAGCGGACAGCCGGCGCTTGACGTATTGGCACAAGTCTTCGGCCAGCGCGTCGGACGGTTCGAAGTTGTCGGACAACACCACATATGCCTTGACGATCTCCGTCCGCTCCCGGTCCGGCTTGCCGATGACCGCCGCCTCGATCACCGCCGCATGTTCGATCAGCGCGCTCTCCACGTCGAACGGGCCGATGCGGTAGCCCGAGGACGTGATCACGTCGTCCGCGCGGCCGATGAAGCTGATGGACCCGTCCGGTTCCAGCTCCACCGTATCGCCGGTGCGGTAATAGCCGCCGCCGATGGCCGGGGTCGCCTGCTGCCAATACCCGTTGAAGAACAGCAGCGGCGAGCGGGCAATGTCGATCGCCAGTTCGCCCTGGTAGTGCGGCGGCAACTCGTTGCCCTCGTCATCCAGCACCGCGACCCGATACCCCGGCATGGCCAACCCGGCGGACCCGAGATGCACGGTATGGCGAATCCGGTGATGGTTGTTCACCACCATCCCCAACTCCGTCTGGCCGTAATGGTCATGGATCGGCGCTGACAGATGCTCCTGGAACCAACGTATCACCTCCGGGTTCAGCGGCTCGCCTGCGCTGCTGACCACCCGCAACTGCCCCTTCACCCGGGAAGCCGCCTCCGCCCCCGCGGCGATCAGCAGCCGGAACGCGGTTGGGGAGCCGGCCAGGTTGGTGATGCCGTGGGTTTCGATAATGCGGTAGGTGCTCTCGGCCGTGAACGGCCCGTCGTAGAACGTGGTGGTCAGGCCCATCATCAGCGGCCCCGTCACCGCGTAATACAACCCATACGCCCAGCCCGGATCTGCTATGTTCCAGAACCTGTCCTCCGGCCGCAAATCCACCGCGTCGCGCATGTAGACGTAGAACGGCAGCAGCGCCTTCAGCGGCACCGGCACGCCCTTGGCCAGCCCGGTCGTGCCGGAGGTGGACATCATCAGGAACAGATCGTCGCCACGCCGCAGCACCGGCTCGAACACCGGGCTTTGCGCCGCGAGTTCGGCGCGGAAGTCGAAATCCCCGGGGCGCACCGGCGCGGCCGAGACCACCGCCACCGCGGGCGCATTGGCGATCTCATCCAGCTTCGCCCGGTTCGGCGCATCGGTCACCACCAGCCTGGTCGAGCCGATTTTCAGGCGGTGCTCGATCGCCTTGGGGCCAAAGGCGGTGAACAGGGGCTGGTAGACGGCCCCCGCGCGCCAGGTGCCGAGGATGGTGACCAGCAGCTCCGGCGTGCGCGGCAGCATGCCCGCGACCACATCGCCGGGGCCGATGCCGCGGGCGGTCAGGAAGCCGGCGAAGCGGGCGGATTGCGCCTGCAAATCCGCGAATGTCAGGCTGGCGCGGCAGCCGTCCTGGCTTTCCCAGTCCAGCGCGATGCCGCCGGACGGGACATGACGGTCGCAGCACTCGACGCAGGCGTTAAGGCCGTGCTCCAGGCTGCCATGCAGCCTGGCGGCCAGGTCTTGCACGCTGAACGCCGCGATTTCCTCAGCGTATGTGGTGGCCGGACGGTCGATCAGATCGCTCATCGATGTCTCCTCCGCGGGGTCGTTAAGGGACTCTGTTGTTTGAAGGCATGACGCCTCCGGGCCGATCGCGTGTTGGCACGGAGTGGCTATCGCTGCCCGCCCCGCGTATATTTCGTAGTCGATCTTGCCACAAGAGCGGCACGGCAAAACGGTGCCCGGGGGGAAAGCAACGGAAGCGCAGCGATGAGGTGGATGCGCCGCATCTCCGGCGAGGCGCGGGATGCCAACGAACGTCCGATGTTGACAGGCATCTGCCAGGGTATTGAGCCGAACCGGCGAGCCGACGCTGCATGAACAGCCCTATGCCGACAGGTCAGCCGGACCGGTCCGCCCGCCGAAATGGCGGTAGTCACGGGCATCGGCCGGGCCATTGCGGTCGCCCAAGCGGGGAATGGTGCTGATGTGGTGGCGCCGGACCTTACGGGTCCGGTTAGTCCGGCGCAGGCCGGACAACGCCGCCCGATGCGGCGGAGACTGCGCCGCTGCTCACAAAGCCTGTCGGAAACCTAAATGGTAACGAGGTTCGCATGCGGGCCATCGCGAGCCACACCCGGGCCGGCGGGTCGAAAAAGCCTTTCCGGATATCGCTCGCGGCTGACAGCCTACTCGCTGAGATTTTGCGCCATCTGCAAATGTTGCTCCAACGTCGGCAGGGTTGAAGCCGCCCAAGCCTTCAGCTTCGGATTTTCTCCGCCATCGCTATAACGTTTGAACAAAGAAACAGCATCCTTGTGCCCGCTGACCTGGTCGCTTTGATACTGACTGTCGAAGTCCGTGCCGTGCAGACCATGCAGCTTGCCGAGCATGCTTTGCTGCGAGGAACTTACCGCCGTCGGCAACGTCGCGTTCACATCGGCGCTTGCGAGGATCCCCTTCAGCTCGGCCGTGGTCTTGTTGTGATCGGCGATCATTTTCTCCGCAAATGACTTGATGTGCGGATTGCTGCTGGTCAGCGCCGCCTTGCTCGACTGAATCTCGAACATGTCGCTCTGCGCTGCTTCGGTAACGAAGTCCCGGGTTGACGGCGTGACCCCGGCGAGCGAGTTCATGCCAGTCTTCTCGCCCACCGATTGCGCAACCGCCGGCACAGTGAGCAGCAGGCAAATTCCCAAAGTCGCGAAACGGATCATCGAATGTGCTCCAAGTAGTATCGCTTGCACCGGACGTGCCTGCCGGACACGGCCCCGGTGACTTCAGGCGATAGGTCCTCTGCCGCGACCGAGGAAATTCATGAGCAGGACGACCAGGAAGACGACGATGAAGATATAGAACAGGATCTGCGCGATGCCCGTAGCGGTGCCCGCGATGCCACCGAAACCAAGAAAGCCGGCGATCAGCGCTATGACAAGCGCCACAAGCGCGTAGTATAGTAAGTTCCCTGCAGGCATTGTTTGCTCCGATAAAAAGATGCCACAGATCAAAGTGGGCGATGGCCAGAGGTGACCCGACGTAACCAAGGTCATACTGACACCAGCGAGTGAGATACGAAGGAAGATGAACCGGGTTTCATCGGCTACGATCACCTTTCCGAGGCTGCATCCTGCGTCGCTGCCGATCGGCAAATTCATCGTCCCGCCGCTCGAGGTCGGGCCAGGCCGCACGCCGCCGCTCACACCCGGCTTTTGCCCGAGATCTTTGCAAACCTCCGGCCAAGCTGGTGCGGCTGACGACCTGCAACCTTCCGGCCGCGGTCGCGTTTTCGGGTCGAGCACAAGATGGGACTGTCGGAAATGAACGATGAGGCGGGCTCGGCACCGGGCATGGGGAATGACATCCGACCCGATGCATCGACTTCGTATGCCGGGAGCGGCGGTCTTTTGCGCGCGGCCGGGCAGCAGCAACCGCGGGATCAAACCGATCAGCTTGCGGTGTTCGTGCAGCAGCAGCCACTGACCGCAGCGCTGGTCGCGCTGGCTGTTGGTTACATTCTCGGAAAGATTAGCTGAGCGCCAATAGATTTGCCGGCACGGCCGGGCGGCAAATTCCAGCTTTGCGTGCCGCGGTCCCTCCGGCAGCAATGTGCCGGGTTCAAAACGGCTGTCCGGCAGCACCCGGTGCAGAAACTGTCGCGTCCGCTCCTCCCGCGGTCTTGTCAAAATAGTCCTCGGATCGCCTTCCTCGACGACCACCCCGCCGTCCATGAACACCACCCGATTGGCGACCTCCAAAGCGAAAGCCAGTTCGTGCGTCACCACCACCATGGTGATGCCTTCCCGCGCGACCGCCTTGATCACCGCCAGCACCTCTCCCACCAGTTCGGAATCCAGTGAAGACGTCGGCTCATCGAACAGTATCACCGCCGGATTCAGCGCGAGGGCGCGGGCGATGCCGACACGCTGCTGCTGGCCGCCGGAAAGCTGCGACGGATAGGAGGCCAGCTTGTCGGATAGCCCCACCTTGCCGAGAACGGCGGAGCTGATCGCGGCGGCCTGCGCCTTCGGCATCTTCCGCGCCGTCACCAGACCTTCCATGACATTCCCAAGCGCGGTCTTGTTGTTGAACAGGTTGTAGGTCTGGAACACCATGGCTGTCTGCCGCCTGATGGCGGCGATCTGGCGCGATGTCGCACGGCGGAAATCCACCCGGTTGCCGTCGATCGCAATCTCTCCGGCATCGGCGCGTTCCAGGAAGTTCATGCAACGCAGCAGGGTGGTCTTGCCCGACCCGCTCGGGCCGAGGATCACCACGACCTCCCCCCTGCCGACATGCAGATCGACGCCCTTCAGCACCTCCGTCTTGCCGAACGCCTTGTATGCGCCACTGACTGTGATCAAGCGACCGCGCCTTTCGTTTGCAGGGTGAAGCGTCGTTCCAGCCTGAATCCGACCTGCTCCACGGACGAGGTCAGCGCCCAGTAGACCAGCGCCGCGGCGACATAGGCTTCGAGGTAGCGATAATTTCCGGTCGCCTCGATCAGCGCCGCGTTGAGCAGATCCACCGCCGACACGAGAAAGGCGATGGACGATCCCTTGATCAGGCCAATCAGAATGTTGCACAGCATCGGCAACGACGCCGGCAGCGCCTGCGGCAGGACGATACGGAAAAATGCCTGCCGGCGGTTGAGGCCCACTGAAAACGCCGCCTCGTACTGGCCGGTGCCGACGGAGGTCAGCGCGCCCCGGAACACCTCGGAAATGTTGCCGATCGCCCAGAACGACAGCGCTGTCACTGCGATCCAGATCGGGTCGAGATCCTTTTCATGCAGCCGGAAGCCGAGGGATTGCATGATTCCGTCGAAGGCCCGCATCATGAAGAAATAGACGATCACCAGCACCAGGGTCAGCGGGATGCTCTTGACCAGCACGACATAGGCCCGGGCGATCTGCGCCAGGAACGGAATCCTGAAGACACGGATCGCGGCCAGCGCCAGCCCGGCCACGATGCCGATGGCCAGCGGAATGCCCGCCATCAGCAATGTGTTCGGCGTGAACAGGATCGCCTGTTTCAGCGCGACCAGGAAAAAATCGGTGTCGAACGACATCTAGGCGTGCCGCATGACGCGCAGCCTGGTCTCCAGGCTGAAAAACGTCCGCTCCAACATCAGCGCCAGGACCAGGAAGATCAGCGCCGCGCCGGTATAGCCTTCCAGCATGCGATGGGTGTTTCCGCCGATAACCTTGACCTCGCCCATCACGTCGATGATGCCGATGGTGAAGGCCAGGGAGGTGTCCTGCAACAGGCCCGCGACCGCGGTGCCGACATTGGGGACGGCGGTCAGCACCGCCTGCGGCGCCACGATGCGCCGGAACGCCTGGAACCGGGTCAGGCCGACGGAATAGGCCGCTTCGGCCTGACCGGCGGGCACGCTGCCGATGGCGCCGCGGAAAATCTCGGCATAGTAGGCGGCGGCGTGCAGCCCGTAGGTCACGACGACAAAAAACAGCTTGTCCCAGCGATTGATATCGATGCCAACCAGATCCATCAGCATCGGCAATCCATAATACACAAGAAACATCTGCACAATGATCGGCGTTCCTCGTACGAAAGAAATGTACAGCAGCGTCGCCTGGTTAAGCACCGGCACCCGATACAGGCGAACGAAAGCCAGCGCCAGGCCGAACAGAATTCCGGCCGCCGTGGCGGACAACACGATCAGCAGCGTCACCGGCAGCTTTGCCAGCAGCTTCGGCAGATACAGCAGCACCGTCGCGGGATCGAACAGGTCGTGCATGCGCGCTATTCCTGCTCGACGTAGTCCCCGCCAAGGATGTCGATCGACAGGCGGCTGAGCGTCCCGTCCGCCTTGAGCTGCCGCAGCGCGATATCGAAGTCGTCCTTCAGTTGCACCTCATCCCGGCGGAAAATATGATACGCATGCGATGTGGATACCGGAGGGCCGACGATCTTCAGCCGGTTGCCGAAGGTCTTGTTCAAGCCTTCGACATTTCGCCTTATCATCAGCACCGCATCGGTGCGGCCGGTGGCGATGTCATCGACCGACGACAGGGCTTCGATGCCCGAGGCGTATTTGATCCTGATGGCGTTGCCATGCGCCTTGTTATACTCGGTCAGCAGATATGCCGAATTGCTGCCGGCTCCTGTCGTCATCGTCTTGCCCTTCAGATCATCCAGCCCGGCGATATCGTTGCGATCGGCGCGCACCACAAGATGCAAGGAATAATTGGTGTAGCCCTCGTCCGCATAGAGATATTTCGATGCGCGTAACGGATTCTTTTCGATCTGGTGCGCGGCGACGTCCAGTTTGCCGGAGTCGAGCCCGAGGAACAGGTTGTAGAATTCCTGCACCACGATGTCGAAGCGATACTGCGGCAGCTTAGCGTTGATCGCCTTCAGCACCTCGATCTCATAGCCGGCCAGCTCGCCGTCGTCGTTGACGTAGCAGTACGGCTTCATCTGGTTGCCGGTGCCGATGATGACGGTCTTCGGTGCGGCCTGCGCGCCGGCGGACCGGCCGGCGGCAAGCCAGGAAGCCGCCGCGCATGCGCCGATAGCGAAGCGTCGTCGTGTGCCGACCATGTCACCCTCCATCCCGGTCGCCCTGTCCATGGCGACGCGATCTCGACCCGGGCCACCGTGCTAACACGGTACCACACGGCCGAAAAGTGGTTAATAAAAACTATCGCAGGACGTAAGACTCGTCGGCAACGCCGGGCCGCCAGACAGCCGAAGGCCCGCTTTAAGCGCAAAGATGTCAACTGTATACGGGTTTCCGACGCCGAATAGCGGCTGCCGCTGACCCGGCCACCGCCCCGTGAAACTTACGCATGCGTTGCTGATAAATTACAGGGATTTAATTTGATCCGCTGATAAGCCCTATGGACGAATGTAATTAATTGCGTCATACGTGGTATTAACGTGCATCACGATGTCCGTTTCCAACCCTCCATTCGAAGGATCTCAGGCCATGTGCAGCCGGTAACGTCCGTTCCTCGACCGTGACGGCAAGGCGGACTGTCCGCGGTTGCGGGCAAACCGGCGGCTGAAGCGCGCGTTCACGCGGACCATCACCTGAACGCATCGGTTGTTTCCATATCCGGCAAACGCCCGGGCCGTTGCGGCAGCAACAGCACGACGGGATCGTTCGCCCGGCGGTTAAGGACAAACCATTCATGACCAGTAGACAGAAAAGCCTTGCAACCGTCAGCGCGCTCGCGCTGTTCGTTGCAGGCGGCGCGGGGCTTGCCCGGGCGCAACAGCCCGCCGGAGCGACACCGGCGGCAACGCCGGCTGCGGACTCAGGCACCTCCGACATCATCGTCACCGGCACCCGCGAAGTTGGCCGCAAGGCGCAGGACAGCCCGACCCCGGTCGCAGTCATTGATAACCAGACGCTGACCAACACCGGCCAGACCGATGCGCTCAACGCTCTGAAGCAAGTGCTGCCGTCGCTCACCTCCAACCCGTTTGGCGGCGACCTTTCCAACATCATCAAATCATTTTCGCTGCGCGGTCTCGCACCGGACCACACGCTCGTGCTGATCAACGGCAAGCGCCGGCACCAATCGTCTTTCATCAACGCCTCCGGAAGTCCCTATACCGGGACGAATCCGGTGGATCTGAAGATGATCCCGCTGTCCGCCATCGACCATATCGAAGTCCTGACCGACGGCGCCGCCGCCCAATACGGCACCGACGCGATCGCCGGCGTCATCAACATCATCCTCAAGAGCGACGACCACGGCGGCACCGCCACGACGACCGCCGGAGCGACCGGCGCGGGCGACGGCTTCAGCGGAGAGATCGGCGTCAACGGCGGCAGCAAGCTGGGCTCCGACGGCTTCGTCAATCTCAGCTTCGACTACGACCACCAGAGCCATAGCAATCGGAGCGCCTACGACCCGCGGACCACGCCGCCATTCGCCGTGCAGGGCAAGATCCTCGGCGACCCCCTCTATGACACGCAGTCCTTTGCGATCAACCTGGAAAAGCCGATCACTGACGCGATCACCGGGTATGGCTTCGCCACGTTCGCGCATAGTACTGCCGAAAGCATTCAGAACTACCGCTATCCCGGCCAGCTTAATGCTGTTGTCGACGCCGTTTATCCGCAAGGCTTTTTCCCCGACGAAGACCTTGACCAGATCGATTATGCCTTTACCGGCGGCCTGAAGGGCAACGACCTGTTCGGATGGTCCTGGGACCTCAGCACCACCTTCGGCGAAAACATCGCGAACATCTACACGACGCATTCGATCAACCCGAATCTGGCCAAGCAGGCCTTCATCACGCAGAGCACGTTCTATGATGGACAGTTCACCGCCGGGCAATTGACCACCGACCTCGACTTTCACCGGGGATTCGACACCGGCTTATGGAGCGAACCGCTGAACGTCGCGTTCGGCCTGGAGCATCGCTACGAAACCTATCAGCTCATCGCCGGCGTGCCGGCTTCGTATCTGCTCGGTGGCGCCGCGGCGTTCCCCGGCTTCACCCCCAGCAGCTCATCGAGTTCCACCCGCAACGTCGAAGGGGCGTACCTGGATCTGTCGACCCACCTCACCCCGCAATGGCAGGTCGATCTGTCGGGGCGCGCGGAGACCTATCAGGATCTCACCGGCGGACTGACCGGAAAGGCATCTACCCGCTACGATCTCACCTCCTGGCTTGGCGTGCGCGGCAGTTTCGGCAACGGCTATCATGCGCCGACACTGGCACAGGAGTATTTCGCCACCACGAACGTCTCGCCGACGACGGCGACAGCCCAGTTGCCGGTCAATTCCATCGGCGCCAGACTGCTCGGCGCCCCCTCGCTCAGGCCCGAAACCTCCGAGAATATCAGCTTCGGGTTGGTCGCCGAGCCGATTGCGCGGATGCATGCGACGATCGACGCCTATGAGATCAACATCGACAACCGGATCATCAACACCGGCGTCCTGACCGGGCCTGCCGCCATCGGCGCGATCGAGGCCAACGGCAACAGCCTGCCGGCGGGCGTCTCGACAAAGAACGTCGGCGCCCAGTTTTTCACCAACGGCGCCAATACCAGCACGCAGGGTGTGGACGTCAATGTGGATTACAGCACCGACTTTGGCGGGTCCGGTGTCGTCAAGTGGTTCCTGAATGGCGACTACAACTACACCAAGATCACCAAAATCAATGCCGCTCCGCAGTCGTTCGGAACGACCTCGCTGCTCAGTCCCGCCTCGATTTCCTATCTGACCACGGCGACGCCGCGTGACAGGATATCCATCGGGGGGACCTGGTATGTCGACCAGTGGGAGCTGTCGCTCCGCGAAACCTGGTTCAACCAGACATCGGAATATGTTACCCCGAACAACATCACCTACTACAAACAGACCGTCAATGCGGCATTCATTACCTACGTGAACGCCCGCTACAACATCAACGAGAAATGGTCGGTTGATATCGGCGCGAACAACCTGTTCAACACCGAGCCGAACAAGACCCCGGTCCTCTCACGCGGCTCGACCAACGCCGGTCAATACGCGAGCTTTGCTCCGTTCGGCATTGATGGCGGGTTTTACTATGCCCGGCTGACCGCCAAATTCTGAGAACCGCCGGCCCGCCGTGCCGGTCGCATCGACCGGCCGTAATCCAACTTCGGATGGCCTGCCTTCGCAGGCCATGCCGGCGTGACTTCAGGTCAGGACAGCATCTCCATGAACGCCTTGATCCGCGTAATCTGCTCCTCGGTCGGAGGTTCGCGATGCACATCGGTTTCAAGCGCGATCAACGGAATGCCAAGAGCGCTGAAATGGTCGCGTTCCATCTGCTGCATCAGGCTGGCATAGGGGCAGCCTGTAACCGACGACGAAATGATCCCGCGCGCTCCACTGTTGCGCACGGCTTCTTCCACCAGGACGCGGCGGTAGGATACCGAGGTGCCAACCGCCTCACCGAGATCGCCGCGTCCCTGCGCATCCAGAACGTAATGCGCGATGCTTTCCAGCGGCGGCAGGTCTTCGCGATATTCATAGGATCCGTTGACCACCCAGGCGACGATCACGCCGTTGGATTCCTCGATCGCGTCGAGGATTCGCTGATTGCCGATGCCGCCCGCCACCACCAGAGGGATATGGTTCGGCGGCAGCGCGGTGTCCTTTAGCGCCTCCAGTTCCGCGATGAGCAGGTCGAGCGCGGCGCCAAAAGCGTCCAAGTCGCCGAAGCCGTGCATCGACCCCATGAAAATCTGCCGGGTGCGGCCTGCGGGAACATACAGCGGATGCCGGGCACGCAGTTCCATCAGGCGCCGGACCCTGCGGATGACGCCGTTCTTGCGCCGGATCTCTTCGGCGACCCGCGCTTCGTCGGCGGGCTTGCCGGTCAGCCAGATCGAGACCCGCTGCAATTCGTGCACCAGAAACGAGATGCAATGGTCCCGCTTCTCGTCCGGCCGGAAGGCTGACACGGTATCGATGGTATGAACGTCGTAGCCGTCGCGCCTGACCATTTCCAGGACCGCATTGATCGGCTCGCAACCGGCGCCGAAATGCAGGATGCGTTTGATCTTTTTGTCGCGATCGGTGTGCAGGCGCCCGAGCATGGATTTGATCATCGAGCAGAATTCTGTCGGCACCTGGAAGACGTCCTCGGCGATCGCTTCGGACTTGCGGCTGTCGGTCGCCCAGAGCTGGTCGTGCGCGACCGGGATCGTGTCGGTGGCGAAGATCAGCGGCGATTCCCAACTGCGGCCACCCCAGATGACCCGGTGCCCGGCATCGGCCTGGGCGTAGAGTTTTTCGAGAGAATAGTTCCTTGTGATGGCGTCGAGCGCCTTCAGGCCCTCTGACTCCACGGCGGCGGCGGCCTTGCGGCGTCTGGCAGCGGGCCGGGGCGGGTCGAGATTTATCACGTCGTTCATGGTCCGATTTCCTTTCTGCCGGCCAATCGGCCGCACTCTCAGCGAAAAGCGCCCCGTTCGTCCGCCGTTTCGGAGGGATAAGGTGATCCCGGCAGCTTCGGGACCACCATGATTCGCACGGTCTCCTCATGGAGGCTCACGGTGCAGGCCGGATTCCCGTGTGAGCAGCGGGACGCCGAGTGCCGGGAAATGGTCACGCTCCAGTTGCTGCGGTTGCGGGCGGGGCGGCTTTGCGACCGTCGGGATGTTTTCCACATGATTGCAGCGTTAGTCAACAGCTATGGCGTGCTTGAATCGTGATAATACCGGCACGCCTTTGCCCATCGCCGGTTCGACCGGCCGCGGGCACCCCGCGGTAGCCGGCCAGCGTCCGCGTCCGCGTCCGCAAGGAGCGGGCGGGAAAATTAGTGTATCTTCTATGCATTATTGACCGATTCGTGGAAATATTCCGGGTTCCCGATGTTAAGCACCTTGTGTGGTCGTTATATGGTGATAAAATGCGCTCCAGACATGTTGAAATCGCCGCGGCATCGTTATGCGTCCTCCGGATCCGCCGGCCGTCGTCTTGCTGAATCAGCAAACGGCAAACCCATAAGGATTGCTCCAAAGTGACCAACGATACATCGCCGTTTCGCCGTCCCACGCCTGGTGAGTCTGAGGCTTCGGCCGCGGCACCGGGGGATCTGGCACGCTTCGCGCCGCCGCAAGCCCCCGGCGAAGACTATTGGCGCCATGTCCGTTCGGCCTTCGACCTGAAGCCCGGTTGGACGTTTTTCAACCACGGGACGCAGGGACCCACCCCGCTGAACGTGACCGCGGTCTATCATGCGGCGATCGATGAACTTTCTCATGATCCCGCCAGCAATCCCCGCGACCGGATCCAGTCGGTGCGCAACCGTCTGGCCCGGTTCGTCGCCGTGGACCCCGCTGAGATAGCGCTCACGCGCAGCACGACGGAGGGCATGAACATCTTCGCCCATGGCCTTGACTGGAAACCCGGCGACGAAGTGATCATCGGCACGCACGAGCATTTCGGCGGCGTTCAGCCGTACCAGACGTTGCGTGACCGCTTCGGCATCAGGATCATCGAGATCGACAGTCCCGTGTGGCCGGCGACGAACGACCAAATCGTCGCAGCCTATGAGGCGGCCCTGACGTCGGCGACGCGGCTGATCGTTGTCAGCCACGTGAACTATGTCACCGGCCTGCGCGCGCCGATACGGGAATTGGCCGATCTCGCGCACAGGAACGGCGTGCTGATTTCGGTTGACGGCGCCCAGTCCCTTGGGGTTCTCCCGCTCGACCTTGGAAACAGTAATGTCGATCACTATGCGGGGTCGGGACAGAAATGGTTTCTCGCCGGCACCGGGACCGGTTTCAGCTACATCAAACGCGAGGTCCAGGACAGGGTATGGCCCACGTCCGGATACCACGACCTGAATGCGGCTCAGGACAATCCCTGGGCGGGGCAGCGCTACGAACGGGTGGGCCAGAAGAACGTTCCTTCGCTGCTTGCCATAGGCGCCGCGGTTGACCTGCATAACACCATCGGCCCGGAAACCATTGCCGGGCGCGTCGCGGACCTTGCCACACGTCTGCGCTCAGGGCTGAAGAGCATCCCGGGGGTCAGACTTTGGACGGGAGACGATCCTGCATTCACCGCCGGACTTACCACGTTCAGCGCCAACTGCATCGCATCGGCGGACCTTGTCCAGACGTTACGCAGTGACTTTCAGATCGTCATCCGGCCGATCCAGCATGCCGAGGTGGACGCTGTCCGGGTATCGACGCATTTCTTCAATTCTCCGGAAGAAGTCGATCGATTGGTATCAGTGGTCGACTCCCTTACGGCTCGTTGAACGGGCGACGGCCGGACGGTTGCGACATCCATGCCGGGGCTTCGCGCGTCGGGGCGGGAAAATGGCTCAGAAGTATAGGTTGCACCTACGGTAGTATACCAGTGTCAACCATTTATTCACACTTTGCCGTCAATATGAAAAAGCCGGCGGGAATTCTCCCGCCGGCTCAACACTCGGAGGTAAGCACGTGCTTCAACACCTTACGCTCCTGGCGCTTATTGTGGTGATCGTGACCATCAAAGTCAAGATCATCATCAAGAAGCGATAGGGGAGTAGGCCGGTCCCGGGAAACCGGGCCGGCCTGCCCCGGGTGCTCTGGCGGCTTTGGCCATCTCGCGCAGCACATACTGTAGTATGCCGCCGTGCTGGTTCGTGCGGGACCGGTTGTGTCGATACCCCGGCGTTTGCCGGTTTCCGACGGCAGCGGGCGCAGAAAATATCGCCCAAGTATAGCTTAAGCGTACGATAGTATGCCGCCGTCAACGATTTGTTCATCATTTGCCGTCAACATGAAAAAGCCGGCGGGAATTCTCCCGCCGGCTCAACACTCGGAGGTAAGCACGTGCTTCAACACCTTACGCTCCTGGCGCTTATTGTGGTGATCGTGACCATCAAAGTCAAGATCATCATCAAGAAGCGATAGGGGAGTAGGCCGGTCCCGGGAAACCGGGCCGGCCTGCCCCGGGTGCTCTGGCGGCTTTGGCCATCTCGCGCAGCACATACTGTAGTATGCCGCCGTGCTGGTTCGTGCGGGACCGGTTGTGTCGATACCTCCGCGTTTGCCGGTTTCCGACGGCAGCGGGCGCAGAAAATCTCCCGCGAGTATAGCGTAAGCATACGGTAGTATGCTGCCGTCAACCATTTGTTCATCACTTGCCGTCAAAATGAAAAAGCCGGCGGGAATGATCCCGCCGGCTCAACACTCGGAGGTAAGCCAGTGGTTTAACACCTTACGCTCCTGGCGCTTATTGTGGTGATCGTGACCATCAAAGTCAAGATCATCATCAAGAAGCGATAGGGGAGTGGGCCGGTCCCGGGAAACCGGGCCGGCCTGCCCCGGGTGATCAGGCCGCCTTTGCCATCTCGCGCAGCACAAACTGTAGTTGCCGCGGGCTGGTTCGTTCGGGACCGGTTGTGTCAATACCCCGGCGTTTGCCGGTTTCCGACGGCAGCGGGCGCAGAAAATATCGCCCAAGTATAGCGTAATCATACGTTAGTATGCTGCCGTCAACCGTTTGTTCATCAATTCCCGTCAACATGAAAAAGCCGGCGGGAATGGTCCCGCCGGCTCAACACTCGGAGGTAAGCCAGTGCTACAACACCTTACGCTCCTGGCGCTCATTGTGGTGATCGTGACCATCAAAGTCAAGATCATCATCAAGAAGCGATAGGGGAGTAGGCCGGTCCCGGGAAACCGGGCCGGCCTGCCCCGGGTGATCAGGTGGCTTTGGCCATCTCGCGCAGCACATACTGTAGTATGCCGCCGTGTTGGTAGTAAGCGACCTCATCGACGGTATCGATGCGGCTTAGCACAGGCACCGTATCGACTTTGCCGTTCGGCCGATGGATCACCAGCGACAGCTCCTGCCGCGGCGTGATCGTATCCAGCCCGACGATGTCGATGATTTCATCCCCGGTAATGCCCAGCGACTTCCGATCCGCACCGTCCTTGAACACCAGCGGCAGCACGCCCATGCCCACCAGATTCGAGCGGTGGATGCGCTCGAAGCTCTCGACGATGACCGCCTTGACGCCCAGCAGCATGGTGCCCTTCGCCGCCCAATCGCGCGAGGAGCCGGTGCCGTATTCCTTGCCGCCGATGACGACCAGCGGCACGCCTTCCGCCTTGTACTTCATCGCCGCGTCGTAGATCGACAGTTCCTCGCCATCCGGCAGGTGCTTCGTCATGCCGCCTTCGACGTTCTTCAGCATCTCGTTGCGGATGCGGATGTTGGCGAAGGTGCCGCGCATCATGATCTCGTGGTTGCCGCGGCGGGCGCCGTAGCTGTTGAAATCCTTCTGCTGCACCTGCCGCTCGACCAGGTATTCACCCGCCGGAGACGTCTTGCGGATGTTGCCGGCCGGGCTGATGTGGTCGGTCGTGATGCTGTCGCCCAGCTCGGCCAGGATGCGCGCGCCCTTGATGTCGCCGACGGGCTTCGGCTCCATCGTGATGCCCTCGAAATACGGCGGGTTCTTCACGTAGGTGGAGCCGTCCGACCAGCGATAGGTGGCGTTGTCGCCCGCCACCGAGATCGCCTGCCACTGCTTCGGACCCTTGAACACCTCGCCGTAGCGCTTGAGGAACTGGTCGCGCGACAGGCTGGCGGCGATCACATCGGCGATCTCCTTGTTCGTTGGCCAGACGTCCTTCAGGTAGACGGGCTTGCCGTCCGACCCGGTGCCCAGCGGCTCGGTGGTGATGTCCGCCCGCACGTTGCCGAGCAGCGCGTAGGCGACCACCAGCGGCGGCGATGCCAGGTAGTTCGAGCGCACATTGGCATGCACGCGGCCTTCGAAGTTGCGGTTGCCGGAGATCACCGCCGAGGCGACCAGCTTGTTGTCCTCGATCGCATCGACAATCGCATCGTCCAGCGGGCCGGAGTTGCCGATGCACGTCGTGCAGCCGTAACCCACGGTGTTGAAGCCGATCGCGTCCAGGTCCGCCGACAGGCCGGACTTGTCGAGATACTCGGTCACGACCTGCGACCCGGGCGCCAGCGAGGTCTTGACCCACGGCTTCGGCGTCAGCCCCCGCGCCCGCGCCTTGCGCGCCACCAGGCCGGCGGCGACCAGCACCGACGGGTTGGAGGTGTTGGTGCACGACGTGATCGCCGCGATCACCACGTCGCCATGCGTGATCTCGTAGTTGGTGCCGGCCACCGTCGCGGTGACGCCGACATCCGCCGCCGGCACGCCGAGGCCCTTGGTCAGGTCCGCCTTGAACGAGGCGCTGACATCCTTCAGCAGCACGCGATCCTGCGGCCGCTTCGGCCCCGCCATGCTGGGCAGCACGGAGCCGAGGTCGAGTTCCAGCGTGTCGGTGAACACCGGGTCAGGGCGGCCCGGCTCATTGAACATGCCCTGCGCCTTCAAATACGCCTCCACCAGCGCGACGCGGTGCAGGTCGCGGCCGGACAGGCGCAGGTAATCCAGCGCGATCTTGTCGACCGGGAAGAAGCCGCAGGTCGCGCCGTATTCCGGCGCCATGTTGGCGATGGTGGCGCGGTCCGGCAGGCCGAGGTGCTCCAGCCCCGGGCCGAAGAACTCCACGAATTTGCCGACGACGCCCTTCTTGCGCAGCATCTGCGTCACCGTCAGCACCAGGTCGGTTGCCGTCGCCCCCTCCGGCAGCGCACCGGTCAGGCGGAAGCCGATGACGTCCGGGATCAGCATGGCGATGGGCTGGCCGAGCATGGCCGCTTCCGCCTCGATCCCGCCGACGCCCCAGCCGAGGATGCCGATGCCGTTCACCATCGTGGTGTGGCTGTCGGTGCCGTACAGCGTGTCCGGATAGGCGAAGGTCGTGCCCTTGTTCTCCGACGTCCAGACGCACTGGCCGAGATATTCCAGGTTCACCTGGTGGCAGATGCCGGTCCCCGGCGGCACCACGCGGAAGTTGCTGAACGCCTCCTGGCCCCAGCGGAGGAAGGTGTAGCGCTCGCCGTTGCGCTCGAACTCGACATCGACGTTCTTCTGCTCGCTGTCGGGGGTGCCCGAGTAGTCCACCATCACCGAGTGGTCGATCACCAGATCGACCGGGATCAGCGGATTGACCTTCTGCGGGTCGCCGCCGAGCCGGGTGATGCCGTCGCGCATCGCCGCCAGATCGACCACGCCGGGGACGCCGGTGAAGTCCTGCATCAGGATGCGGGCGGGCTTGAACGGCACCTCGTTGGTGGACGACGCCTTCTCCAGCCAGCCGGCGATTGATTTGGCGTCGTCGACCTTGTAGCTGCGGCCGTCCTCGAACCGCAGCACGTTCTCCAGCAGCACCTTCAGGCCGATCGGCAGGCGCGAGATGTCGCCCAGGGTCTTCGCCGCCTCCGGCAGGGAGAAGTACGCGTATTCCTTCCCCTCGACGGTCAGTGTCCTGCGTGTCTTGAGAGTGTCGTGCCCGACCGCGGTCATGCTGTGATCCTCGCCCCGTGCGATGGGGCGCCTCTGTTATGCGGCGGGGGGTGGAGATCGCGCCGCGGATGAAATATTGACAACACGCGGGCTTTAACCACACCGGCCGGTGATCGTCCACCGGCCGGTTTCGCGGGGGATGGATGTGCTGAAGGCAGACGGCGTCGCGGTGTTCCGGGGGGAGCGGCTGGTGTTTCGCGACCTGTCCCTGGCGGTTGCGGCCGGAGGCGCCCTGGTGCTGGCCGGCCCGAACGGCTCGGGAAAGTCCACTCTGCTGCGGCTGCTAGCCGGGCTGGTGCGCCCGGCGGCGGGGCGTGTGCTGTGGGACGGGGAGGACGCGTTCGCGGATATCGCCGGGCACGGGCGCCGGGTTTGCTATGTCGGGCACCAGGATGCGGTGAAGCCGGGGCTGACGGTGACGGAGAATTTGCGTTTCGCCGCATTTGTTTCAGGCCGATCGGTCAGGACCGCGCTGGCGGCGGTCGGACTGGAGGCTCTGGCCGATCTGCCGGCGCGCATGCTGTCGGCGGGGCAGAAGCGGCGGTTGGCGCTGTCTCGGCTGGTGCTGTCGGCCGCCCCCTTGTGGCTGCTGGATGAGCCGACGCTCGGGCTGGATACGGCGGCGATCGAGCGGTTCGGGGGGCTGCTGGCGGAGCATCGGGCGGCGGGCGGGATGGTGGTGGCGGCGACTCATGTGCCTCTGCCGCTGGCGGACGTGGCCGGGTTGCGGTTGGGCTGATGCGGGTTTTTTGGGCGGTGCTGGCTCGGGATTTGCGCCTGTCGGTGCGGCATGGCGCGGATACGCTGGCGGCGCTGCTGTTCTTCGTGGCGACGGCGTCGCTGTTTCCTTTGGCGATTGGCCCGGGGCCGGAGACTTTGGGGCGGATCGCGCCGGGGATTATCTGGGTGTGCGCGCTGCTCGCCGCTTTGCTGCCGCTCGATCGGCTGTTCGGGGCGGACCTGGAGGACGGCTCGCTGGATCTGCTGATGCTGTCCGGGCTGGGGGCCTCGGGGATCGTTGGGGCGAAGGCGCTGTCGCACTGGCTGGTGACGGGGGTGCCGCTGCTGGTTGTCGCCGCGCCCGTGGCGGTGATGCTGCGGATGCCGGAGGCGGCGATCCCGGCTTTGCTGATCGGGCTGCTGATCGGGAGCTTGCTGCTGTCGCTGTTCGGGGGGATGGGGGCGGCGATCGTTTTGGGCGCCCGGCGGGGCGGCGTGCTGCTGCCGCTGCTGATTTTGCCGCTGGTGACTCCGGTGCTGATATTTGGGGCGGCGGCGGCGGATGCGGCGGCGGGGGGATTTTCGGCGCGGCCGCATTTGTTGCTGCTGGGTGCGATGCTGGCGGCGGCGCTGCCGCTTTGTCCGCTGGCGGGTGGGGCGGCGTTGCGGGGGGCGGTGGAGTAGGGGGCGGTGGAATAGGGGGATGCGCGCGAGGCTTCCGAGAAAAGGCTCGCAAAAAGAGAAATCGCCGCGATCAGCTTGTGGCAGTCCGAGAAGTTCACTGGCTCGCTCGATCGGCGGGTGGATCGGCGCCACGGCCCGGTGAACGAATATGTCAGTTATCTCTCTCTTGAAGAACTTCTCACGCCGGTCATAACTTCCTTCCGATCCGGACATGGATTGCGTCGCTATCCATGCTCGTGGGCGTGCTATCGGCGATTGCATCGATGCCCTCAGCTGCTAATGCTTCGGCAAGCGCAACCGCAGCTGGCCCGAATTTGTGCCATTTTCCAGGATGAACATCGATTATGACGTTCGTTACCATCGTGAGACCCACGGTTTCCATTCCTAATTCCGTGTATGTGTCTCCGCCTCCAGTCCACGGAATTTGATCCCAAGCCGCTGATGATAAAGCCGCGTGGATTGAACGCAGAATGTAAAGCGGTTCAGGGTCGCCCTTCGGACCTATGCCAGCGTCATAAACGGTTCCGGCAAAGGGCTTAAGTTTCTCAGCAACGCGGGCCAGCTGGACTTGATTCAAAGTCCGTGGCGCTTTGAAATTCTGCAACTCTAGTCTCGCTTGCGCAGCTTGCAATTCCGCTACTGCCGCACGTTCGTTCGCCGTCGCGGTCTGCGATTCATCGCGCGCTATTCGTTCGTCTGAGAAACGCTCTCGGATCCCGCCGCTCCAAATCGACCCGAGCGTGCCAAGCAGCACTAACAAAGCGCCAAAACCAAGTGCTACGTTCGATATTCCATAGAGCGTGTTGGCGATATTTAAGGAAATGTTAAACACGTCTATTCCCCGCTCGCATGCGTCCTCTAAACGCTCGATGTTGCCCTTGTGCCACGTTCGCTACCCGTTGTCAAATCCACATGAATGTCGCAGATCGAGGCGGCATAAATAGTGAAAGGCCTTTGGAATTTCTAGTCTAGATGGCGCTGATCTTCGGGGCGGCGGGTGCGGCGACAGGGCGGTTCTCGACGTGGCCACATCTGTTGCTGCCAAACGCGATGCTGCCGGCGGCGTTGCCGCTATACCCGCTGGCGGCGGAGACAGCGTTAAGGTCGCGGCGGCGCAGGGATGGGGTTGTTCTGCGCGCATCGCACTCCGAACTGTGCCATACACCGTCTTATGGAGGTGCCCATGGCAGACACCGATCTGGATTTCGACGCTCCCTCGGACGAGGCGCTAGACGCCGAGGCCGAAGCCGACTTCGCGGCCGGCCGGGTGATTCCGCATGAACGCATGCGAGAATGGCTGTTGAAGCTTGCCAAAGGCGAGAGCGTTCCACCCCCTGAGGTCTGATGCATGCAGGTCGTCTGGACCGCCGCCGCAGCGCGAGGGGTCTGGCGCGCTTATCAATACCTTAACGAGCGCAATCCGCGCGCGGCTCGCGATCTGGCCGAGGCGCTGTATGGAGCCGGCGACAGTCTGGCCGACCTGCCAAACCGAGGGCGCCCTGTCCCCGGCACCAGAATGCGGGAGCTCGTTACCGCCCCTCCCTATATCATCCGTTATCGGATCAGCGGCGATACGGTAGTGATCCTCCGAGTGCGTCACACCTCCCGGCGGCCCACCCGGCGTTGACGATCGGGTTTCGGCCCCGCCGTCCGGCTAAGCCTTGCCTTTGCCACGCAACCCGGGCGCATGCGGCCCATAGAACGCCCGGAGCGCCGCCACTTCCCGGGCAAGCTCCTCCGCGGTTGGCTCCGGCAGAGGAAGCCCGGCGCCAACGACCCCCGCGAAGACATCATGCTGCGTCGCCTTCGGCCCGAGGCACTTCGCGGCCTCCCGCGCCGAGATGTCGCCGGCCGAATAGCGCCGCAGAATGGTCAGGGCGTTCTCATCGGGTGCACCACCCGGATATCGCGGGTCGGACTCGCCCCCGCCGCCCGCTTTATGATGGTGTTCCATACGTCCTCCGCTGACGGGATCAATCCCCGCTCCTCCGCGAACGCGAGCATAGCGCGGGTCGTGGCAATCACGACGATGTCCGTAAGCTGTTCCCGCTGGATCAGTTTCGGCATCTTCTTGTCTTCGTATATCACGAGAGCCGGGCCGCCGACCTCCGGCAAGGTATCGACCAGCCAGTCCCGGATCGCACGTTCACCGGCATCCTGCAGCTTGAAGCTTGGATCGGTTTGCCGCGCCAGCCGGTAGGCCTCGCCGATCTCGGTCTTGACCACCTCCACCGGCTGGTTGCTTCCCGGCGTCTGTCCGTTCTCCAGCCACGCGGCCACGTCACGCGCCCATGGCCGTTCGAGATCGGCCGTCGCCTCGTAGGCGACAATATCCATCACGATCACCCGCCCAAACGCTTGCAGCAGAGGAAGCTGCGCCGCCGCCGCCAGATGGATGAGAGGCGACATGTCGGGCACGACAATGGCCGGGGTAATCTCTATTTTCATCCAGATCATTCTCTGCCGGCAAGTCTTAACAAATGTATGGTGACGCGCCAACCGGGAATGGATACCTGCGGCTTTTGCTGCCGGCTACGCCGTGTCCTCGTGACGTTGGATCCCGATCCGCGTGGAGGTGACGGCGGATTCGGCGGGGTCGAGCCAGCCAAACCGCGCTGGATGACCCATCCGGCGCGTGATACAGTTTCACGACCGGCCAGGAGGACACCCATGGCCGAAATCGAGCAGCTCACGATCACCGTGCCGTTCGAGATGGCTGCCATCGTCAAGGACGCGGTTGCCGGCGGCGACTACGCATCGACCAGCGAAGTCGTGCGCGACGCGCTGCACGACTGGCAGGCCAAGCGCGCGTTTCAACTGCCGGAGCTTGCTGCCCTGAAAGCCGACATCGATACCGGCCTCGCGGACCTCGCGAAGGGCGCGTCAAGGACTTCGATGCCGACCTCATCGTCGAACGCGGGAGATCCTTATTAGCGAGCCGCTCCCGCTCCGCTTGACCGAAACAGCCGAGGCCGATCTCGCCGAGATCCGGGCATGGCTGGCGGCTCAGGCGTCCGAAGACGTCGCAACCCGGTTTGTCACCGAGATCGAGGAAGCATTCGAACCGGTGCGCCATTTCCCGCTGGCGGTTCTCGCGCGGGATGCTTTGGCCCCGGCTTGCGCGTTACATTCCACCGCGCTTACGCCCTTTACTACCAGCCGCGGCCGACTGAGATCGTATTGTCCGCGTGCTGCACGGCGCCCGCGACGTAGCGGCGATTGCCCGACGCGGCGAGTTGCTGGAGTAACTCACTCGTCGTGCTTGGCGGTCAGGCCACCGGAAGCGCGGGATAGAGCAGATAGTCAAGACTCTGCGCCACCGCCAATGTAATGAGTGGCAGAGAATCCGTAACAATGATCGCGATCTCAATCGCCACGGCGCAAGCGGGGTTGCAGAATCGCGCGGGCACGAGCCAAATTTGCCTCATGCGCCGGCGTCGCGGCAGGCTTCGGGAAATCCAGCCCCGCCTCCGCCATCGCGATAATCAGATCGGCATAGTCATGCGCCCCGAGCGCCTCGATCGTCCGGCGCGTGCCGAGACGGCCGCCGGCATATTGCCGCAGCACCGCGTCCCTTTCCTCCTGCGTCATGCGAAATACCTCTTTAAGCCGTTACTGAACCACAGCCGGTCAACTGAACAGGGTAATCGAACCCGGCGGCATGATCGCGGCTTTCACCCACAGATATCAGACCCGCAGTCGGAGAGCCCGCAACGCCGGGCGGGAAAATTACTCCCCCCAGCCTCGGCAACCATGTCCGCAACGCCCAACTTCAGCGCCTGCAACCGGTCCGGCAAGAACTCCATCTGATCCGCGGACACATCCACCGCGAAATCGCCGTGATCGACCGCCGACCGCAGCCTGTCGATCTCCCGCAGGCGTTGCGCGTCCTCACTCTCAAGATACCCCTCTTCCGCCAGCGCCTGATCTCGTGACGTGCTGAGCCAATAAGATGCCGGAACAAATCCAACCGCAGATGATCGGTGCGAGGCCGTTCCTCCGGCTCTACGCTGGCCTTCCGCAACAACTCTTCTCAGGCTGGATTTGCCTGCTTTGCGAATGTCGGCCGATCGATATATTGCTGTTGCAAAATCGACGAAGCTCGGTCTAATAATGATAATCCTGGCGACAGGGGGGAAAAACCGTGACGGACGAACGTCAGGCACGTGGCCAGCCGCGCGCCAAGCCGGCTGGTTTGGCTCCGAACCGCCCCCCGGGCGCGGCCGATTCCGGCCATCAGGATGACCAACCGCGCGATAAATTCGCCGAGCGAGCCTCGCAGGATACCTTCGTCCCGCAACTCCCGGAGGTAACACTGCCGAAATCCGGCGGCGCCATTCGCGGCCTCGGTGAGAAATTTTCGGTTTCGCCGACAACCGGCACCGCAACATTATCAATACCGTTGCCGCTCAGCGCGGCACGCATGACGCCACAATTGCAGTTGTCTTACGATTCGGGCGCCGGCAATGGCGTTTTCGGCTTCGGCTGGAGCCCGGGAACCCCCGCCATCCGCCGCAAGACCGACAAGGGACTGCCGCGTTACGACGATGTCGGCGAATCCGACGTCTATATACTGTCAGGCGCCGAGGACCTGGTGCCGATCCTCGATGCCAAGGGCGCCCGGATCGCCGTCCCCCGGACCGTCTTCGGCGTGGACTACATAATCGCCTATTACCGCCCGCGCATCGAAGGTCTGTTCTCGCGCATCGAACGCTGGCGGGCGACGCAAACCGGCGTGGTGCATTGGCGAACGATCAACCGCGACAATGTCGTGACGATTTTCGGCGATGGACCGGACAGCCGTGTGGCCGATACCGCCGATGCCAGCCGGATCTTCGAATGGCGCATCAGCCGGAGCTTCGACGACAAGGGCAATGCCGCCTTCTACATCTATGGCCGGGAGGACGGCGCCGGCCTCACCCTCGCGTCCGCGCACGAGGCCAACCGGACGCCGCAGGTGCGCAGCGCGCAGATCTACCTGCGCAAGGTGCTCTACGGCAACCGCACACCCTATTTCGTCGATTTCACGGTTGCCGCCGAACCCGCCGCCCCGGCGCTGTCGGACTGGATGTTCGCCGTCAGCCTCGACTACGGCGATCACGGCAAGAACGGCGTTGACCCCGATGGCGTCTGGACCGTGCGGCCCGATCCTTTCTCGGTCTACCGGTCCGGTTTTGAGGTCCGCACCTACCGCCGGGTCCAGCGGCTGCTGTTCTTCAACAACTTCCCCGGGGAGGCCAGCATCGGCGCCTACGGTCTGGTGCGCTCGCTCGATCTGACCTACTCCGACCAGCTCGCGCCGCCCGATCCGCAGGCGCCAATCTACACCTTCCTGACCGCGCTGGCCCAGACCGGCTACCGCACCGATGCGCAAGGCCAGCATAGCAGGAGCTTGCCGCCGCTCGAATTCGACTACAGCCAGGTAAAATTCGACCCGGCCATCCGCACCGCCGATGCTGACAGCCTGCGGGACCTGCCCGAAGGGGTGGACGGCTCGCGCTTCCGCTGGCTCGACCTCGACGGCGAAGGTCTGTCCGGCATCTTCTATCCCACGCCGGACGCCTGGTACTACAAACGCAACCTGAGCGCGGCCAACATCGCCGAGCAGCCGGACAAGACCGAGCTGGTCACGGCGAAATTCGGGCCGCTGCACGAGATCGCCCGCGCACCGGGGCATGGCGAAGCGGTGCGGCGGCAGTTCCTGACGCTGAACGGCGACGGCATGGTCGATGTGGCCGCGCTGTCCGGCGCCGAGCCGGGTTATTACGCGCGCACCAGCGACCGCGACTTTGCGCCGTTGAAGCGCTTCGATGCGCTGCCCCAGCTTGATTGGACTGACCCCAACCTGAAGTTCATCGACGTCACCGGCGACGGCCTGGCCGATGTGCTGATCACCGAGGACGGGTTGTTCACCTTCCATGCCTCGCTCGGCGCCGCGGGCTTCGACGTGGCCCAGTTCGTGCGCACGCCGTGGGACGAGGAGAAAGGGCCGAAGATCGTCTTCTCCGACGGCACCGACACCATCTTCGTTGCCGACATGTCGGGTGACGGGCTGAACGACATCGTCCGCGTCCGTAACGGCGAAACCGCCTGGTGGCCCAATCTGGGCTACGGCCGTTTCGGTACCAAAGTGACGATGGACCGCGCGCCGCGCTTCGATTCCGAGGATGCCTTCGACGCAAAGCGCATCCGCCTCGCCGACGTGGACGGATCGGGTTCGGCCGATGTGCTCTATATCGGGCGCGATGGGGTGCGGGTCTGGTTCAACCAGTCGGGCAACGCCTTTTCGGCCGCCACCCTGCTGGCGGTGTTTCCCGCCGCCGACGACCTGCACAGCGTGCAGACCGCCGATCTGCTCGGCACCGGCACAGCTTATCTCGTCTGGTCCTCGCCGCTGCCCGGCGATGCCGCCGCACCGCTGCTTTATGTCGATCTGATGGGCGGAACGAAGCCGCATCTGCTGACCGCGATTCGCAACAATTTTGGCGCGGAAACCCGCACCACCTACGCACCCTCAACCCGCTTCTATCTCCAGGACGAAGCTGCCCGGCGGCCCTGGGTGACGCGCCTGCCGTTCCCGGTCTGGACTGTCGAGCGCACCGAAACCGTCGACTGGATCGGCCGCAACCGCCTGGTCAGCCGATACGCCTACCATCACGGCTTCTTCGACGGGTTGGAGCGCGAGTTCCGCGGCTTCGGCATGGTCGAGCAATGGGACACCGAGGAGTTCCGCGCCGACACGGCGTTCGAGGACGACGCGTTCGCCAACTGGAACGCGCTCTCGTTCACCCCGCCGATGCTGACCCGGACGTGGTTGCACACCGGCGCCTTCGTTGATGCCGGCAAGGTCAGCCTGCAATACGAAGGCGAATACTGGCTCGAACCCGCGTTGCGCGGGCCGCCGGCGGCAACCGGGCTGGCCGCGATGCGGCCGGCCGACAGCACGCTTTCCGCCGGGTTGACGCCGTTCGAGATGCGCGAGGCCTATCGCGCGCTGAAAGGCCGTGTTCTGCGGGTCGAGGTTTTCGACGCCGATGCCGGCGGCCTGCCGATCGGCAATCCCTACAGTGTTACCGAGAGCAATTTCCTCGTTCGGCGCCTGCAAGGCTTCGGCCCGAACCTGCACGCTTCGTTCCTGGTAACGCCACGCGAGACCGTCACGCTGCAATACGAGCGCGGCGCGTCGGACCCGCGCGCCGTCCATGAGGCGGTCCTGGAGACTAACGCCTACGGCGACGTGCTGCGGGCGGTGTCGATCGGCTATCCGAGACGCGCGGGCCCGGCGCCCGAGCCCGCTCTCGACGCCGCGACGCAAGCCCGTCTGGCCTATGACCAGGCCCGTCTGCACATGCGCGGCTTTGCCCGGACCGACACCAATGCGATCGACGACATCGCCGCCCAGCCGGACATCTATCGCGCCCCGCGCGCGGCGGGCGCCGATATCGCCGAGATCACCGGCGTTTCGCCCGGCGACAAGGGCTTCGGTGCCGCCAGCCTGTTCGCCTTTGCCGAACTCGACGGCCCGGCCGCCTCCCCCGGCATCTGGCAGTTGGTCTGGTCCGGTGCGCACGACATCGCCTATGAGGCGATCCCCAACGCCGATGTCGATGGATCGGGCACGGCTGCCGCCGCGCCGACGCGCCGCTTCATCGCCAAAACCCGCACGCAGTACCGCAGCGACGACCTGAGCACGCTGCTGCCCGTCGGCCAGATCCAGCCGCGCGCATTGGCCGGCCAGAGCTATACGGCAGCGCTGACGCCGGGGCAGATCAATGCCGTGTTCGGCGCACTGGCGCCGGCCTCGGTGCTGCAGGAAGGCGGCTATGTTCAGCTTCCGGGCGAAAGCGAATGGTGGGCGCCCTCCGGCCGCACCTTCCTGTCGCCGAACGACGGCGACACCCCGGCACAGGAGCTCGCCTACGCGCTGACCCATTTCTTCCTGCCGCTGCGGCTTGCTGACCCGTTCGGCGGCATCGCCCGCGTCGGCTACGATGACAACACCCTGCTCGCCGTTTCGGCCACCGATGCGGTTGGCAACGTGACCAGCAGCGTGAACGATTACCGCGTCCTGGCGCCGGTCACGGTGACCGATCCGAACGGGAACCGCGCGGAGGCCGCCTTCGACGCGCTCGGCTTCGTCGTCGCCACCGCGGTGATGGGCAAGACCAGCGAAAATCTCGGCGACACGCTGTCGGGTTTCACTGCCGATCTCGACGACGCGACCATCGCAGCGTTCTTTGCCGATCCGTTGGCAGCGCCGGCGCCACTCATCGGCGCGGCGACAACGCGCATCATCCTCGACATCGCCGCCTATTACCGCACCCGGGGGAACCCGCAGCCCTCGCCGCCCGCTGTCGCGGTGATCTCGCGTGAGACGCACAGCGCCGGCGTGGCGGGTGCGGCCTCGGCGTATCAATTCGCGCTGGCCTACAACGACGGCCTCGGGCGGGTGGCGCAGAAGAAGGCGCATGTCGCACCCGGTCCGCTGGCGGATGGCGGTGCCACAGTGTCACCGCGCTGGCTGGGTTCGGGGTGGACGATCCTGAACAACAAGGGGAAGGAGGTTCGCCGCTACGAGCCGTTTTTCACCGCCACCAGCGCATTCGAATTCGCCGCGCAGACAGGCGTCAGCGTCCTGACCCTCTACGATCCGGCGGCTCGGGCAGTGGCGGTCCTGCACCCCGATTCGACCTGGGAGAAGACCGTCTTCGATGCCTGGCGGCAGGAGCGTTGGGACCGCAACGACACCATCCTGATCGCCGATCCGCGCAGCGATGCCGATGTCGGGGCGTATTTCACGTCCGCGCTCGGCGGTGCGGCTTATACCTCCTGGTATGCGGCGCGCATCGGCGGCGGTTTCGGCGCCGACGCCGAGGCCCAATCGGCGCAGCAGGACGCGGCGGCGAAGGCGGGCCAGCACGCCAAGACGCCCGGCGTCTCGCATTTCGATTCGCTCGGGCGGGTCTGCCTGGCGATTGTGGACAACGGCGGCGGAGTCCGCTTCGCCGCGCGCACGGCGCTGGACACCGAAAGCAAGCCGCTGGCGGTGTTCGATGCGCTTGGCCGGCGAACGCAGGAGCATGTGCTGCGGGTGACCTCCGGCGGCGCGCTGACCTATGTCGCGGGCTGTGACATGGCGGGGCGGGCGGTCTATCACATCAACGCCGACGGCGGGGCGCGGCGGGATCTGAACGATGCCGCCGGAAAGCCGATCCGGCGGTGGGATGACCGCGGCCATGCCTTTCGCTTCGTTTATGACGCGGCGCGGCGGCCAACCGGGCGATACGTCAGCACCAGCGGCGGGGCGGAGATCCTGCTCGACCTGGCTATCTATGGCGAGGGGCAGGCCGCTGCCAATCTGTGCGGCCGGCTGTTCCGCCATTACGACGGCGCCGGCTTCCTGGAAAATACCCTCTACGACTTCAAGGGCAATCTCGTTGCCAACGCAAGGCAACTCGGCAGCAAATACAAGCAAAGTCCGGACTGGTCGCCGCTCGCCGGGCTGACCGGCGGTGCCGCGCTGGACGCCGCCGCAGAAGCGGCCGGGCTGGTCCCGACCGGCGACGGCGGGCGCGACCGTTTCAGCGGCGCTTCGATCTACGATGCGCTCAACCGTGCGATCCAGACCACTTCGCCGGCCAACCCGGCGATGCGGCCAGACGTGACGGCGTATGGCTACGATCCGGGCGGCACGCTGACGACGGTCGATGCCTGGCTGCAGCAGGCTGCCGCCCCTGCCGGCCTGCTCAATCCCACGACGGCCGATCGGCATGTCGTCACTTCGATTGCGTACAATGCGCGCGGCCAGCGGGCGGCGATCGCCTATGGCAACGGCGTCGCCGTCAGCTATGCGTTCGATCCCCTGACTTTCCGCCTGACCCGCCTGACCACGCTGCGCCCGGCCGGTTTCGCCGCCAACGCGCAGACCGTGCAGGATCTTCGTTATTTCTACGATCCGATCGGCAATGTGACGCGCATCCGCGACGATGCCGATATCCAGAACGTGGTGTTCTTCGCCAACCAGCGCGTCGAGCCGTCGAGCGACTACACCTACGATCCGCTCTATCGGCTGATCACAGCGCGGGGGCGGGAGCATCTCGGGCAGACCGGCAGCGCATTGAACGCCGCGGCGCAGGTTACCGACGATGACTCATTCCGCATCCGGCTGCCCCAGCCCGGCGATGGCAACGCAATGGGGACCTATGTCGAGAACTATGGTTACGACGCGCTCGGCAACATCCTGTCGATGGCGCATGTCGTAGCGTCTGGCGGCTGGACGCGTAGCTACGCCTATAACGAGGCGTCGCGGATCGTTGCCTCCGAAACCGGCAACCGGCTCAGTGCGACCAGCCTGCCGGGCGATCCCGTCGGCGGGCCGTTTTCGGCGACCTACAGCCACGACACCCACGGCAACATGACCAAGATGCCGCATTTGCAGGCGATGCTGTGGAATGAGGACGATCGTCTAAGCGCCTCAACCCGCACCGCCGGCGGCGCGAGCCCGCCGGCGACCTATTACGCTTACGATTCGGGTGGCCAGCGGGTGCGCAAGGTGTCCGAGAACCAGACCGCCACCCGGGTTTCGGAGCGCATCTACCTCGGTGGCCTGGAAGTCTATCGCGAATTCGCCAGCGATGGGACGACGATCGAATTGTCGCGCGAAAGCCTGGCGGTGATGGCCGGCGAGCCCGCCGCGCGGATCGAAAACCGCACGTTCGGAACCGATCCCGGCCCGGCGCAGCAGGTGCGCTACCAGTTCGCCAACCATTTGCACTCGGCCACACTGGAACTTGGCGACGACGCCGCGGTGATCTCCTACGAGGAGTATTTCCCCTTCGGCGCGACCTCCTATCAGGCGGTGGCGAGCCAGACCGATGTGGCGAAGCGCTACCGCTTCACGGGCTGCGAGCGCGACACCGAAAATGGTCTCGATTGCATGGGCGCACGCTACTACGCGCCATGGCTGGGGCGTTGGACGGCCTGCGATCCCGCGGGCATGGTCGACGGAGCCAATCTCTATGCCTATGTGACCGGAAACCCGATCCGGCTGAGCGATCCGACCGGGCACGAGGGGGCCGATCCCAAAGAGACCGGCATTCGCACTCTGTCTTCTTCCGAAGTAAAGCAATCGTCCGAGAAGTACCAACCCTTCTTCGACACGCCGTATCGCAGATATCTCTTTGCCCACGAACAAGGCTACGCCGGTACTTGGGCGCAATGGCTGTCCGGGCCGGCCGATGCCAACAAGTATCAGCCGTTTTTTGACACACCCTATCGCCGGTTTCTATTCGCCAGCGAGCATGGTTACTCGGGCACATGGGCTCAATGGCTCGGCCCCGGAATCACAATCGCTCCTCCAAGTTCCGCAGCCCCCGCCCCGCAAGCCAAGGATCAGGAAGCCGAAGCCAAGGCGAAGCCCGACGCCAAGCCTGACGCCGAACCGCCCGAGGTTCATAAGCGCTCCGACGTAGATGTGCAGGGAATTATTTTCCAAGGTTATGACCCTGGCACCCGTGGAGGCGCCACGGTGTCCAGTCTCGCGGTGACCTTCCCTCATTTAAACCCCGCGTACCACCTTGACAGTAAGGGTAGCTCCCAGGATTTCTGGGGAGAGCGGCGTGTCGGCGTAAACGTGCTTTCCGGCCTGGGGCCCATATTCCAGTATCAGGCGCTCGAGCCGCCGACCCCGCCAGCGGGTGCGCCGCCGGTCTATCGCAGCCAAACCTCGATTGGCGCGGGCATCAATCTGTTTGACTTGCAGGTTCGCCGGCAAGGCGGGACCGAGAAAGATCCGAGCTATGACAGTGCCCTGATCGATGTTCAGGTCCCACTCCAGGGCCTGGGCCAACGGTTTGGTTTGCCTCTCGGGGGACCGACATCGACGCCGAGGGGCCTATGGGCCGGCCAAGCCAGTCTCGGCATCAATATCGACCTGCACCTCACCCCCTACTTCTCGATCTTCGCCCAGGGTGGAGCCCAATTCGCCAGCATCGGCGGTTTCGGATTTGCGCCATTCCTGCTGGGACTTGGATTCCATACGGAGAAACAGTGAACGTCACGAAGGCGGCTCGAGAAAATCCGCCGTCCAACTGAATTCTCGGGGGTAAGGAGAGTGCCACCATGATCCTGCAAGGCCGTAATCTCACTCAAGGCCTCACCGGCCCGGATGTCGCCGCGCTCCATACCGAACTCACGCAACTCGGCTATACCGTTCCGGCAGCGGAGATCCAGGCCCAGCAGTTCGGCGCGGGCACCCTGGCGGCGATCCAGCAGGCGCAGGCGGCGGCGGGGGTGACCGCGAGCGGCACCGTCGATGCCGGCACCGCGAGCGCGCTCGACATGCTGATCCGCGGCAGCACCTTCGCCGTCAGCGGCCATGTCACCAGCGCGGTCTCGGCCGGACTTAACGGCCTGTCCGTGCGGCTGGTGGACAAGAATGTCGGCGGCGATACCGTGCTGGCGACAGCCACCACCGACACCACGGGCGCCTACAGCTTCTCGGTGGTAATCGGGCCGCCGGCGCTGCGAGCGCGCCTGAAGACCGCGCCCGACCTGCAAACCCAGGTGTTCCAACCGGCCAACGGCGCGGCGGCGACAATCGTTGCCGTTTCGGCGGTGGCGATCAGCGCGAGATCGCCGCTTATGCTCGACATAGCCCTGCCAGCCGACGCGCCGGGCCTGCCCAGCGAATATGACACCCTGACCGCCAGTCTCGCGCGGATCTATGCCGGGCGGCTGAAGGACCTGAAGGAGAACGACACCACCCGGGACGTCACCTATCTCGGCGCCAAGTCCGGCTGGGATGCCCGCGCGGTGGCGATGGCGTCGTTGGCCGATCAGTTCTCGACACTAACGACTCCCGCCGCGGCACCGGCGGCGGCAACCCCCAATGCGGCCGGCGCGCCTGCGGCAACAACGCCTCTCGCGCCACCCGCATCCGCTCCGGCGGCGGCCACCGCCCCGCCCGCGAGTCTGCCGGCGGCATTGTATTATGCCCTGTTTCGCGCCGGGGTGCCGGCCGATGCCGATTCACTGTTCCAGACCCCCCCTGCGACGGTCTCGGCGATCTGGACGCAGGCGGTGACCCAGGGTGTCATCGCTAAAACGTTCTCCGCAACGATTCCGCAGGCCGTGCAGACCTTCCAGTCGCTCGCCGGAAACCATCTGCTCGCCATGCCGCCCAAGATCGGATTCTCGGGCATCAGCGACCTGGTGGCCCCGATATTGACCGGCGCGGGGCAGCCGGCGCAGTTCGCGGCCCTGCTCGCCGCCCATGCCGGCGACTGGGCCACATTGTGGTCGGCGGCGACCACGGCGTTCGGCGCCGCGACAGTGCAAAAGCTGCAGCTTGCCGGCCAGCTTTCCTATCTGACGCTCGACAATGCGCCGGTGCTCGCCGCGCTCAACAAGGCCGAGGCGCAAACGCCGCTGACCGCGCCGATCGATCTCGCCACGCGCGGCTACTGGGACCCGGCCAAATGGACGCCGCTGGTTGCCCAGTCGGTTCCCCCGAGCGTGCCCGGCGCGACGGCGCAGGACAAAGCGGCCAACTACGCCGGCTGGCTCGCCGCGCAGGTCAGGCTGTCCTTCCCGACCGCGACGCTTGCGCAGAAGTTGAAATCCGGGGCCATTCCACTGGCAGCAGCGCAGGCACCGGCGGCGGAGACAGCGGCCGCAACCGAGGCGGCAACTTTCCTCGCCACGCATCAGGCGGATCTCGCTTTCGGCGTTGAGCCGGTCGAGTCCTACATCGCCCGCAACAAGCTCACTCCGTCCGGCGCGGCGGTCTTCCATCTCAAGCGCCTGCAGCGCGTCTATCAGATGACAACCTCCGATCAGGCGCTCTCGGCGCTGCTGACCGGCAACGCCGATTCGGCCTTTGCCATCACCCGCTACGATTCCGCCGGCTTCGTCCGCGCCTTCTCGGCCAGCGTCGGCGGCGACGATGCGGCGCGCGCGATCCACAGCCGCGCGACGCAAATCCACGGCGTGACGCTCAATGTCGCGATGACCTACGCCATGCAGCGGGTTTCCCCGGGACTCGGCGGCAGCGCGGGGATGATCTGGCCGGTGGCACCGAATAACGGCAACAGCGGCCAGACCGTCGCCGCCGCGACGTTGGGCGGCCTGTTCGGATCGCTCGACACGTGCGGTTGCGACGACTGCGAATCGATCCTCAGCCCGTCGGCCTATCTGGTCGATCTGCTGCATTATATCGACCAGCCTGCCACCGTCAGCGGGGTCAATCCGCAGACCATCCTGTTCGGCCGGCGGCCGGACCTGCAATTCCTGTCGCTGACCTGCGAAAACACAGAAACCGCCCTGCCCTATATCGACGTCTCCAACGAGCTGCTGGAGTATTTTGTTGCCAACGGGCTGAAGATCGATGGCTTCCAGGGCTTCGACACCGGCGATCAGATCACCTCCGCCGAACTGGTCGCCGCCCCGCAGAACGTCAACAATGCCGCCTACACCGCGCTACAGGGTGCGTTCTTCCCGTCACCCTTGCCGTTCAACCGCCCGCTGGCGCTGTTGCGTCAGCAAATGGGGGCACTCGGGGTCTCGACGCCCGATGCGATGGAATTGTTGCGCGCCAGGGGCGCAACCGCGGCGGTCTCGCCGCCCACCGGCTCGGATTACGGCTGGAACGACATCCTGATCGAACGGCTCGGGCTGTCACGCGACGAATTGCGGATCTTCACCGATGCATCACGGCAACTCGGCGATCTCACCGGCCTGCCGAATGCCACGGCGCTGACGACGTTGCAGCAGATGAGCATTCACGACCTGATCCGCCGCACCGGGATCACCTACGACGATCTGGTCGCCATCCTGCAAACGCAGTTCGTCAATCCCAATGCCTTCCTTATCCCGAGGCTCGAACGGCTCGGCGTAACCTTCGCCACGATCAAGGCGCTACGCGCCAGCCCGGCCTCCGTCGGCCCGATGTTCATCGCCGCGCTGCCGCCCAATCTTGACTATTCGCAATACGGCGGTCCGGCATCGACCAGCGGACAGGACGTGGTCAACTGGCTGATCAGCGATGCGGTCTATTCCGCCGCGATCAACCTGATCACCATCTCCAACCCTACCAACGGCAGCATCGATTGCACCGGCACCCAGCTCCAACTTCGCTATGCCAATCCCGATAACACCGCCAATCTGCTCAGCGGGACGGACTGGCTCAAGCTGGTGCGGTTCATCCGGCTGTGGGGCAAGCTGCAAGCGCTGCTCGGCGGCGACGATCCGACGACGATCCGGCAGACCGATGCCATCCTCGCGGCGCTTTATCCGGCGAGCCTGCTGCCGGTGAAGCCGTGGGATGCCACGGCCGACGCCACCAACCGGCCGCTGCTCGATGCGGGCTTCCTCGCTGCGATCCAGCGTGCCGGGTTCGTCTTTCAGGCCATCGGCCTGCTCGGGCTGGACATCAACCAGGCGCTGCCCTCCCTGCTGGCCTGCGCGGCGCCCATCGGCACCACGGGCACACCGTCCTTCTACCAGAGCCTGTTTGACACCCCGGCGCTGCAATCGGCTGATCCCGGCGCGCAGGTCGCCACGCTGACCGGCACGCTGTTTGCCGGCGACATCCTTCACACCAGCATCAACGGCACGTCCATCGATCACGTGGTATCCGCCGGCGAAATTCCGGCCGCGGCAGCCACGGCGATCGCCGCCGCGATCAACACCAGCCCGGCAAAAGACCCCGCTTCCAACCTGCCCATCGGCCAGCGCTTCCATGCCGTCGTGCAGGGGTCGTCGATCGTCATCGAAGCGGGCTTCGCCGTCACCGTGCCTCCCGCCGCGGCGGGCGCGACCGAGACGCTGACGCTGGCCACCGCCAATCCCACTTCGCAAACACTGACCATCGGCGGCTCCGCGACGCCGGGCGACGTGGTGCAATTCGCCATCGACAGCGTGCCCATCTCCTACACGGTCGCGGCGGGCGATACGCCAGCGTCGATTGCGGGCGCGCTGCGCGACGTGGTCAACGCCACCACGGCGGCGGATCCCTACAGCGGTCAGGCGCTCAACACCATCGTCGCGGCGTCAAGCACCGCCGGAGTGGTGACATTGGTCGCGGCCGGGGCGGGCGCCGGCTTCGCCCTGGGCTGCTCGCTGACATCGACCTTCACCGGCACCTATACCGCCGCCATCGACCCGGTCACCTCCCAGCGCAGCGTGCTGGCGAACGGCACGTTCCCGCCCGGCGCGGTGCTCACCACGACGATCAACGGCGCCCCGCTGACCTACACCGTCACCGCCGCCGACACCGACCTGACGATCGCCGCCGCGATCGTCGCCGCGGTGAATGCCCCCGGGGTCATCGACCCGCTCTCCGGGCTGGCCGTCAATGTACTGGTCACCGCGGCGCTCGACAGCACGTCGAAATCGAAAGTGGTGTTCACGCAGAACAACCCCACCATCGGCGTTTCGGTCGCCGCGACGGTGACGGCAACCTCCTATACCGCCGGACAGGCCGTCCCACCCTTCGCCGACAACGGCTACGGCGTTCTCTTCGCCGATACGAACGCCAAGCTGCTGTTGCAGGAGCCTTTCCTCTGCGCCGCCTGCAGCCTGACCGGGACCGAGTTTGCGCAGATCGTCCAGGCGCTGGGTTTCGATCTCACCACCCCGCTCAATCTGCCCAATGTCAGCGCGCTCTATCGCAACGGCTGGCTGGCGCATGCGCTCGGACTGAGCGTGACGGAGTTCCTCCGCCTGAAGGAGTGCTCGGGCCTCGATCCGTTCGCGCCGCTCGACCTGTCGGGCGTCCCGGTTCTCGCGCCGCCGCTGATCCGCTTCATTCGGATGGCCAAAGCGATGACCACCGCCGGGCTCGATCCGGTGCAGGCCCTTTATCTCGTTTGGAACGAGGACGTCAGCGGGACGCTGGCGCCCAAGCCGGCCGATATCGCCGCGCTCGCCCTGCTGCTGCGGAAGGATTTCGCCGCCGTCGAAGCCACCTTCGCCCGCAAGGACGATCCGGACGGTTCGATCGCCCAGGCGTTGATGGCGCTGGTCTATGGCGCGTCGGACACCGCGTTCTTCTTCAGCCTGATCTCGGGCTCCTACCGGGCCAGCGTGGCCTTCGCCAACGCCTCGCCGGTGCTGCCGCAGAACGTGGCCGCCACGTACGGCGGCCAGTTGAGCTACGACGACCAGAACAAGCTGCTCACCGCCATCGGCTATCTTGACCCCGCTACCCGGGCGGCGATCAAGGCGGCGCTGGCCGTCGGCACCACCGACAAGACCGACAAGATCGGACCCGGCGCAGGGCTGACGCTGACGCCGGTGAGCATGACGAACATCGTGCCCGGCGCGGTGTTGCTGATCGATACCGGCGCGAACGCCGAGTCGGTGGTGGTCTCCGCGGTCACCGCCACCAGCTTCACCGCCGATCTGGCCCTTGCGCATGACGGCACCACAACGCCGTTTGCCATCGTCAACGATCCCGGCCTGATTGCGGCGATCGACGCGCTCGGCCTGGCCAACCAGCAGGTGGTCGGGCCGTTCTTCGCCGAGTATCCCGAGCTTCTGCCGCTGTACAACGGCTTCATCGCCGCGAACGAACCTTTGGCGCAACGCTACACCGACCTGCTCGCCAGTTTCCTGCCAATCCTGAAAAGCGAGCGCAAACGCCAGCAAGCCTTGAGCGACATCTCGGGCGCGATCGGCCAGGATTCCAGCTTCGCCACGGTCCTGCTGCAGGATGCCGACATCATCCACGCTTCCGGCGACGCGAGCTCGACGGCGGTGGCCGATTTGACCGGCATCGAAACGGGAGGCCTGTCGGCGCTGCTTCACCTCGACGGCAATCCGGCCGGGGCAAATCCGCAGGCTGTGGACATAACCGGCGCCATCCAGTTCGCTCAGGTCGCCGCATTGTCCGGCGCGCTTACGGTTGGCGCCACGGTAACGACGCTGATCGACGGCGTTCCGGTGCCCTATACCGTCACCGCGACGGATGTCGATTTCCCGACGCTCGCCGGCAGTATCGCGCGGGCGATCAACGCGTCCGTGGCGATCGATCCGAAGAGCGGCGCGCCGCTTGGCAGCGTGGTCGCGGCGGCGGTTGCCGGGCCGGCGGTGGTGCTGACCTCGCGGTCTCCGGCGAACGCGCTGAGCGCCTTCACCCTGACCTGCAATTCCTCGGCCGCCGGCCTGATCTACGCGCCGGCGCAGGGGCCGTTGCCCGCTGCCATTGCGTCGCAACTTCCGGCGGACGTCGCCGGGGCGCTGCCTGCCGGAACCGGCGGCGGCCCGCTCGCGGTCTCGCTTGCCGGCTATGTCGTCGCCCCGCAGGACGGCACTTACAACTTCAGCGTCGTCGTCGATGCCGGCGCCAAGGCGACCTTGACGCTTGACGGCGCGGCATCGCCGCTCAGTTTCGGCGCCGGGGCGTCGCCGAACCTTCCGGTCAGCCTGAGCGCCGGCGCCTTGACCGCGATCACCCTTGTGGCCACCGGGATCAAGACCACTCTGACGCTGAGCTGGCAAAGCGCCTCGGGCGTCGGCTGGCAGCCGATCCCCGGCCAATACCTGTTCACGCAAAGCCAGATCGATCGGCTGAGCGGCACCTATGTGCGCTTCCTCAAGGCCGCCTCGCTGGCCAGCGCGCTATCGCTTGACGCAAACGAAATCGGCTATCTCGGCTACAATCCGGCAAATGCCGTCTCGACCTCGGCGAAGGACAAGACCGTTGCCGGAGCGGTGACGCTGCATCCCGCCTCCATGGCCAATATCGTGCACGGATCGCGGCTGCTGATCGATACCGGCCCGGCGCAGGAGGTGGTCGAAGTCACCGCTACCACCGCGACCAGCTTCAGCGCGACGGCGGCGCAGGCGCATGACGGCTCGGTGACGGCCTACCCGATCGTCAATGCACCCTCGCCGGACGCCGGGCGAGGCTGGCTGAACCTGCTGCCGGCCTCGCCCTATGCCGATACGCTCGGAAGCGCCTATCCCGGGGGCGGCGACGGCGCGCGGCTGCGTGCCACGCTGCAAACCGTGCTCGATTTCGCGCGGCTGAAGGCGGCGCTATCGCCCGGCGATGAGCGCCTGCTGCAAACCCTGATCGCTCCCGGCGCGATCCTGCCCAATGGGCAGACCGCCCTGGCCAATCTCACCGGCTGGCAGCCTGCTTCGTTCAACGCGCTGCTGATGCGTTTCACCGGCGCGACCTCGCCCGGCGCGCTGAGCGATATCGAGACCTTTGCGCGGGTGTTCGACGCGCTGGCCATCGTCACGGCCTGCCGGGTATCGGCCGGCGTGCTGCTCGGGGCGCTGACCAACGCCCCGTCGCCGTCGAGCGTCGCCGCGCTGCAATCCGCGCTGCGGGCGCAATACGCCGCGGCCGACTGGCTTGCCGTGGTCAAGCCGATCAACGACGTGCTGCGGGTTGCCCAGCGTGACGCGCTGGTCGCGTTTATCCTGCAGGGCTTCAAGTCCACCCCGCCGCCGCCGCCCTATGACGGGGTCGATACAGCGGACAAGCTCTTCGAATTCTTCCTGATGGATGTCGAGAACCAGCCGGCGGTGCTGACCTCGCGCATCCGCCTCGCGCTGTCCTCGGTGCAGTTGTTTATCGAGCGTGTGCAGCGCGGCCTGGAGACCCAGACCTCGCCGGGCGACATCGACGCCCAGCAATGGACCTGGATGAAGCGCTACCGGGTGTGGCAGGCCAACCGCGAAGTGTTCCTGTGGCCGGAGAACTGGCTGTATCCCGAACTGCGCGACGACCAGTCGCCGATTTTCAAGCAGACCCTGAGCGCCCTGTTGCAGAGCGACATGACCGACGACGCCGCGGCGGAAGCCTATCTCGGCTATCTCTCGGAACTCGAACGGATCGCCAAGCTGGAGCCTTGCGGCATCTACTACGTGCCGGCCAGCGAGGGCAGCTCGGGCGGCGGGGCAAGCGACGAGATCGCCTATGTCGTCGCCCGTACCGCCGGCGCGCATCGCAAGCACTATTTCCGTTACTTGCGCGGCGGCGCGTGGACACCCTGGGAGGAGGTGAAGATCGACTGCGAGGACATGCCGCTGACGCCGATCGTCTGGAACAACCGGCTGTTGCTGTTCTGGCTGCGAATCATGAAGGACCAGAACACCACGCCGGCGGTCGGCCAGCCGAGCAGCGCCAACAGCAACAATGCGATCTCGGCGTGGCAGATGGGCGACGTGACCTCCTATACCGGCAGCGCCGCGACGAGCGCCGCCAATGTAACGATCAAAGCCGTGCTGTGCTGGAGCGAGTTTTACAACGGCACGTGGCAGGACATGAAAACGTCCGACGTCAACGATCCGGTGACGTTGAGTATCACGGCCAGCGCGATGGACCGCAATCTCGAACACGATCGTAATCGCATCCGGATCGTCGTCCAGCCCTACCTGGAATATGTGCCCGCCGACGCGCTGGTGCTGGCCGTCCTGCCACCCAACGACGGCTCTGTGCCGCCGATCCCGTTCGGCCAGGGCTTTGTGCTGCACAACACCCACAGCCTGCCGACAAATACCGAGAATATCGTTGTCGATTTCGGCCAATTTTTCGGTGGCCTGGCTGCCATGCCGGTGCCGCTGCGCTCGCTGACGCCGTCGAATCGCTATCTGGGCGATCAGACACCCGGCACGTTCTCCTTGGCGCGCTACATCTCGCTTCTGAGCATCCTCTTCAACACCGTCGATGTTAAGCAGGCAATTCTCGGCTTCCCCGGCTCGCCGCGCTATGTCGAGCCGCAGATCGGCCCGGGCGACTCGACCGATTGGCCGTTCTTCTATGAAGACAAGCGCAATCAGTTCTACGTCTCGATCCAGACGGCGTTCGTTCCGTATCAGCTCTGGACCGGATTTGGCGGGGTGACCGCCGTTCCGGTCAAGGTCGGGCACGTTCCCTATATCCCACCGCTGACGACGACGCAGTTCCCGGTTAACATCGGCCCGGACCCTGCGCTGGTCGATCCGGCAACGAACCAAGGCGCCGCAGCGGCCTGGACCTATGCCGGGGCGGGAAGAAACCTGGTCGCCGGCTTCGCCAGTCAGGCGAACTTTTCGTTCCAGGGAGGGATCATCGGCATCTCCGGCGGAGTTCCCGTCACATCTCCCGCCGCCGCCATTCAAACCCAGAGAGGCTGATCATGGCCAGGATTTACGGCAATTACGCCCAGTACCATCAGGCCGCCGACATCGCCACGGTGCTCGGCCAAACCGTGACGACGGCGCAATCCCCAACCGCGGTCAGCCAGTGGCCGCCGGTCTGGACCTGGGGTTGGTGGACCTACAGCTTCGATTTCCAGAACTTCTTCCATCCCTATGTTGGCGCAATGGTCCGGCAACTCAATCAGACCAGCGTACAGGGAATGCTGAGCTCCAGCTTCCTGGGCGGCCTGGTGGCGTCTTACACCACGCAGGACTACACGCCAAACCCGGGCAACGACATAACGCTGAACGTCACCCTTGAGCCACGCGACATCGATGTCGGCAGCAATGGCCCCTATGCCGGTTACAATTGGGAGTTGCTCTATCACCTGCCGGTCGCGGTCGCGGTGCACCTGAGTAACAACCAGCGCTTCGCCGAGGCGCAGAAATGGTTCCATCTGGTCTTCGACCCGACCAACACGGACACCTCCATTCCTGCGCCGCAGCGTTTCTGGACGTCGTTCGTGTTCCGCGGCGCCGGCCCCGTGGCCAGCATCCAGTCCCTGCTCGATCTGCTCGACACAACCGATCCCGCCCAGGCCGCCGCCAAGCAAGCGGTGATTTCCGCCTACGACGCGATCATGCAGCAGCCGTTCGATCCCTTCGTCGTCGCGCGCAACCGGCCAAGCGCATTCCAGTGGTATGTCGTGATGAAATACCTCGACAACCTGATCGCGTGGGGTGACAGCCTGTTTCTTCAGGACACCATCGAAACTATCAACGAAGCCACGCTCTGCTATGTGCTCGCCGCGAACCTGCTCGGCGAGCGGCCGCAGACGATGCCGCAGCCCGGCCGGAAGAGTGCGAGGAACTACCTCCAGCTCAAGCAGGCCGGCCTGGACGCGATGTCCAACGCGCTGATCGACCTGGAGGCGCAGTTCCCGTTCAACCTGACCCCCGCCCCCGCCCAGCCCGGCGACGGCGTGGACATGAGCGGCGCGCTGTTCGGCATCGGCCGCGCGCTGTATTTCTGCATCCCGCAGAACCAGACGCTGCTCGCCTATTGGGACACGGTAGCCGATCGGCTGTTCAAGATCCGGAATAGCGAGAACATCCAGGGCGTGTTCCAGCAACTGCCGCTGTTCGATCCGCCGCTTGATCCCGGCATGCTGGTCAAGGCGGCGGCGGCGGGGATCGACATCTCCAGCGTCGTCGCCGGCCTCAATCAGCCGCTCGGGCCGATGCGCTCCCCGTATCTGGTGCAGAAGGCGCTGGAACTGGCCACCGAGGTGCGATCGCTGGGCTCGTCGCTGCTCTCGGCGATCGAAAAAGGCGAAAGCGAGCAACTCGCGCTGCTGCGGCAGACGCACGAGATCGCGTTGCAGACCCTCGTGCAGAACGTGCGCTTCCTGCAATGGAAGCACGCGCAGGAGGCTACCAACTCGCTGCTCAAGACGCGGGCGAGCACGCTGGAGCGCTACAAGAACTATCTGCGGCTGCTCGGCCAGACGCCGGATGGCACCAACGCGCCGGACAATCTGCCGCTCAACCGGTCGGAGATCACCGAGGCGACCTTCGACGACCTCTACGCCACTCTCGTCAGCGCCTACGACCTTCCGGTTCCGACGCAGACGCTTGGTGCGCTGCAACTGGCGCAGGGATCCTCGCCCGCGAACAGTTCCGGCGCCTCGGGGACAGGTCAGCTTTATCTGAACAAGAACGAGGACGTGGAGCTGAACACCCACCTGCCGACGGCGCGCGACACGCGCTTCGCCAGCGGTGTGGCCAACACGATCGCCGGCGCCTTGCAGCCCATTCCAAGCGCGGAGGCGCATATCGCGTTCTGGGGCATCGGCATCCATTCCAACCTGATATCAGGCGCCACACTGGCCGCGATCTCACGCACCGTCGGCGAAGTCCTGCAAATCACCGCCACGCACGAAAGCGACCAGGCCGGGATTGCCTCCAAGACTTCGAGTTATCAGCGCCGCGCCGATGAGTGGATGCATCAGGTCAATCTCGCCGCGCGCGACCTTATGGCGATCGGGCGGCAGATCATCGGATCGCTGATCGCCGAGCAGGCCGCCTATCATGATTACCAGAACGTCAAGACGCAGATCCAGCAGGCGCAGGAGGTGCAGGCTTTTCTGCAAAACAAGTTCACCAATGCGCAGTTCTACGACTGGATGGGCAGCGAGCTGTCCGGCCTGTATTACCAGTATTATCGCTTCGCCTGCGACACTGCCCGGCGCGCCGAACAGACGATGAAGCGCGAACTCATGCGCCCCGAGCTGGACGAGACGCAGTTCATCCAGTTCAACTACTGGGATGCCGGCCACCAGGGCCTGCTATCCGGCGAGGCGCTGCATTTCGACCTGAAGCGGCTCGACATGGCCTATCACGACAACAACAAGCGCGAGCTTGAGATGACGCGTCACGTCTCGCTGCGCCAGCTCGACCCGATGGCGTTGATCCAGCTCCGCGTCACCGGCACCTGTACGGTGACCGTGCCGGAATGGCTCTACGACCGCGACTGCCCGGGCCACTACATGCGGCGGATCAGGTCGGTGGCGCTGTCGATCCCGTCCGTTGTGGGACCTTATGCAAGCGTCAACTGCACGCTCAGCCTCCAGGCGAGCTCGTTGCGAATTTCGCCGCTGCTTGCCAACGGCGTGTATGGGCGCGACCCGTCGCAGGACGACATCCGGTTCATCGATTATTTCGGCGCCACCGATGTGGTGGTCACCAGCGGCGCGTCGAACGATTCCGGCATGTTCGAAACCAACCTGCACGACGAGCGCTTTCTTCCGTTCGAGGGCGCCGGTGCGATCAGCACCTGGACCTTGACCCTGCCGGACAAGTTGCGGGCGTTCGACTACTCGACGATCTCGGACGTCATTTTGCACATCCGCTACACCGCCCGGGAGGCCGGCGGCTCGCTGGGGGCGAGCGCGACCAAGGAACTGCTGGCGATCTTCGCCGACGCGACGCGATCGCCGCAGGCGCTTATACTCAACCTGAAATACGATTTCCCGACCGAATGGGCGGCTTTCGTCAACGGTTCCGGCAATACTCCGTTCACCGCGACGATCGGCAGTTCGTTTCTTCCATATTACGTTCAAAGCATGACGAAGGCCACCGTCATCGGTACCGTGCGCGCGTTCTGCGATAACGGAAAGGACGGCCTGGCGCAGGTCAGCCTGCCCGCCGCCACCGCGCTGCCGGGTTCGCTGTCGGCCGCGGGCGGCGCGGCGCTGACGCTCCCTTCCGATAAGAACGTGTTGACGCCCAGCGCGTCAAAACAGGTCTACGTGGTGATCGGATATACCTGTGGCTGAGGTTCAGCGGGCCCTGCCAGAGCGTTTTGAGGCAGGCTGGCAAGGTGACGGACGCTGCCACACCGTCATGGCCCGGCTTGTTCGGGCCACGTGTCGCCGCTTTGACTTTGACGCATCGGCCCCCTCCCCAACGTCATGGCCCGGCTTGTCCGGGCCACCTATAGCCGCACGTGCCGCGGTGGGTGGCCCGGACAAGCCGGGCCATGACGGCTTATGGGAAAAGTCGCTCTCAACACTTACTGGTATAATGTAGCCGCCTCGATTCCGGTCAGCCTGAATACGCTCTAGGCTCCAGACTCAATCAGCCCACCAAATAATGACGGCCACCAAAGCCACCGAGGAAGCAAAATTGCGGGCGAGTTTGTCGTAGCGGGTGGCGATACGGCGGTAGTCTTTCATCCGGCACCACATC
>Ga0326728_10000540_pt1 | contig 148660 bp, 155 predicted proteins | sample MB3enrmetagenome_FD_207602 | JGI IMG/M metagenome (GOLD analysis project Ga0326728, IMG submission 207602) | Lab enriched peat soil microbial communities from McLean, Ithaca, NY, United States - MB31MN | ecosystem: Environmental > Terrestrial > Soil > Wetlands > Peat | place: USA: New York... | reverse complement strand
CCTCGCTGTTTTCACAGTTTATACTTTTCATTGGCATACTCATTTTTGCCGTAGGTATAGTGCTAACTTCCTTTATCGCTTTCTTTATGATGTCACAAAGAACCCGCGATTTCGGTTTGATAAAGGCAGCTGGATGCCCAAACAGCCTTGTTGCTGGATACTTCATGACGGAACTACTAACAACAACGGTGGCAGGCTGCGTTTTAGGCATAATCGTCGGCTTTTTAATGGACTATGGCGTCGCCAACTATGTTTTTTCATCTTATCGGTCGCCCAATTTCTGGTTTATACCCTTAGTTTTTGTTGTCTTTTTTGTTCTTGCATTAATTTTCGGTATTTGGCCTCTCCTTAAAGCCTCAAGAATGTCCCCAGCAAAGGCGCTTTCACCCGTAAACTATTACGGTTTAACGACAACCGACAAGCACAAACCACTATCAAGGTCCGGGATAACATGGAATATCGCTACCAGAAGCTTGGCTCGTCGGCAATCGTCGACTATTAGAATTTTCCTTTTGCTGTCAATAGTTTTTATCCTTCTTACGGTTTCGATTGCAGGCGGCGTCATTGCAAGCGGCACCACTACATCATGGGTTCAAAACGCTGTTGGCAAAAATACAGTAGCCATAGCCACAAACAGCATGGGTAACCAGTATGAACAGCTTTTATCAACGTTTTCAGAAGCCTCAAAAACAGCCAATTTTAACTATTCCGCCTCAAATCTGGCGATTCCAACCTCAGTTATCCAGCAATTAAATGCTTTGCCAAGTGTGAATGTGGTTGATACACGGTTAGTTTTAAATGAGCAAGTGCAAGAGGCCCAAAATTTCAGCCTTAACGGCGAGACTTTGCAGGTCACTCCTGTGGGTGATAGTAGAACTGGGGATTCAATAGTTATCGGTGTTAATCCAGCAAAGCTTTCTGGCGCTTGGAATGTTGAGGGTCGATTTTTGAATGAAAATGACGATTACGAGGCAGTTGTAGGCGATTCAATTGCTCTATCGATGTATACGCCTGACCCAAGCAGGAACATAAACCAGTCAAATCCTCTTGTTGAAGGCATATCATTTGAAAAAAGCACCTTTAACATAGTGGGAGTTTGCGTAGATCCCATAAACAACGGCAATGTAACCTACGTCCCTATTGCGACACTCGAAAAGATTACGGCTCTCTTCAGCCCCAACTTACTGATAGTTACACTTAAGAACTCAAATGACCAGTCTGCAGCAATCGCACAAATCAAAACCTTAATACAAAACATAGATCCAAACTTGAACGTCTTTCCGCTAAACAGCGTTGTTGAAAAAGACACGAACTTTTTAGCGTCAACCTGGCAAACTATAATGGTTATGCCCTTTTTTACTTTGGTTTCTGCAGCCCTTTGCATGGTAAGTTACATGACGCTTGCGGTGGATGAGCAGCATCAAGAATTCGCTGTTTTACGGGCTGTTGGAGCTAAACCTAAATTTGTTGTCTTAGTTTTGGCAATCCAAAGCATAATTGTGCTTCTTTCAAGCTTCGGGGTCGGAATATCGTTTGGCACAATCATAACTTTGCTTATTTTGATGCCTCAACCGCTAGTTACAGGCTTCACGATCCTGGAGATAACTGGTTTGCTTTCTGCAGCTTTAGCGGGAATCTTGCTTTTTAGCCTTTACCCAGCGTTTAGGCTAGCTAAAAGTTCAATTTTAAAGATTATGACTTAAAGAATTGAAGGTTTTCGGGAAATTCTTAAGCGAATCAATGTAGGCTGGCAGCTGGTTTATGAAGTCTTGCAGTTGAAGTACGGGTACAATGGGGACCTCATAATAAAACTTGAATGAGCTGGGCATGAGGGATAATATGGATGGAATAAACTTGGCCTCACTCCACCTTGTGCATTCAAGTTTTAAGGCGATGTTTGGCAGCGAATCCGCCAATGCTCTTGTACGTTCCACCTGTGAATCAACGATTCTCTTCAAAGCAGAAGGCGCAATTGCATGTTGCCAATGTTTGCAGTCTATACAGACGACTAAGGGTTTCTTGCAGCCGACTACGTCTATTTCCCATTTGCGCGCTACATTTTTAAATCGAACGTTATTTGACACCGTGTACCCGTTGTTTTTTAATGCAAAAGCAGTAATTTCTTCAAACTCTTGCCAACAAAGCAAATCGCTAATGTGCTCTAAGTCTGCTCCTAAGGATGCTGCCTTAACTGCTAGCTTGAGCCTGCTTACTTCGACGCTGTCCTGTTTTAAATAAACTAGGCCTTCGTTTTGCAGTTTTTCCAGCAATTTTCTTGCAATTGATGATGGTATCCGGGCATCTCTATTGACATTTTCAGTTAAAACAGGCCCTTTTTTCGCCAATTTAAGGAGAGAAATTACTAGATTGCGCTCAACACTCATGGTTAACCCTTAAGTATATTGATATAAAAGAAGCAAAATATAGCAAGTTGCATCAAAACTGAAGAAAAATTCAGCGCACGTAGCCTAGAACAGTGTACGAAAGCATCAACCAAACACACTTTCTAAAGCCCTCTCAGATAATTTAGCTTCATCCAAGACAACCCGCTGCTTCCTGTTACAATGCCTCATCTATTATCCATTGCTGAAACGTTATTTCAAAGCTTACTGAAATACCCTTCTTTTTTTCGCAAAAAGCAAAAACAACAGGCCTTCGCCACCCGAAGCCCTCAAAAGCAACAAAGGACACGGATAATTTACCGGGTTCTTGTAATTTTTATATGACTTTCGATGATTTTTTTAACTTTAACATGTAAAAAATCACCATTCGAATGATTTTCGCCACAAAAAGCCCTCACAGCATAACTTTGCGCAAAACAGATCGGTTAAAAAACCCAGGATTAAACTACTTACCAGAGAAAAAAGCTTGAAGTGGCGGTTTAAGAGGCGAATTTTAAGTGCTACTCCGCTTATTTCAAGCTTTTATAGGTCACCTGTCATGCTTTAAAAGCTGATTTTAGCTGTCGATGCCTTTTTTTAACTCAATTTGATTTTGCATGCGACATGTATATTTAAGGTTCGCTGATTTTCGAGAAATTTTAGGCGCTTAAGACGTTAAACTTGAGGCAAGCAATGCTTTAAAGTGGTTTCGTTGATGCTTTTGTATACAACAAGATATTCAACGTAAAAACCGACAGTTTAGCATGTAAAGGCCAGGCCGCTAAAATAGAAAGGAACAGTTGAGAAAAAGCTATTTTATTTCTCTTTCTCTTGGATTTCGCATTGAAGCTTTTTTATGATTTCGTCAGCTCTTAAAGGCTCAATTTTCAGCGTATAAAGTTGGCGGGGCGTGCGAAGTTTAAGTTTAACAGTGCCTTTGAGTCTTTGCACTGAGCAATGCTTTGCTTTGGCGCTCATAGCTACAAACTTATCAACATCAGTAATTTCAGATGGCATACACGTTTCCTCTATTAGTAGCTTTCATGGATGCAAGTCGAGTTTTTATTTGTTTTGGTGAAAAATAATTGAACAGTCAAAACAGGGAAAACTCTAAACTTTACCATTCAGAATCAAATATTCACTTAAAAAAGTTAAATATAAATCTTAAAGAAAAGGGGTTCACGTTTCGTACTGCCAATAGGAAACATTCGTGCTTAAGCTTTTTCTTTTTTTGAACGTATGCTAAGCTTAAGGTTAACTTCAACGGTGTATTCCTTGTCAGCTTTCCCGACTGCAAAGTTCCAATCCTTTACTTCTACTTCCATGTCTTTGAATTGATTAACAATCGCATCCTTGTAGTCTTGGGCAGTTTGACCGATTTTCTGCAATTTCTCGGTTATATTAATCGATGTTTCAGGCACTATTACACCTCCTTAAAACATTGGTGACAATGCTAAAGGCATTGACAGTTAACTGCTATTAAAAATTTGTGATTGTACATGCAACAATAGCAAAAATTGCATTATAGTTTGGATTTGTAACTTATTTTTTTTCAAGGTCCCTAAGAAACTTTTTTGTTCAGAAGTGGGATACTGTTTGTTAAGTTAAGTTACCCAACTCTATTTGTTGCCAAAAATTTTTAATTGAAACCACTCTTAACTATAGGTGAACCTGAAAATGATGTCGAAGACTGAGCAGGAAGAACAAAGAAAACTAAGACGAGGCAAAGTTACTAAGGCATTAATATGGTTAGGTAGGAACATTATAAAGGCGATAAAAGGTTTTTGGATGGCACTAAAATTGCTCGCAACTGAGCTAAAATATAGGATAGGTGGTCCTCAACCAGCGTAAGTTCCCAAATCATTCACTTTTACATCTTTGCTTATTTGAGCTTGACTTTCTCTTGATACTGTTAAGCTAAGTTGCCTATGAAGTTTCAATAAACTCATGTAACGGCAAAACTTAAAACCAAATTTTGTTAAATAGTGACGTATGGATGAAACCACATGGACACGAATCAGCATTGTCTGTCTTGGACTAATCGTAACGGCAATCGGCATCTACTTGATGTTTAGCTATTTATCTGCTGGTACCTGGGGTATCTGGCTTTCTGGAATCCCTGCACTTGTCGGTCTCGGGATTATCAGGTATGGGTACCACTATAACCCTGAAAATAAACCCGTTAAGAGGCAAAAAGCGGATTTGGGAAGCGATGCAGGAAAGGTCTTCCTGACTGGAATGATAATGTTTTTTGGGGGGTTGGGTTTCGGTGTTCTCGCAGTTTATGCACACAACTTATTTTTTCTGCTCTTCGGCGCATTGGGTTTCATTGGAGGTTTCATCTTAACCATAGTAGGGCGCATAATGCTTTTAACAGAAAGAAAAAAGCAAGATTCATCAGATTCTTCGCGCCCAACTGCTTTTTAGACAAAAAGCTTAAAGCGTGACAGGGCGAAAAGAAGAATTATTGAACGGAACGAAAAAACTAAACCACTAAACCCACTATTTCTTTCGTTTTTTAATTTCTTATGTTGCGGGCTTGTAAAAATTTTTATTAAATACCATTATGCCTCTTTGTTTGATGCCTTACTTATCGGCGGCAAACCAATTTACTATGACCTGAAAAGAAGATTCAGAAAAATAACGATTGCTTTTTAGGTCAGTGCTTATTTTTTTCTATATCAAAATGGTAATGATTGGTGGGCCGTACCGGATTTGAACCGGTGATCTTCGCCGCGTGAGGGCGACGTCCTAGCCAGCTAGACTAACGGCCCGCTGGGTGCTATGGATTGAAACTACGTATTTTCCCTTCATAAAACCTTTCCCCTCACAAAAACAAACAGCATACAGGTGCCAAACATTGAAAACAAGGTTAAAGGATTTCGTAGAAAAACATGAAGGCCCCATAGTCTTCGCATGCTTCCTAACAAGCGGATTATTAGGCTACCTTTTAGTGTATTTTCTAAGCTCCATCCTTTAAGAGAAAGCAGCCCGCGGATTTTTAGCAAGGCTGAGAATTTAACGGCTTAACTAACAGTCTAAATTCTTAAACAGAAAGGATTTATATTCAAAGAATGCTCTTTTACGAACGCAGTCCCAGAAATGTGCCAAGGTAGCTCAGCCTGGGAGAGCGCTCGGCTGAAGACCGAGTCGTCGCAGGTTCAAACCCTGCCCTTGGCACCATAACGTCATTTTGGATAAGCTTACCAAATCTGTGGATAGTCTTTCACGTAAATTATTTGGCCGATCCCGCACTTTGAACAAAAAGGGACATGTGCAACCTTTGAAAGATACTCATGCATAAGCAGGTACTCTTTTTGACTTTCATAATTCTCGGCCACCTCACGAATTTTGTGTTGAACCGGCACGAAGTCGACTACACCCATCGGCCATCTTTTCTGCATGCATATACGTGGCCATACAAAATCAAGTCCCCAGCCCATTGGACTGCTTTGCAAACGTAGTCATCGCACACGCTCTTCTATTTGGTTCTCCCTTCGCCAGCGAAGTTGAACCTGTACTCTCTTTATGTAACCCTGCTTTTCCAAGGAAATTAAGCTACGGTGAACTGAAGCATATTCCTTTGATTTGTAATCTACGATTTTGCCAAAAACCATCTCAGCAATTTCCTTGGTGGTCATATCAGGTTTTATATTTAGCATCTCCAAAATTCTTTTTTGGTTTTTAGATAGACCCCCCAAATCTGCAGCACACCCTTAAGAGCTTCAATTGTTTTGTCCAAATTAAATCTTTAACCCACGCTACAACTGCAATTCTGATGGCTGGCGCGCTGGTTTGTCCCTAAAGTAATAATGTTTATTTGAGAATAGGGGTCTCGTATTTTTTTTGTACGTCCACGCTATCTCGCTCTTAACAGAGAAGCAGTTCAAAACGTGGGAAGACCGGACAAAGCAGTCTCACCAACATACTTCAACAAGTATATCGGGATAAGGCAGCGCGTTTCAAGGTTCAAGATAGTTGCATAAGTCGAATCCTTATGTACGGCCAACCCACAAAATAAGGCGCTCATAACATGGCGTGAGCGTCCCTTCCGTAAAACACTTCCCATACCATCGCGCTAACTATGTGAGTATTTAAAAGGCGTGCTTGGTCCAACGTGTTCTTCTTTTTTCGATAGAATGTCTTTGACCGTTTCAGATAGGTTGTCAAAATCATGATATCCAACGACATTGCCGATGACTCTTCCTTTATAAAACACTTCCAATGTAGGAAGCGCCCTGATTCCTCGCATATGGGCTAAAGCTTTATGGTCTTCGTTGAGTGGAACGTTAAGCTTAACGAATTTAGCTTGACCTTTCAAAATCTCAGACAGTTCTTCATAGACGGGCTTAAACCTTGTACAATGCGGACAAGAATCGCTGTAAAATTCCACTACCACAGGCTCATCAGAGTCCACAACCTCTGAATGGAAAGAAGCTGCAGAAATCTCGGTAATATTAGGCATAAATCATCACGCTGGCACGTATCTTGCTCTATAATGCGCGCGCGCTATAAATGTTTTCTAAAGGAGTTATCTCGCGCGTGTCACCAACATTCTTCAACGCTTAATATCGGGACAAGGCAGCGCGCTTAAAAACCACTTAATCTACATAGACTTAGAAAAAGCACTATTCAAAGAATCAAACAACGAGTTCACGGCAAAAGTAGCGCTACGCGCTGAATCCAGAGCTTAGGATTAGCCTTCTTTTTGTACACCATAATAACACCAATAGAAAAATAGAACTTGCTTCTACCTTCCTGCGCCGAGAACAAGGTTTTTTCTGGACAAAGTAACCATTAAAGCGGCAGCAACCGATACTGCTACAACCATACCAAGCACAACCCAGAACCAGATAGGAACAATGGATTGGGCGACGTACAGACCCGAAGGCGTAGGAGTCGGATTTGGAGTCTGGAGAGAGACATCATCGCCTGGATGTGATGTCGGTGTCGAAGTAGGGAGCGGTGTGGGGCTTGATGTCGGTGTCGATTCTACAATATTGAATGAGTAAGCAGGGGTACTACTATTTAATTCAGCCCAATACGAGTCCTGAACTGGATTCTGAGCAGACCAGACCCAGTAATTGCTGAAAAACTGAAATGTGTGAATTCCTAAAGTTGTAATGGGCGTGACAGTGGCTTCCCAAGTGTACCAAGTACGATTCTGAGAGTCTCCCGCAACCGATTCATTTATTGCGCCCTCGAAAGTCATGGAAATGTGTGATGATCCATCAATGCTTACTGCAAATGTTGCATTGGTATTTAATGATGTCATTTGGTAGAGAAAGAAGTCGACTGACGTATAATTTCCCGTGTCATCAGGATAAGTGTTTTGCTTTGCAATGCTCGAGTCTCCTGACGTTGAAGCGCTTAAAACCGATATAGTATGATCCGATTGCACTTCAGTAAAAGTGTAGGGCGAAGTCGTGCTGACGAACGAGTTGTCAACAATAACGTTACTGACGTAATAACCTAAGTTTGCGCTAAACGTAAACTCTTGGCTGTTTCCAGAGTCTACATTTACGTTACCAGATGGAGAAATAGTTGAGTTAGAATCAACAGAAGCAGTAATCGTGTAAACCGAAGCAGCATGAACAGCCATGCCTGAAAAAGCAAAAAACGTTGAGAAAAGAAGCAGCCATATGATTAAAGACGCGAATATTTTTTTAGTTGCTACTCTCCGAGCAGCCATTTTCATCAGTGTCACTGATAGAAAAATAGACGAAGGAAATAGTGATGTGCCATTGAATCGCCGCGTTTGCTTGAGGTCCTTAAGCATCTGTTCACAAGTAGCTTTCAACGATTCACCTATGAAAAAAATAGCGGATGACCTTATTGAACATTATTTCTTTATTGGACGTTATTTTAGATTTAGCCGAAAATTCAACAGTGGAGCCATACCTTTCGAGTCTAATGGACTGATTCCATGTTGGTTTATGGTTGGATTTTGGCAAATCCTTAAAAAAGGCGATGCAAACGGCAATGCTATGATTAGCAGTTAATTAATAACTATGTGTTGTTTACCAGGGAGCTTAATGTCAATTGTCAAAGTCGTTTTTCGATTCTCTAAACCATTTCATTCGCAGGCGGTCCCGATGGGTAGTCATAGCCTGGGTGGTCGCGGTACTGCTTTCGCTTGTTCTTATCCCAAGCTTCTTTTCATCCGTTTCCTATAACCTGACCGGCGTGTTTGGGGGACCTTCAAACACGATGTCGGTTAAAGCAGCCAATATAGTAAAAGCTCAGTTTCCAAGTTCCAATAGTAGCGACAGCAGCATCCTTGTGGTAATCCAAGGTGCTCCAGTATATTCTGACTCGTTAAAGCAGGACGTACTTGGACTTAATGACACAATATCCACGGACCCAGACATTAGCAATTATACTGGTGAATCAAGCCTTTACTCGCTGGAGGCTAGCCTACTTAACTCGTCGATACCTGATATACTTAATCAGACAGCAAGTTTACAATCCAACATAATCACGATTAACTCTGGATTATATTCTTTGCAGGATAACCTATCTGAGTTGAGCACAAACCTGTTTCAGCTGCTGACCGGCATCAACCAAACAGCCCAACTAGTTTATGGTGTCCCTTCAGCATTCGTCGGTGTCTGGCAAGAAGTATCACAGCAGCTAAATGCTCAAGGCATAACAGATCCATACATAGTGAATGCGCAAGCTAACGCCACTGTGTTCAGCGTAACATCTAATTTCGGAGGCAACGCAGAATCTATCGGTTACTACACAGCTTTCTTTAACGCTTGGAATGCTAGTTACCAAGCTCTCCCAAGCAACACATCAGTGTCTAACCGTGAAGCCTTCGCCATAAAACAGTCGGTCTCAGCGATGATAAGTAGCCAACAGCTTGATGCGCAGACAAGCCAAATGATAGAAGCTGTTGCTTCAGGCTTAACCGTTGCAAATTGGAATCAACCTGACGCAGTAGCGAACTTGACAATTTCAACCATGGCATCAAGCATCCCCGCGGGACTCTCATCTGCCTTAGGAGCCTCACCAACTAGCCTTCTCAACCGACTCTACAGCTTTGGTTCATCACCTTCGAACGCGACGCTTGGAAACTATGCTATTTCACTCTTAGAAAACAGCTACACTAACATTACAACTGCAGACGCTGGGTTTTCAGTTTCTGACCTGATGGATTCCTCTTATCACCTTGGCTCATCACCCAACGATACTCAGACGTGGAATCTAGCATGCGATCTTATTTCAAATGCTACTCAAAGCACCTTCTCAGATTCCCCACTCTTCACCATAAACAATGCATCTCTTAGCAGTCTTCTATCAGGGCTTTCACCGAACGCAACAGCTGCCGATGTGAACCTTGCCATCAACAATGAGATTGCAACTCAACCTTTCACTGACTATCCATACGCGCCCACAAGCGCGTTGATGGGTAATTTCGTTAATTCTCAAAATGATTCGATGCTGATTGTTCTCGGCTTCTCGTCTAATCCAGACGACACAACAATCGCTCATGTGGAATCAGATGTAAAAAATTCTGGGCTTCAAAACTTTGGTTCGGTTTATGTGACTGGCGCCTCAGTTTTGACTAAGGATGTCGCGAAGGCGTTTGTGCCTGCTCTGGAATTAACCGTGGGGCCTGGCATCGCGATTTCCCTTTTAATCGTTGGACTACTGTTTTTATCGCCTGTCGCTGCTTTGATTCCAGTTATGATTGGCGGCACTTCAATTTCGGTTGCACTTGCCTCCATCTACGCTGGTGTCGTCGATATTGGTCATGGAAACTTGACTTTCCTAACTCCAACATTAACCATACTGCTGATGCTAGGTCTAGCCGTAGACTATGCAGTGTTGCAGCTTAGACGCACAAGAGAAGAAAGGCAAAAAGGCAAATCCATCGAGGAAAGCGTGGGCATCTCCATTAAGTGGGCGGGGCAAGCAGTCCTAACTGCAGGCATAACCGTCATCGTAGCTTACATTGTCATGGCAGTTGCTAACGTGCCCATCTTCAGCGATGTCGGAACCGCCATAGCACTTGGAGTTGCAATTTTGCTTACAGCTTCGCTTACATTATTGCCTGCCATTGAGATTTCTTTAGGAGACAGGATTTTCTGGCCTGGACTGAATAGGCAAAGTAAAGCAAAGTCTGATCCTAAACAGAACAGATTAAGGCGTTTCGCGCATAGCACACTTAAACGTAAAGTGCCCATCGTAATCATTATCAGCATAGTAGCCTTAAGTGCCTTCGTCGTCATTTATAATACGCCTACCAGCGAGGAGTTTTTGAAGCTTATTCCAAACTTCCAAAGCAATCAAGGACTCACCGCTATAGCTAACAGCTTTGGAAGCGGAATAATAGAACCAACTTCCATCATCGTCACAACTCCCACACAGATAACCTATGGAAACAACCAGTTTAACCAGACCTTGCTGAACCAGATTGAGCAAATCACGGCTTCCGCCGCAGACTCTAAAGGAGTCGCCAGCGTTTCAGGTACAACTAGACCTTTCGGAAGCTTGTTCAATTATTCTTCCGTGGAAAACATGTCTGAGCCGATCCAAATTCAATATGAGAGTCAGATGTTTTCAACAATTGGAAAAGATAACAAGACCGCGGTAATTGCTGTCAATCTTTCAAAGTCAGCTGATAGTTTAACTGCCATCAACTTCCTACGTGGAATGGAGAAGAACATAAACCAGCTGCCTCTCATAAGCGGCGTCGCTGTTTACTTTGGAGGGGAAACTCAATCAATCTACGACAGCCAAGCGTTCATGGCTAACTTAATTCCAGAAGTTGTAATGATTCTTGCAGCAGCGGTTTACGTAATTTTGTTTTTCCAACTCCGTTCAGCCTTTACGCCAATCCGACTGATAATTACAATACTTTGCAGTGTCGTGTTCTCTTTAGCCATTGTTTTCTCCATATTTTTCTATGCTCTTAACTTGCCCATCCTGGATTTTGCGCCGCTGTTCGTGGTTGTAACCATGCTGGGCGTCGGAATTGACTATGACATATTCTTCCTGACTCGCATCCGTGAAGAAGTCCTGAACGGCAAAACCGACAACGAAGCGATAGTAACTGCCATCGAGAAAGTCTGGGTAACAATCCTCGGCTTAGGGCTCGTATTGGCCACCGTGTTCGCATCGTTAATTATAACTAACATCGCCATCCTTCAAGAAATCAGCCTCGCAGTCGCCTCAGCCATACTGATAGATGTCACCATCGTAATCCTTCTCTTTGTGCCATCACTTATGGGTCTAGCGCAAAAATTCAACTGGTGGCCCTCTAAAATATCTAAAAACAAAAAACCAGAAGACAGCACAACTGAAACTTAAAGTAAGCATGCACCTGAGAAAAAGCGAGAGAATAAGGCAAACAGGTTCAGACTATTTCTGATATAAAATGTCTCCGAGGCTAACTTTGCTTCCTATGATTAATTTCGCCTTTTGGCATAGCTATTCCATCGTTAGGGTCTCCGTAAGTGACAGCTTGTCCTTCCAAAAACAGTTTACCAACATATGCACATGTGACAGCGTCAAGTTCATGGTTGCTCATCTGGCTGTTCAGCCCTTCAATCCCTAAATTTTCCAAGCCCGCTTTCAGATTGCCGAGCCCTTTCTGCTTTCTGGGAATCCCCAAAACATCTTGGGCGCCTCCAGGGTAAGCCTCTATGACGGTGAAGTGTTCGGCTTCTAGTATTCTTTTCAAGCTTATGCCTCGCTCGGTTAGTTTTCTCATTGGACCCAACGTGACAGGGAAGAACTTTATGCCTCTTTTTAATAGTTCCCTGTCGCTTTCTCTTAGGTGTACATTTGTTCTTTCCTCAATGGATTTTCTTCCAGGCGGCAGGCTTAAAGGCGCGTCAATGGCAACGACTCGGGGGTTGCTTTCCCTGATTTTCGCTATGATTTCGTTGTCTGTATAAACCAAAGATGTCTCTGCCCTCATGTCTACAAGTATGCAGAAGCCCGTGGGTCTGCTTTCAACGCCTGCTAAATCTAAACCAACAATCGACATGTGTCTTCAACGTAAGCTACATTGATCTAAGTTAATAATTCTTAAGATTACGGTTTTTCAACAGAGTACTGACATGGAATTACCTATTAGCCCACGCCAAATTAAGCTTCTTAGCACTTGGTTCTTTAAATAAAACGATTGGTTTTCCCATTTTTTAACTGGAAAAAGCCATTTTTTTAACCATTTTACGTACATTAACCGCAAGTGTTTTATGCTGATCGATATGATAACAATGAGCCATAGGGATAATTATGGCAAAATGCCCAACTTGTGGAAAAGAAGTAAAAAACGCAAAGAAAACTTGGAAGATGGCAGGCAAACCAGACAAGAAAGGAAAAAGAACCCAACTTACCATTGCACTTTACGAGTGCTGCGGTAAGACTTTCCGCGAAGTCCAAGACAAGAAAAAAATCTAAAACACTACTTCCAATTTTCCTTTTTCTATTTTTCTGCATTTACTCGCAGTTTATTTGTGACTGATAATTCACTACAACAAACGTTTAATTGTTTGAATGGTAGCCAATCCATAAGAGGAAGGGCGCCACGGCTTTTTACAAGAGACGAGACCGCATTCAAGTCATAGCGGAAATTCTTAGTTTAAGCAAAAGTCCTCAAACTAAAAGCCACATTAGGCATCAAACAGGTATTTCTTACGCTATGCTTCAAACCTGTATTATGCAAATGCTTAGAAATCATTGGTTAATGGGTATGGAAGATGATTGTGGTCAAAAAAAATTCAAAACAACTGAAAAAGGATCAGTATTTTTGGAAAAGTATTGGGAGCTTCAAAATATCATGGGAACAAAAAATAAGCAAACATCAATGATGACTTGCGGTAACTGACAACTGCAACTTAAGCTACATGATTGCGGGTCGAAGGTCGCGTTGTAAACTGGCACATATGCAGCAGATGGAAGAATTCAAAAATGTTGACGCAATCGAGATAAAGAAACATTTGGCGTAAGGCATATTATGGGTTTACTAGTTAATTATTGTGCAAACTGTATCTCGCCCATCTAAGACAGACTCAACCCGGTCAGGATAAAACCCATTAACAACATAACATTCAATCTGCAACTGTAAAAGCAATTTAGGTAAAAATTTGTCAACACTCGTCCGCTTATTCATCTTTAAAAGGTCATTAGCGGAAAGCCTGTTGATTAATTTAGCGTCTGAAAACTTTTTCGGGTCACATGTGTAAACCCCGTTGACATCAGTCACCAAAACAACTCTGCTTGCGTACAATTGACCCGCAATGTAAACGGCGATGGAGTCAGAAGTTACTTCCCACGAGTTCTCCAACGGGTCCCTGCTAAACAGAAAATTTGAAGGCAAAAAAACGGGCAACTTGCCCAGATCCAAAATTCTTTGCGCATCTTCAAGCTTGTTTATCATGGAAGAATGCGGCAACAAATCAGACAGCAGACAACCATATTGATCCATTCCCAAAATCGCCATACGATGAGAGACTGCACTTGACAAGTTAAACCGCTTATCTAAATTTCTCGCGGTGTCAGCGAATTCGCCGCCTCCCGGCACCACGATTAGCTTATGCTTCTTGGAGACTTCGCTTAACTTTGCGCATAGGGTTCTTAGTTGTTCAGGGTGCGAGGCTAAGCTACCGCCTACTTTGACTATTGCTATGTCCATTTGATGGTTTCACCTTCAAGTTTAATGGCAGTCATCAGAGCAACACCGAACGCAGGAGTAGCCACCACAGCATCAGTTTGCAAAGTTTCCAAATCAACTATGGATTTGACGCCGATGTTTTCAGCGGCTTTTTTTGCGATGAAATCTTTGCCAAGCCCCGTAACCACCACTGAAACTTCGTTTGATGACAATTTTTTTGTGTAAGAGTAGACTTTGTTTAAGCCTTCGGCAACCTGTAGGACTTGTTTATCATAGATGCATTTAGCCATGTTAATGATCTCTTGTAGAGTCAACATTTCCGTGTCAGCGCAGACTACTCGAGCTAACCTCGCCAAAGCTTCAGGCAAACTTTTTCCTCGCCCATCAGCCGTTTCACAAGTATAATCATCCGCGGTGATGTTACCTAAGACTAAGTGTACATCGCCAGATAACGCAAAAAGTTCTGAAGAGACCCCTGCAACCCCACTCTTAACTGGAATAGAATGCACGATTGAAGCAACATTCGTCCTTAAGCTTCCAGTGTAAACAAGCTCTCCGCAAACAAGCTTATCCAAATCCGTTTTACCTTTCGCTACAACCTGCCCGTTGACTATGGGAATTATGCTTGCACTCGTGCTTCCAACGTCGACCACCACGCAATCTTTAACCTGTTGAGCTACTAACCAGCCTGTTGCAGCCCAATTAGCCGCGGCAACCCCAAGCGGCTCCTCTTCAGCATTGCTAAATGGCTCTAATTTTGCATCGGTGTTCAAAACGTAAATTGGCACGTCAGGAAAAGCTTTCTTAACGCATGCTAAAATATGTTGGACACCTTCTCGTTTGGTTCTGTAAGCATCGGATAATTCAGCGGTCATTGTTACGCCTAAACCGTCAAGCCTGTTGACGCCTAACCGTTTCTTAAGCGTTAGAAGGACATTGGTGAGTTTTTCTGGATCTCTCCACACTGGGAAGTACTCCAATGCCACCTGAACATCATGAAGCCTGCCTTTTTGTGTGCGTATGAAGGCGGCTTTAGTGTTGGCGCCTCCGATATCGTAGCCTAACACGTTTACCAAGCTATTTTCCTCCGCTGATAATGTTGAGTAAGCGCTTTTTAGCTTCTTCGAACCTTAACCGTGAATTGTCCAAGGATTCACCTTGACCAGCGACCAGCGAGCAAGCTTTATCGTTATCATCCAGTGGGAAAGGAGGCGAAACAACTTCTTTTATTTGAGCCGCTTTTTCAAAGGCGCTTACCGTCGGCTTGGGAGTCTCCACTTTTGAGAAGTAAACGAAACCGTTAATTTCCTGTTTAGTCGGAAGCTTGCCTTTCAAAACGGCGTTAACTATAGCCTCGGTAACGTTAAAGGTGGCAACTCTGCATAAGCCAACATGAGAAGTTGTTAACCGTGGATTAACATCTACTACAAACGGTTTATCATTTACCAAAACCAAGTCGACACCCACATAACCCCTTAAACCAGAAAAAGACTCAACAACCTTCTCCCCTATGCTGAATGCTTCTTGTTTAAGGGGATGATTAAAGGGAACTGTGCCGCCTTCATAACTTGAAACAGCCTTTGGCGCGGCAACATTGACGTTTTGCCTATTCAAGCTGATTGCCAACGCTTTGTCGCCTGTGCAAAGAACACTGACGCTTGCAGATTCGCCATCAATAAATTCTTGAACTATAAAATGCTTCCCTGCCGATTCAGTCTTTATTTTTGCAACGGCTTTCTCAACTTGTGCGCCTTCTTTAACGATACTTAAGCCGCCGCAGCTGACACCATCCATAGGCTTGAACACCATAGGATAACTAAACTTGCTTCTGATGGTCTGCTTAACTTCCGCTAAACCCTCATCAACATTAAACACTACCGTGTTAGGCGTCGGTAAACCATTCTTTTTCAAAGTCTCGTAGAGAACAGCTTTATCCGCAACCCTTTGGATAGCTCTGGCATCGCAATTAAGCGAAACCTTTCCTGTGCTCTCCACAAGCTCTACAAGCGACTGCAGCGTTTGCCCTGTTTCAGGCGCAATAACGTAGACAGCATCGTTAATTTTAGCGGCATTAATGAGGGATTTTTCGGCTTCCTTGGGGTAAAAAACGGGTATTGTGCAGTCGGCAACTATAGGCGGATTCAGTTTTGAAAGTCTAGCATCAAGTAAAACGGTTACTTCGTGGCCTGCAGATTTAAAATCAGAAACAATTGAGCGCAGCATTCCAAAGCCTTCAGACAAAACGCTTAGTGGAATAGGCTGTCCTGCGTATCCACCGCCTGACATGTGCTCGTAAACCAAAAGCCTCAAAGCAAAGCTCCTTCAGAGTCGATGGAAACCCACAGTAGCCTTAAAGCTTTTCGATTTCAGCTAAATCTTTCAAAAATGCCACGGCATGTTCCTTGCGCACATGAGGCATCACAACAATTCTGATGCAGTCATAGCGTGGAACATAAGAGACAAACCATCCGCTTTCCCAAAGTTTTTCTGCCAGATGCTTCGTGCCCTTGTCGCTGCGGAAAGCCACTATGTTCAGCGTTGGCTCCACAACAAGTTTAAAACCAGCCTCGTTTAGCCCATCAGCGAGCAACTGGGTAGTTTTTATGCATTTGCCCACCACTTTTTTGAATCCCTCCATGCCGAGAAGTCTGAATACTGCCCATGCCGAAGCTGCAGAAGCGCCTGTTCTTGTTCCAACAAAGGTGTACTGGTACTGGTCGGTTAAATAAGGCGTTTCAGTCTTGATAAAATCTGGGGCTTTGCTGTCTTTAAAAATGATTCCTCCAGCGGGGATTGCCGCCATACCCATCTTGTGCGGGTCAACCGTCATGGACTTCACAGCGTCTAAGGTGAAATCAAATTTGTATTTGATGTTTTTGAGGAACGGGATAACTAAGCCGCCGAAGGCTGCATCAACATGCAACCAAACATTATGTTTCAAAGCAATATGAGACAACTCCTCGATGGGGTCGACAGCGCCCAGTTCAGCTGTTCCAGCCGTGCCAACTATGGCTACCGTGTTCTTGCTGATGCATTTTTCAACACACGAAGAATCAACTCTAAAAGAACCATCTAAACCTGCATAGACTGGCTTCAGATTCAACAGGCTGCAGATTTTAGTGAAAGAGAAATGGGCAGATTCTGGCAAAACCACTTCAGGTTGACTGATTTGCGCCATGTTTCTTGCGGCTAAGAGCGCCATCAAATTCGCTTCTGTTCCACCCGAGACAAGATAGCCAACGCAGTTTTCACCATGAAGAAGCGTTGCCAGTTGGCTTATGACTTCTTTTTCAAGTTGGGCGCTTCCAGAAAAAAGCCTTGGGTCACCCAGATTGGAGCTTAAAAAAAGTTGATAAGCCTTTTCTGCTATTGGATGGGGTTTTGTGCACATAGAACACAAAATTTTCCCGTCATCATACTGCTGGTCTTGTTCATGGATTCTTTTGAGTTCAACCAGCACCTTTTTTTTACTTAACCCCTTAGCATGCAATGGTTAAGCCCTCTTTGTGTTGGCTTGATTTTCCGCTTGCTTAACTGTTTCAACCAGTTCCTGTACAAGTTTTCTGGTGATTTGACCGCTGACTCTGTCGCTGTTTGTGCAGGCTGCCCCGCGTAAACCTGCTACATCAGTACCTAAATTATACAGCCTAGGCAAGTCTTGTTTTCTCAAGGAACCTGCCAGCGCTGCTTCCAAGCCCAGCTTATGCGCTTCATCCACGAATTTTTCAAGTTGCTTAACGGTTAAGAAATTGAAGAGGTTTTTGCCGTCTTTAACGGCTGTGTCAATCATAGCTAAGTCTACTTGAGCCTTAGAAGCTATTTCGGGAATGAGCATTGGGTCTAATGCGCTTATTCTTTCTGCATCAGCGTAACCAGTGGCAACCACTTTGATCTTAGGGTTGCATTCTTTGGCGGCTTTGTTAACGTTTTGCAGCAAAAAAACTGCTTCCTCAGGCGTTTTGAATCCGTAAAGCCCCACTTTAATATAATCAACACCCAGCGATGCTGCGCCTAATGCAGCTAAGGATATGGAGCCTGGAAGATTCGGAATCTCTCCCAGCGTGCAGCTTACTTTGATGTTTTTTGGCGTGATTTCTCTTATCCGCTTGATAACCCACGGGAAATTTGCGCCTAACGCTCCTTCCTGAGGATTTTTCACATCTATTATGTCTGCGCCTCCAGCGATGGCTTCAGAGGCTTCTCTCTCGTTCACGGGGCTTATCAGTAGTTTCAATCAGCATCCTTATTCATGCGGATTAATGGTGCCTTTAAAAGCTTTGCTGTAGCGATGGTTAGGTTTTTCTATTCGGGGAGAGTCAAATTCACGGTAGTGAGAGCTTGAAGGTTATACCAGTAATTGACGTTTTAAACGGCATAGTGGTTCATGCTGTCAGAGGAAAAAGAAGCGAGTATCAACCGCTCCAAAGCAGCAGCCTGTGCAAGTCGGTTGAACTGTTAGAAGTTGCTAAAGCGTTTATAACGCTTGGATTCGGTGAACTCTACCTTGCAGATTTAGACGCAATAACTGGTGGCTCCGTGAATTTTCAGTTTTTCAAACGTATCACCATGGAAACTGGGCTTAAGTTGATGGTTGATGCTGGAGTGTCTGACCTTGAAACGGCGGAGAAATTGGTGAATTGCGGAGTTTCCAAAGTTGTTATTGGAACCGAAACGTTGCAAAGTAAGAGTTTTGTGGGTGAGGCGGTGAGGGTTTTGGGAAGCGAGCGCGTCATTGTCAGCTTGGACTTGAATGGTGACAAAGTCCTTGTGAAACGGGGGTTTGACGGCTACAAAAGCCCTATGAATCTTCTGCGTGAGTTTAAGGAAATGGGTGTTTCAGGAGTTATCGTTTTGGATTTGATGCGTGTTGGCAGCGGTGAAGGAGTTAACGTTGATTTTTTGAAGAAAGTGCTTGAGGCAGTGCCTATGGATATTTATGTTGGCGGAGGAGTGCGAGACATAACGGATTTAGTTGAGCTGAAAGAATTGGGTGTTTCAGGCGTGCTAGTGGCTACTGCTTTGCATTCGGGCAAAATTTCTATTGAAGAGTTAAAGCAGGCTGATTTGCTTTAGACGCTGCTTATGCTTTTAATCTATTTTTGCTAAGCATACGAGACCGCCAAGTTGTGTGAGGCGGGTGCCCGCGGTTGATTCAGCGTTTATTATTCTTGTTTTAACGCTTCTGTTTTTGGCAATCTGTAATAGCCTGTGGACTCTGTTCTTTTGGCGGCTGCTTGAAAGATAATTATCTGTAAGCAGTAGGTATTCAGGTTTTGGTTTTCCTGCTGCTTGTTTGCCAAGAATGAGGTTTTCTGCTTCTTCCAACGAAAAAAGCACAAGATTATCCGCTTTATTGAGGCGTTTCTCCAAGATTTCAAGCAGGTTTTCCGTTTCTTCAGAAGCTGTTTCTTGAATTAACTGTTTAAATAATGATGTTTTTGTTAAGGCTGCTACTTGAGGTGGCGTACTCGCTGAGCCTGTTATCGTCGAGAATGTTGCTCTGTTTGGTCCTTGAAGAAGCCACGAATGATGCGCTTTGATGTGGTTTTGGAATTCTTGTGCGTAATTGGTTTTTGTTGGAGAAGCTATTATTGTGCTTCTCACCCCTTCTTTCAACGTTGGCCTTAACGCGTTTACGATGGACTCATGAAAGTTGTATACTGCTTTAGGGTCGTTTCTGTCCCCGTTTAAAGGTATAGTGTGTTGGTGTTTAGCTACGTGGGTGAAAATTTGCCATAAAACAGCATTATCATTTTCTATTCCTACTAAAATCGCAATAATATACCCGCGTCTATAAGCTTTAGGCGACATCGTTCTTTCCTTTATTTCATTTGACATTTGTGTTATTTAGGCTTACTTTATGTTGCAGTTTCAAGATAAGAAACGGCATGTTTATGAACAGCATAAAACCGCTTTAACCGTGAGAAGCATGATTGAAGTTGACAGCGAACAAGATCTAAATATCCAGTTAAAGACGAATGGAAAAGTTCTTGCTTTATTTTACGCTTCATGGTGCCCTTACTGTAAGAGTTTTGTCCCAGTTTTTGATAAAAAAGTATTTAACTTCACCGGTGGAAGCGTCATCCACGTTCTCTTAGATGACTATGACAATCCATTATGGGATGAATATTCAATAGAAGCAGTCCCAACCGTCATATTTTTTGATAAAGGCAAAGTCTGCAGGCGACTTGACGGAAAACTCGGCCTAGGATTAAATGAAAAAAAACTCAAGGCTTGGCTAGAAGAGTTTAAGGTCCCATAATTTAGGCAATAATAGCGTGTAAGCCATCGAGAGTTTTTTGCAAAAGCTACATAGTATTATTATCGTTTTCTGTCAGGCAACAAAGCACTAAAGTGCCTAGAGTATTTTAGGATTTGAAGCCGACCAGAAGCGCCAGCTCCAGCCATTTCCAGTAGCAGTCAACATCTGCATAACCTATTTGCCTTAGCCACCTAAGCTGTGTTTCAACATCTAAAAGCTTGTTTGATAGGTCTTCTGTCTCAGGAGTTAAGCCATAAGCAGATAGAAACCTGAGGTGGAGATTCTGTGTCGACGAAGCAACGCGGTCTAAATTACAGAAAACACCCTTTGGATTTAACAAGTCAAATACTTCGGTATATAGCTGCTTCTTCCTCGGGTGTGTCAGATGGTGAATAGCCAAGCTGGAAACAACAGCATCGAAATAGCCAAGCTGCTCAAATGGAAGCGGAAAACTAAAATCATGTTTTATGACGGTTATGTGCTTGTCTTGTGCAAATCGTTTTCTAGCTCGCTGAAGCATTGGCTCGGAAAAATCCAGTGCTACCCCTTCAGCCTTCGGTCTGCCCAGTTTAACCAGCGATAGTAGTCTTCCGTCGCCGGTTCCTAAGTCGAGAATACGCTTGGCATCTGTTGGGATTTGGTCAAGCAACACTCGTTCACCTTCGGTTCTGTGTGGAATTTTATCGGCCCGTGCCAAGTATGCAAGTACATGGTCAACTGTTTGCCATTCGCTCATTTGTTTGCCCTCTTTTAGTTGTCGCTCTTGAGGATTAATGAATCAGGATATTTTAGTTTGCGCTTTATTTCAGAAACAATTTACTGCAAATTACAACGCAATGTCAGAATTTCCTTTAATAGAAATAATGCTTATATCGGATTATCTTCTTAGTATGAGGAAATAATTGTGAAGGGTTCTTTAATTTATGGAATTTTGTCCAGAATGCGGTTGTCGGCTTGAACCTAAAAAAACTGAAGGCTCCATAGTGCTCGCGTGCTCAAAATGCAGCTATGTTAAGCAGGCTACGAACAATAGGGCTCAGGCTAAGGTGGTTAAGGTTATTCAGCCTACATCTCAGCCATTTTTGACTGTTATAAGCGAAGAAGAACAAAAAATCAAGACAATGCCAACGATTCACATGAAATGCGAGAAATGCGGTAACAACATGGTTTATGTTTGGCAAGTGCAGACTCGCGGGGGCGACGAAGCATCAACCCAATTCATGCGCTGCACAAAATGCGGTCACACCTTCAGGGAATATAGTTAAGTTAACTTGTTTTTAGAAAGTTATTAAAGCAGTAGTTTGCATAAAGTATCGTCGGAGAATATTAAATGCCGAAAAAAGACAAACCATTAACTAAAAAAGAAAGAGACGCGAAAAGAAAGGCACGTAAAGAAAAGGAAAGCAAAACTCAGAAATAGAAGTTTTAGCCTAAAAGCTTCTGCTTTCCCATTTATTGTTTTTTTAGTCCATTTTATCTTTGCTTATTGTAATATTTTTAGAGCATAATTAATGAAAGCAGAAAAAATTGAATGTAGAAACTGTAACGTTATTCTGGAGCCTAAGTCAGAAGAAAAAGCTTTGGGTGTTTTTTCGACTATGGGTTGTTGAAGCAACTGAAAAAGGCAGTTTAAGGTGGATTAATTATTCTTGTGTCGTATGCTTGCAGGTATGCTAAGTTAGCGGCGGTGTAGGGGTAAGTTTCGTTTGATGGGTATGGAAAGCTTGTCATTGCTTGGAATGGAAGCGGATCGACTGTGAACGGGACGTAGGGCAAGCCTTCACCTTTGAACCAGCAGCTAGCGATGATAAAGTAGTCTCTTACCCAGCCTTTTGGAACAGGCGGTAGGTTTGCGGAAAATTGCAGTGAAACCACGTCTCCTTCTCGTCCGATGACGAACTGGTTGTCGGCGGATTGCAGTAGCGCTGTAACGTCGCCGTACTTTGTGAATGCACCGCTAGAGTTCGAGTTTACGACGAATGCTTGCTCCAAAGTAGCGGATGAAAGCGTTAGGGGATGAACAATTATGTTCTGCTGGGGCGACGTGCTTATGCCTATGTAATCGAACTGAATATCTTGGTAGTAGTTAATTTTCAATTCGTAATTGTTAGTTGGAAAGAGACCTGTTAAGTTGACGACAAACTCACTGTTCGTTACATGAGGTATCGGAAACTCGCGGTCGTTAGGAACATTAACCCAGCTTCCATTCGGCGCCAATACTTGCATGTAGGGCGGCGGGGAAGGTATTACTCCTGGTTGGTTGGCATACGACATGAAGTTTTCGCCTCCGGCAGAGGTAGTTGGCCAAACAATTTTGGCTGCGACTACTAAGTTGATTTGTTTTGCGCCGTTTAGGTTGCCTAGATTAAGCGTCAAGCTTTGCCATTGCCATCTAGTTGCTGTTGTGAAGTTTTGGTCGAGCTTGGAGATTAAGGGCAGAACATTTTGTCCTGTTCCGTTTACCGCGGAGACTGGTGTAGCTAAGTTATCGCTTACGGTGTAAATTGTTCCTTGATCTGTAAGATTGTAGATGAATGTGCTCGCGGTAGAGAACACATTGACGTCTGCGGGATGGTCTACAGCGATCATTTGGACTGAGTCGAGGTAGAAAATTTCGTCGGACAGCTCAGCGATTTTAAAGTTGTAAAATCCGTTGACTGGCTCGAGTTGAGTTGAATCCAATTTTATGTAGTCATATGGGTAGTTGTAAGAGAAAACCATAGAGCCATCAGGTTGAAAATACTCCAAGTAACCTAGCCAGCCTGTGCCGTCATTGACTTCTCCAACGTAACTATAGCCCGTTCCGTTCCAGACTTCAAGGGAGGGACATGAACCTTCCCTAATATAATTTGTTGCCGCGTAAGTCACACCCTGCACGTTAAACGTTTGAGTAAGGCTAGTACTTCCGCCGTCCCAGCTCGAAAAGTCGTACGAAACAAGACCCCAACCGGAAACTTGAATTTGAGCTACAGCCGGAACAGTAATAGTATGCAGTCCAGCAGTCACCAGTCCAGAGAACGGGGAAACTTCAGGCGCACCGTCCAAAGTGAAGGGAAACCCATCGGCGGTGGAAAAATAGTACAACGTGTATTCACCAGTTGGAACGATGATAATCTGATTGCTTTGCCCTCCGGCAGTTAACTGGTAAGTTCCAACGCTGGTCTCATTGAATGTCGCCGTTACGGTTTCGGAAGCTCCTGCTGCAAGTTGCACCTCAACAGTTTGGTTAACTACACCGTTCACTGAGAAGGGTAACAAATAACTTATGTTTTCGCTTCCTGTGTTGCTTACATCCAGGGAAGCGTTGACCAGTTGCCCGGGCCAGGCCTCAGTTGGCTCTACGTTTAAATTGGAGTATTTTAATGCAGCTGGCGCAGTAGAGGGCGTGGGCGACGGAGAAGGCGAGGGCGAAGGAGAAGGCGACGGAGAAGGAGAAGACTGCGCCGACATAAGCTGACTTTGATAGAAATAGTTACCCACTATCAATGCGCCAAATACTACCACACTGATGACAATGATTGCTTGCAGTTTACTGACTGCTGAGCGAGAAAATGTAAATTTATTCATAGATTTAATAATAATAATCACTGCTTTAAAAATTTCTTTTTTTCTCAGAAAGCTGATAACGCCTCAAGAGAGACACCTGCAATTTTTGACGAGGAATCCTCATTAATAATGTGCCTGCCCTGCCGATACTTATTTTTGACTAAGAAATTCGCCAACAAAAATGAGCTATCCTCCCTCCTCTTTTTAGACTGATTTCAATGGCTAAATAGACCTCCCTACGTCCTCCTTGTCTTTTTGCTAACTTATTTTTCGAACAAAAAGAGTACCCCTTTACTTATTGCTGAAAGCTGGTAATTTAAGTAGAAATCACGGAAAAAGGCTCGTATGTAACTTGCCCTTCTGCTATTGTTGAATTTGCTAAACGGGGGCAACCATGTTTTTAGGCAAGCGATTTCACTGGCATACGCAGGTATTTACATTAGCTACCGATTTTAACAAGACTGCGAAAGTATTAATGGCGCCTATGAAGATAATTGCACGTTTGGATAAGGGTTTCAGCTTACGCTGTTTCTCAAAAGATGACTTGAATTAAAACGCGTTCTGAGGCGCTCGGTGTTTTTGGCATTTGGGTCTTCTATTGCCATGGTTTCAACCTATTGGGAGGCTCCTTTCAATCCGATAGCTGAGATGAAGAGGTGGAAAAGGCGTTTTCGGAGACCCCGTCAAGTATCAGAGAAAAATCCCAGAAGAAGCTTTTTAATAAAAATCAATAAAAAGTATGGCGATTTATTCAGGAATTAATTGTTGGTTTATAAGCGGCTTAGTTGCTGTTTAACATGGCTTGTAAGAAGCGATTTTTGCAAAGCCAATAGGAGAAGGCTAAGTTTGATGTTGGATAACAAAATTGTGTTTGGAGAAACGTTTAAGTGCAGAATTTGTTCAGCGAAATTTCATAATCCTGAAGAGCTAAGAGTCCACAGGATCGTTAACCATAAGGGCCACATGCTCATCATCAAGCGTTAATACCTCAGGATTATTACTCTAATTGAAAAGTGATGAACCATTTCACAAAGCTGAATCTTTTTTTGTCCGATTTATTTATCATTTTGAAGCGCCTATGATGATAAACACGTCAGTCTGAAGCGGGATTAGTTCTCGAGATGATTTGTTTTAAATTTGACTTCTGAGGCGCGTTATTTTCTGTTTGCAATGAAAATGTTAATTAAGAGTCACCTAAACGATATTGCTGACAGATTATTATGACCAAGACTTCTCAAACTCTTGCCTGCTGGTTCATCCGAGACGGCGCCAAACTGGTACAGTGCAGTAAAGGGGATTTTGATAAAGCTATCGTTGAAGGAAAAAGCGTAAAGTACCGTAGTTACGCTAACAAAAAAAGTGAACGTATTGCAGATGAGTTGGAAAGTTCCCGAATGGCTTTTCTGAACAACCCTGATTTATCCCCGAAATTCCGCGCTGCAATAACAAATCCTAGAAATGTTGTTGAAGTTCAGGTAATATTGGTTGATGACCCTCAATTTTGGTTGAGAGAATCCAAACGTCCTAAATATAGCAAATAAAACCAATCAGTTAAGCTTCTATAGACTATTTGCTTGACTTAAGATATCTTTAGAAGCTTCGCCAGCGGTTTTCGTACGTTCTCAGAAACTGTTCTCAAAAAGATAAAGTAGGGCACGACTAGGGCGTAGAACTGCTTTGGATGATTGTGTCGTTCCAGAAAATCAACGTTTTGTAAGGCAACGCTACGATAATAGAAGGACTCAAAATCATGGGTGTACTTCAACATCACGAAAATTCTGGGGCTAATTCGAGGGTTAACACTCTTCGAGAGAATAATTCAACCACCGCAACTTTTTCTTCTTTTTACAGAATTATTTTTGCTTTAAGGTTACATTGAATTTTTTGATTTCTTCGGATGCGTTGGGTTTAAGGGCTTCACCGTGCCCAGGTAACATGACGTCAAAGGCTAGCGTGGATATTTTGGCGATGGACTCTCTTACTTGATTTGGGTCCGCGGTGAACTGTTCGGGTGCGCCGCTGAGTTTTTTACCGTCGTATCGGAGCGTGTCGCCTGCGAACAGAACTTTTCTTTCTTCATCCAGCAGCGCGATGCTTCCTGGCGTGTGCCCAGGCGTGTGGAAGACGGCCAGGTTCGCGATCTTGTCGCCTTCTTTGAGGATTACGTCAACTTGAACAGGTGCAGGTTTGACGAAGGATGAAACGGCTCTGAACAGAATGTTTTTGGGTTTTGGCAGAGGTTTTTTTCCTGAAACGTAGTCGGCGTCTTCCTCGTGTACAGCGACTTTTGCGTTGGTAAGGTCTTTGAGTTCTTTGGCGCTTCCCATGTGGTCCATGTGAAAGTGAGTTAGGATTATAGTTTTGACGTCAGTGGGCTGGTAGCCTAGTTTTTGGATGTAGGCAACGATTTTCTGGGCGTTTCCTGATGTCCCCGTGTCGATGACTGCCAGTTCTTGACCATTAATTACTAGGTACACGTTAGCGTGGGCCATGTTGGCGCTTGCTTCGTCTACCCGATGAATACCTTCGATTATCTCCATAAAACACACCTACAATTTGCTTAAAAAGTAAATATTCACCAATATATAAACAATGTAACTTACAACAAACAGTGCATATAAACTATCCCGTGTTAGCACAGCACCGCTTTTTCTTTAACCGTTCTGACAGCGATAACTAGGCCTTCCATGCCGACTGGCACATGATCACCACCATGAACCCTAGCAGCCAGCAGTTGAAAGCCACTCTGATTAGCAATCGTCTTAAGTACTTCCACCAACCTAACCTCAACTGAGCCTACGAGTACCTTACGCCGGTATTTAGTGGCCCAGATAAGGTGGTAGTTGGCTTGGAAAGCACACGTCCTAGCCTTCTCCAAGCCTCTCACCTCCTTATCGCGTTGGTGAAAGACGGTCAGGCATACCAAAAAATAGAACCTACGCATTCATCCTGCCGCTACCGCGGGCAGGTTCTGCTAGGTTTTTTATTAAAAATTTTCCTATATATTTTAAAAATAGGATTTTTGAGACCTAAAAAAGCAAACCAAGTTAAAAATCTTTAATACACTTCAAGCAGCAGTAAAGACAACGCTCCCGTGATGAGAAGATGACCTTTACCGAGACCTTCAAGATTGAAGCATTGGCGCCTTTCAACTTCGATTTAACCGCTCAAATATTCCAAAGCGGCGACAAGCAAATCCGAACCTACGCAAACGGCCAATTTACTCAAGTGCTTAAACTTAATGGCAAACTTATCATGGTCAAATTAACCTCCACAGGAACCATTGAGCAACCGAAAATAACTGTTGAGCTAAAATCAAACAGCCAAATAACACTGCAGGACAGGCAAAAAGCTGAGGAAGCAGTCAAATTCATTTTTAACTTGGGCTTCGACCTAACCGCTTTTTATAACGAAGTAAAAAACGACCAGACAATGTACCAGATAACCCAGCAGTTATACGGATTAAAAAATCCGACAACGGCAACAGTTTACGAAGCCTTGGTTGATTCTATTGTTGAGCAGCAAATATCCATCAAAGTAGCACACACCATTGAAGAAAGGTTAGTCAAGAAATTCGGCGAAATCCTCACTTTAGACGGCGAAAGCTTCTATGAGTATCCAACGCCGCAAAACATAGCTTGCGCCAGCCTTACAGAAATACGCAACTGCGGGTTAAGCCAACGGAAAGCTGAGTACATCCAAGAAGCCGCCAAACTGATAGTGAATGGCAAATTGGACCTTGAGCACCTAAAAAGCCGCAGAAGCCCCGAGGAAATAATCGCTGAACTCGATGAAATAAGAGGTATAGGGGTATGGACCGCTGAGTTGACCATGCTGAGGGGAATGCAGAAACTGGATGCTTTGCCGGCTGATGATTTTGGCATTAGACGTGTGATTTCAAGGTATTATTGCGGTGGAAAACCAATTAAGGCTGTTGAGGCTCGGGAAATCGCTAAGTCATGGGGAAAATGGAAAGGGTTGGCCGCTTTCTACCTTATAGTTGCAGAAATTAAGGACATAGCCGTTTAGTCTGTTAGCCTGTTAATCGTTTTTTCATCAGGTTAATGCTGACTATAAAGAAGAATACTCCAACTACTATTATCCATGCCAAGCTTATGAGCAGCAGGGTTTGAGGGTTTAATCCGAGGATTGGTTCAACATGAGTCGTAACAAGCGCTCTGCATATGTTAACTACATGAGTTAAGGGCAAAACAGCCATGGCTGCTACTTGTGCCGCATAAGGCAACGATGTCAACGGAAAGAACGTGCCGCTTAAAAAGAACATCGGTGTCAGAAACAAAAATGAGGGGAAATTAAAAAAGTCGATGTTGGGCGCTGCGGCTGTAAAGCACATTGCGATGGAACCAAACATTAATCCGCCGAAGAACGCGAGTGGTACAACCAACAGAAACAGCGGGCTTTTAATCAAGCCGAAAATTGCAATCACAGCCAACACGATGGTGGCGTTTATTGTTGAGCGGGTTGCTCCCCAAAGAAGTTCTCCTGCAACGACTTCTTCAACGCTTACAGGAGTGGCTACGATGGCGTCGAAGGTTTTTTGGTAGTACATGCGCACAAAAGAACCGAATGTGCACTCAAAAAATGCGCCATTCATAATGGCAATCGCCACCAATGCGGGCGCTATGAAATCGATGTAGGGTTGACCTTGGATGCTTGGGATGAAGCCGCCTAGGCCAAAGCCAAAAGCCAGCAAGTACAATATGGGCTCAAGAAGCGAAGGCAGAAAATTGACCTTAATAGTTTTTGTGAATACATCAAAGTTTCGCCGCCAAACCTTCCAAACTCTATAAGTTAATTTTGGCATGGTGAAACGTGCGGGAGACTTGCGAATACTGGAACTACTCATTCCTCTCTAAGTCCCCTTCCTGTTAGCTTAAGGAAAACATCCTCCAAGTTAGCGGTACGTATAGTCACGTTCTGCATCGGATGATCTTTTAGGAAGCCTTCAAAGACTCCATGAGGTTTATCCGTGAAGATTTGCAATCGGTCGCCTAACCTTTCAAAGTCGGCGCCTGGAAAAGCCTCTTTTAAGGTTGGGATAAGTTTCTCGTCGTAATCGAGTTCCAGAACTTCTTCGCCGACGTGCTTTTTTACTAGTTCAGCGGGCTTGCCTTCCTCGATAATTTTTCCCCTGTCAATAATCAATATTCTATCACATAAAAAGGCGGCTTCATCCATGTAGTGCGTTGTTAAAATTATGGTTACCTGCTTTTTCTTTAAATTCCGCACTTCATCCCAAGCCAAATGCCTTGCCTGAGGATCTAAGCCGGTAGTAGGCTCATCTAAGAGGAGAATTTGCGGTTGATTAATCAGCGCCCTTGCAAAAATCAGCCGCCGCTTCATACCCGTTGACAGTGCAGCTATGGGTACGTCTCTTTTTTCTTCCAGCTGGAAAAATTTTAGTTGTTCCTCAGCCCGTTTCAACGCTTCATCTTTGGGAATGTCAAAGTAGCGGGCGTAAACTGTGAGGTTTTTTATGGCTGTGAAGTCTGGGTCTAAATTGTCTTCTTGAGGTGCCACGCCAACTATGCTTTTTATTTCTCTGCACTGCGTGTTGACGCTTAATCCAGCAAGTTTTAATTCGCCTGATGTTGGAAGCAAAAAGCAATACATCATTCGGACAGTGGTTGTTTTGCCTGCGCCGTTCGGTCCCAAGAAGCCTACACATTCACCTTTATACACCTTGAAGTCTATGTGGTCTACCGCTGTGAAATCATCAAATGATAAGAAAAGCTGTATTAGTATTAATTTCTTAAGAAAAGAGAGAAATACTCTCCATGAGAAGAGCGCTCCCGCACTTTTCAATCTGGTTACTGTAGCCTTAGAAACTTAGCAATAAAAGAGCTAATGAGCTACCCCTAAACCTATCCTCACTAAGTCGGTCTCTTTTCTCGGTGTACTCAAAGCTTCTAATCGGTCTAATATTCTCAAAAGGGGAAGGTCAAATATCAACAACAAAAATTTTTATTTGACTCTTAGTAAAAGAGGCTACTATGCTACAAATAAAACGACTCAATGAGAAACAAAGAGCTAAGGAATCTCTTTGTTCTCAAGGGTTAAGATAGTGAGAGAAAGAAGAGGTTAAGCTCACTATCTATAACTATCTAATTCAACATTGCCAAATGGCAATGAAGAAACTTAGCTATTTCTTATGAAATTGTCCTTTCTTCCAGATAGAACCAGACCGTACTAAACTCTGGTCTATATCTTCTTTTTTATGCTCTGTGTCGCTGCTCTGTTGTATTCCTTGAGATAGTTGGTTTTGTTTGAGTTTCTGTTCTGGTGAAGCTTCTTTAACTCGGATAGACTTAGCCATTTGCAGAGGTACTAAATTATCTGGAATCCCATCAATTACAAACTCAGTCTCAGATTCCTTTTTACAGTAAGGACATTCTACCTTTTTAACAAAAGTGTGCTTCATGCTTATTCACTTCCTTTATTTTGATTCTGTTCTCTGAGGTCTAATAGAACCTCAAGGAGTGCAAGATTGAGCTTTAATGGGTCTACTTGTTTTGGTTGTAAGACCTTATCTTTGATGTGACAGTTAGGTGTATCAATCCCCTTTATCCTAACCTCTTTAGTGAAAATACCTTCGGTTATCTCTTCTCTGGTTCTCATGGTGGATTCTTAGCCCTTCTTTCAATCTCTTCCTCTGAAATGAATTTGAGCGTCTCTATTCTGGTTTTCAATTTACCCTTTAAAGTAGCTGGTTCTGGTTCTTTTGACATTTAGAATACTATCCCTTTTCTTTTCTTCCGTTCTGCTTTCGTTATCGGTCTAATGGTCTCTGTTGGTGTTTCATAGTTAGCTGGAAAGATAGGCTTATGGGGTATTACTTTTCGGGGTTCTGATTCTCCAATAACAACATTATAGTACTGTATTATCGGAAGGTCATTAGCGAAGTGTCCCCAACTTATCAGTTTAATAGGTAGACCGTTTGAATCAAACTCTATGTTTTTCTCTCCAGAGGGTAAACTAATCAGGTTGAAAGAACCTCTTTTTAGACTTAAATTTCCAGCGTCATCAGGTAGCATTACTAAGCCACTATCGCTCATGTAGACCGTAAAAGGTTTAAAGTAAAAAATGCCTAACTTCCTACCCTCTTTACATATTTCCTTTTCTAACGCTGCGCTCTTAGCTTTCAGCTTAATAGTATCTTTAGAGCTAATTTGACCCCTTGCTAATACTGTTCTTACTCCTAACCATTCTTTAACCAGAGCTTTTTGTGTGTCATTCATTCCAAAAGTTAATTCTTGCCATTCCTTAGCTGTTGCTGCTTCATTATTCCGTTTTGATTGAGCTTCATAATCTATGTTTGCTTGAGCTTCCTCTGCTCGTCTCTTCTCTGCCTTAGCTAATTGTGCTTGAGTTTCTTTTTCTACGTTAGCTCTACGTTCTTCTATCTGAGACTGAACCAGAGCCTCATAGCTCTTATTCTGGTCTCCTAATGCGTCACTGTCACTCATGGATTTTTCACCTCAATTAAGTTGATGGAAAAATTCGATTTAGATTTAGATTTTTCTTCATTCATATTTGTAACCTTCGTTACTTTGACATGACGCCTAATGCTATAGACGCCTTTCATTCTTTCAACTTCATTTATTACTTTAGACAATTTGACCTCTATCCCTCTTTTCCTTCTTTTTCATAAGAAAGTGTGAAATCCTAACCTCTTTTGAAATGTGTTTCTTGAAACTGTAAATCCCCTTACTCTCTTTGAACGTGAGTTCCTCATCAAAAATCTCACTCATCTTTGACAACTCCCGAAACCGTCACACTTAAAGCACTTATTAGAGCTAATCTTCTCAATCTCGGAAAGGTCTAACTTAGCTAATTTCTGATACGTCTCTGGAGTAATGGATAGCTCGTTAGTTCTTCCTAACCTTTCGACTATGTTCTCATGCTCACTAACCAGAGCTTTGTGAGTAGGGCATTCTTGTTTAGGTCTCTGTACTGGTTGCTCTATCGGTTCTGGTTCTCTTATTACTCTGTAAGAGTGCCTACTTGTTCTAACGATACGTGCGCTCATTGTTTTTTAGCCTCTTTTTCTAACCTTCTTTTCTTGCTTGCTTCATTAGTACACCTACAAGTACAATAGACCTTAGAACTATCATAAGTCTGGAAAGTTATCCCACAGTTAGGACACTTCCGTTCTATCATTAGGCTAACGATTGTCATTACCACATATCCCCTAATCTCTCAAGGATTCGTTCCGCTTTTGTAGGCTCGTGGGGTTTTGGGTGAATCTTAGCGTCATAGATACTGTTACACTTCTCAGAACAACAGATTTGAGAAGGAACCTTTTTTATGAAATATTGTCTGCAATTAGCACACCTAAAAAATTCTAAATGTTCACTCATCTACAAACCCTTCCATGATAGCTTTTCTATCATCCTTGTTAAACTTCTTAAGCTCTTTTTCTCCCTCTTTCAATAGAAACGGATAGACGCTTTTTCTGGGTCTACCTTTTTTGTTGCTCTCACTATACGTAGTATTGTTATCTTTAGTATCATTAACAGTAGTTTCTTTAGTGGTGTTAGCAGTAGCTTCTTTAGGAAATCTATTTCTGAATTTGGTTTCTAAGCGTTCTAAGGCTTCATAGGTTAGTTCTCTTTCCTCTGGAGTTCTGCCTAATCTTTTTAGGTCTAAGCAAACAACATACTGTTTGAACTCTGCAAAGCCATACTTTCTTAGAATCTGTAAGAAGTTAGCTGCCTGAATTTGACAAGCTCTGATTCCAAAGTGGTTAATAGTGCCTTGAGTAGTGTAGATTTTATTTTCTGTCTTACTCAAAATAACTAAAGGTTTTCCTTCATACTGCCACTCTAAAAGCTCGTTAGGGTTTTCAATTACATCTATAGGCTTTTTCTTGTTAAGGTCATCAATGATGCTTTTTAGATTGCCCTTTGTTAAGTTCTTAGATATTGTGAAACCCCAATAGGTTATTAGTCTGGGGTTCTCGTTCTCGTAGATTTGATACTCAAAAGGCTGAATTTCCACAAACTTAGGTGTATGTTCTACCAACGTTGTCCCCTTTCCCATTTTGCAAACAGTTCTTCGCCTTTTGTTTGATATGTTTGATATGGAGAGTCAAAACCTACCACTTGATTAGGCGTCTCTTTCAGTTGTGGAAGCTCCCCAATAGAGAGCATTAGAGCATCTACTAAATCGTTAGAATACACTCGGTCTTTAGTGTAGATTTTTAGCTGTTTTATTAGCTCGGTCTCGTTAGCTGGAATCTTAAGATGTTTGGTCTTAACCAGATTGTAAAGCTGTTGTAAGAGTAGGCTTTTCACGGTCACAACAACTTTGCTGTTTTTATCAGTAACCTCTTTGTTCTCGGGGTTAGTAATGACTGTGCCTTTATCAATAGCTTTAACGTAGATTCCAGTAATGCATCTGTCTAAGTTCTCTATGAATCCTTGAGGTTTGTTATCAGCATAAACGACTAACTTAGGCGTTATTTTGTTGTACTCCATTAAGATATTTCCCATATCTTCATAGAGAGTGCTAATTTTGCTGTTATCCCATACCCAACACTTGATTACCTTTTTGTAAGCCTTAGACCATTCAGTTAGTACTAAACAGCTTAGAGACCTTTCATATCCCCAATCAATACCGAAATGTAGAGAGCTTTCTTCTACTCCCGAGATAGTTAAGTAATTCTCAATACAGCTTTCAACGTCTTTAGAGTTAAGTAAGGTCTTAATGTGTTCCTCTGGAATAGTACCCTCTATCTCGATTGAGTACTCTTCTTTTGTTAGAGTTTCTTTAGCTAACTTTCTCATTTTACCAGTCCAAAAAGCTAACTCACTTGAGTACTGTAAAAGAGACCATTCTTTAGGTGTATCAGCTACCAAATCGTTAAAGAAGCTTCTTTCTTTGTGTGGTGTACTAATTAGAATAACCTTAGCAATATCCTCTTTGAGAAGTGGTAAAGCTGTTTTGATTATTGAGGTAGCAATAGAAGCACACTCATCTATGATTAGACAGTTGCAACGGTGAGACCGTATAGAGTTAGAGGTGGGGATTAATCTCTCACAGTAACCATGAGTATCGTTAAACTCGAAATTGGCTTTAGGAATCTCTAAGCTTTTTCCTTCGACTCGTAACCTTTCTTTTAGCTCTGGATGACTGAGAAAGATTCTATCAATGTGGGTATAGATTTCTGGTTGTGAGCTTATGAGAGTGACGCTTAGAGGTTTTTTAATAAACCTTGAATACTCGTCTACTAACCACAAAGCGAACGTGCTGCTTATCATGGTTTTACTGCTACCTCTTCCAGCACATACCACTAAGTTATTAATGTCAAAGTTAGCCATAGCATTACAGATAGTAGCTTGAAATTCGGGTATAACTTCTAAATTGTTCATACGTTTAAAGTAGGATAAGAAGGGTTCTAAAGGAGCATCCCAATTGATAGAACCTTTACTAAGTTTCTCTTCCTCTTCCTTTCTAAGTCTATATGCCTTTTGACGACTTGCATTATTCGAATAAAGTTTTTTCATTATTCCTTTCCCCTATTCCCATTTTGAGGTAGATATTTAGCATTAGAATGGGTTTTATGATAACTTGTTAGACTACCTATTCTTTTAACCCTTAGATTCTCTTTTGGCTTACATCTATCACAGTATTTTATTTGGTGTTTGGATAGAAATCTTTGACAAGCTACACATCTTCTTTGAATCCACGTTACCAGAACCAGTTTTTTACCAGTCTCTTTACGTGTAGAATAAACTCTATCTGCTTGTCTTTCAGCGTTACTTGAATAGAGTTTTTTCAAACGATATCACCTTTAGACTTTTCATCAATTTTACGATTAAATTCTTTAAGTTTCTCTATTAGCCCATAATCGCTTATCATATGCAAGCATCCTTTTTTATGATAAACAAGACCTTCAACCACATCCATGCTCCCAACATACTTTGTTATCCAATTAGTCATGCAATCTTCAGAACAGTAAGTATTAAGATAGCTAACCTTCTCATCATCTTCCAGAGCAATAATGAAAGAGAAATAGGCTGTACCCTCATCGAAAGCTTGTTTTAGATTAACTATTTTATTACACCATGAGCAAGGATGTTTAGTTAAAAGATAAACTTCGGATTCTCCTATAATCTGGTCTATTGATTTATTTTCATTACTCATTCTAAACCAAATCCCCTACATTGAATTTATCAGCGTTATTACGGACTCTCCATCTAAGCGAATTACCATAAGGATACATCTTATCTGAACATTTAGAACAATATTCTAATTGTTCTTTAGAGAGGAATCTTTGACACTTTTTACAGCGTCTTTGAATCCATGTAGATAGCACCAACTTTATACCATTCCAACGATAAGTTCTATCCATACTAAAAACTCCTAAGATTGCTGGACACAAACTTTTTTTTCTGTTTAGCTTGATATTCTTTGTACTTTTGAGAATCTACCTCTACAACATAGAACCTTTCTTCTCGTAAGCATTTACCGTCTACAGCACCAAGAAAATCACTGAGAGTTACTTTAGCACCTACAGGGTACATGCTTGTTGGTATCATAACTTTCCTACGTTTTGTGCCATTTGGCAATGTTACGGAATCAGCAACATTACCTAATCGCTCATTCTCCCATTCTTCTATCCATCTGTAGACCGTTCTTGTTGGAATCCCATATCGCTTACTTATTGTTTTTACAATTATAGAATTGTCTCGGGTTTCATTATTAGGTACTGAGAGATTATGTTTAACCCTAAATTGGTTAGGGATTTCATCGTTAAATATTTCATTATTCCACGGAAACTTAAGCTGATAATAGAGGTCTTTACTAAGAGCCTTTTTCTGTACATTGGTTAGACTGTTCAAGTTAGAACATTCTGAATCTATAGGTACTAACTTTATCTCTAATTGGTCTAAACCACATAACAGCTTTCTTTTTTCACCATCATGCACAAAACCGTTAGCATCCATTAAGATAGGTGTATCTTGACCGTTTTTTTCTAAGTCTTGAGCTTGTTCTGGAAAGAGGTTTCTGTATTCTTCATTAATCTTGAGTTTAGGAAGTTGGTCTAATCCTACGTGACCATTCTTAACCTTAGCTACCTCTGTTAGCTCAAAAGTTGGCTCATTATCTACCATTACCTCTTTAAGCTGCACAAAGGTCTTATACCCTTTAACATCTTTGCTTGGGTACTCTTCATTTTTGTAATCCTTAATGTCTACCTTGTTTTTAATCTGGGTTTCTCGGATATCAACCAGAGAATCTTTAACATGTTGTTTCTGCTCGGTAGATAGACCTTCGAGACCCTCTTTCTTTAGAGTTTGAAGTATTACTCTAACCTGATATTGAGCCTCTGTTAAACTATGACAATCTGTTTTACTCATTCTAAAAACTCTTCTTTCTTTAAAATTATAGCCTAAGTTAATTAGCTCCCTCTGAGCTTCTTAAGCTCGTTTAGGGCTTCTAACCCTCTGCGAATAGTTCCATCATAGGTTTCATAAGAGACAGCTTTAGCGTCATCTAAAGCTTTCTTTGTGCCTATGTGGATGACTATTGGTTTTACATCTTTACTGTTAGTCATACTATATCATTCCTAATAGTATAGTGTGTGGAGCGTCTTAAACCCCATGCTTCATGTTCTCTACTTTAGAACCTTCTAACAATCTCTTATCTTTTCTTCTCTGCTCGACAAACTTATTATGTTGAGCAATCAAACCACATTCTACAGAGCAGTATCGCTTATTCCATGCGTACTTAGAAGCTTTGATTAGATTACCACATACTTGACAATGGTCTGTTCCTCTTCTAACAACATTAGCTCTTTTATCGTAAAACTGTTCCTTAAGCTCGGGGTACTTATTAAGCCAAAACTTGATTCTCTTCTTACAATCCTTTATCACTTTTTCATTACTCTTAAGATTTGTAGTGATATAGAAGGAGAGATTTTCCTTCTTGAAATGTTCTCTCAATCTTTGATACTTTTTATTGAAAACCCCTTCCCAATACTTTATCTGTTTCAGCGATACCTTAGTACTTTCTTCATAAGATATTCCTTCATACTCAAAGGTGTAATATTCCTCTGGGTAAGTACCTGAATCATGGATAGTATAAACTTCTTTGTGGCATAAGTGACAGTGGTACTTACAGAGAGGACAAGGTAGATGCTTATATTTGTAGGAAATAACCTTTTTAGATTTTCCCTCTTCTAATAAAACGCTGTTACTGAGACCACAATAAGGACATGCTATTTTTGCAGAGTAATTAAGGTCAAATCTACAGTCTATAGCTTCTTGCCATTTTTCCTTAAGTTGTGGTGTTAATTCTGATATTTCAGCAAGCTTCTTAAGATTAATGTGTAAACCGTTCTTTCCATCTTTACCCATTTGGATTCTATAGGCTAATTTGGGAAAGATATCACAACTTTTCCATTTCTCTTCTAAGAATAACCACTCTAAATTAGGATAAGCTAACCAATCAGATTTAGGTCTATATACCTGAAAGGTCTTAGATGCTTCTCTTTGTTTACTGAATATCCTTTCAATGGTTCTATGGTTCTCTGCTTGAAACTTCTTTATCTGTTGTATATCAGGGAGCTTAGTGGCTACAGATTGATTAAACCTTAATTTCGGTAGTGGAAGCTTGAAAAACTCAAAAGACTTTCTATCTATATGCTTATCCTTAGAAGCTCTTAGCTTCCAGTTCTTGATAGAGTTATCACTACTAAGAAGCTCGAAAGGTATTAGCGCATCTTCTTTAGTAGTGGGTGTTCTCATCTGTTCTATCCTCAATATAATAATGGTTTTGCTAATGTATAAAGATTACTATAGTATTTATTCAAATTGAACATATAACTTAGTTGTTTAGTTGTGTTCTACACATCTACAATAGAGCAGAACATAAAAAGGGGATAAGGAAATTAGCTAAGCTTTCTTCTCTGTTGGTTTAACCTTTGAGCTTTGTTTTACCTTTCTAAGGATAACTGCCTTACCATCAAATCTTACAAAATACTCTATATCTTTTCTCTTTTGATTGGCTAACGTTCTACCTATCCCTATTAGTACATGGTTAGCCTTCTTACCCTCTGGGAGAGGGATTTCAGCTATATCCATGTTCTCGGAATCAAATTGGTCTATCAACATTCTTAGGTTGCTTTTCGGCTTAGCTTTCTCCATTACCTTAGGCATCTGGTCTAATTTCTTTATTGTATATTCGGACATGCTCTTAACCTTAATCTATATTCAGGTTCTTTAGTAATAAAGCTTATTCCTACATTGCCATTTGGCACAAAACCACAACAAAGAAACTTAGACTATTTCCATACTCCCCTAATAGAACTAACAACGATACCAAGTATAGAATAATACTACGTATAATGTGACAGTCAAAAAGGTAGAGTTAAACCAGCTAAGAAGAGAAAGAGAAGGTTAAGGATTCTGATAAGGGGTTCTGGGTTCTGGGGTATTGTAACTAAATAAGATGTCATTTTCATAATGGGGCTTTCAAGCATTGATATGGGAGATTCTGAAAAACACTTGATTCCAATACTTACGCTCTCACCATTCTCTAATACTAATAGAAAAGCTGCTAAGTTTCCATGAGCTACCGAGACCCCGAGAAAAAGACCATAACCATGCTTTCCCTCAGTCGCCCTTGTTGCTGTGACTATCTTAGTTTAGTAGCGCCGTAACGAACGTTTGAGTGTAGGGTAGGCGCGACATAGTAACAGCTTTCAATTAGGTTAAAAGAAGCTTGAAATATGCTTAGATTGATAAATAGAAAGTTACAAACTGTTACGATAATAGTAATTTAAATATGTTAGAGGGTACGGATAACGTATAAAAACTTAGCTATTCTCTGGTTTAGGTTCTGATTCTTGTTCTTCTTGAGCATCTATAGCCTTTCTACCTTCTCTTATTCTCTCCATTAATAGCTCAAGTGCTTCCCTATCTTCTTGAGTGGTCTTATGCTTACTCCAATTAGGCTCTGTAAAAATAACATAGAGAACATACACAAAAATCCCAACAATAGCAACAGCACCAACAGCAAAGATAACTATGCTCATTCTTCTTCCATCCTATCTTGAGCTATTGAACTCTCTGAGTTATACTTTCGTTCTTGTTCTGCTATCAGCTTAGAGACGTCTATCTTAACCCCGAGCTTTTCTTCTAATGCGTTTACCAGAATATTGAATCTAAAATCATTCTGGAGCTTAAGTTCGCTTATCTTGTTATTAAGTTTGTCTACCTCTTCACTTAACCGAGTAACCTTACCATTTCCGTTTGTTGGTGAGATGTTCAAATCTTTTTCATAGGCTAAGGGGTACTTCTCTGTTATATCCTCTTCCAGCGTTAGCAAGTATGCTTTATCTTGGAGAGCTATTGAATGACCGATAATGAACTTCACTTGAAACTCGTTAAAACCAGCGTGAGTTAATCTTCCCATTAACCAAGCTCTTATACGGTGAAAGCGTAAGTTTCCAGTAGTTTTTAGACCAGAGTTTTTAGCTAACCTATAGAGCATTTTTTGGAGACCATCTTGAGTAATTGGAAATAATCGAGCATCATTGTCTTTTCTAAGAGCTAAGTATTTGGTTAGCCACTCAATAGCTAAGGGGTTAAGCACACAGAATCTTAGCACTCCAGTCTTTTCTCTGGTTTCCTCAAAGAAGATAAAGCTCTCTTTGTTCTGTGCTGCATGGTCTAACTTACGCTGTACTAACTCTCTATCTTGGTCTAAGAAGCTGCTTATCTCCCATCCTTCGCTTACGGCAGTTGCTAAGATTGCTTTCTCAAAAGTATCTCCAACATCAAACATCATTTTAAGGTCAGCATTAGAAAATATATGACTATCTGTATCGGTCTCTATCTTAACTAACTGCGCTCGTCTAAACTTTACTGGTTTACCTAAAGAAGCTGCAAAGGAGCGTATCGCTGTAATATTCCCTAAGATTCCATTATTCTTTAAAGTTCCTTTAACCTTACTCTGATAATCAAGGAGTAAATTCATAAGCTCTTTTGGCGTCATTGCGTTTATAGCGTCTGGGGTAGTGTTCATTACCTCAAGAAACTTAACCATTCTTTGAATGTACTTAAGCTTTGTAGATTCTACTGGCATGTACCTTAGCCATTCAGAGACTAATGGATTTTTCATTAGCTCCCCTATCTTAACTTGGAGTTTCTTATACTCCACATCACTTAATTTTACCATGTTTCTCTTCACATCCTTTTTGATAAGGGTTAATGAAAAGAGGATATTTAAACATATTTCTTAGACTGTAACTCTTAACATCATCAAATTTCTTTGTTAATTGCTGCGCCTCGATTAGAACTTCTTGTGAACCCATAAAACCTCAAAAATATTGTCACAGCCAGTAATTAAAACTAACTATTTAAGATATATTTTTTACAATTAGCTTATGAATACTATAATTATAACAAGAAAGTTTAAGAAAAGTCTATGAATTACAAGGACTTATAGGAGTCCGCCGAGTGCGCCAGCTACTATTGAAACTATAAAAAGCACAATAATGGCGATAACTAAGATTTTTTTAGTTGAAGACTTCGTTTGATTCGATCTCCTTAGGGTTTCTTGTCAAAGTATACTCACATTTGAATTTGGGTTTTATGAATTCAGAATATAAATTTTGGGGTTTTTGAAGTTTTTCGAATAGGATAATTATGGAAATGTGTTTTTGATATGTTACGTTTTTGGAAACATGGCTTATATGCTTTTTTGCTTGTGTCGCCGTCAACAAGCCAGGACGGTAGTTTACGCTTAATCCTATCGTCGTTAACCATGACTGGAAAGGCTCCAAAAAAGAAAAAGGGGAGTTTATGCGGTGATTCGCCACTGTTTGCCAATTAAAGGTTTAAAGGCAAATTTGTCGTATGCATTAATTGGCGATTGCCTGTGAAAATTACTTTTTGGCTCCTAGACATTAACCCCAGAATCGATAATGCCAATGGCACAGCTGAATTGTGGCTTTGGGGAATCGATGAGAACGGAAAGCGAGTGCTCGTTATTGACAGAAACTTTACTGCTTATTTTTATGCTGTGGTCAAAGAAGACTTTGACCCATCGAAAACTGCACGGGAAATCATGAGGGCTTATCCGTCATCAATAGTGAAGGCGGAAGTTGCTGAGCGTCGCTTTTTTGGCAAACCCGTGCAGGCAATAAAAGTTTACTGTAAAGTTGCGACCGAAACAGACAAACTTGCAAAGCAGCTTCGAGGGCTCGAAGGGGTCAAAGAATGCCTCGAAGATGATATTCGCATCTCAATGCGGTACCTAATCGACAATAACGTGGCTCCCTGCACGTGGCATGAAGTAGAGGTTGAGGAAGAAGTAAACAAATTAGGCGTAAGAGTGGACAAGCTTTATGCTGCAAAATCCATTCCAAAACAGCTTGAGAGGGTTGACAAGCCCCAGCTCAAAACGCTCAGTTTCTCGATGATTAGTTATAGCCGCGAAGGCTCACCTAAACCAGACAGAAATCCTGTAGTAATAATATCCACTGTTGCCAGCACCGGCGAAGAAAACCAGTTCCTGGCAAGCGACGATAGGAATGATAAGCCTGTTATTGAACAGTTTGTTACGTACGTTCGCCAGTTTGACCCTGACATCATCGTCAGCTTCGGCGCTAACGTTCGAGATTGGGATTACCTGATAAAAAGAAGACACAGGCTCGAAAAAACGTTTGATGTTGACCGAGGAAGAAAGGAGCCGCATACCAGCGTTTACGGTCACGTGTCGTTTACGGGCATTGCAAACGTCGATCTTGCCGATTTTATGGATGTTTTTCCAGAAGTAAAGGTCAAGACACTTTCCAACTTAGCCTACTACTTAGGCATAATGAAAAACGCGTCCGGCATTGAAATTGAGGATGTTGAATTCGCCGATTACTGGGACGACCAGCAGAAAAGAGAAACACTTAAACAATTCAGCCTAAACAACGCTCGCAAAATCCAAGGCTCAGCAAAGCTGCTGTTGGATTTCGCAATGCAACTCTCAAGCCTAGTTAGCCTGCCACTGGACCACGTTATGACTGCAGCGGTGGGATTTAGGGTTGAATGGTTTCTGATTAAGCAAACACGCAAAATCGGTGAACTCATACCCAGACGGATAGAGCAGCCCTATCGGACTTATGTCGGGGGGTTGGTGCTTAAGCCAAAACCTGGATTGCACGATAACATAGCGGTTTTAGATTTTAAATCAATGTACCCAAACATCATGATACGGTACAACCTCTCGCCAGACACCTACGTTGCACCCGGTGAGCCTGAACCGCCAACTGGAGTTTACGAAGCTCCCGAAGTTAAGCATCGATTCCGCAAAGCACCGCCTGGATTCTACAAGGAAGCATTAACCTACCTGATAGAAGTAAGAGGCAAAATACGCTTAGAAATGAAGACCTTAAAACCCAGCACGGTTGAATACAGCATTTTAGATGCAAGGCAAAAAGCCGTAAAAATCATAACAAACGCTACCTATGGATACGCTGGCTGGGTTGGCGCAAGATGGTACATTAAACCAGTAGCTGAAGCAGCTTCCGCTTGGGGTAGACAAACCATTTTAAGCGCTACCCATTTAGCTGAAGACAAAGGCTTAACGATTATTTACGGTGACACTGACAGCATCTTCTTAACAAACGACGAAAAGAAACTCCTTGAACTTCAGGCTGAGATTAAAAAGAATTTAGGCTTAGAAGTAGAAGTCGGCGAGGTCTACAAACGCATTTTCTTCACAGAAGCAAAAAAACGGTACGCAGGACTAAGGCTTGACGACACCTTAGACATAGTCGGGTTAGAAGTGATTCGCGGAGATTGGGCTGAAGTAGCTAAAAAAGTGCAAGAACACGTGCTCGAAATAATTCTGAAGGAACAATCGCCCCAGAAGGCAGTTGACTACGTGCACACCGTAATAGAAGAGCTAAGGCAGAGAAAAATTCCGTTCCATGACCTTATAATTTGGAAAACCCTCACAAAACCGCCGGACCAGTACGCCATTAAAGCTCCGCATGTAGAAGCAGCAAAAATGCTAAGAGAAAAGGGCTGGCGCCTAACAGGCGGCGACAAAGTAGGCTTTGTCATATTGGCAGGTAAAGGACGATTATACAACCGCGTGAAACCTTACGTTTTCGCCAAGTACGATGAAGTAGACGTTGACTACTATGTAACTAATCAAGTGGTTCCTGCAGCGGCGAGAATACTAAGCTTTTTCGGAGTAACGGAAAAAGAACTGATAAGGGAAAAGAAAGAAAGTGAAGAAAGCAGAAGCCTGACTGATTACCTTTAGGCTTGAACGATTGCGTCTTGGAAAGTTATCAATTCAACGTTTAACGCTGGCTTTACCGCTTCTGAAATTCGCGAAGCAACTATGCGTCTAATGTTTTTCTCACCTGCGATATCAACGATTCTCTGCGTGATGATGCCGTCAAAAACCACTGTGTCAACGCCGCTTACTTGCTGAAGCTTTTCTGCCAATTGACTTACTGGCAAACGCTCAATCAACTCGAACTTGTCATTAAGTAAGACCGCTTCAAGTGTGCCCATCAATGCCTTTGCAGCGTGGCTTATTGGTTCTGGAACCTCAACCGTGACTTGCGGTGGTGGCTCAGGCTTTTTAGGAGGTTTAGAGGCTTCAGTGATTGGAAGCTTTGCTTCTAGGGCTTCAGCGATTTCTTTGCAGTTGCATTCCTCGATTTCTTTGCCTCTTGGAGCGCGACCAACAAACTTGACACTTGTAACTTGCTGTAGCTCTTTTAGTATTAGGTCGCCGCCTCGGTCGCCGTCAAGCAGGGCAGTTGCTGTTTTCTCTTTAGTTAGCTTCTTTATTGATTCAGGAACTTTGGCGCCTTCAAGGGCAACAGTATTGAAAATTCCGCAGCGCATTAGATTGATTATGTCAGCGCGTCCTTCAACGACGATGATTTCTTTGGCGCTTTCTAATCCTGGACCAGCGGGCAAATCCTCTGGACCGTATTTTTCGACTTTACCGATTTTCATTGTATCAGAGATTTCTTTGTAAACTTCATCTATGCTTGGCATCGACTCAATAGTCCATTTATGCAGGATTTCTTTTGCTCGGTCAATGATTATTTTTCTACGTGCTTCGCGAATGTCTTCGATTTTATCCAAGCTAACTTTGGCTGAACATGGACCGACACGGTTGATGCTTTCAATACTTGCAGCAATCAGCGCTGTTGAAACCCTATCTAAACTAGTTGGAATAGTTATTGATCCAGTGGTTTTATCATTTTTTGAGTGCAGGTCGATTTCGATTCTTCCGATGCGGCCTGTTTTCTGCAGTTCTCTTAAGTCAAGTTCGGGTCCAAAAAGTCCTTCTGTTTGACCGAAAACTGCGCCGATCACATCGGGTTTTTCTACTACACCTTCAATTTCAAATCTAGCGGATATAACATACTTTATTGTAAATGTTTGGGATGCTCCCGTAAATATGCACTTCCTATTTGTAAGTTTATTTGATTATGTAAATCACATAAAGCGAGTGTTTCTCGCAATGATGAGATTTTTTAATTCTTATTAGTTTGATACAATTTAGGCGCATTCTATTTAATATAATTATCGTATTCTAAATATGTAATCCACGCCTTCATCCCCCTTTGACGACAAACTGGCGCACTCTAACTGCATATCCTGTTGTATATGGTTTATTAATTTCATCAATCCTTGCAGTGAATCGGTTTTTATTGGTACCGCTACACGTATTAGGCTATAGCCTAGCTGGGAAGACAAAAACAAACAAATAATGGCCTGATAACTATCACCCGCTCACGTTACTCTCCACATACGGAGGAGAGCACTTGAAATTGAACGGAGAATCGAGGGTCAATATGGATTTATTTCAAGCTGTTGAAAAGAGAAGAACCGTCAGGGAATTTCAGTCTAAGCCTGTAGAGGAAGAAAAACTCATGAAAGTTCTCGCGGCAGGGTTGAAGGCTCCAACGCATAATCACCTCAGAGAATGGGAATTCATCCTTTTGAAGGATTTTGAACAAAGAGAGAAAGTTGTGGCGGCAGCCCAAGGCAAGGATTTTTCTAAGGAAGAAGTGGAAAAGGCAACCTGCAAAATGGAAGAATGGGAAAAACCCGCGTATTTAGCTGCTCTGCCCGTCCAGAGAAGGATGATGCTGACCTCACCAGAACTGCTTATCGTCTGCTTCAGAATGAGAAAACCGTTCAAAGAATGCAAGACACTCTATGACCTGAACAATCTTGCTTCCGTTTGGGCATGCATAGAGAATATCCTTTTGGCGATGGCTGCGGAAGGATTGTACGGGGTAACCTTCATAACGAAAGATACTGAACCATTGAAGAAGATGCTGAATATGCCAGGTGATTATGAAGTGGCGGCTTTGATACCGATAGGATACCCCAAAGATTACTTTGTGAAGCAGAAACCAATATTACTGCAGGAGAAACTTCACTACGACGGATGGTAACCGATTAGAATTTGAAATAGAAAAAACCTGTTTAAGAAAAACATAATCTGAAGGTATCGTCAATTAATAACGAAAAGTTTGGTTTGGCGAATCATAATCCTAACCATGCGTCAAACTAAAAATATTCAGGAAGAACGAGGAGAGAGAGCGTGTCGCATTTTTCAGTTAAATGATGATTCGCCAAACGAGCTGCGCGGGTTTTTCATATGCGTATATATCAAACTCAGGAAAAAATAAAAGAATATGTTGTTGCATCATGGAGCCCACATTTTAGGTGCTTAGCTTTAAGCAGGCGTATAAAAGCGCTTGTACCTTGTTTGCTAACAAAATGCCAAGCTAAAAGTATCCCCCTCTCCTCCTCTCCTTAAAGTTTTCTACCCATTTTCGCTAGCCAAAAACTAGTCTGCCTCTTTTAGGACTTGACCCTTCACCTTATATAATAATACCAACAAAAGGTAAATACTCAGAGCGACCGCCATGAGTTTACGCTTAAACCCTGAATACGAAAAATTGCTGCCAAAAATGTCTGAGGAAGAATTTGCCGAGCTCAAAGCATCCATGCAAGCAGAAGGTCAACATTACCCGATAATAGTAAATGAGGACTTGGAAATTTTAGATGGGCATCACAGGTACCGCGCATGCACCGAACTGGGAGTTGAACCAGACTTTGAAGTGCGTAAGTTTGAAGATAAACTGCTTGAAAAAAAATTCGTAATTGAAGTAAACCTTAGGCGCCGTCACCTGAACAATTTTCAACTCGTAGAGTTAGCAGTGCCGCTGCTTGAGATTGAAAAAGCACTTGCAAAGAAACGGCAATCTAAAGGAGGCAAAAACGGGCGAAACCAGCAGTTAGGGTTAGCGCCAGATGACGCTGAGCCCACGTTTAAAGCTAAAGCAACTGAATTAGTAGCCAAGAAAGCGGGCGTTTCAACTCGAACCTTTGAAAGGGGAAAAAAAATACTGGAGAAAGCAAGCGAAGATGACAAGCAGAGGCTGCGTGAAGGAAAGGCTAGCATCGCCAAAGTTTACCAAGAAATCGCATCAAGCGGAAACACGCAAATTAAAAAAGACGCTGCTGAGCAAACCGCCTTAAAGCAAGAGAGCCCTCGTGAAGTGCAGAATAAAGCGGAATTGTTAGCGCTTTTGGAGCGTATGCTTAAGCAAGAATTATTTTGTCCTTCATGTGGAAACTCAATGTTCGAATGCAGCAAATGTCATAAAACGCTGCAAGCATTATTACATTCCAAAAACTCCGAAAACGCTTCAGTTTAAGATTAAGATTCCATGTTTATCGGGGACGCGATTAGGTTTATGGATGGCAAGGTTTCGGGTTCGCCTGAACAGTTTACGCTTTTTTGCATTAAAAGCAAACGAATGGGTCTCGTCAGCATTCGCACAAATCCATATAAATTGAGTCATTCATTATCAAGCAAGCCTTAAAGCACTGAGGGGTTTGAGGAACCATGAGTTCGCGGATACGAACATGCTCAGGTGCCAAGCAAACAAAATTAAAGCTACAAAGAAGATTTGGGGGAAATTAACGAAAAATAATTCTCGATTTATAGAGTTGATTATCGCTGTTTCTTGTTTTCTAATTCTTGCAGCCTGCTTCTGCTCTGCGGTGCATGCGCAGACAGCGGATACATCCCGTTTTAGCCATATGCAAAATGCCTTGTTGCCTGCCGCATCAGGATTAACGACGCCGTTATCTTCGCTTCCTGCTGCAACGTACGATGAACAACTTGGACTGACGTTTACCCAAAATTTTGCCAGCCTCGCTTACAACGTTACTGCAGTACCACAAACCGACTCATACGGCTATGGACCTGCGTATCTTCTGAACGGATTATCAAACGATGGTTACTGGTATCAAGCGGGCTTATCATACAACTGGCCATATGCAGATGGAGGGTACAATGCGGGTTTCAACTTTAACTACGAGGTCTTTAATTCGGCGGGAAAATCTGTTTATCCAGCTAACAGCGGTGGACTAAAATCATTCTCAGGTCCAGTCAATTCAGGAGATTTAGTTCTTCTTAATCTTTACTTCAATAACGGCTTTGTTTATATGTATGCCGAAGATTGGAACACGGGAGCAGTTGCCATTGCAACCTATGCCGATAGCCAGACTAGCCATTTTATTGGTTCTACTTCATCACCAAATAACAGCAACGGGTTCTTCTCTGGGCTTATGACTGAATGGTGGCACGTAAACCCGTATACTGGAAGCGAAACACAGGCCACTTATTCCAATTATACCTCTAATCTTTCATCCGCGTGGATGTGGATCGACGAATGGAATCCGACTACCAGCCAAGCGCTTTTTTCAAGCAACGAATTGGTCTCATATCTCAACCCGACTCTGCTGAAAGAATTTTATTTGGATGGAGCAACAGAGTACAGCAACGCCAATGAATTCATAACAGGCTCAACGGTCCAACAAACGACATCTATAACGTTGCTTCCTGCTGGTGGGTCGACTCCTCTTTCGGCCACGAACGAGTTTGCGGTTTCGTTTACTTTAGATGGTCAACCACAGGTTAGTTATGCCCAAAATGGTATTTTGACATTTACTGCTGATAACGGCACTAACGTGGTGATATCTGGAGTCTCCACTGGCTCGTCCTCAACTGAAGAATGGGTATTGAATTCGCAGGGTACTAACGTAACTGTACCAGCGGGTTCAACTGCAACTTTCTATTACTATGATATCCTCAGTCAGCAGGTAGCTTATGCAGTATCTGGCGGCGGAAAACCTAGCAATCCAACATTAACGTATTACACTGCTCCTTCAACTTCATCTTCTCAATCCAACCAAACAATTAACACCATTTCTTTACCCCTTATTCAACAAACAATAATGGTTCTGAGAGGGACAACAGCCAACGTTAGTAGTGATATCTTGGGCACTTTGAATGACCAATGGGCTACTCCAACATCATCTTGGAGCATATCTCAGGTGAATCAAATTCCAAGTCTCATAATTTATTACCACCAGTATCAAGTCACAGCAAGCTATTCAACCTCAGACGGTTCAGTACCATCATCTAACATAATACTATCAGGAACACAATTTGGATCCAATTACCAACTGCTTCTTACCACCACAAATCAGGCAATCTGGCTAGATGCAAATACGCCCTGGTCCGCCTCTGCCATTGCAACAGCTATATCAGGAACTGAACGGTGGAGTTCTCCCGCTGGCACTTCTGGAGACATAACGGGGGCAATTACAATAAACCCAATCTATGTTCACCAATACTACTTAGCAGTAATTTCAACCTATGGTTCGCCCTCGGGCTCAGGCTGGTATGCTAGTGGCTCAACGGCTTATGCTGGTCTCAACGCTGGAACAGTTTCCGGCGGAGCCGATACTCAATACGTGTTTAATAGTTGGACTAACGGCGCTTCTGGCAGTAACTATGCGCAAAGCAATGGCATAACCATGAATGCACCTGTAACAGCGACGGCATCATGGATCACTCAGTATTACTTGAAGGTTAATTCTGCGCATGGTATGCCTACAGGTCAGGGGTGGTACAATTCGGGTGCCTCTGAAAGTTTCAATATACCTTCGCCTATAGGCAGTGCAGGGGTTCAATACGTATTTTCCAGTTGGTCAGGTTCAGGTTCTGGTTCTTATAGTGGAAGTTCAGCTTCGTCCTCTGCAACAATGGATGCTCCAATTACTGAAACTGCAAGTTGGATCACTCAGTACTATTTAACGGTTAATTCTGCGCATGGTACGCCTTCTGGTAGCGGCTGGTATAATGCTGGAGCGGATATAACATTCTCTGTAAGTTCACCTCTACCAGAATCCATTATTACAGACTATGCATGCACAGGCTGGACGGGGACAGGAAGCACCCCAACAACTGGAACAAACACAAGTTTACAATTCACGATAAACCAACCTTCAAGCATCACCTGGAACTGGCAAAGCCAATTTATATCATCAACGGTTTTACTAATCATTGGAATTCCCTTGGTAACGGCAATAATCGGGTTATCAATCTATCTGCTTAAGAATAGCCAAAAGTTCAGGAAGCAGAAATGATGCTCAGCCCAGCCTTTTGGTTAAACGCGCGGCCTTTCCAATGTCGCACGCTCAAGAGCTTTGTTGGCTACTGAAATAAGCGGCATATGCACCCACAAATATGAAAAAGTCGTCGGCGTTTAGCACACCAGTGTGTTCATAATCTATCATTGGATTATATACACCATTCACGTAGTAATTGGCGTAGTCGCTTACAAATATGAAAAAATCGGTAGTGTTTACTACGCCATCTTGGTTTAGGTCGGCTGGACTTACAAGTTGATCGAAATTCAAGTTTACGTTGAAGTTGTAATACATGACTTTTGAACTTAAGCTACTGCCTACTGTCAACGTTAGTGTGACTTTCATGATTTGTCCTGGAAGAATTATTGCATCATACTCATTTAATGTTACATTAAAATACCGGGCGTAGTCACCTGATAATGTGTTATGATTATCATCTTCGAAGACGAAATCCGTTAGGTCTAATGGGGTTACTATGTAAGCCTTACTTCCAGTGTTTTTGAGATAGAATGTTACTGATGTTGAACCACCAGCAGATACTGCTCCCCAAGTTATGCTTTGGAGCACTGTTGTAGCACCAGAATTGGAATAAGCATTAACATCTGATGTGGATTCTGTAAGACTTGCGTGAGCAACATTAAGATGCGTAAGAACATTAAGACATGTTAGTGAAATGCTTAATGCTAACAAAACGGCAATGATAAAGCTTATCGCTTTTTTGTTTCTCATTTATTGTTTTCTCGCTTTCTTTTTTAGGGCTTTTTTTCACCAAGTAAGTAAAACGGATGTGCGCTGTTGAAGCGGTCTGAGAAAAGACCTGATTTTGGAAAAGAGCCAAGTTATGCTTCAGCCCACATTTCATCTCATTTACTGACAAGAGCTGATCCCCCTCAATCAACATCCTTTGGCATATCCCCTGAATAGAGTCAGGTTAAATCGTAATTAACGCGCCGCGCTCTCAATTTTTCTCCTTCTCCAATAACTTAACTCAATTTGAAAAGGAAGTATAAGACACCTTTCAACATAAAAAATAGGGTCTACACAAATTCCTCGTAAACTATTTAGAAGCGACACCTTAGGTTTAGATTTTATTAAAATTCAATCAATAATCAGGAAAAATGCAAGCGTTAACCATGTGAGAACGCTCCAAAAAAAGCGCCGGAGATATCTATGGCTTTAGTTAATAAGCACAAATAATATAGCACTACACATAGCAACAGTACAGCGTGAAGTAACATATGCAAAGGTCTTATTCACGATTGCTCGGGGTCGTTGGAAAACCGAACACTGGAAAATCCACGTTCTTCAGCGCAGCAACCTTGGCAGCGGCAGAAATAGCCAATTATCCTTTCACCACGATTAAGCCTAACAGGGGAGTTGGCTACGTACGCACGCCTTGTGTTCATGAAGAATTCAAAGTGAAAGATAACCCTAAAAACTCGTTATGCCTAGATGGTGTAAGGCTTGTTCCTGTAGAATTAATCGACATTGCAGGCCTTGTTCCAGGCGCTTGGGAAGGACGCGGCTTAGGAAACCAGTTCTTAGACGAAATACGCAGAGCAGACGCGCTCATCCACATAGTTGACGCTTCAGGCGGAACAGACTGCGAAGGACGAGTATGCAAACTTGGCGAACATGACCCGCTTGAGGACGTCAAGTTTCTTGAACACGAAATAACCATGTGGATGGCAAGCATACTTAAAAAGGACTGGACAAAAATCGCGAGAACAGCGGAATCAGATAAAAAAGGCATCTTTAGTCCCTTAGAAGAACGACTCAGCGGTTTAGGCATAAAACGCAGCCACATTTTTGAAGCAACAAAAAGAACTGGCTTGAACGCTGATAAACCAACCGGCTGGAGTGACGATGACTTCTTAAAATTTGTTGATGTTCTAAGGCAAATTTCTAAACCCATGTTGATAGCTGCAAACAAGATTGACTTGCCAACCGCTGAAGCGAATTTGGAGCGTATGAAGGAACTTGATTACATGGTTATTCCATGTTCGGCGGAAGCTGAACTTGCACTTAGGCGTGCTGCTGAAAAACAATTAATCGATTATAAACCCGGCGACTGCAACTTTAAGATAACACAGCCAGAAAAACTATCCCAAGTTCAGATTAAGGCTTTGGAAGCTATACGTGAAAAAGTGCTCCAAAAAAAGGGTTCAACAGGCGTCCAAGACGCAATAAACATGGCTTACTTCAAACTTCTCAACATGATAACCGTTTACCCCGTGGAAGATTTAGAGCACCTCTCTGACCATAACGGCAGAGTCTTACCAGACGCTTACCTCATTCCAAAAGGAACAACCGCGCATCAGTTCGCTTACTTAATCCACACAGAACTTGGAGAAAGCTTCATCTACGCCATCGATGCCCGAGACAAAAGAAGAATCGGCGAAGACGCCATCCTCAAAGACAGAGACGTCATAAGCATCGCAAGCGCCAAAAAACGCGCCTAATTCTCTTTTTTTAAATCATTTTTTATTGTTTATTTTCCGAAGCGACGTTTGCGGTACTGGAAGGTCCTGATGGCTCTTAACAAATCAATTCTGCGAAAGTCAGGCCAGTAAACATCCAAGAACAGAAGTTCGCTGTATGCGGCTTGCCAAAGCAAGAATCCGCTTAAGCGTTCTTCGCCTGAAGTGCGTATAATCATGTCGGGATCCTGTTTATCCATATGTGCAGTGTACAGGTATTTTTCAAAGGTGCCTTCGTTCACATCAGTTACCTCTAAATCGCCGCTTTTAACTTTCTCAGCAATAGTCTTAGCAGCATCGACGATTTCGGCTCTGCCCCCATACGCGAACGCAAAATTCCAGAAATATCTATCATAGCTTGCCGTTGCTTTCTCCACAGCTTCAATGCTTTCCTGTAAACTTTTAGGCAGAAGGTTAACTCTGCCGATGACTTTCACATGCACTTTGTCTCGATGTACACGCTCATCTTTCAGCAGCTTGCGAAATCTTTCCTCAGCAATCTGCATAATCTTTTGCACTTCATCCGAATTCCTAGAAAAGTTCTCTGTTGAAAAAGTGTAGAGCGTTACGTATTTGACATCAAGCATATGGCACCAATCCAAAAGCAGCTCAACTGTATCAGCACCATTCTTGTGACCCCACTTATCCTGTAGCTGCCAAGGGTCTTTTTCCTGCTCGCTTGCCCACCGCCTGTTGCCGTCTAAGATTATGGCGATATGCTCAGGTCTTACTCCATCCTTAACCTGGAGCCATAGCCATCTCTCATACAGCTTGTATGCGCCACTATAAGAAAGCAGTTTTTTAAGCACTAAACGTGACCTCGCATGTTAAACGTTCTTCTAGGGATTTTCTTTTAAACTTTGCTTCATAGTTAGAACCTTGACTGTTTCAATTAAATCTTGCCCTAATTCCAGATTAAAATGTTGGGGAAAATTTTATTCTGATTCTTGGTTCTTTTCGGGTTTTTGGAAGAAGCCTTTAGTTGACCTGCTAACTATGTGAATTAATAGCACAGAAGCAATGCCAATTAGAATACCTACCACTATTGTAAAAATGAACATTGAAAAATCCTGGCTATTTAAACCAACTATTGGATGCCCTGCTGAGTTGTATGTGTCGTAAATTACGTTTGCTGTTGCTTCAAGAATAAAACGGAACCATGCAACTGTAACTATCAAAGCAAGATTCCGAAGTAATCTTGAGTCTCTTTCAACGTATAAACGTACGCTTCGTCCGAAAAGAACGATGATTATGCCCACCACCAGAAGGTCTTCGACACCCTTAATAAAGAAAGTGATTATCTTCGGAGAGATAGCTACCCATCCAGCCCAGGTAGTGGGATATGGTACCGCGTTAATATTGACGTTTGCTATTCCGAGGTAAATGCTGACAATGATGCATAAGATTCCTGCGAAAACCGTGTAATTTGAGATTTGCATCGGCATAGGCGGCGGCGAATAGTCTTTTACCCACTTATAGAAGTCTTTAGCTGACTTGTCAACGCCAAAGCCCTTGATAAGTAAGAAACCGCCTAGAACAATTACAAAGGCGATTCCGTAATAGTAAATGGCGCCTGGGTAAACGAAATTGTTGATCGCCCAAAGAACGCCGAAGATTAAAACTAGTAATCCGGGCAAACCTAATGCCATGCGCGCGTACCTTGGATTATTTACTAGTAATCGAACGTATTTTGTGAATACTGCAGCAGTCTCCTCGATTGATTCACTATGCTTTATTACTACCCGTCTTACCGACGAAACAGGAACTCTGGATTCAACAAGAGGCAAGATTGCTTCGTCAGAATAACCATCACTAACCAAAATCACTTCGTTTGCACTAAAAGTATCAAGTAAACTATTTAATTCAGCAACCAATTTTCTGTCAGCGCTAACGCCGCCTAACTCAGTACCCGATATCGTAGCGACTTCAAAAATTTCCTGCGGTTGCTTTTCGTTTTGTAACCTGTCATGAAGCCGTATGGCTTCGAACATGGCATTTGCATCTGGTTCTTCTGGGTCTTTTAGGGCTAAGGAAACTGCGCCGTCTAAGTTTGCTGTTCTTCCAAGAAGAGGCGTTTTTATTCCTGTCTTTACTTCTATATCGCCGTCTCTATCGACGCATAGGATTAGAATACGCTTTTGCGTTTGTTCTTGTGTTTCCTTTTTCGCCATCTACATCTCTATTCCCTTAATACTGCCACTTAACTTTTAATCTTGTGTTTGTTCATCATCTTCAGCATCGTCGCCCATTACTAGTTGAAATTCATTCCAACTTAATTTTTCGCCCTTCTGCAGCTTATCTCTCGCCTCAGCTTCAAGCTTATCTTTAATAGCCTGCTGTTTTTCTTTGGTTGCTTGTTGTGTGTCTTTAATTGCCTTTTGTTTTTCTTTGATAGCTTGCTGAGTCGCTATTTGCCTTGCTTTCTCTTCCTCTCTCATGGAAGCTCTCAGCCCCCGTAATTGCCCAGTTAATTCCGCGATTTTCACTTGAAAGAGAACAATTTCCTCTTTCATTTTAACGTAAGCTTGATGGAGACTGTCAGCTTGAGCTTTACTTACTTTCGCGGCATTTACTTTTTCAATCATCTGTGAATGTAAATCTTGGCTTTTCTTAGCCAAATCAGTTAATTCCTTATGAAATATGTCAGCTTGCGCTTCAAGGGTTCGGCGTTGAGCCAGTAACTCCCTGATTTTTTTGTATTTAAGGTCTATTTTTTTGTAGCTGCTCAGTAGAATTTCAAGCTGCTTGACGTTCTCAATTAGCCTTTTTTCCTCTTGCAAATCAAGAGAAGTTGTCTGAATCTTCCATTCAATTGCATCAAGCTCTTCTTGCAAGTCCTGCTGCCTTTCCCGCGGTAGTTTCTTTTTGAGTTCTGCGATTTTTTCTTTTATGGCGTTTATTTCCTCGGTGATTGGGGTAGTTTTAGCTCTGATTTCATCTCTTTGCTGTTTTAGCAGCTTCACTTTTTCATTTATACTGTCGCGCTCGGTTTTCAATTCATCAATTTCTTGATGGGTTTTCTTTACTTGGTCGTTTAGCTGGTTTCTCTGTTCGACATCCTTTTTGATTTGAGCCTCTGCTGTATTAGCTTGCTCTCTTAATTTTTCAATTTGCTGATTAATGTCTTCTATTTTAATGGGTTTTTGTTGCTCTGACATGTACGCTAGCCCTCTAGTACTGTTGAAGCTAATGAGCAGTGATGCTTAAGCATTTATAATGATTTTCTGTACAAAATATGTAGTTTAACATGATAAACCTGCTGTCAGATTATAATTTTTAAATATATGCTGGCACAATGATTTGGTGGATGAGAGAGTTATGACGTTTAACTATGAAGACCTACTGAAAAAGGCGTGCGCTCAGATGCCAGAAGTTTCCACAAAGCATGAGCGCTTGGAAATGCCAAAACTGATTGTTAATACAGTTGGCATGCGAACGATTATTCCTAATTTCAAGGAAGTGGCTGATGCCTTGGACCGTGATCCTCAGCATATTTTAAAATTCTTGACTCGGGAAATGGCTACTGCAGCGACCTTTCAAGATTCAAGAGCAATCTTTCAAGGAAAATTTCGCCGAGAAAGTTTTGAACGCTTACTGCAGCGGTATTTAGATAGTTACGTAGTTTGCCCCATTTGCAAGCGTCCTGATACCAGAATTGTTAAGGAAAAACGATTATCTTTTCTAGTATGCAACGCCTGTGGAGCAAAATCATCGATTAAACAGCTGTAGGCGACTTAAAAATTGGAAGTCTACGTAAACCTCAAGAAGGCAGGCAGAAACGTACTATTAGCTGTTTGCGACTGTGAATTGCTCGGCAAGACGCTTCGGGAAGGCAAAATCGTCTTCCATATTAAAGACGAATTTTATAAAGGCAGAAAAGCAACTGTTGAAGAAGCCATGGGAATGATCGATAATTCAACCATAGTGAACCTTGTAGGCAAATGCTGTGTAGAAAAAGCCATAGCAAAAGGTTATGTGCATCCTGAAGCGGTTCTGAACATAGAAGGTATACCCCACGCCCAAATAGTAAAACTTTGACCATACTTTGGGACAAATAGTAAAACTTTTTTCCCTTTCCATCTGCGTTTAAAGGCGCCCTTGATTTGGGAATATTTTTTGGGCTTACAAACCGGCACTGCCAGAGACGAATAAAAGATTTTCATAGCGACAGAACTAAGAATGGAAACTGTAAGGAGTTGACTAAATAATACTCGCCTTACATGATATCGTATAAGCTAAATTTTCCTTTATCCGATAATGAATTATATCGGATATCTAATCTTCCACTATTATCCGATATGCTTAAATACAATTTTGATCCCTATACATTCCCATGAAATTAATAGATGAGAAAATCCACGAACGAATAATTACAAAAAAGAAAGTATTAGACAGTTACAGACCTCTTCCAGAAACTACCGTAAAAAAACTGCGGAGTCAAATGGAAGTGGAATACACATATAACTCTAATGCAATCGAGGGAAACACGCTTACACTACGTGAAACTCAATTGGTCATCAGAGAAGGTTGCACAGTAAATGGCAAAAGCCTCAATGACCACTTAGAAGCAAAGAATCATCCTAAAGCAATTGAATATATTGAAGCAATCGCCAAAAAGGAATCGGTTGAGAAGACCATAACCGAAGAGAAGATTTTAAAAATTCATGACATAATCTTTTCTGGAATACTTGAGAATGCGGGAAACTATAGGAACTCTCAAGTTTACATTGAAGGTAGCGACCACGAACCCCCACCAGCGTTTGAAGTACCTGAACTAATGAAGGAACTGGTAGGTTGGTTAAACAAGAATCCAGATGAACTTAACCCCATCGAATTAGCATCAGTGTTCCATCATAAACTAGTATCCATTCATCCGTTTGATGATGGAAATGGAAGAGTAAGTCGTTTGATGGCTAACTTGATATTGATAAGTAATGGGTACACATTAACGGTTGTAAAGAACATCGATAGAAAGAAATACTATGATACCCTCGATAAGGCGGACCATGAAGATTTGAAGCCATTAGTTAATTTCTTGGCACGTTGTGTTGAGCAGTCATTAGACGTTTATTTAAGTGCAGTTGAACCGAGTAGTAAAGATAACAAGCCTTTGAGTTTATCTGAAGCTTCAAAGTTTACTCCTTATAGTATGGAATATTTGAGTCTTCTTTCAAGAAAGGGAGCCATAGGTGCAGTTAAAAAGGGTAGAAACTGGACAATAACTCTAGAAGCGTTGAGGCTATATTCAGAGTCACGGTCAAAACCTACACAATGATGCAAGTACAGCTAAACTGTTTCCAAGCGAGAGTTTGCTAAGGTTTGTTTGACTTTGAAAAAAGGGAGCGCGTTGCGGGAGATAAATGTAACCGCTTTTCTGTGATATGCTCAGATAGTAAAACTTTAACCGTGCTTTTGAGCGGTACTGTTAAATTATTTGTCATGAGTTAAACTACTGAATAAAGTTATTTCCGTAAGTGCGTCGTGTATGACTATCTTCATAGGAAGCGTATTATCATAAAATTTAATTAACGATGGCTCATACATGTACTTCAAAACAGTCTGAGCCCTTCAAAATGAAAGCTAACCCAAAGATAACTATCTCTAAACGCGTTATCGCCGTTCTCCTTGTAGCTTTGCTTGCGCTGTCTGCATTTAACACTTACATGATTTTTGAGCGACCCAGCAGCCCTGCTAATTCTGGTGCTTTAAGTTACGATTTTGTTGTTTCCCAAAGCGGGAATAATTATCAATTAAAAAACATGTTAACGGGTTCTACAACAACCGTATCGAGGAGTGCTTCGTCCGCTATTAATAAGGCGTTTGCTCAGGGAAACTCAGTTTACCTTAACCCTGGAACATACACCTTGACGGGGGACGTTTTAGTTTCCAATAAAATTAATGCTCAAATCGTCGGTGACGATGCAACCGTAATTGGCAATGGTTACAAAATAATCATTTATGGCGACAATTACACCACTTCACAGTACGCGACCATTTCAGGCTTGACAATAATAGATGGAACCGTTACAATTGAAAACTCGTTTGGAACAACAATTTCCAACATGATTTTCGAGAATACTTCTGTTGGCATCGAATTGGCTAATACAAGGTCTTGGAGTGAAGACACAAAAATTGAAGACTGTACTTTCATAAATGCCACTGAAGGCATTGCTTTCCGGACGCCTGTTGGCAACGCTACAGGTTCCTATGACAGTTCACAAATCGACAGTTGCTTCTTCAATATTAGAGACAATTCAATCGGCATCAACGTTGAACCGTTGGCTGAGCTTTCGGATAGTCAAATGCAAGATGTCCGAATGTGGATGGGCCAAGATGGAGTAACTAATCAAACTGGACTTTTAGATGGCGGCTCAATGGACCAAACTTTGCTAATTGGCGTGGTGTTCGAGTCCTTCACTGATATACCGAATGACATGTTCGCGGTAGATCTTGGACAAACTTGTATTTATGCCCCAACTCTTGACGGCGGCGTCAGTTTCTTGGGCAATTGGACGGCTAGCATTCATAACTCCTATGGCATATGGGTTTCTGGAGTCGGCAGCGCTTTTGAAAGAGAAAACGTCAATGTTCCAGTAGGCGTAAATGGCCAGTATGGCGCTAACGTGACTATCCAAGCGCTTCCGCTTCAAATTTTCACTTTTGAGCCTAAAATTCAAGTTGACGGCAGCTTCATAAATAACGAGACGGTCACCGTCAGAATCCGCTTGGAATTCGCTGACAACGTAATATCAAACGGCATAACTCAAACCTTTACCAGCAGCGGAGCAGTATGGTTAAGTAACGACCAAATGATGGAACTGTATCCCTCACAGGACATAATTTTAGGCGTTGTGTTTGATGCACAATCAAGCGCCAGCTCCACAAACGCAGTTGTCACGGTTAGCGGCTACGGCACAGACGGATAATTCAGCTTTTGACGTAAACGATGAAAGACTTTTCTATCGGCTATCAAAAAGGATAAAGCCCAATATTGCTTAGAATGAGCCCCAAGAACCCTAAAAGGGGTATACTATGTGCTTTGTCTTTCCAGTAGCAAAAAGAGGAGTTCCCTTAGGGGTGTAGGTGCCAAAAAATTTAGATTTCGAATTTTTCGATTATTCTGTTTTCTTTTTCGCCTGTTATTTCAGCTATTACATGGAAGTATTGTTCGAGTCCTGAACTGTTGATTCTTGGTTTTAGTAGCTCGTCGATTTGGAATATTCCTGCTGAGTTTGACATTTTTATTTTTACGACGATTGGTTTGCCTGTTTCCGCTACCTCTATTTCTACCTTTTCGATGGATAAGGCTGAGACGGCGTGGATATCGACCTTTCCAGCTTGGAATGGGATCCGAGCTCTTCCGGCTTCCATGTCCAATGCGTCAGCAATGCTGACTATGCCTGCTTCTTTAGTTAATATCTTGTTGCGGGGAAGTTTGTTGCTGCCGGGTTCATCATGGGTTACTATTGCATGGAGGATTTCCGAGGTCATTATTGCTATTTCTTCTTCATTGTATGTTGGCGGCAAACATCTCTCTAAAAATTCTAACGATAAAAATGCACCGTATATTTCATGGTTGTACCTTTGAACTATCATGCCTAAATCGTGGAAGATTGAGCCTAAAACAACGACAACTTCAGCATCATCATTTTGCATCCCATAATTTTCCACTATACTGGGTGTTATGAGTTTTTTCTCGACAAGAATCCGCAGAAGTTTCAACGCAAGATTCGCGACGATTTTAACGTGTGTTGGACCATGATCAGTGTAGCCCATGCGCTCTATCGCCATAATGTTGGCGCATTTCCAGTAGGTTTGCAGTTTCTTCTCTTCTTTTACTCTTTCCATAACCTGCTTTAATTTAACGTTGCTTCGATAGGGGATGTTAAAGTGGTATGACATTTGACGCTTGCTCCTGCAAATGATAATTCTATCTAGAGATTTAAAAACTTACATTAGACTTTCCGAGAGAACTTGGGATAAAAATAAAAGATTTGTGAGCTCCGTTAATGTTAACTATGTTTAAATTCTTTGGTGCCTTGGGATGTAGGCTTCAGATTTTCGTGTCAAATCTGCATAATTTAATGAACATGCTTTTAAGCATGAGAAGCAATTGTTTTCAAATATCTAAAATAGAGGTTTACGTTTGGGAAAGAAAAAGGTGTTAAGTGAAGGCGCAATCGGCGAGTTAGTTTATCCTAGAGAAGGCGAAGTTTTAGGTGTAGTTACGAAACTGCTTGGTTTTGACCGAATCATGGTTAAGTGTCAGGATGGCGCTGAACGTTTATGCCGAATTCGAGGCAAAATGAAAAGGCGAGTGTGGATTCGCGAAGGCGACATAGTTATTGTTTCACCGTGGGAATTTCAAACTGACAAGCGCGGCGACGTCGTCTGGCGTTACACGCATTCGCAAGCTGACACGCTACGGCGCAAGGGCATTTTAACCCTTTAACATTTTGGTTTTTAAACCAAAATTTGTAGATTTCCTTTTAAACGGAGTATCCATATTATGGATATATTGGATACATGTAGAAACATTTTCGCAATCATAAATGCCTCCAGGGCTTTCTCCTCTTATTCAACGTCGTCCAGAAGCCATCTGCCGAGCGGTTTGTAGGTGATTGTCCCTTTGATTCCAAACCATTCTCGCCTTTCCTCTTTGTCCTCGCGTAAGGTTAGCACCGTCAGTTTGCTGCATTTTAGCTCTTTTCCCGCTTTTAGTAACGCTCGAACCTCCCTGTCACGAGTTTTCTCGTTCTCCAGTGAATAGCACGCTTGGATTAGCTCCATGGTTTCGGTTCCTCTTCTGACTATAAAATCGACCTCCTCCCCCTGCTGGTTTCTCCAATAATAAAGTTCAAGTTTTTTCTCTATCTCCTTCCTCTTCAGGTGGACTGCAACACAGTTCTCGAAAAGCTTGCCGTAGTTCGGGCTTGCTTGGAACGCTTTTGCAGCAATCATGCCATTGTCATAGCAGTACATCTTCCTATTCTGGCCTATCTGCTTCGTCTTGTATGAAAACCTGCTTACAGTGAACATGAGATAAGCCTCTTCCAAAAATCCACAGTACTTCTGAAGGGTTATACTGCTCCTTATACCCACGGCGCTAGTCAGAGAAAGATAAGAAAATTCTGACGCTAAGTTGGAGAGCAGGTAAATAGCCAACCTCTCTATATCTGGTCCCTTCCTGAGGTTATGGCGTTTGATTATGTCCTTGTAAATGATGGAGTCGAATAGTACGGCAAGGTACTGGCTAGCATCCAGCTTTTTCATCACTGTTTCAGGATAGCCACCAGACCGCATGTAGTCAAGTAGTAGAACCTCATTTTCCTGCGTGGTCAACTTATCCAACTCTGCATTTTTAGCCTTGAGGTACTCTTTGAAAGAAAAGGTGAGCACTGTTGTAGGTATGTGCCTACCTGTCAAGTGTGTTGCAAGTTCCCTGCTTAACAGCCTCGAGTTGCTTCCAGTCACTATTATGTTGTAGCCCTCACGTTGAAGCCTATTGACAAACAGTTCCCATCTCGGCAAGTTTTGAATCTCGTCAAAAAACAGGATTTTTGGGCTTCCAAATACTTGCGCCACCTCCGATATAAGGTCATCATAGTTTTCCAGTTTGACTAAATCTTCATTGTCAAAGTTCGCGTACCCGAAGTTTACTGAGTGCTTAAGCGTGTGTACAACAAAAAAGGATTTTCCCGCCCTTCGCGGACCCATCACTACTTTTATTAGATTATGCTCCAGCGAAAATGGTTCAATGTCTCTCTCAACATAAACCTCGCTGAGAGCCCTTTCAAGTTCAGCCTTCTGAGTTAAAACGACATCTCTTAACATAATAACTCTTATAATAAAAGAAAGTATATAAAAATTTTTATTACGCTTAAAATAATTAATAAGCTTCGATTGGTTTTAATATCCCTGAAGCATTAGGCATGGTTGAATATTATGTCTAAGAAAGCTCAAGAACGCCTTGCGCATACCGAAAAAAGAGTGGAACGAAGAGACAAAATGCTAATCCATGACATGACAAAGGAGCGTGCCACTGTGGAGGAGGTTTTTGACCAAACCACGCGTATGGTTGTTTTTGACCTGCTAAACAGCGGCGTTTTCTATGAGCTCAATGGGGTTGTTAGTTCAGGCAAGGAAGCGCGTGTTTACTGGGCTACGGACAGGGAAGGCAAGGATTTAGCAGTCAAAATTTACTTAACCTCATCCGCTGAGTTCAAGAAAGGCATGCTAAAATACATTGAAGGCGACCCACGCTTCAAAAAAGTCAAACGTGACACGCGGTCGCTGATTGCCGTCTGGGCACAGAAAGAGTTTCGAAATTTAAAAGAAGCTACAGACGCAAAGGTTCGTGTTCCAAAACCCGTAGCCGTCAAAAGTAACGTGGTAGTTATGGAGTTCATTGGGAAGGACGGTGTTAGCGCGCCATCGCTCAAGGAACAGCCCCCGATTAATCCAGAGCGGGTCTACCGTGTATTGGTTACTTATGTGAAGCGGCTCTACAAGAAAGCCAAGCTTGTTCACGGTGATTTAAGCGAATATAACGTTATGATGTGGAAGGGCAGACCGGTGGTTTTTGACATGTCCCAGTCCGTTTCCATTGAACACCCAATGGCTGACTTTATGTTAACGAGGGATTTAACGAATTTGAATAGGTTCTTTAGTCGGCTAAATGTTAAGGTTTATCCCGTTGAAGAATTTCATAAGATGGTTGTTGGTTAAAAATGGCTGGTTTAGACACGTTTGTTAGAATTCCGAAAGAACGCGTTGGAATACTCATTGGTCCTGAAGGCAAAGTTAAGCAGCATATAGAAGAGAAACTTCAAGTTAAGCTTGACGTTGACAGCGAAGGAAGCGTCACCCTTACGCTCTCAGAAAAAGCAACCGATCCATCCTTGCTTTTTAAAGCTAAAGATGTTGTAACAGCCATCGGCAGAGGATTCTCGCCTGAAGCAGCTTTCCGCCTCATTCGGAACGAGGATGAAATCTTTGACATGATAGATTTACGCGTGATTTTTGGGCGTTCGGAATCTGACATTAAACGGATAAAAGGCAGAATAATCGGCGCTGACGGCAAAACAAGAAAGCTAATTGAAGAGTTAACCGGGGCTGACATGGTTGTTTATGGTCACACTGTGGGACTTATCGGCAGTTTCGAGCAGGTGGATACCGCACACAACGCGGTTCAAATGATTATTGAGGGATGCCAACACCACACAGTGTACAATTACTTACAGAAAAAGAGGACGGAGCTTAAGAAACAGAAGCTTGAGCTATGGGAGAAGCCACCAGAAAAAAGCAAAAGATAATTTTTCTTTTAATTATTAGGTGGGCTCTTACGCCATTATGCGCTAATTTGAGGCGCAACGGCTTTTCGCACTCAAGATCCTCATCATCCACTATGTCTTCGGGGCCAGAGTCGTCATCGCCCACCCAAAACAAAAAACAACCTAAAGGCTTCTTAAGGTTTGTGACCTTTTCGCAGGAACAAGAGTTATTTTCGTTTTGCAGAGTACATAATGAGAAGCGCGATTCCTGCAACAATTAGAATGGCAGGATACGCCACATAAAGGAAAACATGAAGTAATCCAAATGCAACAATAAACAAGAATATAAGAAGACCCGCGATTAAGAAAACAGCTCCTTCGATCAGCCAATCCGTGTGCCTACCAATAGGATGCATAGCTTCCCTATGTTGTGGAGCAAATTAAAATTTTATGGAAAAAATTTTTCCATGTTAATGATAAATACCCCACAACAAACTTAACAGTGTAGGGGGAACTCTATTTTGAAGAGTTGTTTTAGTTTTTGGAGAATTGTTTCGTTAGTTTGGTGATGAAGGCTTTGCCTGGTCTGGTGGACATTACTGTTACGATTAAAATGACTGCAAAGACCGATCCGACGACGGTAAGTATGAGGCTCAATGATATTGCTGGCGACTTTGTTGCTGACGGCGTCGAGATAGGTTTTGGCGTTGCCGTTGGAGTGGGAGTGGCTGTCGATTTTGGTGTCGGAGTTGGTGTAGGGGTCGGAGCGGCAGTTGGTGTGGGGGATGGTGTCGGAGTTGGAGTGAGTGTTGGTGCAAACGTTGCCGATAGGGTAGATGTAGCCGTTACGTTAGTGAAGCTAACCGTTTGACCAGAGGGCGCAGTAACCGCCACTGGGCTATCATCAACAGTTATGCTAGCAATGTAGTGACCAGCATTTGGCGTTATAGTGAAAGTCTGATTATCGCCATAGTTAACGGTGCTCGTTCCAGGAGAAATCACTCCGTTAGCAGTCTGAGTAACCGTAATCGTGAGTTGGTTCACCGTGGCTGTCGCAGCAGAAGACTGAGCCGAAGTTGTGCTTGAACTGTCAGTAACCGTCACAGTAATCGAGTAAGAACCCGCAGAAGCAGGCGCAAAACTAAACGTTGACGCAGCCTGACCAGACTGAGCAGACCCATTCACGAACCACTGGTAACTCGTGTAAGACTCTGAACCGCCACTAGCAGTAGCAGTAAACGTTTGAGATTGACCAACATCCATCGTAACTGGACCAACAGGAGCGATGCTTACAGTCGGCGAATTACTCACCGTGATTGTTACAGCGTTGGAGGCAGGAGACGTAACTGGAGTAGAAGCGCTGTCAGTCACCGTACATGTAACCGAGTATGAACCAGCCGACCCGCTGAAAGAGTAGGTTGAACTAGTTGCGCCTGAAATAGCAGAGTCGTCCAAGTACCATTGATAATGAATCGTGCCTGAACCTCCAGTAGGAGTAGCTGTGAAAGTCTGAGGTTGACCAACATCCAAAGTGAGCGGACCAACAGGAGCGATACTCACCGTCGGCGAAGCAGCCACAGCAGCCGTCGCAGCAGAAGACTGAGCCGAAGTTGCACCTAAACTGTCAGTAACCGTTACAGTAATCGAGGGAGAACCCGAAGAACTTGGAGAATAACTAAACGTCGACGCAGTCATGCCTTTCTGAGCCACGCCGCCCACATACCATTGGTAAGACGAGTAACTGCCAGAACCGCCAGAAGCAGTAGCCGTAAACATCTTAGACTGACCAACATCCATAATCCAGGAAGCAGGCGTTATAGAAACAGTCGGAGCACCATTCACCTTAACCGCAGCTGCGTTCGAGTTCACTGTAGCACCCGTATCGTCAGTTACTTGAAGTTGGAAGTTCCAGTTGCCTGTAGCTGTTGAAGCTGAAGTTGCAAAGTTGTAGCTGGAGGAAGTCGCATCGGCAATAGACGAGTAAGAGGATGCGCTGGGAGCCTCACTAAGCCATTGATACCTGTAGGGCGAAGTGCCCGTTGTAACCGCAGTAGAAGTCAAGCTTGAAGTTTGACCCTGATCAACCGTGCCTTTGGAAGCAGAAGCAGAAGAAACGACCAAAGCAGGGTTAACGGTCACCGATGCGGCAGCAGAATCCACTGTGGAACCTGTATCGTCTGTTACCTGAAGTTGGAAGCTCCAGCTGCCCGTAGCTGTTGAAGCTGAAGTTACGAAGTTGTAGCTGGAGGAAGTCGCATCGGCAATAGACGAGTAAGAGGATGCGCTGGGAGCCTTCTCAAGCCATTGATACGTGTAGGGCGAATTGTGTGTGTAGGGCGAACTGCCTGTCACAGCAGTAAAAGTCAAACTTGAAGTCTGACCCTGATCAACCGAGCCAGGCGAAACAGACAAAGAACGACCAGCCAAAGTTGAGTTATCTGGTATGACTGAGAGCATGTTGGCAAAAGTGCTGGTTACGAATATTTCACCCATGCCAGAATCATAAGCTACACCATAAGGATAATATCCCAAGGTCACGGTTCCAACCACACCGTTCGTGCTGTCCGATATGACTGAGACATCATCGGAAACCTCACTGGTTACGAATATCTCGCCAATAGCAGAATCATAAGCTACGCTCTCGGGTTCAGCTCCAACAGTCACGGTTGCAACTATATCATAACTGCTGTCCGATATCACCGAGACTGTGCCAGAATAAAAATTGGTTACGAATATTTCGCCCTTGCCGGCATCATAAGCTACGCCCACGGGCTGTGGTGTAGACACAGTTGTAACCACGGTGTTAGTGCTGTCCGATACGACTGAGACAGTGTTGGATCCATAATTGGTTACGAATATTTCGCCCTTGGCAGAATCATAAGTTACGCCATAGGGTTCGGTTCCCACGGATATGGTTGCAACCACGGTGTTAGTGCTGTCCGATATTACAGAGACTGTGTTGGAATTATAGTCGGATACGAATATTTCGCCCTTGGCAGAATCATAGGCTACACACGAGGGACCGAGCCCCACGGATATGGTTGTAACCACGGTGTTAGTGCTGTCTGATATCACCGAGGTCGTGTTGTCGTAAAAATTGCTTACGAATATTTCGCCCTTGGCAGAATCATAAGCTACACCATAGGGTTCGGTTCCCACAGGCACGGTTGTAACCAAGGTATTAGTGCTGTCCGATACGACCGAAACCGTTTTGCCTCCCCAATTGACTACGAATATTTCGTCTTTGCCAGCATCATAAGCTACATCTTGGGGCCAGCTTCCCATGGAGACGGATGCAACTGCAGTATCCGATATGACCGAGACACTGTTGGATCCGTAATTAGCTACGAATATTTCGCGCTTGCCAGAATCATAAGCTACACCATAAGGATCGACTCCCACGGACACGGTTCCAACGACGGCATTAGTGCTGTCCGATATCACCGAGACAGCGTCGGAGCCGGCATCAGCTACGAATATTTCGCCCTTATCAGCATCATAAGCTACGCCATAAGGAGTTGCCACGGATACGGTTGTGACCACGGTGTTAGTGCTGTCCGATATGACTGAGACAGAACTGGATCCGTAATTGGCTACGAATATTTCGCCTTTGCCATAATCATAAGCTACGCCGTAAGGATGGGTTCCCACGGTCACGTTTGCAACCACTGTATTATTGCTGTCCGATATGACTGAGACAGCGTTGGATCCATAGTTGGCTGCGAATATTTCGCCTTTGGCAGAATCGTAAGCTACGTCATAGGGTTCGGTTCCCACGGGTATGGTTGTAACCACGGCATTTTTGGTGTCCGATATCACCGAGACAGAACTAGATCCGTAATTGGCTACGAATATTTCGCTCTTAGCAGAATCGTAAGCTACACCATAAGAGGCGGATCCCACGGATACAGTTCCAACCACGGTGTTAGTGATGTCCGATATGACCGAAATCGTGTCGGAGCCATTGGTTACGAATATTTCGCCCATGCCAGAATCATAAGCTACACCATAGGAACCGGATTCCAAAGTCACGTTTGCAACCACTGAATCAGTGCTGTCCGATATCACCGAGACAGTGTCGGAGCCGGTATTGGCTGCGAATATTTCGCCCTTCCCAGAATCATAAGCTAGGCCTGCAGGATTGGTTCCTACCTTTATCGTGTCGTTTATTGCAACGGCATGCACCACATTGGCTACTGACAAAACAAAAATCATAATAAAAATAAAAGCTAAAAGCTTACCAATTTTGGCTTTCACAAAAATTCCTCGAAGTCTTTTAAAGACGAAAAAAAGGCTAAATTACCTAAATATTCTTCTCGTTTACTAGCTTAAAAATTTATTGGCACTTGACTCTCTCCAGTAACTATTCGGTTTGAGTGCACATTTTGGTCGCGCTGCTTAAGACAGGCCTTCTGTTATCTTTATCATAGCGTCACTTTGATTTTATCAATAAAATGTTGCTGCAGCTTAGCAATTTTCGGTGCAATGACGGCTTGGCAGTAAGGCTCTTTCGGGTGTTTCTTGAAGTAGTCTTTATGGTATGTTTCAGCTTTATAAAACACTTTCAGGGGTTCAACGCTGGTAACGATTGGTTTATCCCAAATAGCCTCTTTGGTGAGTTCATTAATCAGTTTTTCAGCCGTGGCTTTCTGCTCTGGGCTATTGTAGAAAATGGCTGACCTGTACTGCGTTCCAACATCTGCACCCTGACGATTCAGCGACGTGGGGTCATGTATGGTGAAGAAAATCTCCAAAATTGTCCGATAACTGATGACTTTTGGATCAAAAAATATCTGTGCTGCCTCAGCGTGCCCAGTTGTGCCTGTCGAAACCTGCTCGTACGTTGGATTGGTTACTGTGCCGCCCGTGTAGCCAGGCTCAATTCTTTCTACGCCTTTTATTATGCTGAACGCGGCTTCAGTGCACCAGAAGCAGCCAGCGGCAAGTGTTGCAACCTCCAAATTTTTGTTATCGCTGTGTTGTTGACTCATGCTTCATCTTTCCTAAAAACCAAACTTGATACATCTGATAAATGCTGAGTAGCTTGAATTTAATTGTTGTGGCAATGCTGATTTAAGACTTTTGAACGCAGCGACTTAGCCAAGGTTCTTTCAATACGTTATCAATCAATTTTCTGGTATCTTGCATTCTTTGTGTATAGGCTTGATTCAATATGCTCTATATCAATTTCATTTAAGATCATAATTTAACTTTTTTCGATTCCTGCAAGGATTTTTGCGAGTTTCTTCTTCGCTTCTAGGTTGGTTAGTCTTGATATCATTATCCTCTGCGTCTGGGGCGAGCCTGCCCCGTGTAGGTCTTCGAGCAACCCTGTTCCTAACGCCATGTTTTCGATAAGCCTGATCATGCGTATTCTGTGTTCCGTCGGAACATCAGCCTTACCCTTTAGGTACTTATCTATGTATTTTCCGAGTTCTGGATGTTCGAAGTCTTTTTCAGATGGCATTGTACCTACAATCCCTCCAGCTATATCCATGGCCAACCTAGCCATTTCGAAAGGAAATCTAGTTACGTTATGTTTGACACTGTTTGCTAGCAAGGGTTTCACAAAGTAAGTTCCTGAGGGAAGTTTGTAACCTTCATAAGAGCATGCAATGCTACACGAATACATTGTTTCGTTTAAATGGGTCATTTCTGTGATTTTATCCCTTATATGGGAGGCTGTTTCCACACCATTATATTCAGCAATTGTTGCTGCAGCCCCTATTAGTACATCGCCAACACCCGTTTTGCATCCCCCATAATTTTGTCTATGGTACGACGCAAATCGCTCGACGAGCATCGTCGTAAAATCATATTCCCCACACATTAAAACACGCTCCCAAGGCACGCACACGTCATTAAAAACAACTAGTGCCTCGTGACCTGCAGTGCTGTATTTAGCGTTACCCACGTCGATCTCACTTCCTTCCAACTTTCTTGTGTCGTTCACTTGCCTTCCAACAATGTAAATGATCCCTTTTGCATCGCTTGGGATGGTGAATGAAACCGCATAATCCTTGTCGTCTTCACGCATTGTGACCGTGGGCATTACGATTAGCTCGTTAGAGAAGACGGCGCCAGACTGATGAGCCTTTGCACCTCTCACGACTATTCCATCGTTTCTCTTTTCGATGACATGTAAGTAGAGATCAGGGTCTGCTTGCTGAGACGCTCTCAGTCCTCTATCTCCCTTAACATCCGTCATTGATCCAGCACAACACAGATCTTTTTTCTGAACACGTTTCAAAAATTCAGTGAACCGTTGATAGTAATTAGTTTTATATTTTTGATCCATCTCATATGTTACGCTTGACATTGTGATGAGAGCGTCCATTCCAACACAGCGTTGAAAGCAAGATCCAGTCTTTTGTCCCAGCAGGCGTAGCATCTTCACTTTTTTAATTAGATCATCCGTGTTTTGAGGTATGTGTGTAAAGCGGTTAATTTGCTCACCTGTTAAATGCGATGTTGCTGTCATCAAATCAGTGTATTCCGGGTCTTGCGCAAGCTCGTAGGTTAGTGCTATTGAGTTTAAGGTCGGTTTAAGGAAGGGAAATTCAGCAGGGTCTTTGATCCTCTCACCAAACATATAAACTTCCTTTTCTAACTTCTGTATGCTTTCAACATATTCGCTTGCAGTCTTCAATCTTAATCTTCTCATTGTGATAACGTTATTCAGCTGTTAATAAAAATTTTCATACTTACAGTAGATGGAAAAGGGTTTTACGATCTTGATTCTTCGGATGCACTCTAACCGCAACACAGCATTAAGCAGGCGTTCTTCAATCTATAGTTTAAGTTCGATTCTTTTCTTATGTACTTACATACATAATATTATGTACATAAAACCTTTAACTAAAACTTCGGTCGAGATTCTTGGTTATGCTAAGAGATTGCATTACTTGCTGTCGCCAATACAAAAGGTAATGCATATTGATGCAGAATACCTGCGACTGATCTGGAGCAAAGATGCACCGATTATTTCTTTTGAACAAACAGCGGAATCCATTTTACCACCCGTGACATTTGCCAACTAGCAAGGGTTTCCCCGTGAATGCATACATTGAAGAAGAAAAAGTCAATAATGGCCTAAGCAAGATTAAGGTTACTCCGTTGGCAGCAGAAAGCTTCGGCGTCCGTAGCATGTGCACATTAGTTGAAACACCCGATGTGACTGTGCTTTTGGATGCTGGAATATCGCTTTGTCCATACCGTTTCAGTTTGCCGCCACATCCCATTGAGTTTCAAACAATCAGTAAACTACGCAAAAAAATAGCAGAAGCCGCAGACAAAGCTGAGGTAGTAACGATTAGCCACTACCACTTTGACCATCACACACCCTCATATGAGGACTGGGTTGTGAACTGGACAGAAGCAAACGAAACCGCACGGCAAATTTACCAAGACAAAACACTGTACATCAAGAACCCAAGAGAAAAAATTAATGCAAGCCAAAGACAGCGCGCTTGGCTTTTCCAAAAAACAGGAGGCAAATACGCTAAAAAACTGGAAGCATCCGACGGAAAAACATTCACTTATGGACAGACGATGCTGCGTTTTTCTGAACCTGTCGCGCATGGCTCTGAAGATTCAATGCTGGGCTGGGTTATAATGGCGGTTGTGGAGCATGAGGGTGAACGCTTCATGTTTGCGCCTGACGTTCAAGGACCCATGTCCTCTTATACGCTTGAGTTGATTTTGAAGGCAGAGCCAACTGTGATTATGTTGGGTGGACCACCGTTTTATCTTGGAGGCTTCCGAGTTGAGGCGGCTCAGCTGGAGCAGGGACTGCGAAATCTGGAAAGCATAGTCCAGACGGTGCCTTTGGTTATCTTTGAGCATCACGCGTTAAGAGATGAGTCATGGAAGGAAAAAATAGGCGAAGTTTACCAGCAAGCATCCAAGGCTGGGCATACCGTTGTGACGGCTGCAGAGTACTTGGGCAACGAGAACGTGTTCTTAGAATCCAAGCGTAAGCAGCTTTACCGTGACTTTCCGCCTTCCGCAGAGTTTAAGCGGTGGATGAAGACGTTAAACAACAAAAAAATCGCTAAACCCCCACTATAAAATAGCTGGAAAGTGGAAAGTAAAATAAACAAGCAAACGAAACATTCACTAAGTAAAATTCAGGTAAACGATGAAGAACCTTGTTGGAGTTTAGCTTAGCCGCCTTTGCTGCTTCCTTTGTGCTTATTGTTTTGGCGGAGATGGGTGATAAAACCCAGTTTTTAGCCATGTCTTTTGCCACGCGGTACAACGCCTACAAGGTTCTTTTTGCAGTTTTCTTAGCGACAATGGCTAGTTTTGCAATCACCGTAGCCATAGGCCAACTTCTAACCACAATCGTGCCGTTAAATGTGATTTCGCTGGCTGCTTCACTTTCCTTCATCGGCTTCGGACTGTGGACCCTGAGAGATGAGAAACCGAAAAGCGAAGATGAAAAAGCTTCAAGATTCGGAGCAGTCGGAACCGTATTCTTAGCTTTTTTTATCGCAGAGTTCGGAGATAAAACTCAGCTTACAACAATCAGTTTAGCAGCCCAATACCAAAATGCAGTAACCGTTTTTATAGGAGCAACCCTGGGCATGCTGGTGGCAGACGGAATCGGAATCGTCGCAGGCGTTGTTTTAGGCAAACATATTCCGCAGAGAACAATCAAGTGGGTTTCAGCAACAATATTTCTAATATTCGGGTTAGTAGGCGTCTATGAGGCTCTTTCCTCCAAGATCGGTTTAGCTTACACAACATTAACTTTAATGTCGCTAATTGTTTTCTCTATCTTAGCAATAATTTTTGTAACTCGAAAACAGACCAAACGAAAAATTTAACGAGATGCAACATGCATGCGTAAACACGCCCAATATGGTTCAGAAACTTTAAATGCTTAATTTGACCTCTTCAATTTTGAGGTTTTTCTGTTGGATAAAAATCATACAGTTATAGCTGAATTCAGCATAATACCGATTGGTCAAGCGGGAAGCAGTGTTGGCCGTTACGTTGCAGCGGCGGTTAACGCTTTAAAGAATGTGGAAGGCTTAGATTTTGAAGTAACACCTATGGGTACCATCCTCGCAGCAAAAAATCTCGACACAATATTTGAAGCTGTCCGCCAAGCGCATGAAGCCATAATCGCCACAGGAGTCAAAAGGGTATCATCGACGCTGAGGATAGATGACCGAAGAGATAAGCAGCGGACAATGGATGATAAAGTAAAAACAGTCAAAGAATACATGAAAAAGACTTAGAAGCTAAGCCGAACACATGGACATTGCAAAATCTGGGAAAAATCAGAAAAGAAAGAAGGTTTTCTTTTCCGTTTAAGCTATTGTTAGCTTCCGGGTTTCCTTAGGTTCTTTCTTAGTAACATAATCTCAAATATGGCGTTGTTTAAACTTGCTTTTTAAATTCGCATTTGGTGCATACTTGCATTACTAAAGCTTGTTTTCCCGAATTGACTTTTTAGGTACAAGTCGAGAACCACACTCTGCACAAAACTCCATAGTTCTCGTCTCCTTTTTTAAAAAGTTTTTTGGCAAATGACGAATTAACTTGGCGCAAGTTTAAAAGGGTTTGTTCGGAAGAGAGAGGGGGAACATAACTTAACTTTGTCGCTTGCGTTTCAGTTAATCGTTCATTTGCTAAACGCTTTCGGATTTACCATATCCTATGCGTTTATTACTCTTAGTGCAGGTTGAGTCATAAAAAATGATGTGACTGTATCGACACTACAACAAGCTACAAGCTTGCTGGCGATTAAGTCTCACAGAAAATGCGTCACTGTCGACTTTTTGTTTTTCTGGGCTTTGCCATTGCCACCGCTTTTCTCAGATCCAACGGTGTACTGACTCTGAAGAATGTTCGAAAATCCGGGTCCAACTGCTCTACAACTAACGTCGAAAGGTAGCGTACCCCACGCATTTTGCTTACCATTGTTTCCATGTTAGGCTCACTGCTCGCTAACGCTTCTTTAGCTGCTTCCAACGCCTGCTCTGTATGGTAAACTGCGTGTAAGGGTTCAATTTGGCGGCTTGGCCACCTTGGAATAACCGCTGACTTGCCAATGCATAAATCAAAGAGCAAAGACACCACCTCTTTGGAAACAAACGGCGCATCAAACGGCAAAAGCAGCGAATATTTGCCTTGAGCAGCCTCAAAACCAGCTAAAGCCTCAGCTAAAGGATCTTTCGACCCGTCAACATCGATGGCAAATTGAACATTAGCAGATGAAACCATGTTAACGTACAAGTCTGCCTGAGTCTTTGAACTGGTAACCACTAAGACTTCGCCGACAATGCCCTTTACAGCGTCAACGACATAGTTTAACAAGGGTTTATTGTGCAGTTTCAAAAGACCTCTGTCTTCACTGAACTTGGCTTGGGAACCCTCAGCTAGAATAATTGCAGATCTATCCAAACAAGTGACGCCTCCACCCCTAAATTACAAAACAAGTTAAAAAAACATGCGGAGCACCCACAACTAAAACTTAACGCCATAAATTCTAAATATTCTCGCATCTAATCGTCTTTCAGGAGATAAAAGTGGTTAAAGAAGACTTAATCAAGATCAGACCGTTTACAAAAGCTGACTTGACAGAATATTTTGACAAAATAGATGTTGATTTGAAAGTGGGTCTCTCCGACTGGCATAAAGTTCGCAAGGAACTACGGAGGACTTAGCCATGTCTGTTGCATATGTGGATGCGGAGCACTCATAACTAATACTTAGTAACCTTCTTGCCTTTCCCGAGCGCTAGCGCAAATAAAAAATTATAATTATTCAGCTTTCACAGCACTATTATTAAGTTCCCTAAGAATCAATGTTTAAAAAGTTGTTGGAAATTTTCTACGTTTAAGGTTCAGATAAAATAAAGTACCTTGACTATTAAGTTAAGGTATTTCACACCTAAAACCCGTCTATAAAGTTGGGGTATTACCCTATACTTTTCTTTTTTCATTTTAGTTCACCGAAAGTAAAGTAACTTATGCGACCATTTATGCGCTTTATCGTTTCGCGCCTTGCAATGCTTTCTTAAATAACTTTTAACTGTTTCAAAGCTTCAAAAGCCATGTCTATCGCTCTTAATGCTGTATCCTCTGGAAAACGATATCTATTCATGACAAACTCAGCAGCAGTTGAGGGATTTTGAATTAATCCAATAATCTTTTTGTCATTAAGCAATTCATCAACCATTGGTTGCAAGTATCTTCTGACATAGTCCCTTTGGAATGCTAAAGTGTCTTTTTTGGTTGCCCACTCCAAGTCTGGAAGATTAGCCCATCGAGCATCGGCATATGAAGACATTGCCGCATGAGTCTGTTTGGCTTTTTCTACATCAAATCCATCCTTCAATGATTCAGCAATTTGGACTGGCGACTTGTTAGCAGCTTTGGAAACCCATTTCTTAGCTATCTCTTCATCCGCAAACTGCTTACCTAATAATTTATACAAAGTAATCCAATTGCTAGGGTGAGCCGACATGTCTCTTAGATTGTTTAGCAGCTGCAACTCATTGTAAAGCGGTTCGTCTATCCATTTGCCCCTCGCCAAATTCAAGGCATACCTTAAGTCGAAACCACCTTTGTATTTTTCAGCAATAGCCATTTTATCAGTGCCGTTAAGTTCTGAGTTTATTTTGAAAAGCAGTGAATATTCAACGGCGAAAGCAGAGTTCAAAATACTGTTTTCATAATAGCCCATCATGAATTGACGACATGCACTAATTAACTGCCCAATTGGTAACTTGTTAGGGTTTGGTGAGGTTTCCAAAGTTTCAATCTGTGGGCAAGCATCAAAAACATATTGTACTTTCCGTTGCCGTTGCAACATCTTCTTTTCTATTTCCTTGGCTTTCTTTCTATCGATGATGCGCTTACTTTTCACCAAAGTTTGTCGCCTTCAGTTTCTTGACTAAGTTCGTGAGCTTTCTTGTATCCAAAAAGGAAAAATTGTGCACAATCCAAATGAGTTTTAACTCTTATATTTTCTATTTCTTGCATAATTAATGCTTTTACCACAAGCTCTGTAAATTCATGAACGTAAAACTCAATGGCTTCCACTCTTTTCTCAATAGCAAATAAGTAATGTCCGCCATCTGGAGGAGAACAAATGCCATCCTGCCCATTATCCTCAAGAGTCAAGCCTTTTTCTTTAATCAATCTTCTAAATGCTTCGCTGTCACGCATATAAAATTGAATTTCGGCTGTATCCATTGGCATCATATTACCTGCCTTCTGAGGTTCTGTTATTGTGAGTTTGTGTTGAAAGGATAGCAAAGTTTTACATGTAGAATCGATATTCTGGTCGTGGAATTACTTCTTCAGGCACGTAAGCAAGAATTCTGCCGACCTCGCTAGCATACTCAAGAGTAATTGGGCTTCGAATGCAAAAGTCAGCACTATTCCAATTCATCTTTGTTAAAGAGAAAACTTCTTCACAAATGGTTTCTAACGATGCATCTCCATGATGCTCAACTATTTCTATAGGTGTTGGAACCCTTAGTCCTGGATATGTTTCGAGATAACGTGAATAGCCCTTAGTGTAAAGAAGATAGTTAGAAGTCCCCAACTGAACAACTGTTCCTCTTAAAGGTGGATAAATGCCTTTTCTCCGCATGAATCTAATCCCCCGAGTTTCAATTGTAATAAAATCTTTAAGTTGGACACTTTGTGCCCCTGACTGGAAACCTTGCAGTTCATCTGGTTTATACCTAGAAGTTTTGTGCACAACAATTCTTCGGGGAAGTTGATGCATTTGATTATCGTATTCTTTTAGAACATCGACTATTAACTGACGTGCGCCCTCTTCCGTTAAATGAGGCGAGCCTGTTGTATAATCAAGAACTGCACGACTACCTTTGAGAACCAACCCTTCTCCTGTATAAGTAAAAACCTGAGCTACGCTTGACCTCATATCACCTTTGGAATTTGGCGGGTCTTTGTAGAAAGATACTCCGACGTAGCAAGTTCCGTTCTCCATACTAGCTAATTTCCAAGGATATCCTTCAGCTTTGTAATATGTAGCTACCGCAAAATTCCACGCACGTGTGGCTGCATCTTGGAGACTTGGGTCAGAATTATCTGTCTTAAAAGTCCTAGGTCTAGCAAGCTGCGTAGGGATATTAAGCATCATTGCTCCAGCCTTTATCAAACGACGAAGATTGCTGGCTTCATAAGTTCCTTCGATATCTTCTTCCTGAAACGGAACTAAGGTTTGCTGACCAGTCTTACGGTGATTCCGAATCATGTCAATAATGTCTTTCTCTTTCTTCGTAAGTTTAACCCTTGCAGAAGAATCTCCTTGCTGTTCGGTGGAGCAGCAGTCCAATATTTCCTTAGGCAATGCACAGACAACAACTTGGGGATGTGGCTCTCTTCCCAAGTAATTTGAGAGTTTTCTAATAAACAAGTTTGCTGCTTCTTTCACTCTCTGTTGATAGTCTGCGACATTTAATATTGCCTTGATTTCATCGCTAACAATTAGCTCTATGCATTCTTCCTTTACCCGCAACTCGCAACCAAATACTTTTGTAAATCCTGGGAATTTTTGGAAGAGTGAAGAATTCTCTTTCTTAGCTGGAATTTCTCCTTGGCATTTTTGAACCCATTCTTTACATTGGTCGATTGTTTCTTTTGTCCCAACAATGCCCAATCTTATTGAAGAGGCAATAGCTCTTCTATTTTCATATAAACAAGGACCATAAGCAACCAACCCTTTTTTTGGGTCTATGTATCGTTTTCCATCTCCAAAAGTTAACGAAGGTTCATTTATGAAAATTGACCTGAAACATTTTGTTGGCGTTATTATACAACCCCGTCCTCAGAAATCCCAACAAGCATAAGCGTTCCTGCTGGATTGGTATCAATTTCAATGGTGTTATTTCCGAAAGGAACACACAATTTAGTATCGAGTTTTGAGAGAAATTTTGCCCAAAATCTAACTGAACTTAGATATGAACTGTTATACTCTTTAGATAAATAACGGCTCATCAAGGAAGCGAGTTTTTCTTTTCGAATAGGCTTAATTCCGTCAGACGTGAATACTTTGGTTGGTTCTATTTTCAGAAAAAGTGCTTCGTTTATGTACATAAAGTTTAAGCTTGCTGCATAATGAACGCAAAAGACCACTTGTCCCTCTTTGCAAAAAGCTCTTGCAACTCTGCGTTCAACATACTTTGTTTTAGCTCGCCAACCAAAGACATAGTTTTTTCCTTCCTTAAGAAGGCAAATAAATCTATCATGATCTCGGTCATAGCGCATGTTTCTTTTTCTGCAATACTTCTCCATAGCGAGATTAAGCAAGTAAATGATGTCGTTTCTGCTATCTTCATTTTTCAACAATTCAGAAGTGTTTTCTTCAGTAACCTCTCTTTTGTCTATTATTGGCGCAAAAATTGAAGAAGAGTCAGTTAAGTTATCAAACGTATAGAGTTTTCTGTTCTTAGGAAGAAAAGGGTGCTCCTCTACATCTGAGCCTAACTTCTGAAAAACTTGATTAACTCTTCTCAAATAAGTGGGACTCGAATAAAGGGTGGGTGGTAAACTAATTATTGGAAAGAGATTTGACACCAAGTCTTCTTCTTTTTTATCTACGGGTTTAGGTTCAGCTAATACTTCTTCAGAAGCTTTTCCCGTTATTTTGCCGTACTTTTGGACGTGTTCAATTAAATTTAATACAATCTCTTTAAACTCACTTTCCACATATGAGCCGTCTGAAAGTACCCTTTCACCATCAATTAATTCTCCATGCATGGCAACACCAAATTTCCGCTGAGCAATTGCTCCCTTTTCAAATATTCTTTGGCATTTAGCATCTGCTAACAGCTTGGGGTTTGCCACGACAATTTTGATATTTGCATCGGAATTTTGAACCAAAAACATATCTCTATAAAAATTCTGAAGGGATGCAGACCAAATTACTTCGATGCATATGCTAATACCATCCTTGGTCATTGCCAAAATGTCTAGTTCATGACCTGACGACGGATATTCTTGTAATGAGGCACCTGTCCATTTTCTGAGATAATCACTAAGAATATCCTTTATTCTTTTATGCTGCTCGGATTCTGAAGAAGACAATTGCAAGTCACTTTGATTATTAATCAACGATATAGTACAATTTGAAATATAAAATTTGGTTAAAAAAGTCGAATTTGAACAACTTCAAACTCATGAACCCAAACTTCAGTGTTGGGTGTCAGGGTTCTGTTGTAGCACTTGATTATCAAAAATAGCCTGATGATTTCCGATTTTCTGAAAACATTATCTTTCAATCAAGAGAATGTTATTTGTTAGTGAATTAAACGGCAAAGGCCAAAATGGATGAGAATGGCAAGGTTCAGATTTCCGTTAGAAACGATAAAGAAACTGGGGTTGAAAAATGGCACCGAATTTGAACTTAAACAGGATGACGAGATGTTTTGGTTTTGAAACAAATTCTTCCAAAAAAATCCAAGCTTAACTGTCCACCTTTATCTGCTTCAGAAAAAATGGAAATAGAAGAAAGCGAAAAAGAGTTTGCTACGCAAAATACGAAAGTTTATGATAATTCCTCTGATCTTCTCAATGCATTGCACGCTGAAAGACAAAAAGCGCAAGCTGACAAAAGGGCTAAGTAGGCAACCGATTTGTGGAAGGCTAAGCCGTCAAACTGTTTTAGATCAATTAGAAAAAGCTTAAAGAGTTGAATTCTGTACCCAAAAACTTGATTGTTTAGATAACTATTTTCCTTAATCACAAACTTTTTGCAAAAGTATGTGAATAGGCTAATCACAAACATTTGATAAAACTATGTGAATTAAAAGATAGTTCACTTTCACTCACCCCTCCACTGCTTGAGAAAGTCGTTTCTGCGGTTGTTTAATAGGTGTAAAGGGTGCATTCTGCAATTCTCTGTATGTTGAAAAAGCATTGTTTCATGTTGAAAGTGCGGGACGTTTTGTCCATGTTGAACTATGTTGAATCATATTTGGCGTCTATTAGGCTCATCTAGTAGACTAGGAGGGTAGGTTGTGCACACACATAAACGGGCGCCTGACCCTGACAGGTTAATCGCGATGGAATGGCGAATAATGCGTGACATGAAGAAGATGCTTCGTGACCCTAACCTTTCAATTGCAGAGAGGACCCGTTTGGCTAGTGCCTTGGGTTATCATGCCACTGTTCTAAATAAGTTGCTCAATCAGAAGGGGGAGACTGACCACTTTAACGAAGCAACATTGGGCGATTTTATCCGCGATATTGATAAAAGCGCACGAACGCTCGTGAGAAGGGATTTTGAGGTTTGGACGAGAAAGCTTTCCTTGAAAAAATAACCAGTGACCTATCATTCGCCGCCTCAATATGTGAAGATTTGCTGCAAAGACCAACAGCGTTAAGGCAATTGGTCGCCCACAAAGAAGTCGCCAGCAAACTTGTCGCTGACTCCGTCTTTTTCGCCGTTTTAATGTGCGGTGACAAATGGCTTATCGAAGCGCCTGAACATCAGAAACTTCTTCGGGATGCAAGCCCGAGGCAGGTGGCGGTTTGCGGTCGGGGATGGGGGAAAAGCTTGGTGTTCAGCAGAAAAAACCTTTGGCTCTTATACACGAGACCCAAGGTTGAGAGCCTCATCGTAAGCAGCACCCAACGCCAATCCATGATTATGTTTGATTACTGCTACTTCACTATTCTGGCTAACCCGCTACTGCGTCAGATGGTTCAGAGACCCGGAACAACCCGCACAACCATAAAACTTAAGCCTCCGCTGGGCGGAAAAATCGTTGCCTTACCATGCTCAAAAGACAAGCTCAGAGGCTACCACCCAGACTACGTCTTCATCGATGAAGCATCGATTGTCCCAGGCGAAATGATAACAAGCGAAATAATGATGATGCTAACAAAACCCAACGCATCCCTAATCATGAGCGGCACACCCATGGGCCAAGACCACGTTTTCCGCAAAGCCTTCCTAGACACAAAACGCTACAGCGTACATCACTACGCAAGCTACCAAAGCCCACTCGTCAGCCAAAAACAACTGGATGAATGGAAAGAAGTCATGACAAAAGAAGAATGGCAACGCGAAGTCGAAGGCATATGGGTAGAAGCAACCCACACATTCTTCCCCATGGACCTAATCGTAGCCTGCGTAGACCCAGAACTAGGCAACCCAGACTCACCCGCCGCATACATCGAAGACATCGAAAAAGTCACGCCCCACCAGAAACTCGGAGGACCCTACTACGCGGGATTAGACCTTGGCAAACAAGTCGATTACAGCGTGCTCGTTGTGGTTCAGAAGAGCTACAGCGGCGAACTGAGGCTGGTGCATAAACGCCAGTTTCCCTTGGGCACAAACTACCCCCAAGTCATCGGCTACATAGCCCGAGCACAACAGGTCTTCAACTTTGAAGGCTTATACGTGGACAAGGGCTGCATAGGCGACGCCGTCATCGACGAACTAAACAACATCCACATACCCACAGTTGAAGGCGTGTTTTTTACAGACACGGAAAAAGAGAATATGCTAAACAACCTTAAACTGCTCATGGAAAAGAAACTCCTCAAAATAGCAGGAGACGACAAAACCTTAATCGCGCAAATCAACGAACAACAATACGAGTACCTGCAGCCTAAAACAGCCCAAGAACGCATCCACCTTAAATTCTGGCATCCACACGGAAGACACGACGACCAGCTAATGGCTCTCGCATTATCATGTAAAGCAGCCACAAACGCGGCACCACCCGGCATCGGCGCTATCATTCTCTAAAAGTAACCTGCACAGCAAAAACTAAAATCAAAAAATAAGGAAGAAGGCTAACTAGTTTACTTCGTTATTTTATTTTAACGCATGCTTTTTTCGCAACCGCTAGAAGTGCTCATCGCTAAAATCCAATCGTAAAAGCCTATGTTTACATTTACTGTTTTTGCAGCCATACAACAACAAATTAGGATTGTTGAAGTTGGTTGTTAAAACTTCACTTGTTGAATTGCAATTTTCACAGTATTCAGCCCGGACTTGATTGTTTAAAATGTACCCTTTGCTAAGCAGTACGCTCCAAGATTTAATCCTAAAAGAGCCAGGAATCACAAAAAACACTCCGATAAAAAAACATTTATGACGCGCGTTAATCTGTCGCTGTTAGGAAATGCACGTTGAGCTTTAAATGAATTTGTGATTGCGATACAACAGCAACGTTTCAAAACAATATGTATGTAGCAAATGATTGTATACAATAACTTATTTTGCTCTTAATCCTTAGCTTTTGCAATAGAACCTAAACCTAAAAATGGCTACTTAAAGCGAAGATTTACAGAAAGCACGGGTCGTTTTGTTTTTAGGTATTTATTTTGGATTCATAGGTTGCTTTCATAAGTTAGTTAAATAGCATTCGCCAATGTCTCTTCCATGGAAAATGGAATCTGGAGGAAAGTGTATGAAACAAATTGCAGAAAAAGATAGGAAAGAACTAGAAGCCAAACTAGAGAGTGTTTTCCAAGAAAAAATGGGTCAATTGCCGACAGAATTGCGTGAAATATTGCTAGATGACATGGTCACCGCCTTCGAAAACAGGTTAAATGTGTTAAACCGAGCAAGCAGAAAAAGCGACAATTAACTGCATGCATGGACGAAAACACTGATTAGTAATACATAAATGATTTATATTAAAAACTGGAATCTGAATAAAAAGAGGAGTATAAAGTGCGTCGTTCAAAACTTGAAATGTACGTTGACATCCTTTCGGTTCTAGCTCACAGAGGACCGCTGAAGCTAACACACGTAATGTATAAAGCAAACGTTAACTGCAGCGTCCTAAAAGAATACCTTGACTTCCTCATAAAACAAGGCCTGGTCGAAGAACGAACCGCGGGAAAACAACGAGTAGTCTACGCCGTAACACAACGCGGCATAACAGTACTCAAATACTTCAAAGAACTAAAACAAGTCCTACCCATAGTAGAGGAAGCACGAAACCAAACGGCAATCCCCTACTAAAACCACAACCCCCACATAACCTCCAAAAACAAATCAAATTTCTACATCATACAATTTACCAACCCACACCCTGCCCTATTAAATATTAACGTTATAATTTAGTTGTTTCAAATAAGTAGTAAAGTTTCGTAAGACTTAATAAATAGCTTCTGGATTAAGTTACTAACTAACTGTATATGTGCAAGACAGGTCTGGAGGGATTTGTGATTAAGGATGAGATGTTGGCTAAGAGGCCGATTTCGGTGCTTGAGAAGATTGAGGCGAGTCTTGAGAGGTTGAATGAGAAGATCGAGGTTATGATTGAGATTCAGAAGGGTGGTAGCCAGAGGTCTTCTGTTTCGTTGCCTGATGCGTCTTTGGATGTTATGACGCTTTTGTCTATGCCGGATCATTTGCGGAAGACGGCTATGGCGATTTGTAGGTGTGATAGGGCGACTGCTGAGGAGATTGCTGATCAGACAAGTCGTGCTAGGGCTGTGGAGAGTGCGTATCTTAATCAGCTGGTGATTATGGGTTATCTTAAGAAGGAGCGTAAGGGAAGAAAAGCTTATTTTTTTGTTGATCGGGAAACGCAGGGTTGAAAATTATGAGTAAAATAATTGCTGTACATTCGTATAAGGGCGGAACGGGAAAAACGCTTCTTTCCTTGAATTTAGCGGCTACTTTGGCTAAGAACGGTAAGAAAGTTGCTTTGTTTGATCTTGATTTTCGTGCTCCAAGCTTGTTCTCCATTTTGAAGGCTGAAAACGTTGAATGCTGGCTTAACGATTACCTGAACAATACCTGTGAAGCTGAAAAAATTCTTGTAGATTTAAGCAGCAGGATTCCTGGAAACGGCAAGTTTTTCGCTGGTTTAGCAAACCCTGCAACCGAAGCAATCCGAGATATGTCTGGCAAGGATAGGAAATGGGAGATGCGGGCTTTAGGAAAGCTGCTGGCTCTTAGGGAAACGTTGCTTAAGAATCAAAAGTTTGATTACTTGCTCTTTGACACAAGCCCCGGACTACAGTATTCCTCAATAAACGCTATTGTCGCCGCTGACTTCGTCGTCGTGGCAACAACGGGTGACCGCTCCGACGTGGATGGAACAAAACGGATGCTGGCGGAGCTGTATAACCTGTTTGAGAAGAAAACAGGCCTAGTGCTGAACAAAGTGCTTGATTCATCAGCTACAGCAAAGAAAGCCGAAATGAGCAACAAAATAAAAGCTGCTTATCACGTGCCCATGCTGGGAATCGTGCCTTGTTTCTGCGAAATCCTAAGGGCTGAAGGCAACTTGATATTTGTCGAAGATAAACCTGACCATCCGTTCACAAAGATAGTTGCTGAAATGGTCAGAAAGATTGAAAATAACGAAGTAAACTAGTCTGCCTTCTTCTTTATTTTTTGATTTTAGTTTTTGCCGTGCAGGTAACTGTTAGAGGATGACTGCGCCTACGCCTGGCGGTGCCGCGTTTGTGGCTGCTTGGCATGCTAAAGCAAGCGCCATTAGTTGGTCGTCGTGTTTCCGAGCCTTCATGCCGACTGGATTTAGCCAAGTGTTGGTGTTAATAGAATGATTTACTCAATTATTCGGCGGATATCAGTGAATGCGTCGAAGTCTTTGTCAAAAGAGTAAACTGCTTGAATTGCCTCTTTTTTCATCAGCACGTAGGCAAGTGCATCGTTAACTCCCACTTGCTGGTCTTCAGTAACTGATATTGCCTTTAAATAATCGTCTTTCGAGACTTCGCAAACCAAAATGTTTTCGCGAAACAGCAAACCCTTTTTTATTAAAAGCGCTTCTTCAATGGGAAGATAGTCGTCAAGAATGTTGCAGACTTCGCTGAAGTGAACAACAGATGTGGCTACTTTTTCGCCTTCGTTAATTCTTGAAACAATTTTTTTGGCTGCCTCCTTGATCTTTACTTCATGAGGTTCAAGTTTCCTCTTAGGCTTCAAAAACGCATAAACAAACACGTTAGCATCCACATATGCAACAGACATTCCTAAGCTCCCCGTAATTCCTTGCGAACCTTATGCCACTCAGAGAGATCCGCTTTCAAATCCACGTCCACTTTGTCAAAATATTCTGTCAAGTCAGTTTTTGTAAACGGTCTAATCTCGATTACGTCTGCTTTAAAAGAAACAATCGCCTTTTTCCCCTTAAGGTACCTATCCCGCCAGTTTTTAGGTAGAATAATTCTTCCTTGGTTATCAACGGTCTTAACCTCCACTTCCAATTTTATCACCTACAAAGAAGAGTATGTGGTGTGAGAATATATAGAATTTATGGTGTTAAGTTATAGTTGCTCCGTATGTTTTTTTAACTTGTTTTGTAATTTAAGGGTGGAGACGTCACTTGTTTGGATAGATCTGCAATTATTCTAGCTGAGGGCTCCCAAGGCAAGTTCAGTGAAGACAGGTCTTTTGAAACTGGCTAATAAACCCTTGTTAACTTTAAAAAAATGAAAAAGAATATTTTAGGAAAATTAGGCTTTGCCAAACCACTTCTCAAACCATTCTTCGAATGACGAAAGGCATTCTTTGCGCCAAGCCGCTTCCCCCGAGTCTTCCCTCAAGCAACTTGCAAGCTCCAAACGGTGAGTAATTTCTGCCTTTGCCTCTTCAAGCAACGCTTCAACATCATCAAGCATGTCATTACCGCCAGCAGAATAATCCTTCACAGACGCCTTCAAAAAAGCCCTTTTTTGCTTAATCAATTGCTCAAGTTTCCCTTCAGTCGCCATACTTTATCACCTTAATATCCATTAATCGACAGGTGTACCTAAAATAGGTAACATTATTTGAATCGGGTGTGGAGATTTTGGTGCAGTCGCCGAGATTTGAACCTCGGATCGTCGTCTGGTAGGCTGAGTCCAAAACCCTTTTTCGCTGAATTGTCTTAAAAGCAAAATTGAATTCGTAGAATATCTGCAATCCAAGCGTTTTAACGAGAGATAGGCTCAAGGCAGAACGTAAACTTAATTGCCGGATAATGGGGCTGGAGCGGATGGCGTTTCAGACTGAGTGGGCTGAGCAGATGGAGGGGATGGCTGCGTTGAGGAAGGTGCAGATAATTCTGTTTGTTTTTGGAGTGTTGGGGAGATTTTTCGGTGGAAGATTCTGGCGGCTACGCAGAGTCCAGCGGTGACTACTGCGAACCAGTATGTCCATAGGAAAGTTGCAGTAACCGTAACGCTGATGATCACGTTTGAAGTTAACTGTTGGGGTACTTGGAGGTTGGCTGAACCCATTAGAGGAATGTAGAGGCCAACTGCTTTTTGCGCAACAAAAGTCAAGACGAACAGCAAAACCGTGAAAACCACAACCAGTACTAGAGGTGTTTTGTATGCGAATCCTAAGAGGCGCTTGGCGTAGGGTTTTAGGGGGGATGCCGCGTAGATCAGCATGATTATACCGCTTGCGATCAGCGAGAGAGAGCAAGCCATGGTTATGGCCCATATCAACGGCACTGTTATGCCGCTGTAGCCAGGTAAGCTGACGTTGATGTTTAAAGGAGAAACGTTAAGTTTGACAAGCCCGTTGGCGATGCTTAGTTGCCACCAGGGCACGAATAAAGAAACTGTTGCCAAAATAAGGGCGGCGATGCCACCCGCGATTCCAAGCAAGCTGATTTTGCGTTCCATTCATATTCACCTGTTCAATTTAAGGTGCAATCTCCATTGTTGCCGAGGTAGATTGAGTCATCTGTACCGTAATGCCGCTTATATCAAGAGTCAGATTTACCAAGTTGACGTTTATACCTGTGGCTGCAGAGCTTTGGGTTTGAAAGGCGCTTTCAGCGCTCGGCGCCCAAGTAAAGACGCAGTTTACGGTAACCGTCTGCGAGGCACCTATGCTGACGGAGCCTACGAATACAATGGTCCCCAACGGGGTATTGTTGTTTCCTGAATTGTTGTTGTTATTTGAGTTGTTGTTATTGTTGTTGTTTTGGTTGTTGTTTTGGTTGTTGTTGTTATTTGAATTATTGTTATTATTGTTGTTGTTATTATTGTTGTTTGGGTTGTTGTTTGGGTTGTTGTTTGGGTTGTTGTTTTGGTTGTTGTTTTGGTTGTTGTTGTTATTTGAATTGTTGTTGTTATTGTTGTTGTTATTGTTGTTATTATTGTTGTTATTATTGTTGTTGTTATTGTTGTTGCTTGTAGTGACGGTGGCGTTTAGAGAGTACAATGTTACAGTGAAATTAAACGGATTCGTGAGTTGGATGGCAAAAGTGCTTGTGGGCGAAGTGCTGGAGACTGTCATGTCGCCTGAGATGAAGTTGCCGTTTCCTGAACCGTTATTGCTTGAACCGAGCGATCCAATTATCTGTTTTATCTGCGGAGGGACAACCAGCTGGACGGGATTGTTTCGGTAAGTTATTCCGACAACCATAAACGGCGTTAATAATGTAAGGACGCTGACTAAAACCAATATAATCCTGACCTTCTGCATGTCTACATGTGCCTCGCGTTATGCATATGCATAAAATATTATTTAAAAGGGTTATGAATTATCCCTAAACATTTTCTAGAAAACTTTATGCTCTTTTACAGCGTCAAATTCAACCTTTATAAGCGGTTAAATTCTTTGATGCAAGGTGAAATAAAGAAGATGGCAAAACAACGGAAGGAACCCGTTCGATTTCTTCAAGACGATAATGAAGCGTATTCATCGAATCCCGCATAAAGTTTCTCGCTTACCTGAGGCTGGGTGAGGTAGCAGGCTCTCGTGGTGCTATCAACTGCGTTCTTTTTTTTACGAAGAGCTCAAAGTTTTAATAGATTTTTGGGGTTTTGTCGTTAGGACTACCAGAAACCAAATATTTTACTTTCTAACTACACCTACAATCAGTATGAAACTGATTGTTTACTTTAAAATAAAACATAATTTAATTCAAAAGTACTCGGTAGAAGGTACCATAAATGAACTTGGACAATTTTACCATTAAATCCCAAGAAGCCATTCAGAAAGCCACAGAAATTGCTGCGTCAAAACAGAATCAAGCAATTGAACCCGCACATTTATTGAAAGGAATATTGATGGTTGATGAAAATGTGGTTTCCTATTTATTCAGGAAATTAAATGTAAACTTCGATGCTTTTTCAAAGGCGCTTGATAAGCTAATTGATTCCTTACCTAAAGTCAGTGGCGGACAACAGTATTTCTCATCTAATTCTAATCGAGCCCTTCAGAAGGCGGAGGAGCTAGCTTCAGAATTCAAGGATGAGTTCATTTCTATCGAGCATCTATTGTTGGGAATCTTATCAGTGAACGACGCTGCTTCAAGATTGCTGGAGAATAACGGCGTCACCGAAAAGAATCTGCGAACAGCAATCAAGCAAATGCGGAAAGGATCAACTGTCAATTCTCAAACTGCAGAAGAGACCTATAATTCATTGAGTAAATATGCAGTGAACCTAAACGATATGGCTAGAATGGGAAAACTTGATCCCGTCATTGGCCGCGACGAGGAAATCCGAAGGGTCCTTCAGATCTTATCGCGACGAACAAAAAACAATCCAATTCTAATCGGTGAGCCAGGTGTCGGCAAAACCGCAATCGTAGAGGGACTTGCTCGCCGCATAATCGATGGAGATGTACCTGAAAATCTGAAATCAAAGCAAATTTATTCACTTGACATGGGCGCTCTTATCGCTGGTGCCAAATATAAGGGTGAATTTGAAGAACGATTGAAAAGCGTCGTAAAGGAAGTTATTTCAGCTGAAGGCGAAATAATATTATTTATAGACGAGATTCATACACTCGTGGGAGCTGGCGCCAGCGAAGGAGCAATGGATGCAGCTAACATTCTAAAACCCGCCCTGTCTAAGGGAGAATTACGTGCAATCGGCGCCACTACTCTAAATGAGTACCAGAAGTATTTTGAAAAAGACAAAGCTCTTGAAAGGCGGTTCCAACCAGTCATGGTCAATGAACCGGACACGTTGGATGCTATTTCCATCCTTCGAGGGCTGAAAGAGCGTTATGAGACATATCATCATGTTAGGATCAAGGATGAAGCTATAATTGCCGCCGTTGAGCTTTCGCAGAAGTATATTTCGGGTCGTTTTCTCCCAGACAAAGCAATCGACTTGATTGATGAGGCAGCATCGAAACTTAGACTTGAAATAAATTCTGCTCCTGAAGAACTTGAGACGATAGACCGGAAGATTCGCCAGTTAGAGATTGAACGTGAAGCCATAAAACGCGAGAAAGATGAGGTGAAGCTTAAATCGCTTAATGAAGAAATCGGGAATCTGAGTGAAGAACGCAATCGGCTTAGAGCTAAGTGGCATTCTGAAAAAGACCTAGTTGATCAGATACAGGTAAAAAAGAATGAAATCGAACAGCTTAGATTTGAGGATGCGAAAGCAAACCGCGTTGGTGATCTTGGAAAGATCGCAGAGATTCGTTACGGCAAAATTCCAGAGGCAGAAAAGTCAATTGAAACTTTAGAGAAAAAGCTGTCTGAATTGCAGAAAAGCTCAGCCATGGTTAATGAAGAAGTTGATGCTGAAGAGGTTGCTGAGGTAGTTTCCCGCTGGACCGGTATCCCAGTTAGCCGAATGCTTCAGAGTGAAAGACAGAAATTGCTCAACATAGAAACTGAACTTCACATGCGGGTTGTCGGACAGGATGAAGCTATCAGTGCAGTATCGGATGCCATCAGGAGAAACCGTGCAGGTTTGCAGGACCCTAAACGGCCAATCGGATCTTTCATCTTCTTAGGCACCACGGGTGTTGGAAAAACCGAGTTAGCAAAAGCTTTAGCTGAATGTTTATTCAATAACGAAAATAACATGGTTAGAATCGATATGTCTGAATATCAGGAGCGGCATACGGTTTCAAGGCTCATTGGTGCACCTCCTGGATACATAGGTTATGAAGAAAGTGGACTGCTAACTGAAGCTGTTAGGAGAAAACCTTATTCTGTTGTGCTTCTCGACGAGATTGAAAAAGCGCATCCGGATGTTTTCAACATCTTGCTGCAGGTGCTTGACGATGGCAGATTAACGGATAACAAAGGTCGAACAGTAGATTTCAAGAATACCATAATCATAATGACCTCAAACATCGGTTCTCATATAATTCAAGAAAACCTGGAAAGAGTAAATGAGCAAAACCGTGCAGAAATCTTAAATCAAACACGAGAACAGGTCTTCGATTTGCTGAAAAAAAGCATTAAGCCAGAATTCCTGAATCGCATCGATGAGATAATTATGTTTCAACCGTTGACACGGGAGGAGGTGCGAAAGATAGTGGAGCTTCAACTGAAAAATATCCAGAAGACGCTTGAAAAAAGCAGCATCAAGTTGACGGTCACTAAAAAAGCCGTGGATTATATTGCAACCATCGGTTATGACCCACAGTTCGGTGCGAGGCCAATAAAACGGGTAATTCAAAAAAACCTGTTAAACGAACTGTCAAGAATGATTCTGGAAGAAAAAGTCGATAAAAACTCGATAATTGTCGTCGACGAGAAGGATGGAAAGCTGGTGTTTAAAAATAAATAATAAGGCTGAATAAGCCGACTCCCCTAAACTAATGAATTCACTAAGGACATCGGGCTCTCTAACGCTTCTGGCTTTTGAAGACCGTCAATTGTATTCTATTCAACGAGATAATTTGAAAACTAAGACTACGTAATCGAATAAAACAATGACCTTATTTTATTCAGGGTGAAAAAGCACGCTACTCCGATATTTACTTATTGCAGATTTGTAATTGTTATTGTGAGGCTAAGAAATGTCAAGTCCAAAATCTCGCAATCATGCTTCGAAAAAGCCCAAGCAGGTTAGGACGAAAGTTGACGTTGCTAGTTTTAACCCGTTAAGTGGAGCATATTTTTGTCATTTGTGCGAAGAAAGACATGATCAAATTCCTAAGGAGTGGGCACCTTGGGAGCTCCCTAGACATTTGGAAAAGGAGCACGGTTACCCTGAAGAAGCTCATGTGTTACGGATGAAATTAATTCCAAATTGGAACGCGTCATTCGAGAAGGAGTATCTGGAAAATTTGGATAAAGAGATCAAGTATAAGTTGCCTGAGTCTGAGCCTGAACCCATAGAGATAGACCCACTATCGAAGCGATTTAAGAAAGAAGATGAGCAAGATAAAAAATTAGATCAGGAAACTGCGAGTGATAGCTACTAAGGTATTTTCTATTGAGTGACTGGTTTTCTCTTGGCGCTCTCTTAATCAGTGTATGGTTAAGTTGCATTTACGAAATAAATTAGATTCGAGATTGAAGCGGGTTAGGTCTCTATGGTTTTTTGAACTCAAACTTTGGTGCGGTTGTGGTGCGGTCGCCGAGATTTGAACCCGGGTCGTCAGCGTGGCAGGCTGATGTCCTAGACCAAACTAGACTACGACCGCACATACATTGTTTTTTCTGGTCTAGGGTACTGCGGAGATGCAAAATGCCTAATTGGTTATTTAAGTTTTCTGAAAAGGCTAATGCCCCCTTGCTCACTTTCTTTTATTCACCATTGGATGTAGTTCAGTCCTAACGATCTGCGGGATGCAAGTGCTCATGGGATATAAGTTTGGTTTGCTTCGCATATCGTAATTCAACAGCCTCAGCAAAATTCAACTCTTCGCGTGTTCATACCGATTTGTTAAATGTTAATCAGAAGCTTTTTATTTATAATCTTAAAGAACAGTTATGAACATTTATGTCAGCCATTATTAAAGTAGATAATCTTGTGGAAGTTTATTCTGACGGCACAAAAGCGGTTGATGATATTTCCTTCAGTGTGAATGAAGGAGAATTCTTCGGTTTTCTAGGCCCCAACGGCGCAGGAAAAAGCACCACAATCAAGATTCTAACAACGCTCCTCAGAAAAACATCTGGCACCGTTAACGTCGCGGGTTACGACGTTGAGAAGCAAGCCGCTGACATCCGCAAGATCATCGGTGTTCAAAGCCAAGAAACAACCGTCGACGGCGACCTAACCGGCAGGGAAAATATAACGCTCCAAGGACATTTCCACCAGATGAACGGAGATGAAATCAAAAAACGAGTTAACGAACTTTTGAGTCTTGTGGGGCTTGAAGAAGCCGCCGATAGACGTGGCAGAAACTACTCCGGCGGCATGAAAAAACGCCTCGACCTCGCCACCGCCCTTGTCCACAAACCCAAAATCCTGTTTCTAGACGAACCAACAACTGGTTTGGACCCCCAATCTCGGACAGCTATTTGGAGTTATCTGGAAAAAATAAACAAAGAAGAAGGCATAACGATTTTCTTAACAACTCAGTATCTGGAAGAAGCCGACAAACTATGCAAACGACTTGCAATAATCGATGCAGGAAAAATAGTTGCAAGCGGCTCACCTACCGAGCTAAAACGTCAAATTGGCGCAGACTCTATCAGAATCTCACTTGAAAACTGCAAAAAAGACGGCTCTAACGCGAAGGAGATCATCAAAAGCATGACAGGCGTCACTGAAATAATAGATTCAGAAGAATGTATGACAGTTTACGCCAAAAACGCCGGTCTGCTAATAGCTGATATTGTGCGGGCATTAGACAGCAGCGACATTCGGCTTGCGTCAGTAACGTTTTCCTCGCCTTCACTGGATGACGTCTTCATGAAGCACACTGGCAGAAGAATAAGAAGCGAAGAACTAGTCAAGGCACCAAGCCCCATGTGGGGCGGCGCAAGGAGATAAACAAAATGACTTTACTTTCTGATACACGCTACATATTCATAAGATACCTCACGAAACTCGTTCGAACCCCCATCCTGCTTTTCTTTTCCCTCTTCCAACCCATTTTATTCCTCGTACTGTTCACACAGCTGCTAGGCAAACTTTCCAATTTCCCAGGAGTATTACCGGTTGGCGTAACTTATCTAGAGTTTGCGGCGGCTGGAATTGTGATGCAAAATGCGTTTGGTAGCGCACTGCAGTCAGGAAACTCGATAGTAGCTGACATCGACTCGGGGTTTCTGCAGAAAATGCTCGTCACACCCTTGAGTCGTCCTGCGATTCTGTTGGGCAGGTTAAGCAGTGACGCCTTTAGAGTAGTTATCCAAACAGCTATAATTCTCGGGTTAGCATACGCTTTAGGTGCTGCGGAAAACAACCCCTTTAAAGTCACTACTGGTGTTGTCGGAATTTTGCTTATTTTCTTCACTCTTGCGTTCTTTGGGCTCGCATGGTCAGGGATCTCTTTAGCGTTGGGCATGAAGACGAGAAGTTCTGAAACGGTTTTCGCGATAGGCGGAGTCATCACTTTTCCGCTGCTGTTCTTAAGTCCAGCTCTGTTCCCCCTCAGTTTCCTGCCAAAATGGGTAGGAGATGTGTCAATGTTTAACCCTGTAAGCTACTGCGTTAGCGCCACCCGAGCACTGATGATTAACGGCTACACATGGAGCACGATACTTCCAGCCTGGGGAGTAATCGGGCTAGTCGCCGCCATCACCATGAGCGCTACACTGTACCAATTCAGAAAAGTCGTCAGCTGAAACTTAAATCCCTCAAGGGGAAACGTGCGCACATCTAAATAATCAGCTGGCTCGATTAACCTTTTATTTTTTACCTGCATTAATACAGGAGCCACAGCCTAAAGCCACATATCATAGAAATAGCCTAAAATGTTCAAGGTTAAACAAAAAAGTAATGTTTTGTTTTCTTGCTCTATTCCAGTTTCGCAAATTTCAAGGGGTAGGGGTTACCTTCGTTTGAGAAAAGCCGATTCTTTGTTTTCTCATATAAAGCAGTAGAGAAATAATGATAGCCAACAAGAATACAAGAGCTACAAGAGCTACAGTGGTTATTAGTAAAAGAGACGCGTTCGGAGAATCAAACATGGATTCGGAAGTTTATTAAAACTCGTTGAACCTATCCTAAAAAAGTTCGAATGAAAACAATTCATATGCTTGACTTAACTCGACCTTATGATGTTTGCGGTGAGATGATTGGCGGCGGATGCTTTAATCACTTCCAAAATGCCAAATCTATTTTTGCTAAAAAACCGTCTTATATAATACTTTCGCAAGTCATAATAAGGGCTTATATAAATCTTTCGCAAGTCATAATAAAAAAACGCGTTATATAAAATCTGTTGAACGAGACCGCAAGTTTACGTTTTGCTTTCGCAAAGACTTGTGTTTTCGCTCAAACACAATTTAAGGAAAGGAAAAATAAAGTGAAAATGCTAAATAAAAAAGTAATGATTTTGCTTTCTATGTTACTGATGCTTTCAATGGTAACTTCATTGGCACTATCACCAGAAACATTAGGCCAAGTCTTCCCTGCACCAGGATCCAAAGTGCAATCATATGCCTATCTTAACATTGCCCCTAACCCGGCAGGCGTCGGTCAAACAGTCACTCTTGACTTGTTCCTTTTGGTACCCCTGCTAACCAGTCAAGGCGCAGTGAATATGACGATAGTAGAAACAACACCTAGTGGAACGACTACAACGCTGGGACCGTTTACATCCGATGCTACAGGAGGTACATTTACTACAATCATTCCTTCTACCACGGGAGATTATACATTCCAATTGTTCTACGCTGGACAAACAATGTATGACGGTGTTATCGAACTGCCCAGTCAGAGCCCTGTAGAAAAGCTCGTAGTTCAGCAAACGCCAATACCGCGCAGTGCATATCCAATTACTCCGCTTCCAACCGAATACTGGCAGACCCCGGTTTCCGCTGAAAACGTTCAAAACTGGTACGCCATTACTGGACCATGGCTCGGATACGGTTCAGTTACTTTTGCAGCAACTGGCGGCTACAATAGTACTGGCAATTATAATCCATACACTCAAGATGTGCTGTCAGGTCACGTTCTCTGGACAAAAGTTTGGGCAGAAGGCGGTGTAGCTGGCGGACAAGCGGGCGGAACTGAACTAAGCAACTTCTGGTCAACTTCTCAATACTGGCCTAAATACGCACCGGTGGTAATGAACGGCATAATGTACTCCACCTGGTACACGACAACCACGGGCTACTCAAATGGCATTATGGCAACAAACTTGTACAATGGACAAACCCTATGGGTATTAAACACCACTAATCCGTTGGTATGCGGTATGGTTACTACATGGAAAACGATTAACATGTACGGCGTTGTTGGTCCATACATCTTTACAAGCGGAACTCTTCCTGGAGTCAACGACGGTTTTGGTCCAATGGGACCTAACTACGAATTGAACATGTACGATGCATTGACTGGAACATACGTCCTCAGCATTGTCAACGGTGCCAGTGCATCGCTTACGACAGATGCAAATGGAAACATAATCGGCTACTACATCAACAGCACGGTTGGCACCATGACTACATATGGATCCGCACCTCCATTCGGCTTCAATCCGGTCACTGGACACGTACAAATTACTGCAGCTGTTCCTGACTTAGTCTGTTGGAACATGTCCCAAGCATTTGGCGATTCTTGGGGATGGTCTCCATCAGCGGGCACCGTGATTGACTGGGGTCTTGGAGTAATGTGGGCCAAACCATTACCGACCACAACGGGTACAGGTGCTCCTATAGACAACGGAGTACCAAACAATCCTACTTTGGCACTAAACTTAATTGGGGGTTGTATAACTGACAATACACTGGTATTTACCGCAGGATTCACTTTCGCGCAAGGATTCGGAGACGAACAGAACGGCTGGATGCTGATAGCTGCAATGGATGAAACAACTGGAGCTCTATTATGGGTTAAAAACTTTACACAAACAGACATTCCCGCGCTAGTACCTTTCACAAGGATAAATGTGCAAGTTTCGGACGGAGTTATACAAATTGCCAACGAAGGTGTTAACTGGCAAGTTCAAGCCATTAATGTGCGTACTGGTGCTACGGCATGGACAACAACTCTTAAAGGCTATAACGGCGCTACCCCAAACCTATACGATGACTTTGGCATCGCAAGCCGCAATGGACCAGGCGTAACCATATATGAAGGCTTAGGAGGAGACATATGGTGCATAAACGACACGAACGGAAATCTAGTGTGGTACACGAACACAACTACGCTCTTAGGCAATCCAGGGATTGAAACTCCCTACGGTATCTGGCCACTCTGGGTTTTCGGTTGCTCTTGCGTATCCAATGGTGTGGCATACCTCCCTGTCGGCCACGAATACAACCCACCGCTATTCCACGGAGCACAACTGCTAGCACTTAACCTGACTAATGGAAAGCTGATATGGAGCGAACTGGACTTTTCCGTTGAATCCACAGAAATCTCATACGGCATAGTACTGTCGCGCAACGCCTACGACAACCAGATATACGCTTTCGGCAAGGGACCAAGCGCTACCACCGTTACGGCACCTGACATTGGAGTCACAACCGCGACACCCATAACGATAACAGGAACAGTCATGGATGTCTCTGCAGGCACACAACAGCAAGCAGTCAAAGCGAACTTCCCCAACGGTGTCCCGTGTGTATCTGACGCGAGCGAAAGCCACTGGATGGAGTACGTTTACCAACAACAGCCGATACCAACTGACGTTACAGGAGTTCCAGTTACCTTAACTGAGACTGACCACAACGGCAACACCTACACCATCGGCACGACCACAACTGACAGCAGCGGCACCTGGGCTTACAATTGGACGCCTCCAATATCTGGCAACTACACTATAGTAGCAACCTTTGCAGGTACAAACTCATACTACGGATCATGCGCTGAAACACACATCTACGCAAACAGTCCAGCACCAACAGCGGCACCAACAGCTTCACCACCAACAGGCCTAGCATCCACATCGACGGTAGAATACGGAATCGTAGCAGTAATAATCGTTATAATCATAATCGGCGCTTTAATCATGCTGATGCTCAGCAGAAAACGACCATAAGCTAAAGAAGCAAAAACAAAAAAATTCACTTCCCCTTTTTTTAGTCTTAAAAAGCATTAGAGAAGAGAATATGGGCTGAAAAGGCTCTGGTTAAATTCACGAAAAAACAATTGCCTTTAGCAAGCATTTGTATTTTTTTCTTCTTTAGGTTGTCCGGAGCCTCAGCAAACCCTTAATTAAATTAGTAAAATCCTTTTTATATGCAAGCTAATTAGAATTTTACTTTAAATCCTTTCCTCGCGTCTTCGGGGTTTAGGTAGACGTCTTTTGATGTAAGTGTTACTTGATGTAGCACAGTCTTTCAGCGTAGAGGAGCGATCTTAGCGGAATGTACGAGGATTGAACTCTCGTAAACGTCTTTCCAAAGAAGAAGCTGTTGATGTGGCTGTTAGTCTCGAGCAATCTTTATGGATTCGAAAGAATTGTTTGGGCTGAACATACGGAAAATTCAAATCAAGTTTAGATTTAGATTTATCAATAAAGCTTATTTTCCACTTTGCGATTAAATGAAACGTTGAAAGTTGAAGAGAGCATTAGCGATTGCGGTCATAATCGTTTTGTGTCTATGCGTACTCTCAGATTCGGCGTTGCAGGCGGAAGCTCAACAGTCCTCGGCTGATTGGCCAATGTTCCACCACGATGCAGAACACACAGGCGTAACAACTTCAACCGTGCCAATAACAAACCGCACGCTTTGGAAATTCACAACTGGCGGAAAAGTCTTCTCTTCTCCAGCGGTTTACGATGGCGTTGTATACGTGGGCTCATTTGACGGCAAGGTTTACGCCCTTAACGCTTTAACAGGCGCTGTGAAATGGTCTTTTCCCACTCTTGCCGCAGTCTATTCTTCTCCCGCTGTTTCCAACGAGGTAGTATACGTCGGTTCACTTGACCACAACGTTTACGCCCTTAACGCGTCCACAGGCCTTCTGCTGTGGAATTTCACAACGGGCAAAGAAGTTTTCTCATCCCCAACTGTCGCTGACGGGACGGTTTACGTTGGTTCAGACGACGACCGCATTTACGCTTTGAACGCTCAAACGGGCACGTTGCAGTGGAGTTACAAAACAGGAGACAACGTGCAGTCCTCGCCGACAGTGTCGAACGGCGTAGTTTACGTTTCTTCAAACGACAGCAACATTTACGCCTTTAACGCCGATAACGGCAAAAAACTTTGGACGTTCAAAACAGGCAGCTACACGGTTTCTTCACCCGCCATTGCAGACGGCACAGTTTACGTAGGCTCCTATGATAACAACACTTACGCTTTAGACGCGGCAAACGGGGCTTTAATATGGAATCGCACAACCGATTACGATATTTGTATGCAGTCTTCACCCGCAGTTCATAACGGGCTAATCTACGTTGGCGCTTCAAGACTTTTCTCGTTCAGTTTGCCAAGCCCCACAATCCCTAATCAAACCATAATCGGCGACAAAATCTATGCTTTAAACGCCACGACTGGAGATGTTGTCTGGAGCTATATCACAGGCGGAGGCGTCTGGTCTTCTCCTGCAGTTTCCGGTTCCATGCTTTTCGTTGGCTCAGGCGACGGTAAACTTTATGCTTTGAACGCTGCAACAGGCGCACTTCAATGGAGCTATGCGACAAACGGTACCGTTTACTCTTCCCCCGCTGTTGCGGGTAGCGTCGTCTATTTTGGTTCAAGCGACGGCAACGTTTACGCGATCGGTTCACCCACCGCCACGAGCAATTCCCGCCTGCTGGACGATTGGCTCTTTATTGCAATTGCTGTAGTCGTTTTGGCAGCGGCGATTTTCCTGTTGGTGCGCAAAAGCCGGCGAGACATCAAAGTGACATAAAGTGAAAAATCAACGCTTAAAAATCCAATAAATTGCTGATTAGCCCTGAACAAAAACCCTATTTTTTTCTGCTCAGGTTATCTTCCACGGCACCTTGAGAATTGACTAATTTTTCAATCCCACAAAACCTTAATAATGCACTTTAATGTATGAAGGTTGAATTAACGGTGAAAAAGAAAGCTATGTTTGAAAAATGTGTGTGGGCTAAGATGGCTTTAAGTTTCTTTTACCTATACAAAACAGTTAGCAATAGAAAAATTCGTGTTTATCATTATTAGGCTATGAAGAGTTAAGCTGGGAATAATTTGGATTTAGAAAAAAAGATTGAGCTAATCTGCAGACCGCCAACAGAAGAAGTAATAACGCTGGAAGATTTGCGTACTCTTTTGGAAACAGAAGAGCACCCTATAGCCTACAACGGTTGGGAGCCCTCTGGTCTGGCGCATTTGGGAACAGGCGTTATTTGCGCTTACAAAATGAAAGACTTCGCAGAAGCAGGCGTGCACTTTAAAGCGTATCTGTCAACGTGGCACGCATGGTTAAACAACAAGTTAGATGGCGATTTAACTCTTATCCGTAAAGCCGCTGACCTTTTTAGGCATTCATGGCTTGCCCTTGGTGTGCCCGAAGACAAAGTTGAGTTCATTTATTCTGATGAGCTCTACAGAGACATTGATTATTGGGCTAAAACAGTCATAATCGCAAAAAATTTAACCATTGCCAGAGCAACCAGAACCTTAGAGATTGCGGGAAGAAAAGAAGCTGAAGCCCACTACGTTTCAGACTACCTATACACTCCCATGCAAGTTGCAGACATTTTTCACATGAAAGTAAAAATCTGCCAGTTAGGCATGGATCAACGAAAAGCAAACGTTGTTGCAAGGGAAATAGGCGAAAAAATCGGCTGCTGGAAACCCGTCTGCGTTCACCACCACATACTGCAAGGTTTAGAGAAGCCTAAAATTTGGCCGATTCCAGAGGGCCAGGAAAAAGAAGCCGTAACTTCAGCCAAGATGTCTAAAAGCAAGCCTCAAACATGCATATTCATCTACGACACTCCCGACGAAATAAAGCAGAAAATGGCGAAAGCTTTCTGCCCAGAAAAAACCGTCAAATTCAACCCAATACTGGACATCTGCAAATACATAATTTTCCGAGAAAAACCAGTTTTCACAATCGAGCGCCCAGCAAAATTCGGAGGAAACGTAGAGTTCCAAAGTTTCCGAGAGCTTGAATCTGCTTATGCAGAGGGCAAACTGCATCCTATGGACCTGAAAAACGGTGTTGCAACTGAACTTGCAGACATACTGGAGCCTGTTAGACGCTACTTTGCTAATAACAAGGAAGCTAAAGACTGCTTGGAAACTGTGCGGCAAGCTAAGATAACAAGGTAAAACTGTTGTCAACAAAGCTTAAAGAGAAAGAGGAAAAAATCCAGCAGATCATAACCAAGCTGGCGGAAGAGTCAGCGAAGGGCAAGCCGATAATTGTTGAAGGCAAAAAAGACGAGCAAACACTCCGCATTTTAGGAGTAAACGGCGTAATTGTGACGGTGAAAACTGGCGGCAAATCTTTCCTTGAAGCAACCGCAGAAATAGAAAAGCTTGGCTCCCAAGAAGTTATTCTACTCTTAGACTTTGACAGACGAGGCAAAGAAGGCACCCTACGCCTCCAACGCAGCTTGGAAAGGTCCAGAATTAAGGCAAATGTTCTGTTTTGGTGTGATTTGCGAGCGTTGGTTGGACGAGAAATGCAATGCATTGAAAGCTTAACTTCCTATTTGAGCACGCTTCAAGAAAAAACCAAGTAACCCCATTTAGAACACACCACAGAGAAAAACCAAAGAAACTGCACCTCAAATTAGCAAGAGAAATTAAACGCAAATACTCCGAATACTAGATTTTGATAGAGAAAATTAGTCAACAAAATTGATACCCTACCCCGCTTTTTACACTGAAACGAGCAAGTAAAAAGTATACCCCTTAGCGCTCTTGAGGCAATTCAACAGCAAAGGTGCATTTACCTGATTAAAATATTGGAACTGCAGCCTTTTGTGTCAGGGAACTGTTTTTATAAACCTGCCGTCTTTCTATACATGGCGAAATTTTATGGATACAAATCCTGTTTTAGAAGCAATAAAATCGAGACGAGCAGTTCGTAGTTATGAAGATAAACCCGTTCCTGAATCAGCAATCCAAACGATGCTTGAAGCCGCAACCTACGCGCCCTCCGCCATCAACATTCAACCTTGGAAATTCACAATAATCACCAATAAAGCAGAAATGAAACTCCTCTCTGACATAGCGAAACCGGGGTTGATTCGGGCATTACCCGATGTAGGCGACGACGAAAACATAGTTGCCTTAAAAAAACGACTATCAGATCCCAACTACAACATTTTCTACGATGCACCGCTCTTAATTTTTGTCGCTGGCGTTAAATCTCCTTACGCAGTTTATGACTGTTCCATGGCAGCGCAAAACATGATGCTAGCCGCCTACACGCTGGGTATCGGAAGCTGCTGGATAGGCACCGCGGTTCCCGCTGCTAACGACTCAAATGTTAAACCGCGCCTCGGCGTCCCAGAATACCTTGATGTCCATGCCGCAGTCATCTTCGGCTACCCGAAAGGCGGCTTTCCAAAAGCTCCTCCTAAGCGTCCAGCGGAGATTCTCAAACGCATCGATTAAATGATTAGGGGAGATCAGTTGGATATCAAAGGGAAAGTTGCCATTGTAACGGGCGCATCTTCAGGCATCGGATTAGCTACAGCGAAAATTCTTTCAAGCAAAGGCGCCAAGCTGGCTTTGGTCGCTCGCTCAAAAGACAAACTCGAGCAGCTTTGCAAGGAACTGCCAGAAGCAATTGCCGTTACTGCAGATATCTCTAAGGTTGAAGATGTTAAGCGCATGGTTAAGCAGGCGTATGAGCACTTTGGACGGATTGATATTCTTGTTAATGATGCTGGTCAAGGATACGATGTGCCAGTCGAGAAAACGGACATTGAAATTTTCCATTACCTTTTCGATTTAGATGTTGTTGGCCCATTGGTTGCCATGAAAGAAGCTATTCCGATTATGCGGCGGCAAGGCGGAGGGACAATCGTTAACGTAAGTTCAGGAACAGCCTTAATGCAATTGCCTGATAACGGTCCATATTCAGCCCTAAAACGTGCGTTAACTCAAATCAGCTTAACTGCTAGAACAGAACTTGAAAAGGACGATATAGTTGTCAGCGTTGTTTACCCCTACATTACGCTTACCAACTTTGAAAAGAACACCATCAAAGATGCTTCACTGCAAAGGCAAGAAGAATCGCCAGAAGCACGGGAAGCATTTAGTAAAGCTGACTCGCCTGAATACACAGCGCAACGAATAGTTGAGGGCATCGAAAGTGGAGAAGCTGAAACTTTTGGGCACGATTGGATGAAGAGAGCTCCAACAACTTAAAGAAAACGAATGGAACTTATAAAAAAGATTTAGCGTTTCATAGTTGCTGGCCAAAAATCTAACTCAAATATTTTTTCCTGACCCCGTTTTGAAGCAAGTAAAGCACAACTAAAAGGCTATACGCTATCTCGGTTGCAGCTGCGAACTTTGGTATTCCAGGAATGCTCGGCAAATTCAAAACCGTTAAAGCATCAGCAACAATAACGAATAAAGATACTGCAACTGTACCAATCCATCCTACTTTTTTGCCCTGCCAAATAAACACAGTAAAAACTAACACTGACAAGCCGAAAACCAGGGTGTAAACGTCATAGGCTTCTGTGGCCTGCAAAATTGATGTCCCAAAGGCAATAAGCAGTGCACCATAGAAAACATGTATGACTCCAATAAACAGTTGAGCCGCGGTTAAAACAACAATGCCTAAGCTCCTGCCTTTGTAAGTGAACGTGACCGGATTACGCTTGCTAGTCATTCAATGCACCGCCAAGTATCTCGATTAATCGATCGAGAATGGGTGTTAGCTGCCCATTAATTTGGATAGGGTTGCCACGAGCACTTCAATGCGTTCTCTTGTCCTGCCATAATCTGCCACTGAAGTAATCGTGGTCACAGGAGTCTCTCCTGTAATAGACATCCGTGTGGTCTTTTCATCCACTCTTGACAAATTTACTGTAAGCTTTGAAGGGTAGGACAAGAAGGCACCTTTAGTTTTAATCCTAAGGGTATGTGTTTCTTCGTTGGTTTCTTGTATTGTCCATTCAATCTTAGCAATTGCTTTTGGAATAGCTTCCCAGACAACGTTAAGTGGGTAGGAGACTTCGAGGTTTTCTTTTTCTTCCCGCAAGTAAGCCATTTTTCTTCGCCACTCTTAGGTATTAACTTTTTATTAAAGACACATGGTGTTACTTTGAAATTTGCATCATCCGAAATTATTCTTGAAACTTTGACGCCTGAATTTGCTAAAAAAAGTGAAGGAATGCACACCTTAGGCATGCAACTTCTTGTTCCTGGAGCTTGTTACAAAAGTGGATTGGGGTTTTACCCAAAAGAGTCTTATGGTAGCAACTCAAGATGTTATGAAACCAAGCGCTTTAAAAAAAGTCGGCAAGTGCCTTAAACATGGAACTGTCAATTATAATACCGGCCTATAATGAGGAAAAAAGAATTAAATACACTTTGCAAAGCGTGGTTGACCGATTCAATGGGTCATGTGAAATTTTAATTGTGTCTGAAAGCATTGATAAAACCGATGACATAGTAACTGAATTTTCTAAGAATTCAGCAGTCATTAAGCTAATAACTTCAAACAGAAGGCTGGGAAAGGGGGGAGCTTTCAAAAAAGGGGTCGAGAATTCGCAGGGTAAAATTGTGGTGCTGCTTGATTCAGACCTTCCTGTGCCCATCTCAGATGTTGAGAAAGTAATTTCATGGTTGGGGAAGGTTGATGTGGCAGTGGCTTCAAGAGAGGTTGAAGGAACAAAAATTTTGGTTTATCCTCCGCTTGCCCGAGTATTCGCTGGCAAAGCTTTCTCCCGAATATTCAATGCTCTATTCAGCCTTAACGTGAAAGATACGCAATGCGGCTGTAAAGCCTTCAAAAAAGAGGTCTTGGAAAACGTTCTCTACACCGTTGAGAGCAATGGCTTCGAGTTTGACGCCGAACTTTTATTCAAATGTAAAAGAATGGGTTACAGCATAAAAGAGATACCAGTAACGTGGAGTTATAAGCCAGATTCAAAGCTTAACCTCTTTCAGGACACGTTAAAGATGGGGAGGGGTGTTCTCAAATTATGGGTGAAAACTTACATAGTCACGCAGAAGACTTAGAGAGAATTGAAGAATCCGATTTTTGGAGCAAAGTAAAAGTAAAGCTTATCTTGGATTTGGTGGAAGGCAAAAAAGTTTTGGATGTTGGCTGCGGTTCAGGACGCCTATCTAAAGCACTGCGAGAGAAAGGCTACAGCGTAGTAGCAATCGACAGCGATTGGAAAGCTGTTAACATCACAAAAAAGAAAGGAATCAGGGCATACGTATCAGACATAAATGATTGGAAAAGTGATGATAAATTTGATTGCATAATTCTCGGCGACGTACTAGAGCACATCGAAGATGACAAGTCAGCCATGAGAAAAGTTCACGCCATGCTAAAACCAAACGGTTGCATCATAGTGAATGTACCTTCATACCAATTTTTATTTGGAAAACATGACGTCGCTTTAGGGCATAAACGACGTTACTCCGATAATGAGCTTAAAAATAAACTAAAAAATTCAGGCTTTAAAATTGAATATCTGAGACACTGGAATTTGCTAGCGTTGCCAATTACTATTCTAACGAAAATTTCTAAAAAAGATTATCCACATGAAAGAGTTTCAAATATAACCGTTCTATCAAGGCTTCTTGAAAGAATGCTTTTAGCAGAATCAAAGTCAAATTATATGTTTGGGATTTCTATCTTGTGTAAAGCAAGAAAATAAGACATTTTTTCCCAAGATTATAGTTGATTCTATGGCTTTGAAAATTTAAAGCTGAGGCAATAGGTAGGCTTTTTGCTTAGTATTTCTCGTAACAAAAAGAGAGCCTCTTAGGCTCTTAGGCTCTTAGGCTGGTATTTTTCTCAAATAAGCCTCTGGCGCCAAACTGATTTTGGAATCGCATCAAGCGCCAAAGATTCTTCTTTTTATCATCTTGTATCGACGTTCTAAGTTTAAATACAAAGACACCTGTTGCCCGAAAGGCTGACATTTCCCATTTGCAATTGCTTTAGCTAATGCGTCAACGTTGGGTTCAGAGTCGATAACCGTGTAGGCGTAGCCGATGGTTGGACCGTAATGCGCGTCGGTTCCGCCTACGCAAGGAAGATTCAGCTTTTGCGCTATTTCCTCTGCCTTTTTCTTGCAGCGGTTAAACGGAAATGCCGAAGCATTGAGGGTTTCCACAGCGTCAAATTTTGCATCCTTAACATGGCTGTTTAAGCTACTTTTAAACCAAGCGTAGGGGTGAACTGCAATAGCTATCCCGCCCGCTTTATGGATTAGGTCAACTGTTTCCCTTGCGTTTAAGCCTCTTGGAATTAAATCTTGAATGTTAAGGGCAACTATGTGTCCGTCTGCGCTTGAAACCTCCATGCCTGGAATAACAAGAAAGTCTGTTTCCTCAGCTATTTTACAGCTGCCCTCAATCTGGTCGTGATCTGTAACAGCAACAGCATTCAAGCCACGTTTCTTTGCATAAAAGACGAGTTCTTTTGGAGTTATTGTTGAATCCTTGGAGTAGTTTGAGTGAACGTGAAGGTCGGCGTTAATTTTCATTAATTAACCCCTTTTTTATTGGGTTGGCTTGCCAGTTTCGCTCTAATCTGAGCTAACTGTTCATCTAGTTTTGCCTCGTCTGCTTCGATTTTGTGGAATAGCGGTTTTGGCTTAGCTATTTTGTGCCCAGGCTCAAGCGGTTTTAATGCTTCGTTCCAACTGCTTTTGTTGACGCTTCCTGGAAGGTTGAGTGTTTGCCAAAGCTGTTCGGCCGTTTCTGGGATGAAAGGCGCTGAAACCACCGTTATAGCTTTCACTGCTTGTGCGGCGACGTAGAATACGGTTGCTGCTTTTTCCTTGTCAGTTTTCATCAGGTTCCAGGGTTCAGTATCGTTGAGGTACTGGTTTCCCACGCGGCTTATTCCAATTAGCGTATTGGCGGCGGATTGAAGCCATGAGCTTTCGATTTCTTGGGCTGCACCCTGCACTTTCGCTTTGACTGCCTGCAATACAGCTTCGTCGTTGTTGTCTAGTTTAGTGGGGTTTGGAATTTCACCATCAAATTTTGCAACGATAAAGGACAGGGTTCGGTGGATGAAGTTGCCGAAGGTGTCGTTTAAGTCAGCGTTGATTTTTTCGATGAAAGCGCTCCACATGAAGTTCGTATCCTTGCTTTCTGGTCTTGTGGCGATTAAAAAGAAGCGCCAGTAATCCACTGGAAACATCTCAAGCGCTTCGTCTATCCAGATGCCGATGCGTTGGCTTTTTGAGGCTTTCTCGCCTTTGAACTGAAGAAATTCGGTGGCGGAAACGTTCCATGGCAGGTTATAACCTTCTCCTGAAGCCAACAGCAGAGCCGGCAGGATTATAGTGTGAAACGGAATGTTGTCTTTGCCGACAAAGTAGAGGGTTTTAGCTTGCTTGTTTAACCAGTATTCACGCCATTTTTCTGGCCGCCCCATGCGTTGGCATTGCTCGATAGTTGCTGAAACGTAGCCTAAAACGGCGTCGACCCAAACGTAGACAGTTTTGCCCTCTGCCCCTTTGAAAGGTGCGGGAATGCCCCATTCTACGTCGCGGGTGACGGCTCTTGGCTTTAAACCTTCCTTTATCCAGTTTAAACTGAAGTTTTTAACGTTAGCAGGAAACTGCTGATTATTCTGAAGATATTCGGTTAATGGCTCAGCAAGTTTGGATAGGTCGATGTACCAGTGACGCGTTGTTTTCACAGTTGGCGTGTTCTTGCAGATTACACAGTACGGCTCGATTAGCATTGTTGGCTCCAAAAGCCTGCCACATCGGTCGCATTGGTCTCCACGTGCTTTTTCGCAACCGCAGTAGGGGCATTTGCCTTCTACAAACCTGTCAGGCAAGAAACGCTGGTCATGCTCACAGTAAAGCATCTGCGTATCCTGCTCGAAAATGTAACCGTTCTTCTGAATTTCCAGCAATGTTTTTTGGACAAACTGCTTATGAACTGGGCTTTCAGTGCTGGTGTAATTGTCAAATGAAGCATCCCATCTGCGGAAAAGTTCAGCTACACGGGCGTGGTTTCGGTCAGTTAGCTCTTGAGGTGTAATGCCTTGCCTTATCGCTTCAACCTCGATGGGTGTGCCATGCGTGTCTGAACCGCTCACCATCAACACGTCGTCACCCCGTAACCTGTAGTATCGTGCTGTGACGTCGGCGGATAGGACTGAGCCGACAAGGTTTCCTAAGTGGGGCGTGACGTTGATGTATGGCCAAGCGGCTGTAACTAAAACTTTTTCAGGCAAATGTATCTCCAACAACCCTTTAGTACCGCCCTTATTTAAAATTACTAGAGCTAATTACTTGCCAAATGAAACATTACAAAGTAAGAGAAAATTTTGGTAAAGACTTAAATTTTTCAAGTTGCAGTACCCGTAGATTGAGGTTTCACACAGTTGCCTTACTGCCGAATATGCGGAACCAAACTGGAAGAAAACGCTCGGTTCTGCCATAAATGCGGGACACCAGCAGTCACTCTTACTCCTGCACCTCCGCCAGCAAGGCCCATGGAGAAAAACCCGTTTCTGGTACCAGTCATTATTTTGATAGCCGTAGTAATCGCAGCGGTAATCGTAGGCGTTTTCATTTTTTGGTTTTACTCTTTGAATTTTAATCAGGCAAGCGGATCAAACCAAACGAACGTTCAAGAGTTAAGCTTCAATTTTCATGGTGATATGACAAAAGTAAACGTTATAGCTCAAAACTTGATCGGCAAAACCGTCCTCATCACTGCTTCCGCAACAGGATTGCAGCGTACTAATCATCGAATGGTCCAGCATAAGGAATTAAGCATAAAATTTTAAATGCAAGCTCTCCAACTTTAGTGTATATGAAGTGATTTCTTTGACTGAACAAAAAAAGGTAACCATGCAAGAACTTGAAGAACATAACGGAAAAAATGGTAAACCCGCCTACATAGCATACAAGGGAAAAGTTTACGATGTCTCGCAAAGCAGTTTCTGGATTGATGGAGATCACTTGGGAATGCATAATGCGGGCAAAGACTTAACTGAAGAGTTAGAGATGGCTCCGCATAGGGAAGAAACTTTGCACAATGTTAAGCTGGTAGGCGAATTAGTCTAAGCGCAAAGCGACACTAAAAGCAGCTTTTAAACGCTCTTATCTTTAGAATATCGATTTTTGCGGTTCTAAACGTTCCGTTGATCAAGTGTTATGTTAGTTGCGCAATCACGAATAGCATCAAAGACTGGAAGAAACGCTTTCCCTTTCTCAGTTAAAGAATACTCAACCCTTGGAGGAACTTCAGGGTAAATTACTCTTTTTATGATTTTGTTTTTTTCTAAGTCTCTGAGGTGTTTCGTGATTGTCTTTGAGTTAACGTCACCCATGCTTTTTTGGAGAGCAGTAAATCTTAGTGTGTGCTCTCTGAGGTTCCAGATGATAAAGAGGTTCCATTTGTTTCCGACGATTTCCACTACAGTTTTAAACTGTAAATGTGCCTTATTTTCAGATTCCAGATGAATACGCCTTTAGTTACTTAATGGAAACAACATTACTATTGTGCTTCTGGTGTATTTTAATATTGCTGGTGAGTAAAGCAATAGTGTCTAAAGAGACGAAATGGATAGTGGTGTAAAAATGAAAGTTTTAGCGATAAACGGCACCGATGGGGAATGGTTGACTTGAACTTAGAGGTTTATTATTTTTCAGGCACAGGCAATTCATTAGCTGTTGCCAGAGATATTGCAGAAAAAACCAGTGGAAAACTAATAGCAATACCTTCCGTCATGAATAAAGACAAAATAAAAACAGATGCCGAGGTGATTGGAGTTGTTTTTCCCGTTCACGGAATTTTCCGCATTCCATCCATAGTTGAAAGATTTTTTGGGAAACTGAATGATGTTAATTCAAAATATATTTTTGCGGTCACCACGTATGGAAGCATGGCAGGCGGGGCTGTCAAAAGTTTTCGCAAAATGGTTGAATCTTGCGGCGGCAAGCTTTCAGCTGGGTTCGCAGTACATATGCCGATGAACAACATCACCATTCCCTTCATGTATAGTGGGGCGATCGGAGATAAAGAACAAAAGTTGTTTGCAGACTGGCGAAGTAAATCCAATTTTATTTGTGAATACGTAAGTGCCCGAAACGAAGGCAAATTTGAAGCAACTAACAAGTTGCTCGTTTCCCTGTTTTACCCGATTGACAAAATATTTGCGCGATGGAGAATTGAAAGCAAATACAATAAACTTACAAACTCGAATCTAAACAAAGATGATCTTTGGCCTTTGATGGATGTCAGCTTCCATTTTGATGAGAAATGCGACGGCTGTGGAGTTTGCTCGAGAGTTTGCCCCGTGAAAAACATAAAAATGGTCGACAACGCACCTTCATGGCAGCATCACTGCGAACGGTGCTTCGCATGCTTACAATGGTGTCCGAAGGAGGCTATAGAATTTGATAAGGATTCGATTGGCAGGAAAAGGTATCATCATCCAGATGTAGAACTTTCAGATATGATGATGAAAAATTAACATGCACCCCTTCTTTCTATTAAAAGATAAATTGAAGCACCGAATCAATCCGGCGCAAATCACTCATAACATTTTTCGCGTCTTTAACGCTTAATGTTTCACGTTTTTCATGCAGTTCACTGACAGTTTCGTATAAGCCATCGAAAGCAGTTTTCACGTCTAAATCGTTATTCATCCCCTTCTCAAAGGCAGAAACGATAGACCCCTCTACCCCCTCCATATCTGTATTAGAATTGTCTGTTTTTTGCTCTTGCAGGTCTTTAACCATGCTTTTGAGGGAATCCAGTTTTCGGCTAGTTTCAGCTAACTTTTCGAAGGTAAAGTTTAGTTTTTTCCTGTAGGGTCCATATGTAAGAAAGAACCTTAATTGTTCGCCGCTAAAACCTTTCGTTAGAATATCGCTTGTGTAATACACGTTGCCAATGCTTTTAGACATTTTCTTGCCATCAACAAAAAGATGACCGCCGTGAAGCCAGTAACGCGAAAACTCTTTGCCGCTAACGGCTTCTGCAATGGCAAGTGTGTAATCGTGATGCCTGACTAAATTATCGATTCCGCCGCAAGCAACATCAATTGAGAAGCCAAGATATTTGGTTACTATGGCTGCATCCTGAATATTCCATGCTGGTCTGCCACCGCCAATCGGCGCCACATAACAAACGGCGTCTTGTTTGCAGCCATCCCAAATAATAAAATCTCCCTTGTTCCAGGGTGTGCCAGGGTACGTGTCCTTGTGGAAGCGGCGTTTCTTTTTCGGCCACTTACTCATGTCCAGATGCGCCAGTTTTCCGAAGCCGTCAAATTTTAAGGGGTCAAAATAAACGTTTTTTGCGCCCTTGTACGTGTACCAGTACGCGTAACCTTTCTCTAGTAGCTGAGTGATTAGTTTTGCTGCTTGATCCACAGCTGAGGAAGCTCTTATGGCGTAGTCTGGCGTTTTGATCTTTAGCAGCTTGAAGTCTTGGAAGAAGACGGCTTCATTTTTTTTGGTCAGTTCTTCTATGGTGAGATTTTCTTTTTTTGCCTCTGCTATGGCTTTGTCTTCTACATCTGTCAAGGTAATTAGCCGAGTAACTTTGTAGCCTAAGTATTCCATGTAGCGTTGAAGTATGTCTTCAAAGAGGAAAGTGCGGTAGTTTCCAATGTGCGCTCGCTGATACGTCGATGGACCGCAAGTGTACATTTTAACCTGCATGTCTTCAGCGGGTTTGAATGGCTCGATTCTTCGTGTGAGCGTATTGAATAAATTCAGCAATCAGTCGGCTTCTCCACTTAAGCGGTGCCTTGTTGCTCTTTTTCCAGTTCCTTTAATGTGTTTTTTGCTTCTTCCACATGCTGTTGAGTTTGGGTTTGGGAATTGAAAATGTGTCTGACAACGCCTTTCTTATCAATTATGTAGGTGACTCGTCCGGGGAGGATGCCCATACTTGAGGGAACTCCGTAAAGTTTGCGCACCTTGTTATCCTCGTCGCTTAGCAGTATGAAGGGTAAGCCATAATGCGTTGCAAAAGACTTATGTGACTCAACACTTTGCCCACTTACACCTAGTACTTCAGCGCCTAGATTTGTTAGTTCTTGGTAGCTATCTCTGAAACTGCAGGCTTCCCTTGTGCAACCGGGCGTTTCATCTTTGGGGTAAAAGTATAAGACTACGTTTTTTTTGCCGAGGAATTCTGAAAGAGTCACATTATCCCCCATTTGCGAAGGAAGAGTGAAATCAGGCGCTTTATCGCCAACTTTAACAGACATAAAATCACCAGTTAGTTACATATTGGAGGGCTATTATTCTTTTCGCATGTTCTTTTGTCAGGTATTTAGGTGATTGCTCTGGGTGTTAACCGATCAAGTGATGACTTGCATTCTGAACGAAAGAAAACCTGATTTTTCTTCCATTATCCTTGTTCTACAAGATTGAACAAGTTGTTCAACAGTGCAGCCATAAATAGGCGATGTCTACTAAATATGGACAATCAGTTGCGCCAAGAAGTGACTAAAAATGGATAAAGGGCGACTCGTAAGCATTTTAGCTGCCGTCATTGCTGTTTTAATTTGTCTTAATGTCATTCTGTACTATCAAAATTACACTATCAATCAGCAAAAGGATGATTTTAACGCCTTTTATAATGAGTTTGGAAATGTTTCTGTTCAAAGTATCAGTTACAATTTTTCTCCTCCTGTTTCTATGTATCGCGCTCTTAAAATCGCATTGGAAAACGGCGGTTGGAACACCACTTCTCTTGAAAACATGACGGTTAAAGTTTCCCTTGACTACTACGAATTCACGACCGAAAATACAACTTTAGGGCCTTCTTCGGGTTCTGAGTTTCTATATTCAGTTACACATTCAGTTAACGACTACTCAGCTGTTACAGTTAAAAATGCGACTTCCACTACGACCTACAGGTACATCTGGACCGTAATTGTCGATCCGAGTTCAGGCGTTTCTGGCATACCGCCGCCTGGGCTTTATTGGGTTGACGCCGCAACAGCAGAAATAGTCCCCACAGGACCGCTATTTTAGCTCTCAAGTAAACAGTAGGCAAACTCCAAGCTTAACTTACCACCCTAAGGTTAACGCCCCGGCTACCACTTACAGAGTTAACAGGACCCGCCATCTCCGTCATTAGGCAGTTAAATGTTATAAGAAACGAAAATGTACTGTTAATTATGGAAAAAACATTATCTGTTGCTGGTCATAAATGTCAGGCTTTATACTTCGCTGCGCCGGGTGTTCCGATTGTTTTTCTGCATGGATTATCTTATACATTAGATATTTGGCAGAGCATTGGAGTAACAGAACTGTTAATTGAGAAGCGGGTACCATTCTTAGCTTTAGATATGCCTTACGGTTTGAGAAGCAAATGCCAACCTAAAACCAGAAATCCCGAAGCTAACGTGGCAGTTGCGGCTGAGGCTGTCAAGAGTGTGTTCGGTTCAGCGGTGCCTGTTCTTGTCGGCGCCAGCATAGGTGGACACGTAGCATTAAGATATGCCACTCGGTTTCCAGTAAAAGGCTTACTCTTGATTGCGCCTGCCCGAGCACTGGACGAAGATTTAGTGCAGTCTTATGGCAGGTTTAATTTTCCGGTTAAGATTATTTGGGGTTCACAGGACAATTTCATTTCAGGGGAAGAAATGAGAACCCTAGCGAATAAACTGCCTAACGCTAAACTTTTAGTCTATAATGGCGCGTCTCATTCAGCATATAAAGATCAGCCTGAACTGTTCAAACGAGATCTGCTGGAGCTTTACGCTGCTGCTGAGCAAACATGATTTATTTAGGCAAAGGTTTTGCGGTAACAACGTAATGGTATTTTCCAACATCTTTAACGCCCTCAACTTGGAAGCCTATCTTTTTAATTAAGCTTGATGCATACTCTTCGCTGAATCTAATCTTGACTGGTGGTCCAAAAGGCATGTCTTGTTTTTTCCAATCCAAATCAACCAGCTGCCCAGTAATTTTTGTCATCTCTTTCGCGTTTTGCAGCACTTTAGCTGGATCAGCAAAATCGTGAAGCACAATGCTAAAGAAAACAAAATCAGCGCATTTGCTGCAGAAAACTGTTTCTTCAGCCGCGCCAACCTTAGCAATAATATTTTTCAAGCCTTCTGTTTTGGCTTTGCAGTTTAGTTTTTCAATTGCTGAAGCGTCTGAGTCCACGGCGTAGACTTTCCCTTTTTCGCCTACTTTTTTGGCTGCTAAAATGCTGAAGAAGCCGTCGCCGCAGCCTATGTCTATGAACGTCATGCCCAAGTGTAAGTGTTGCAGGATAGCCTCTGGATTGTACCATGAACGTCTAGTTGCTTCGTCGAGGGCGAAACCGCCGTGGCAGACCATAATGAAAACCGTTAGGTTATGGCTGAAGAAGTTCTCTTATTTGTTTCGCATGCGTCTGTCTTGTCGTTAGCGGGTAGATTTCGCGTTCACAGTCAAAAAACAAGGGGTCTTGACCTATGATTTTTGAGAGTTTCTCGTCTGAATCAACGTTCACTATCAGCATGCTACCCTGTTGTCCGATAAGATGATAGTATACTTCAAGCGTCTTCTCTTTCTCCAAGTTATCAAAGTACTTGAATTGCAGTGGAAGCAGTTTAGCCCATTTCTCGATGGGAACCTCACGTTTAACTTTCTGTATAATTAAAAACTTCATGTTCATCCGTAAAGAACAGTGCATGTTTGGGTATAAAATCTTTCTTTAAAACACAAAAGGAGTAAAAGCTTGATGGGCAATGAGAAAGTTATATTGCAATTGATGAGAAACTTTTTTTAAAAAATAAGAAAAGATGGGGCATCTTAATCGGAGTGCTTACTCCTTCTTTTCTCCGCCGTGTCCCTTCCACATATCCTTCATGGGCATCTTAGAGATAGCATCTTTAGCTAAATCCATCAGATCCTCGTTTACTTCAACCTCTATTGTTACTTTAAATTTGCCTGTTTTTTCTGGCGTTTCAGTCATGGAACCACCTCCTGAATTGGCTTAATTGTTTAGGAAATAAGTTAGCGAGAAGATGAATCGCTTGCATGCCGGTTAAATCTAAATCGATTTCAATGCGGTAATGGAATTTTCCTAAGCGTTTAGTTTTAGTTTTATAATTTCCAATTGTGCCCGCTTCTTTGGACCTGTGCAGCTGTTGATTCATCAATATAGTTATGGCTGTGGGCGCCAGAGGTTCAAAAACAAAAACAACCCTTAAAAGAACACGAATCCCACTTTCGATAAGCGATTCAGATACGGACTCTTCTTCAGTCATTTTTCAGCCCTCACAAACATTAAAATTCCTACGCTCGCTCCTATTAGAAAGAAGTAAGAACTTAATTATAAACTATCAGGCGTGATTTTTTTAAGGTTGTGTGGCTGTCATAACCCAACAACAAGGCGACTATTTTGACGCTTGAAGATTTAAACTCGCAAATTTACGGTTGCAGAAAATGCAGGCTTTGGCAAGGAGCAAAACATGCTGTACCAGGCCAAGGACCAGTAAATGCTAAGGTCATGCTGGTGGGGCAGAACCCGGGAGCTGCCGAGGACGAAACTGGCAGGCCCTTCGTTGGGAGAGCAGGAAAATTCTTAACGAAGGTGCTGGCTGATAATGGCATAAAACGTGAAGATGTCTTCATTACAAACATTGTAAAGCACATTTCTCCACAGAACAGAAAACCCTACGACGACGAGGTGGCGGCATGCTTACCCTACTTAAACATGCAAATAAATATTATTAAACCAAAAATAATCGTGCTGCTTGGCGCATCCGCAAAGGATACCCCGCGATTAGAGGGCATAGAATACATAGAAGTTATTCATCCTTCAGCAGCCATGCGCTTTAATAAAATGAAAAAAAGGTTCCAAGAACAAATCGCTGCCCTATCGAAACAATTGAATCAAAATTCGCCAAAACACAATTAGCATTTACAAAGAGGAGGAGGCGTGAGCATTCCGAGCGATCAAGCTCGCATCATTTTAGGCTAGTGCAGCTACCTTCGAAAGTATCCTTAGGCATTTGACACATTTACTTTATTCCATAGCTGAGAATGCGAAGCCAATGTATGCCGTTTTCGTTAAACGGTTCGAGTCATCTCTTTGGTAATATCGCCTTGGCCGTACCGCATCAAGCGTATGTTCTTTCCGTCGAGTTCGACATAAGTATTATACGTTTCTTCCTCATTGACCCACGATCCCGTGTTCACTAAGTTTTGAGTCGGGCTAACAAATGGTCTGTGACTGTGACCGAAAACAAGCAGTTGCCCAGTTTGCACACTCTCGGCTGCTTTTCTCTCTACCTCGCTATAAGTGGTGCCGGGAGTGGTGGATAACCTATCTTTTGGGGGTGTAAGCAAGTGTTGCAAGTATTTTCCTGCCGTAAAATGCACTTCAATACGTTGATTTAGAGATTCCAAGGGTTCACCGGATGACGCAAGCTTGACCCATATGTCAGATCTTGCTTGTCCGCCTTCATCCGAAGTGGTATCGCAAAGCAAATCCATAAGGGATGGCACTTGTTCGGAATCGAATTCATATCCATGCTTAAACACGTACGTGACATCCTTTCCTGGCAGCGTGAGTTCATCTTTAAATTTAAGAGGGTATTTGTGGTCAACTAGTTTTAGCAGATGATAATCATGGTTGCCCACAACGTAGTAGACTGGCTTTTTCTGTTGCAGTGTAAGAAGAGATTGCAAGATTTGATGGTTTTCAAGAAAGACTCCGCTTATATCTCTTCGCCACATATCGATGAAGTCGCCCAAGATTACTAATGCGTCAACATCAGTTCTACCAATTATGCTTTGAAGAAACGCCTCAAAGTCGCCGACGTTTGAATGTGAATACCCTAAATGAACATCAGAAACGGCTAAAATCACCATGTTTGATCACTATACAGTTAAGTCATGCATTATGTTTACTGCATTCTTAGTCTAATAAGAGTTAAGTTTGAATCTCGGAAGACATAATGGCTGTCTTAAAATAGCTGCTGAAATGGTCAAAGAAGCGAAATGAGAAGATATATCCGTTACCATTACCCCAAAGTTTCTTGCTGACGAAAATATCTTCAAAGTTGTTAATGTCCTCATCTTTTCTTGAATGTAGAATAAAGTAAGAATTGGCGCCGCCGAAAGGGCCTCTGTACTTTCGCCCGCGACCTCTCCGAACAAGAAAACTAATAAACAACTTCAATAAAAAGAGAGTTTATGACGCCAAAGAAACCGAGAAAGCCTTCAATTCAAAATAAGGATTCGTGGAAAAAAGTTTCTCCTGCTTCTGCACCCATATTTCAGACGTCGGTCTATAATTATCCCGACCTTGAAACCTTGGATGATTATTACAATGGCAAGATTCCTGACGGTTATATTTACAGTCGAAATGGACTCCCGAATGCGGAGGCTCTTGCTAAACGCGTTGCCGAACTTGAGGAAACCGAGAAAGGGATTGTCTGTTCTTCTGGGATGGCTGCGCTCTTTGTGGCTTTAGGTTCAAACTTGAAGAGCGGTTCTCGAATAGTTGCTTCTTCCGACCTCTATGGCGGTACGATAGTTCTCTTGAGGGATGAATTGCCTCGCTTCGGAATCGAAACCCTCTTCGCAGATGCAACTGCACCTGAAACCTTTGAAAATGCTGTTAAAACCGAAGCGGCGAACGTTTTTCTTATCGAAACAATCTCTAACCCAACGATGAAAGTGTGCGACGTCAGAGAAATCGTGAAAATTGCTCATGGAAGCGGCGCGGAAGTAATCGTAGATAATACGTTTGCGACCCCGTTCGTTTTGAGACCTCATCACCTTGGAGCGGACATAGTAATGCACAGTGGCACAAAATCTCTTGGCGGTCACAGCGATGTCACAATTGGCGTGCTCTGCGGAAACAACGACTTAATGACTCAAGCGTCAAGGTTCAACACAAGAATCGGTGCGATTGCAGGCCCCTTTGATTGCTGGTTAGCCACCAGGAGTCTATCAACTTGGAAAATCAGAACAGAGGTAAGTTGCAGGAACGCGATGAAACTAGCAAAGTTTCTCCAAGACAACACCAGCAAAGTTGCTAGCGTGAACTATCCTGGTCTGGATTCTCACCCCCAATACAACCTTGCAACGGAACTTTTCACGGATGAAATGTACGGGTCGATGCTGTCATTCAACCTCAAAGGCGGTTTCAACGAGCCAAACGTATTCATAAAAAAGCTGAAAAAAGTCACGCTGACTCCGTCACTTGGCAGTGTCAAAACCACCATAAGTCACCCAGGCAAAACCTCCCACCGCCACCTAACAGAAGAACAAAAAAGAGCCGCAGGCATAACAGACTCGATGATACGGGTATCAGTCGGCATCGAAGACTACAACGAAATCGAAGCCGATTTTGAGAACGCCCTAAAAAAGACCTAAAGCACATGAAGGATGAACCCGGAACAGCTTCTCACCAGAGATGCACTATCTGAAGGTACAACAACTACAAAAACCCAGAAGAACTGGAAAATCACCAACTTACTATGCTAAGCCAACAGTTGAAACTTCTTATCCGCCAGAAGACGGCGGTTTAAATGCGTGACTGGAATGGCGCCGTCGAAAGGATTCGGACCTTTGACCGACTGGTTAACAGCCAGCCGCTCTACCGGGCTGAGCCACGACGGCACATCACAACGTCTATGCCACTTTTCAGTTTCAGTATAGTATTTAAGTTTAGTCTTCTCAAAGGCAGGTTATTCTATCTGGCGCACTTTGCGTTTTGCTATTGCCGAGAAGCCCTTGTAGAACTCTTTCGTTATGCGCTGGTACCATTTGTCGGAGAAAGACAAATCAATCAAATTGTCAACCCAGCGAAAGTCACGTTCAGCACATTGAATCAAAAGTTTCTTGTGCAATTCATTCAGTTTGGTGTTTGTAAACCAGTCTTCACTTGTCAGTTTGCCCAGGGGAACAAAGAACAATGGCACAATGAGGCATCGCATGTCCTTAAGGTCATCGATTAAATCCATAGTTTTAAGGATGTCCGATTCCTGTTCATCAGGCAACCCGACAATCAACGTGCAAGCAGGAGCAAGCATGTTGTCATGCATTACACCCATGCCCTCGCAGACCACGTCATGCCAATTGTCAGCGCTAAACGGGTGAGCCTTGGCAGGCATAATCTTCTTCGCTATCTCTGAGGAACCAGTTTCTATACCTACTTCTGCTCCCCACCAAGTTTGATTCTGCAAGATAAGCTCCGACAACTTTGAAAGAAGCTTAGGGTTTGATGCAACAGCAGCCAAGGAACAGTGACTCCAACTTAAGGCTGAGCATTTTTTTGTCACTAATTCATGCAGTTGCACAAGTTTCTCTTCGTTCGGTGTCGTATTTTTTGAGCCGTAAAGCATCACATCTTCCGCGTGCAGACACACACCAGTGTTGCCTGAATCAATATTAACGCTTAATTCACGATTAACCTTTTCAACCGGATACCATCTTAGCGGTCTTAAGGTAACATTGCAAAATTGGCAACCTCTACAGCAACCCCTGCCTATCTCAACCAAACCGTTAACTGAAGGCTGAACAATATCAGGAATCTCCTCTAAACTTGGTGCCTCGGCAACTCCAACTTCATAATGGCTCGGAATATCCTGGCCTTCAATTGTTGCCCTAAAAAGTTTCCCAATAACATTTTCTGCTTCGCCCTCGACAACGCAGTCAATACCTAAATCCTTAACGGCTTTCTCTCGGTAATGGAACTGCCATGCGCCGGGTCCGCCGACAATAACTTTTAACCCATTTTTTTTCGCTTTTATAACTGCTGGGCTTTTAAGCAACGCATAAAAATGCTTTGCAAGATAGGGTTCCTTCTTGAAAATAGACGCTAAAGTTGTGGAAGCTGGACCTAACCCAAACGGGTCCATTGTGTGTATGCCTAAAACTTTTGCGTCATTAAGGTAATGGCTTAGCTGATTTGGGCTAACTGTTTCAACGTGGAATCCTTCTTTCAAAAGTTGAGCTTCAGTTTTTCGCAGTCCGTAAGGTGCTTGTTGCGGATGACCATTTTTTGTCTTTAACGGTGGAAAGAAAAGGTAGCTGTAGAGCCATTCTGGAATAAAATTTGGAGGCGCACAAGTACCGAACCCGAGGAACTCGTTATTATGATAGTTGCTCATTAAAGTCCTATCAGCAGTCAACACTACCTCTGCCATAGCCCCTTCGCCCATTTCATTTAAAACCTTTGAATGTTCTATTCCTAGAAAGCGGCGAGGCAGATATAACTTTATTGCTAACTTGGTTAGCCTCAAATCCAAAAATTTTAATTAACTGCCCTCTTAATAATATCTGTAATGGTGACTTCGTCAATTTTAAAAAGCGCAATTTTTACATTAAATGAGAAATTTGATAGTTTATTAGAAAAATATATCAAGGTATTTGACTTATTAATGAGAAAAACACGTTCGGAGAAAAGGATTATTTGAAAAACATGATTGAGTTTAGATGGCATGGTCGAGGCGGTCAAGGAGCATGGACAGCAAGCGAGTTACTGGCAAGAACAGCCCTTGATGAAGGAAAATACATTCAGTCATTCCCTGAATTTGGGCCTGAACGAATGGGCGCGCCAGTGACCGCCTTTACGAGAATAAGCACTGAACCAATAAGGTTGCATTGTGCCATTTACGACCCAGATGTTGTTGTCGTTTTAGATAACACGCTGCTGAAAACAGTTCCAGTTACAGCTGGATTAAACGATGACGACGACATCCTAATTATTAATTCCACCGAGGAACCTGCTGTCCTAAAAGAAAAACTTAAGGTGACAAAAGGCAAAGTGTGGACAGTTCCAGCAACCGAAATTGCCCTCAAAATTTTGGGGGCACCAATAACCAATACAGCAATGCTGGGCTGTGTCGCTAAGGCAACTAATATAGTTACTTTAGCGGGCATAGAAAAAACGTTGAAGGGACGTTTCAGAACAGACTTAGCGGAGAAAAACTTCGCGATCATCAAGGAAGCGTATCAGGAGGCAAAATCCGAATGAGCCAAGAAAAAAGCTGGAAAGAAATCTCTATAGCTGGAGTATGCTCAAAATCCAGTGTTGGATTCTTAACTGGGGACTGGAAAACTTACATGCCCGTGCGAGACCTGGAAAAATGCACACTTTGCTTAACATGCGTGATGTTTTGCCCTGAAGGAGCAATAAAGTGGGTTCCAGAAAAGGGTCAAATTTGGTTTGACATGGACTTTTGCAAAGGCTGCGGAATATGCGCTAACGAATGCCCAACTAAAGCAATAACCATGAAAATGGAAAAGGAGTAAAACAACATGGAAAAACAGGTTAAACAGGAAACTATGGCTTATAACGGAGATGAAGCCGTTGCCTTCGCAGCTAAACAATGCGACGTTGACGTAGTTGCAGCTTACCCAATTACACCCCAAACAATCATAGTTGAAAAATTCAGCGAATACGTAGCAAACGGAGAGGTCCAAACAGAATTCGTCTGCACAGAATCAGAACACAGTGCCATGACCGCTTGCCTTGCCGCTTCACTTACAGGAGCAAGAACTTTCACTGCTAGCGCTTCTGCAGGTTTAGCGTTGATGCATGAGATGCTTTTTGTTACGTCTGGTTCTCGAGCGCCAGTTGTGATGGCTATTGCTAACCGCGCTTTGTCTGCGCCGCTTAACATTCATGGTGACCAATCAGACAGCATTGCAGAGAGAGACAGCGGATGGATTCATATTTACGTAGAAAACGCTCAAGAAGCATACGACTCCATTATTCAAGCTTTCAAGATAGCGGAAGATCTCGGCGTTTCGTTGCCAATAATTGTGGGTTTAGATGGCTTCACGATTAGTCATACGCTAGAAAGGGTAGATGTGCTTCCAGAAGACGCAGTAAAGCAATACGTTGGAGAACGACAGTTGCCAAACGTAGTTACACAAGAGGGAAAAACGGTTCCTTTCAAACTTGACCCTGATAACCCAATGACAATGGGGCCAAACGCTCTGCCAAACTTCTATTTCGAGTTTAAACGTCAACAGGAAGAGGGCATGAGGAACGCATTAAAGAAGATACAGGAGGTTAACAGTGAATACGCTAAAATCAGCGGCAGAAGCTACGGCAACGGACTAGTAGACGCATACAAGCTTGAGGACGCTGAAGTCGCAGTTGTCTGTATCGGCTCAACGGCTGGAACCTTAAAAGTTATAGTTGACCAGTTGAGGCAAGAAGGCGTTAAAGCTGGGCTTCTACGGCTTCGTACGTTTAGACCGCTGCCTGTCGAAGAGCTTCGAAATGGGCTAAAAAACATTAAAGCCATTGCAGTTATGGATAAAAGCATGAGTTTCGGCGGCTTCGGCGGTCCAGTTTTCAATGAAATCCGACATGTAATGTATGATGCAAAGGAGCATCCGCTAATCGTCAATTACATTTACGGTTTAGGCGGAAGAGACACGAGTCCGCGTGACCTGCGAAGAATCTTCGAAGACTTAATGCAGATCGTCAAAACTGGGCATGCGGAGACTCAAGTGCAATATTGGGGATTAAGGGAGTAGGAGGAAAAAAAGTTGACAACTCAAGAATGGAAATTCACAGCAAAAGATATTGCGTCGACACCAGACCTGTTTCTTTCAGGTCACAGAGCATGCGCAGGCTGCGGACCAGCATCAACGCTGCGTTTAATATTGAAGGCTACTCGTGGCCCCACGATTGTGACTCAAGCAACCGGCTGCATGGAAATCGTCGGGTCGGTTTACCCGTACACGTCTTGGGCGTTGCCATGGCTGCACACGGCTTTTGAGAATGCCGCTGCGAACGCTTCGGGCATCGATGCTGCTTTGAAAGCTATGGGCAGGAAGGGCAAAGTGAAAGAGCACATTGATGTTATTGCGATAGCTGGTGACGGCGGAACCTACGATATTGGCTTGCAAGCTTTGTCTGGCGCTGTTGAACGTGGACACGACTTCCTGTTTGTGCTGTACGATAATGAGGGTTACATGAACACTGGAATACAAAGAAGCAGTTCAACACCGATGGGAGCAGCAACAACAACTACTCCTGCTGGCTCAGTGATTCCAGGCAAACTTCAGATGAAAAAACCGATTGATGAGATTATGTTGGCTCATGAAATGCCGTACGTAGCAACTGCAACACCCTACTACTGGAAAGACATGATGACAAAAGTCCGCAAAGGCTTAGAAGTAGAAGGACCAGCATTCCTGCATATATTTGCCCCCTGTCCAAGAGGTTGGCGTACTGACCCAAGCAAAACCATGGAGTACTCCAAACTGGCAGTGGAATCATGCGTGTTTCCAATCTGGGAAGCAGTAAACAGCAAACGGCAGCTTTCAACGCCAAGCAAACTGATTGCTCTGGCACCGCAAAAGAAGAAGCCTGTTAAAGATTACCTTGCCGGTCAAGGCAGATTCAGGCACCTGTTCACTCCGCAATTCCAGCACATAGTGGATGAGCTGCAGCGTTTCACTGATGAACATTGGGAACGGCTTCTCAAAAATTGCGAGCCAAGCAAATAAATTCTTTTCTTTTTTTTGTTAGATTTTTCGGGCAAAAAATATCATGATGATTTTAGTGGCTGTTGTTTTCTGGGAGTATTTTTAGTATGCGGAGGATTTTTTTGAATTCTTCTTCTTTCAATGAGGCTTTTCTGCCGTTGGCATAGATGTCTTTTACTCTTTCCACTACTATGGCTACGGTTTGATCGTCTGGAGTGTTTCCCGTAAGCTCGGTTATTTTGTGTTTGATTATGCCTTTTCCCGACTGCTTCCCAATCGTTAAACGCCGTTCGTTACCGACCAGTTCAGGCGGATAAGGCTCATAGGTCCACGGGTCAACTAAGACGCCGTGCGTGTGGATTCCTGACTCATGTGCGAACCCGTAGTCGCCAACTATTGCTTTGTTAGGCGGAACCACATAGCCGGTGGCTTTGCCGATGTAGTCGGCGGTTTCCTTTAGCTTCTGGGTTTTGCCTTCAAACTTTTTGATGCCGTAATGCAGGTACAGGTTTAGCAGTACTTTTTCGGTTTCAGCGTTGCCTGCGCGTTCGCCGATGCCAAGATACGTGGTGCTAGCGTAAACTTTGTCCCATACGCCTGAAGCTGCCTTAATTGCCGCCATCGTGTTTTCAACGGCGTTTCCGAAGTCGTCGTGTGCATGAATTTCTATGGCGGCGATTCTGGTTTGTTTCTTTATGGCTACTACTTTGGCTGGTACACCGTTGGGTAAAGGCGCTTTTGGGTCGGATAAGCCGATGCCGACTGTGTCGCAGATACGGTAACATTCGGCGCCTGCGTCTGCAACGGCGTTGATTAGTTTTCTTTCAAAATTCCAGTCTGCGCGTGTGCTGTCTTCGCCGTGAACGAAAGTTCTCAATCCGCAGGTTTTAGCTGCATATTCAACTACATCAACGATGTTGGCTAAGATTTGCTCTCTGGTTTTTTCAGGCCATTTAGCCTTAAAATGTAAGTCGGAGACAGGGTGAGAAATGCCGACTTCTTTAAATCCGCATGCCACGGCGCTGTCAATGTCCTCTTTCAATGCTCTGCACCAGCCCGCGACGCGCAAGTCAAGGTTCAAATCTGCGATTAGTTTTGCTGCTTTCCTGTCTGGTTCCTGATAGTGGAATAGTTCGATGCGTTCGACGCCGATGTCGACTAGGAACTGGGCTATTTTCGCGGAGTCTTTTGGTCCAGTTGCTAAGCCGGGCATTTGAATGCCATCACGCAGTGTGGTGTCGTCTATGATGGGCTCGGTTTTTAGTGGCAGTTTGAAATAGAAGTCGTTTAAGTCCATTTTTCATTACTCTGTCTTTTTGTGCGTCTCTCAAGCTTTTTTGTAACGTTGATTAACACTTCTATGCAGTTGATAAACATTTCTGAGGTACTTTTGTAAGTTTGTTCAGGTAAATATGAGACTTAGCTATGAATTGTCTTGTCAAAAATAAACAAAAAGTTTACACATAAACCTAGCAAAAGTTATTTTGCGTGTGCGTACAGTGCTTTAAGCGTGCCTGAAACACCCAAAACATGCACCGTTGACTCCTTGCCGCCAATGCTGGTAATCGTAGCCAAAGAAGCCCGCAAAATATTTAGCGCAGCCAACGAGACCCTGAGCACAGCAACGTTGTGTTCCTCGTCAAAATCAATCAAGGCTAAACCAGTTAAGCTTGCGCCAACCTCGCCATAAAGTTTCGTTACGGCAGTCCAAACTGCATCGATAAACTCGCGTTCAGCAAGCGTACCTTCACAGTCCAGTCGCAGGGCTAGGTAACGCCGTTTACCCCGTTTCAAGATGGCTTGCCCTCCTTAATTACTGTGATGCCGGGTGCAACAAATCTGTTGCTGAGTTTTTCGCGGTTGCGCCGAACGATTGCCGCTGGATTGGTTGAAACTGCATCTAAAGCTTGAGCCTCATCTACCCCGAATAGGAATGCTAAACTTGCAAGGTCCCTTGGCAGCCGCATAAGCCGCTCTTCAGCAACGCCGCTTGAAACTACTATGGGCACACGGAACTCACGTGCGATAGCGAGTTCACGGCGCAAACTCGTAAGTAATCTAACTCGGGGTGGGCCTTCCAAAATCAAAAGCGGTTTGACATCCACTTCCAACGCGGCTAAGCTGCAGCTGGCTAATTCGGCTTCTGCGCGGTCAAAAAACCGTTTATGATAGTCAAGGCTTGGAAAATTCAGGAGGTCTACGCGTCTGTCTTTTGCCGCTTGCCTCGCCACTTCCTTGCTGTCACATGTGACGCATATAACTTCGAATCGACGCCTGAACTTGCGCAGAAAATGGATCAACTCATTTTCCGATCGTGGATGGAAATCTGCTCGGGAAACAAAATCTACGCCTGCTTCGCTGCACATTGTTTTGAGCTGGGTTAATTCTTTTTCGCTTAGTTTTGAAGTGAACGGGATAGAAATCAGGCGGTAGCCGAAGCGTGCGGCTTTGCTGATTAGTTGCTGTGTTGCTTGTTGGTCTTTGGGGTTAATGCGTAAATGTAAGTCGGCGAAAGTTCGTGTCATGGCAGTAACCCAGCTTTTTTGCAAATCTCCACTATTTCTTCGTGGGACTTGTTTTTGAAGTGTATTTTAAAGTGGATGGGGTCGTTTTGAGTAAACCTTATGGTTCCCAGATAGGCTGATTGCTTGTCGAATCTGAGGTATAAGTTTCCTTTTTCTAAATGGAGTTTTATGTCGCGGCTTAACTCTTCTTTGTCGAGTGAGTTTAAGCCTGAACCGATTTTTTCGAGTGCTGTTGGAAGCAGTTTTTTGTCGGTTAGTTTGGTTGATAAAAGAGTGATGGGATTTCCATAGTGCCCCGTTAAACTTGTTGTTTGGAAAACAAGGGTTTCCGCCAGCTCCGTTGGCAGTAGGTTGCGTACGGCTGTTTGGACTTTATCTGTGTCCTCGGTTGCGTGTGCAAATACTCGAATATCCATGTAGGCTATTGTCGGTTTAGAAGACATTGGACACCGATTTTGTTGTTTAGCTTCTAGCTTTTAGCTTTTTTCTTTGGTTTAGGCTCAGGTTTTTGCTTTTCTGGCTTTTGCGGTTCAAGTTTTGCTGCTGCCTCTGCTTTTTGCGCTTTTGCTTTTTCCGCGTATTCTTTTATGGTTGCGATGTTTTGGTCGTGTGCTGATTTTCTTTTGACGTCGACGGGTAAGCCGATTTGTTTGGCTTGCTGCTTGTTTACGCCTGCCTTCGCTAGTTCGGTTGTGCTGAATCCTCTGCCGATGTTTTGTTTTTTGTTGTGCTTAGTTATTACGACTTTGATTTGACGCATAAAATTTATCTCCCTGGGTTTGGCTTTCTACCAGTTGGCTGTGCTCGTTTTCTTGCTCCTCTGCGGTGGCTTGGTCTGACTTTTTCTGCTCCTCTTCCATGGTGATGTAAGCCTCTGACGTTTTTGCCTGCGCTAGTTAAGCTTCGAAAGACTCTGCTGGCATGCTGGTTCTCAGTTATCCAGTTGACGTCTTTGTCTGTTTTTATAGCTGGGCTCTTGGGGTCAAGCAGTATGACTTCGAACCATTTGTGTTTGCCGTCTTCGCCTACCCAGTAACTGTTTAGAACCTCCATGTTTGGGAAATGCTTCGCTGTACGTTCTTCAGCAATAAGTTTTAGGCTTTTTGCTGGTTTAAATTTGGCGACTCCCATTCGTTTGGGTCGTCTGCCTGAGCGCGGGCGAATTTTTCTTAGGCCGCCTCTGCGCACTTTTGTGCGTGCCACTACGAAGCCTTGTTTGGCTTTGTAGCCTAGTTTTCTTGCACGGTCAAGCCTTGTCGGATGCTCAATGCGAAGCGTCGATGGTTGCTTTCGCCACTGCACCAATCTTTCCCGCATGAGTTCTTCAACGAAGGATTTTTCAGGTTGAGACCACTCTTCCGCCATGTACTTGTATGCCATCTATCTAATTTTCCTCCTCAAAGTTTATTTTTGCTTACGGTTCAGCCTTTCGGCCACATCCCAACGGACAATGATTATCCGCCTGCAATTTCACATCATAGTACCATGCAATGAAATAAACCTTTCCAGCAAATCATCGACCTTGAAGCTTTCTATTTCTACGCTCTTTTCGCTTCCAGCTTTAAGACTTATCCTGTTCTTAGCCTTTTCTTCTTGCTCCACAGTTTGGACAGAATATAGATGTTTGAGGCATCAATCCACTACAATATGTACAAGGTATCAAAACTACCTCTCGTTGTACTTCCTTCATAATAGTAGGTGAAGATTGGGTAATTTGTGGTCTTGCCACTTGTATTTCGTAGGTTGCTGTTTGTATTTTGGGGCGGTCTTTTGCCTCCAAAACTGCATATAACAACCAACTGACATAATGGTCAATGCTATACAGCGTTTCCTTAGCCGCTGTAGATATATTTAATGCATATCCATATGACCCAGAAAAACCCTGAGGTATGCGTACAGCACCAAACAGTTTGCAAGAAGTACCATAAGTGACTGCTGTGTCCCAGTATTCGGCTTGTTGAGTTCCATACTGATTTGCCCAGATTCGGCTTTTCTTAATTTTTTCACTGCAATTTAAGCAAACAAATGCTTGGTTCACTATGAATTCTTCAGCTGACGTTATTTTTATAAAACCTTTAACTTGTTCCCCCAGTGAATATTGAATTTTCTGTACAGATAACTCCATTCTCGCTTTGAGTGGAATTGATGAAGGTGGATTGAATATATTTGATAGCCATTTAGGGCTCATTTGCAATCGTTTCTTGATATAACCGTTTTTCTTTTATGCTTTTTCATTCCACTTTAGTCTTGAAGCGCATTCTTGGGAGCCCTCTTAGCGCTACTTACTTCTCTTGAACACTCGTTTCACGTCTTCGAGTTTTGAGCCTACGATTTCTATGTTGTCGATGTTTCCTAATCCTTTCTGGGCGGCTGTTCGGATGTGAGAAATTTCCGCGGGGTCGAATCCCATGACTCTGGCGGCGGTTGCGTCTGTGGCGACAACGTCTTTTCCTGCGATTATCAGGTCCATTTTGACTGGTGTGCCGTCGGTTGGGCCTTTGCCTTCCATGGCGACGAAGCCGTCGATTACTGTTAGTGCTGGTTTGATTACTGTGTTTATGTCTACTACGACTTTGCTGATGCCGTTCATGTGATATTTTCCTTTGAATTTGTCAGGCAAGAGACCGAACATGTTCTTCATGCCCAACGTGACTTTGGTGGCTATGTGAGTTTTCATTTTTGCAGCGCTGATGACGGCCGATTCCATGACGATGCGCGGCACAGTTATGCTGCCTAAGGTTTCGCAGTCGGGAACGGGGATTTTGACTTTATCTTTTTGATACCGCAAATTAAGAAACTCCACGCCGTTTCGCTCGCACATCTCCTTCATGCCCGTGGCTACATAGGCTTTGTCGGCGTCAGTCATGGTTGCATCTGATTCCACAACGAAGATTTCAAGGGGCAAATCCTTCAGCTTCATTATTATGGCTTCAACCACCATCGGGTCGGTTGTTGCTCCTTCATCCCATGTTTTCGTGGTTATGAAATTGACTTTTATGAGGGCTCTCTTGTAACCCGATAAGCACGATTTGTAATCAATCAAGTCAAGCGCTTTAAAAACGGGCTCGTGCCCTCTTTCGCCCTTAACAATTGCGACCGTTGATTTCTCCATTTGCGACACCAATTTCTATTGGCTAAATAAGGCTTTAAACGTTTACCATTGAGTTAAGATTGAAAATCAGCTTCTAAAAAAGAATCAGAATTCCAAAAAGAACTAGAATAGCTCCAATTACTGCTAACACAATAGCCACTGTTTCAGTATTCCAAGCACTGTTAACGTTTGTGATGAATGGGCTTTCTACCGCTTGGTTCATTGCGGATATCGCAACCGCAACGCCGACAAGTAAGAGAACTAAACCGCCAACCAATAGAAACAGGGCAAAAGTTTTATTATTCAATCTAATGCGTCACCATTGTTTGGATTATTCGTAAGTTATCCAGATTTAAGATTTATTATCCATGAATACTTATCTAAATATTACAAGCAACAAAGAACCTGATGAAGTTAGGAATAAGAAAAAAAGAAGAGGCTGAGAGAAGAAGATACTTTGCCTTAAGTTTTTGATTTGTTTGCTGCGCCCGTTGGCATTCCAGGAGGCAAATCAGGGAAGTTCGAGTTGACTCTTTGTTCTGCAACGGTTGCTGCTTCAGCGAGGATTTTTTCTGCGTCTTCGTTTACAGAGTTGAAGTTAAGTGACATTCCACTGCTTGTTCCTGCTTCAAACATTAAACCGCTCAGCATGTTGCCGATGTCGCCCAGTTCGTTTTCGGCTTCAGGTAAAACACTGCATAATCCGGTGCTGACGCTGCGTAGTACTCCGATGCATGGTCCCAATGCGGTGACGACGTCTCCTAGCTCGGTTACTGTCTTTATGCGTAGTGATACTTGGTCTAATGCAAGTCTTGCGTTCATGATAAGCTTTGACATCTTGCGTACTTCAGCTAGTTCTGTAGCGTAAATGTTAGCGTGTGCCGTGTCATGTTGAGTATAAGCGGTTACTAATTTAGCAAATAAAGTCCTGTCTTTCTCTGCAAAGCGTTCATTAGCCTGATCAAGCTTGTTGATTTGCATGTCAAGTTTTCTGACGGCTGAGTCTAAAGCTGTCTTTAGCGGTGGCGGCGGCGTAATTGTGTTGCGAACTGAGGTACCGAATGATTCTTCTTCTCTTTTAGGTTCCCATTTTTTAGCGAAATTTTCAGACATATTAACATCTTCTTGAATGATGATGCAACACAATGGGGATTTAATTGTTGCTAACATGCACGTATATATGTTCAAAACAACGGCGCATTTTTCACTTGAACGTGCCAAAAATGTATGCTAACAACCCAAAAATGAACCATAAAAGAACCATGTTTTTTGTTCGCCTAGCATTATCGCGCGAATAATCCTTAAGCAAAAGCACTGAAGAAGCTACAAACCCGCAGTCAGTAACCAGAACAAACGGCACAAACCAGATTGATACCAAACCTAAAAACCAAGTAACAGGCGTCAAAGCTACCGCAGAGACGTAAAAAGCCGCTGATGCAATGGCAGCTTTCTTTTCACCATAGCGCACAGCTAAAGTTTTCACGCCTTCGGTCCTGTCGCCTTTAACATCAACAATTCCCTTAGTAATTTCCCTGCCTGTGTTTGAAAGAAAAGCCATAGAGGCAAACAACACCACATTCAGCTTAACAAAACCAACAGCAACGATGCTGCCGTAAAGAAAGGGAATAGCAACGCAGGCGCTGACCAAAAAGTTCCCGGGTAATCCGCTTCGTTTGCCTACCGTAAGGTACGTTGCAGTTATAACCAGAGAGGCCGCCGCCACAGCAAAACACAGGATGCTTACCTTAAAAGCGAAAAAGAAACCCACAGCCGAAAGCACGACAACTAAAGCCAAAGCTTCACGGGGTTTCACCAAGCCGCTTGGAATGGGACGGGATGGCTCATTGATGGCGTCAATACTGCGGTCATAATAGTCGTTGATAACCATGGCTGCAGCGCAAAAGGTGAAGCCTGTCAGGAAACCGAACAAGATGTGGAGCCAGTTAAGGCCTCCGAATTGGGAGCGGGCAAGAACTGCGCCTACAAGCACGGCGAAACCCATCATGACACAGTTTACTGGTCGAATTAACCTGATGAAGCCGCCAAGTTTGCTCATACTGCTCGAACCATTTAATGTTAAGTCTCTCCTCAACATGCGTATAAAAGCTTATACCATTACTTCTGCGTTAATACGTATACTTTTGATAGCTAAAGATTTGAGAACCTTTTTGGTTTTTTATTTGTCGTCTACTTTCTCCAAACGAACCAAAAAATAAGCAGACATAACCTAATTGAAGCAAAGCTTATGCTTCAAAATCGTTCAGAGACGACCTGCTGCTATAATAGTTTATGTAAGAATAAAGCTTCTAAATAGAACTTATGATGCAATTATTATTCAAAATGGTTCGTCCATAAAGAACTTCAAATAGAAAGAAAAACAATACCGAAAAAAGTTAACATAGAAAAAGAAAAGTTATGGTGGGGGAGGAGGTGGAGGCCCGCCTGCTTTTCTTTTTATCACTGTGATGTAAGCTATGATGACAGCTATGACAATAGCTATTAAGCTAAGAGATAAGGCAATGTAAGAGATAGTCATGTCAGCCGCTTTTCCTGGTGTTCCTGTAGCGCCAGTTGCTCCTGTTGCTCCTGTTGCTCCTGTAGCGCCAGTTGCTCCTGTCGCTCCTGCAGCGCCTGTTGCTCCTGTAGCGCCTGTTGCTCCTGTGGCACCTGTCTTTCCGGTGAGGTTGGGTACTGCGTAGTTTACGACTGTAGCAGTAGCTTTGCTTGTTAACCCTACTGCGGTAATGTTGTAGTTTCCTCCTGCTATGCTCGTTGGGATTATTTCTGTTCCATTGATTGAGCCGGTGGAATCTGCTGTGAGATCGTTGAATTTGAATACGATTGCAGTTCTATTGTATAACGTCAGGTTTACGATTTCGCCTGGTGAGAATCCTGTTCCCGTTATTTGGAATATGTTGCTGTTGTTAGGAGTTGCCGTAAGCGTTGCAGTCGCTGCGTTAGCTATGGCTGTGAGGCATAGAAGTAGAGTTGCTATGATTGCTATTAGAACGGTGGTTTTCATTTGTTCACCTCCATCCTTTTAATTATCAATATTGCAATATTAAGGGAGATATTAAGCGTTCTTAAGTAAACATTTTCCAAATTTAGTTCCAATTTTCCCCACACTACAATTTGACCTTACTCAAGCCAAATTTTAGGAATATAGGTATATTTACAATTAACGGTTCAAAGCAGTAAACATTAACTCAATTTCGGGACAAGCCAGCTTCCCGCAATAAAATTTTTTATTAATTCTTCTCAAGATATGTCCGTTTATTAACATTATACTTTGTTGAGCTCTGCAAAATACAGTATGCTTTGTGAAACCTCTAAAACACATTATACTTGATTCGTTTATGCCTGAGCAATTTTTTCACTTAAGAACATTACCGTTAACATTAAGCAAAATTAAAGTACTACGGCACAAGCTTATTTTGTTAACAAAAGTCTCCATGGTGAATTAAAATGGAAAATTTCTCCAACGAAGCATATTATCTGTTTTTCTCTGCACTGGCAAATAGAACGTGTCTGGCCATAATTGATGTTCTAAGAGAAGGCCCAAAAAGCATTTCAGGAGTTTCAGATGCTTTGGAACAAGATGAAAGCGCAGTCGCTTATAACCTTAAACGACTAGAAAATCACGCAATAGTTTGCTCAGAGGGTTCTGGAAAAGAGAAGCTATACTCTTTGAACAGGGAAATTGTTGAACCCCTTTCTGAACTTCTAGCTTTTCATACCAGCAAATATTGCCCCAGTCTCAAGAATTGTATACCTCCAGAAAAACTCAAGGAGTATATGAAAAAAGAAGCTGCAAAGGAGACATTTATAGAACACGCATGAAAAAGTTTTGGACGGCAAAAAGAACAAAAGAACGGTGACAGCAATGAGCAATGAACCAGAATTTAAATGCGAACTTTGCGGTAAAAAATTAAAAAAATCCGAGTGTTATGAATATGAGCAATATACGTGCCTTTGCTGGGATTGTTGGCAAAATGAGGAAGAGGAAGACGACCTTATTCCTTTACTTTAAATTCCCTATTTTTTAATATTTTTTATCTGTTTTTTTGGCAATTTTTCAAAAAGTCAAAAAATAAAAAAACAGGGATAAACATTGCCTTGCCAGCGAAAAACATAAAAGCACAAGAAACTTCACTTCAAGAAGTGACTTAAAAATGGATGAATTCACTAAAATAGCAGTTGGATGCGCAATCATATTTGCATTAGCTTTCATAGGTTTAATGGTCTTTGCCGCCACTCATTCTGTAACATCCACGACGGCGACGCCGGTTGGCAACTTCATCATCCAAAATACTGTTAAATATGGTAACAGTACGACGTATATGTTACAGTGGAATGGTTCGGCGGAGCCAATTCAAGTTTACAGTGGCAATACATTGACTTATTCGAGCTCAGTGGTGAATGGTACACAAATAAGTGTTGTTCTTGCTGATGGTCAACCCGCTACGTTCTATGCTAATTACGGAAGCGTTTTGCGGCTAACCCCATAGCGCACTTATCCAAAATGATACCCGCACTTTTGACGTAATTTCCATCAATACATGCCTATCGAATGAAGATAATATGTATTTGCTAGAGAAATTCATCAACAAATAGCCTACCCCTCCCTCCTGTACTCTAAAAAAATTTGACTCTCACCTACACAATAACAGGCGATAAAGCCTTTATTGTGCACAAACCAAAAAACCCCATCGCATCTTACTCGTTCAATTCATAATAGATTTCATGTGCAAATTGACTCCAACATAGTAAGAACAAACATGTTAGCAGCAAGTATTTTTAATTCATATCTTTAAAGAAAAGCCTTGTCTCCCCCATTGTCTTGATGTCTAAGGCTCTGACTCTAGCTACTATGGGGAAGTCGCTTACGACTTTGCCGAGTGTGAGGCAGTGGTGAGGTGGCAGGTCTCGGGCTATTGAGCGCACTGTTTCTGCGTCCACGCGGGCGGCTCGGCTTACGACGTCTAGGTCATGTTCGTTGGTGAAGTTGAAGAGGAAAATGTTGTCGGCTTGGCGATAAATGGTTTCTTGAATGGTATCTGGCTGGTTTGTGATGAACGTGGTGAATATGCCGAAGTGCCGCATGCGGGTAACGATGTCGTCCCAATAAGTTTCACGCAGATACAGGTGTGCTTCTTCAGCGAAGAGAAAAACCGCTTTCAGCTTCCAATTTGAGAGGGAATCAACGAGTTTTCCAAGAGCGTATTCGACTACGATTTGGCGGTCGATGTTTGAGGTGTTTTTCAGGTTTATAACGATGGCGCCGCCTTGATCCTTGGCTTTCAAGATGCTCTCATCCAGCAGCGTTGCTTCGCCCGGGCAGTCGGTGAAGAAGCCTGAGTTAACAAGAGAATGGAAGCGTGAGGCTAACGCGTCGCGGACATGCTGGTTGCAGTTTAAATCGCGAATCGCTTCGCCCAACTCTTGCATGTTTAGTTTTCCTTTTTCTTTAAGCATCTTCCATATCCGACGGAATTCACGGGCTGAAGTTCCAGGCAGGTGCAGTGCGTTTACGAGTATGCCCATTACGGTGTTTAGGTGAAGCTGTTCAAGGGCTACCTTGAAGTTCTGCCCCGGTGTTAAAGTGTGGATTTTGTCATAGTACATGTTTCTTTTGCCATCATTACTCATGCCTAGACTCGTGTATTCGCCGTTTAAGTCGAAGATGACGACGGTTGCCCTATAACCGACGAGGTTAACCATCAGGAGCTTAGATAAATGGGATTTGCCGCAGCCCTTCTTGCCAGTTATAATGTTTAATGTTCCATCTATTGCTGAAGCGTCAATCGTTAAGAGGGAGGAGTCTTTGGTGCCGCCCAAAATTATGGGAAGTTTACCGTCGATTTTTGCCAGCTTCATAAGCATCGGAATGGATAATTTTTTGATTGTGGATTGAGAACGGCTGGGAAGCCAACTGCTGCTTGGGCTCAGCATTTCGTTTTCCAAGGTTGCTCTTATCTTGCAGATTAGGAGGCTGGCGTCTTGAATGTAAGTGATGTGGGGAGCAATTTCCATGGGGTCGATGTCTTCGCCTTGGAGAGGTTCGCCTCCGTCTGGAAGCGTTCGCAAAAGCTCCTCAAGTACGCCGGGGACGGCTGCAAATTGTACGTCGATGACTTGTGCGATTAAGGCTTTAGCGGCGTCTTGGTCTTCGACTAGCAGGTAGTCGCCTTTTTCGACGCTTTCAGTTGGGAAACTGATGATTTGCAGGATGTTACCCTCTTTTTTGTAGAGTTTCATGCGTAGATTTCTCCCTTGCTGAATGGCCCGAAGAGCAGTTTGTGCATGTCTGGGCGGTTGATTATTTGTATGCCGTGTTTGCGGGTTATGAAGTGTTTGATGGCTAAGACTTCGTTGGCGGTGAAGGTGCAGAGGATATGCGAGAGACGCAGGGTTTCGGGGTAGCTTTGAGTGTACAGGTCGTTGCCGATTAGTTTCTGTATGGCAACCATTCTCTGCTCTACAGGCGTTTCTTTATCGATATCTAAGCGGAACGCGAAGTTTGCCTTGTTTAACCGTGCCACATAAACGTCGCCTAACAGAACTATCGGCGATTTGAAGTGTATTCCTGAGGTTTCAAGCAGATACGGCGTGTCATGGTTTGGAAGCTGCTCGGTTATCAGGATGCCGTTAGCTCTAAGCGTTGTAGCTTTAGAGAAGGCAAGTACGGTGCAGTTGTTTCTTCTCGCGTAACTTAGAATTTCCCTGAGACGCTGGACTGGTGTATCTATGGTGCCTGAGATTAAGGAGCCGTCAAAGAGGATTATGCCCTGGTTTACGGTTTTAGCAAGCATTGTTTGCAGCCACCGCTCCAATAGGCTTGCGAGGCGCGTGGGCATTTGCATGATGTTCGGTGCCGATTGGTGATTGACTCCGTAGCTGGTGCTGAAGTAAGCGTGTTCAAGCGTGTTGTAGACAGCGTTTTTGTTTTCTTCCGTGATATGAAATATGAATGGTCCGAGACGCGTGTATTTGTATGCTCGGTTTTGGCGCCACGTGATCGCTCCTCGGACGGCAATTATCATGCCGGTAGCTGTTTCGCCGATTTTTATGGTTGAGGTATCTACGGCGGCGATTAAGGTTTCTTGGTGGTCTGGTTTTATGGGGATTGGTTCTGGTTTTAGTTGTATGCTGGATGGGTATTGTTCGGTTGTGTTTAGTTGTTGGAATGTTTGCGGGTTTAGCTGGAAGGGTTGGTGCTGCACTTGCTTGAGTGAGTAGAGGCTTTGTTCTAGGAAGCGTTGTGGGAGGGTTGTGTCGATGGTTGGTTGTGGAAAGTTATATTTCTCAGTAATTGTATATTGTTCAATCACCATGATTCACCAATATTCAATAATTATTGGTGAAATATTTAAATATTGTGCATGCGCATCTTGCACAATACAATAGCCAATAGGTGAAGACTTGACAGAAAAACAGCAAAAACCACCAATACGCGTAAAAATAAAAATCGGCGACATAGAATTCGAAATCGAATCCCAAGAAGACCAAATCCAAAACACCGTAGACAAAATACTCGCCACCGTCACCGAACGCCTAAAAAACACAAACCTCGCCCAAGTAGCCGAACGCCCAGCCCCACCACCCAGAGCAGAAACATGCAAAGGCATAATCCAAAAACTCTGGGAAGAAAACTGGTTCAACGAACCCAAAGGCTTAGATGAAGTCCACACCGAACTTGCAAGGCGCGGTTTCCACTACGACCGCACCGCAGTAGCCCATGCACTAGTAGACCTTGTCAAAGACAACATACTCACACGCATAGGCAAACCACGTCGATACCAATATGCACAAAAAAGACCTCCAACGTAATGCCAAAAATGTTTTCCTTCTGGAGTTGTTCGGACTATATTATCCCGATTGTTTGAACAAAGCTTTCTCGTAAACGAACAAATCTTAGCCTAAATATGCACTGTTGCCAAATTTTAAATAGTAATTTTGCATAATTCAGTTTTATGCAAGTAACCGATTTAGTTCGATATAACCATGTTGTCCGTGGACTCTACCTTGATGCTATGGCAAAGTTGCCTTGGGCGACGGTTGTTGAACCTAAAGGGTTAAGTTTTGATTCGATGCGTAACGTGTTTTTGCATTTAACGTTTGTCGAGGACAGGTGGATAAACTATATTATTCCAGGCAGGCTCAAAGAGTGGGTTGACCAAGACTTTGACAAATTCGACACCATAAACTCCTTGAAGATGTACATGGAGCACGTGAAAGATGCGACCGAAAGCTACCTTAGAAAGCTTTCAGCTGAAGAATTAAACAGGCAAATAGTAGTCCCCTGGGGCGATAAGCCGGGTACGCTCATTAGCGTTGAAACTGCTCTTTGCCAAATTGTCATGGAAGACATGATTCACTACGGCGAATTGTCAGCAGTGCTTTGGCAAATGAACCTTGAAGCACCCTACCTTGGCTTTTGGCGCTACAAACACATGCATCCACTAACTGAAAGAGCTTTCAGCTGAAGAATAAAACAGGCAAATAGTAGTCCCCTATGGCGATAATCCGGACACGCGAATCAGCATCGAAACAGCGTTGACACACAGGGTCATGGAAGACATGGTTTATTATGGTGAATTATCCCATGCGCTAAACTTCCATGATGCTTAGGCTGAAGAACGACACAAAAGCGTCATTGCAGCCTGCTCAATAGTGGACGCGAGTTCAGAGTAGACTGTCTCGAGATCACCACATTTGCTCAAGTACCTGAAGGCGCCGAGATTCAGTGCTTTGGCTGCCACGTCCCCCCGTCCTTGTCCCGTGAAAAGTATGAACGGAGGGCTTTTTGCAATCTTTTTTAATTCTTCAAGAAATTGGAGCCCGTTTTTTCCAGGCATTTCATAATCTGAAACAACAACGTCATAATGAAACTGCTTCAGATTCTCAAAAGCTTCATTAACGGATGTAGCGGTTTCAACCTTAATTTTGCCCTCCATCTCCAAAATTTGCTTGGAAACCTTCAAGAAACAGTCGTCGTCATCGACATGCAAAACTCTCAAGAAATATTCAGTATCAGTTAAAGGCAACTCGACCATTGGCCGGAAAGCTGTATCAGCCATTATGCATGTCGATTCATGTTTGACTGTTGTTGTTTCGTCTTGGTTTTTCTGTAGTTGTGTTGTACTGTTCATTTGTTGCACTCTGCTACATAAAACAGCTATCGTAAGTCTCAATATATATGTTGTTTTAAGACCCGACATATTCCTAAAACCGATATATGTCCAGAATACAACCTAACAAATAGACGAATAGATCCAGCTAAGAAAAAGGGAACGTAAAAGTAAAGCCCTGCAATTGTGAACAGGACACAGTACTATAACGATTTTGAATAGAATACCCTATTTTTCGTTAAGCTTCAATATTCTTTATAATTTATTTTTTATCATGAATTTTAATTATTAAACAGAGTTTTCTCTAAACTATGGAGCGTAAAAAAAGAAAGGGGTGGTGTTTGGAGTTTCTTAACTGGTTTTCGGGGGGCTTTTCGGGGAGCTTGATTTTGGTTTTGCCTTGTGCGTCTCTTTAACAGGTTTCATTGGCTCGCCGCAACAAACTATCTCTACTGGTTCACAACCGCATGGGTCGGCAACCTCGACTATTAGCCCGCATTCTTCACAGCTATATTTGTCACCTTTTTTACTTGCCAAAAATTAACACCTGCCTTAAAATATCTCTATACTATAGTGTGATAAACATTCTTATAAAAATATCCAAAATTATGTAATCAGCTTTGCTGAACCTTGCTGGGCGGTTCCAGCAAATAAACATCTAGCCGTTTTTATTATCAGGTTATAATTCAAAAAAATCTTTCTTTGTTTAAAGCAGCTTAACTTCGCCGAAGCCATCGCATTCTTGACATACTGTACCCCTGCGAGAAAATCGGTAATCTTTGCCTCTGCCTGAACAAGACGAGCAAGTTTCAACTGGACCGTCTGGGAACAAGCGCCAACCTGTTCCATCACATCTTGCGCATCTTACGCCCATCGGGGTATCAGTTTGATCTATTATGCCTGTTCCGTTGCATATTTTGCATCTGATTTGCCTGTACCTAAACGGAATATTTTCAAGAGAGGTATCTATTGTTGCTCTCAATTGGAGTCCAGAAATAGTAAATCACAAGATTCACTATTAAATTTTATTAACCGATAATTTTAATCCCAACTCAAAATTGCAACAGCATTTTACAGCTCTTGCCTTATTCTCTTTGCCATCTCATCAAGCTTGGCTCTTTCAACTTCTTTGAGCTCGCTAAAACCCGGCAGTTTCCGCCCCTCGAACCTTGGAACCACATGCAAATGTATGTGACATATGTCTTGGCCTGCTGCTTTGCCGTTCTGCTGTATAATGCTTATGCCGTCTGCGCGGGTGGCTTTTTTGACAGCTATGGAAATTCTTTTGGAGACCTTGTGAACGCTGCTGAGCTCGGATTCTGGAGTCTCAAAAATGTCTACGTAATGAGCTTTTGGAATGATTAAGGTATGGCCCATGTTTAATGGGCGTATGTCAAGGAAAGCCACTACCGATTCATCCTCGTAAATGATGCTTGCTGGCATTTGCTTACGTACTATTTTGCAGAATATGCAGGATTCATCAAAGCTCAAGCTGAGTCACCGTTAAACTATTAGTGCTTTTGCAATCAGTTTATATGTTAAGGCAACTTCATATTTCTTTCAGTAAAACAGAGGTTAAAAAAATGACTGAGTTAGAAGATAAAGTACGCCAAGAAGTAGGCAAAGTGGAAGACCCCGAAACAGGACAAACATTCGAGGAAATGCAGATGATCCAAAGCGTAAAAGAAACTGAACCAGGCACAGTCACAGTAGAATTCATACCGACCAGCCCATTCTGCCCCATAGCGTTCAAACTCGCAGCAGACATCAAAACCGCAGCAAAATCAGTTCCAGGCGTAAAAAAAGTCGTGGTTTACTGCCGTGGACACGCGATGGAACAGCAAATCAACGAAATGACCAATAAGCAATAAATCATATTTTTCTTTAGTTCTTTTTTCAACTTAGTTTCTAAAATAAAAAAAGTTTGGGTTATCTGATGAATCCGCGGTTTCTACTGTGTGATTCTTCGCTGTCTATAGAATCACTGTAATCTCTAAAGCCTGTATGAAGCTTCGCTCGAATTTCAAAGCGTAATCTAGAAACATTTTTTGCATAACGCTTTATCATCATAAAAATATTGTTGAAGTTCATCTGCCTCGCAATCATCAAGAAAGCAAACATACCGATTACTGCTAACATGTAGAGTGGATTGATTAAAACAGCTATTAATCCGACTGCCCCAAGCAGAGCAAGATAAATGATGCTTCTCAATTTTGGCATATTTATCACCGAAACTGCATTAGTGGAAGTTACTTAAAGGTTTTTTGACCCCGAAAAACTGCCCTAAAAAATAATCCAACTATTAATTTATGTAAGAACTGCAAAAACGGTTTATTTTAAGCCTTTGAAAGAAAATTAAGCGTTTTAGCAGCCATTTCTACTTCATTTTGGTGAACGCCCAGGTGCCAATTGTCATCATAATCAAATCAAATGCGGCGATGATTCCAATGTCAACCCATAAAGATTGAACCTGAAAAGGTGTCCATGCGCTTCCTAAGATAACGTTTCTTAACGCGTCAACACCGTAAGTTAATGGGTCTAATTTTGAGGCGATCTGCAGCCAAGTTGGAATACCTGATCCTCTAAGGGGGAAAAGAGCACCGCTGAGGAAGAACAAAGGTAGGTTAATGAAGCTCTGTATTGAGCCGAAGCCTTCCAGACTTCCCATGAAACTGGCTATAATTAAGCCTATGCTGACCAAACCAAAGGTGATAAGCAGCATGAGAGGCAAGGCTTCGAGAAACGTGATTAAGCTAAATTTTATCCCTAACAGTGCACCAAGAATAAAAACGATTATCCCTTGAATTACGGCATCGGTGCTGTCGCCAAACATCTTACCTATGAAAACCCATACGCGCGCAATGGGCGCAACCAGTATTTCTTTCATAAAGCCAAATTCTCTGTCCCAAAGCACGGAAATTCCCATGAACATAGATGTGAAAAGCAGAGTTTGCCCTATTATGCCTGGAAAAATGTACGACAGATAATTCAGTCCTGGATATGGAAGAGCTAAACGGACGCCCGTCCCGAATATAACCAGCCAAAGTAAGGGAGTGATGAAACTGCTCAATATTCTAACATGATCTCTTAAGTAACGTTTGACTTCTCGAATCCAAAGAGTGTAGAGGCCCCTGATTTCAGTCATCTCGCAGCCGCTCTCCTATGTGCCTCAGCCAAGCCATGAAGTTCCTTGGTTGAGTCTGGACGTATGGTTCTGCCTGTGTAGTGCAAGAATACATCCTCAAGGTTTGGCTCGCGTATATCAATTGATTTAACGTATATTTTGTTTTGAGTCGCCATGTCCACAATCCTCGGTATCAGGTCTTTTCCGTCTGGCACCGTGATTTCTAACGTATCATCAACCGTCTTAACTTGTTGAAGCCCCATTTTCTCAGTTATGATCGAGCGAAGAGCTTCAAGATTGTCTGCTTTTACTGTTATCACGTCGCCTTCTAGGGTTGCTTTCAACTTAGAGGAAGTGTCAAGAGCGATGATTTTTCCGTTATCCATTATGGCGATGCGGTCAGAAAGCTTGTCTGCTTCATCCATATAATGCGTAGTTAAGACCACAGTTATGTCGTGGATTTCTTTCAAGTCTTTGATGTATTCCCAAATGTGATCTCTAGTCTGTGGGTCAAGCCCTATCGTAGGTTCATCCAAAAAAAGAACCTTAGGATAATGAATAAGCCCTCGGGCAAGCTCCAATCTGCGCCTCATCCCACCGGAATAAGTTCGTGTAAGATCGTCAGCCCTGTCTTCAAGCTCAACCAATTTCAAAACGCTATTGATTCGTTCGTTCTGTTCGCCTGGTGGAACTTCGTAGAGGTTGGCGTGCATAACGAGATTTTCTCTCCCAGTCATTCTGTCGTCAACGCTTGGGTCTTGAAAAACTATGCCTATCGATTTTCGCACCTTCATAGGTTCCTTAACGATGTCAAAGCCGTTGACCTTGGCAGTCCCGGAAGAAGGTTTCAACATGGTGACCAGCATAGATATGGTGGTGGTTTTTCCTGCGCCGTTGGGTCCAAGCAAGCTGAAGATTTCGCCGTCCTCAACAGTAATATTCAGATTATCAACGGCCGTGAAAGTGCCAAACTTCTTTGTTAATTGGTTAGTCTCAATAACATTGACCATCTTTGCGACACTTCAAACAGATCACAGAACTGTTTTTTAAAAACGCAGCGTAGATATAATGCTTTTGCTGGAAACAATTCGCGGAACAATTCGATAATATAGAAACGAAAAAAATAACTCTTTATTTCGCTGAGTCTAAGAAAAACGCAAAAACAAGCAATTGTGCAGATTGACAAAGAAATCTAAAAGCTGTGGTTCCGTAACATTAAACTTCTACTTTATCATAACATTGATTTGGTGATTTTATGCCTGAAATGAATTTTGAAGGAACAGCAACTTGGGAAGGCGGAACAGAATGCCAACTCTCGACTAAGGGCAAGGAAATCGTTACGGTCAGTCCACCACCGATGTTTGGAGGAAAAGAGGGCTACTGTGTACCTGAAGACATTTTTGCCGCTTCGTTAGCCTCATGCATGAACACGCTGTTTTTGTTGATTGCTAAGAATAGCCAGTTAGCGCTTAAAAATTTGGACACAAAAGCGATTGTTAAAATGCACATCGAAGGCATGGAGAAGATGATTTTCACAGACGTGCACTTCATCATGAATGTTGGTCTGCAAACGGATAATGAATGGGACCGTAAAAAAGCGAACACCGTATATGGGATGGCTCAGAAGATTTGTCCCATTAGGCAATCTTGGGGCGAAGCTGTTCCTATAAGCTTTGAACTTAACTTTAAGTGAAAATCTTGGATGAAAAGTAAAGATTTTCATTCTTCCGCTTTTTTTTAAATTAATTTGAAACTTCAGAGTAGAAAATACGATTAGCCTTAAATACAGAGGCTTTTTCTATTTGCAGTCGGTGGCACCGTTAAGCATGTACTCGCAATTCGCGGTTGAACTTAAAGACGTAACAAAACGCTACAATGAAATAGTAGCCGTAAACAAACTTAACCTAACCATAAGTACGGGTGAAATCTTCGGCCTTTTAGGCCCCAACGGTTCAGGAAAATCAACTACCCTTAAAATGCTACTGGGTTTAGTTCAACCTACCGCTGGATCAGTTACCGTTTTAGGGTTGGATGTTCAAAAGCAGCCGGTGGAAGTTAAGCGTCTTGTTGGTTATGTTCCAGAGTCACCGAATATTTACGAGTTTTTAACTGGAATCGAATACTTGGACTTTATAGCTGACATTTACAGTGTACCCACAGCTGAGAAAAAACAGCGTATAACTGAATACCTTAAAGCCTTGCAGCTTGACGGACGCGAAGGCGACATGATAAACAGTTACTCGGATGGCATGAAAAAGAAAATCAGCTTAATTTCAGCTTTTATTCATAAACCGAAACTCTTAATCCTCGACGAGCCGCTGAACGCTTTAGACCCAAGAAGCGCAAGAATAGTTAAAGATTTTCTGCAAGAACTAAAAACTCAAGGCGTAACAACAATAATGTCAACACATGTCCTTGAGATTGCAGAGGCAATATGCGACCGAATAGGCATCATGTATCAGGGACAATTATTAGCTCTCGGCAACATGGAAGAGTTAAGAAAAACAGCCAGCCTACCCGGCTCAGGACTTGAAGATGTTTTCTTGAAGTTAACTGGAACTGAAGATTTAAGAGCTGTCGTTGAGGAACTCATGAAATGAACTGGAAGAACGTCGTCTTCCTTATACGAGTCGAACGTAAATCTGGCAGACTAATCAGGGGAAAAAAAGCCACAAGATATAGAGAAAACGGCTTCCTCGCTTACTGGCCTTACTGGACGGCTGCAATCATCGGTGTAGCGTCAGCTTTATTGGCTGACTATATTGTGTCCCTCGTTTATTCACAGGCGGCGATTCCTAACCTGCCATCATTAGGACACGCAACACTCAGCGTCTTCGTTATTTTGCCAACCCTCGTAGTAGTTTTCAGTTTAGTCTTTACCTTGCTGCAGCAAATCCAGCTCAGCGGCATCAAGGCATCAACTCAGGTTGAGTATTGGCTGCCAATAACATGGCAAGAGCACACATTTGCTTCCATCATCTCTAACCTACTAGGTTTCCCACTTGCAGTTGTAGTTGGCTTAGCAGCTGGAGTAGTTACTTTTTCAATTCCCAACGGTTTAATTCTTCAGGGATTGCTAACTGCGCTGACTTTGTTTGCATCGGCTTTCTTGGCAAGTGCCGCAACAGAGAGCCTGAGAATTCTACAAGTGCGATTTATTGGCGCAGTTTACAAGTCAAGCGGCAGAGCGGCTATATGGGTTAGATTCATCGGTTCAATATTGTTCTTCATCTTTTTTTACGTCCTGTATTTCTATGTAACTTCAGGATTTCAATCATTCCTTCAGAACCTAAATCACGTTCAGAGCGCTATTTGGTACGTACCTTTCGTGTGGCTAGCATTAGCTATTTCCTACATTTTCAATGGGTCGTTTTTGCAAGGCGGCTTATTCATCATTTTATCAGCTTTATTCATTGCATGCCTGTATTACCTTGCTGTATGGTTAAACACACAGTTTGGGCTTTATGAGCCTCCTGCAATAACGGTTCAAAAAAGCGGGCTTTACGAGCCGAAAACTGGCATTCTAGGCAGAATAGGCTTTTCTTCAGTTGAAGCAGCCATAATCCTAAAGGATTTAAGAGCATTCACCAGACGCAGAGAATTGATTTCTGTTTTTATCTTGCCGATAATTATAATTATTATACCTCTCTTGGAATCACAAGGCATAATAAATGGCGGCGCATCAACCTTTCCCATTCCTATTTTAATAGGAGCGATTTTTCTGTTACCCGCTTCATCTATGGCTATGCTGTTAGGAGAGATTATGATAGGTGAAGAGGGACAAGCGATATGGAGAATTTACGCTTCACCAATTTCACCCAAGAACCTGGTTAAAAGCAAATATTTCTTCGTAACACTCTTTTCAACCATTATTTTACTGGCATCTGGAGTTGTTGGAATTCTATTTTACCATCCTTCTCTACATGAAACGATTGTAGCTTTCATTGAAGCATTTTTAATAATTTTGCCTGTAGGCGCGATTTCACTTTCTATCGGCTTCAAAGGAGCTGACTTCTCACAAACCCGTAGAGCAAGAATGGTGCGTACAGAATGGACGTATGTAAGTCTCTTAGTCTGCTTAGTTGCTGGAGCCGCGGTCTTGGCGCCCGTGCTACCGTATGTGATAGCTTCACTGGCCCCATCCTCTATTATTGGTTTAACAGCTACTTCATTTAACCTTGCCGTCTCCGTTATAATCAGCGGAGTCATTTCTTTAATCATAACCACAGTTTTCTATCGGATAAATCTTGACAGCGCACGAGAGCTCTTAAGAAAAGCTGAGGTTTAAAAAAAATCGGCTTAAACGACTCAAAATTGCATGCATTTTCACGAAAAACATCAAATTTGCACATTGCTTGACTTTCCTTTTTGGAACAAACTCTTCAGTTTGGCTTTTCTTTTCTGAAAAACCCCTTTAGTTTTGAAGCAAAACTGGGATACTGCTTATCCGCAATTTGGTAACCAACCCGCTCTATAGCTGCCTCTATATCAGACAATCCAACCAGATTCGAATCATAAATGACTTTCACAGTTTTTGCTAAGTAGTTAACTCGGGCTTCTTTAACTCCGTTAAGCTTCATGATCGCCTTCTCTATTACTGCAGCGCATGTTGGGCAATCCATCTGAACGATTGGAATAATTTTCTTTGTGAAGATTTTATCATTGGCACTCATGATTGCTCCTCCGGTTTAAAGCGCCTTAGACGAAGTGAATTTGAAACCACTGATATTGAGCTAAAAGCCATAGCTGCGGCTGCTAAGACAGGATTCATAACTATGCCAAATGGCGCAAGTACACCTGCCGCTATTGGAACAAGCAGCGCGTTATAGCCAAATGCCCAAGCGAAGTTTTGCTTAATCTTTGAATACGTTTTCTTGCTTAGCTGAATCGCAGTCACTACATCCATCAGGTTATTCCTAATCAGAACTATGCCGCCTGTTTCCACCGCGATATCGGTTCCTGACCCTAAGGCAATTCCCACATCTGCCTGTGCTAAAGCCGGAGCATCATTTATGCCATCACCGACCATGGCAACAATTAAGCCTTCACCTTGAAGCTTCTTGATTTCTTCAGCTTTTTTATCGGGTAAAACCTCAGCCAAATAACGATCAATGCCTGCTTTTTTAGCGATAGATTCCGCAGTTCTCTTATTATCTCCAGTAATCATTATCACTTGGAGATTCATCGATTGGAGTTTCTTAACTACATCTTTAGCGTTATCTTTGAGTTCATCAGCAACAGCAATTAAGCCAGTGACTTGTTTGCCGTCAGCTATGTAAATTATGCTTTTTCCTTCACTAAACAGATTCTCAGCGTTCGCTTGGATTGTTTTGCTTATTGTTATGTTTAATTCTTCGATAAGCCTTTGAGTGCCTATTATGATGTTCTGGCCTTTGACTTTTCCTTTTAAGCCTTTTCCAGGAAGCGCCTCAAAATCTTCGGGCTGCTCTAACCCAATTTTTCGGTTTTTTGCTTCGCTAACAATTGCTTGACCCACGGGGTGTTCTGACAGATTTTCAAGTGAAGCGGCCAGCCTCAGCAGTTCTTCTTGATCATCTCCAACAACATCAGTAACGACGAGGTTACCCTTGGTTAGGGTGCCAGTTTTGTCAAAGACGATTGCTTGCAGCTCTCTTGTTTTTTCCAGATAATCTCCACCCTTTATCAGTATGCCGTATTGGGCTCCTTTGGAAGCTCCGACTAGTATTGCGGTAGGCGTAGCAATGCCCATAGCGCATGGACATGCAACTATAACTACTGAGATGAAAGCTGTTAAGCTAAAGCCAATGCTTGCACCAAACACAAAATGCCATAGCAAGAAGGTAATGACTCCGATTGAAAGTATAGCAGGTACAAAATACGAGGATATTCTGTCAGCTACTCTTTGCATGGGCGCTTTGCTTAATTGAGCATCACTTACCGTTTGCACAATCTGGTTTAGAGTTGTGTTCATGCCTATGCGGGTAACTTCAATTTTTAGGGCACCTTCCTTGTTTATGGTTCCGCCGATAACTTTGTCTCCTTTTTCTTTTGTTACAGGTATGCTCTCACCAGTAACCATGCTTTCATCAACAAAAGAAGACCCGTCAACAACTGATCCATCAAGCGGAATTTTTTCGCCTGGCCTAATGAGGAGTTTATCGCCCACCATCACTTTCTCAACTGGCACTTTCTCCTCTGTTCCATCCTCTCTTATCACATTAGCAACAGCCGGCTGAAGATCAATTAGTTTACGTACTGATTCAGAAGCCCGACCCTCAGCGACTTCTTCTAAGTATTTTCCAATCAAAACTACTGCCAAAATGAGTGCCGAAGTGTCAAAGTAGACAGCGTGGCTTGGCATTAGTTTGGGCAGAAAAGTCACCAGTGTACTATAGAGCCAAGCGGTGGTGGTTCCAACAACAATCAGCGTATCCATGTTCACTGTTTTGGCTTTGGCGGCATTAAACGCGCCTCGATAGTATCTGTAGCCAGCTATGAATTGAACTGGAGTGGCTAGCAGAAAAAGCGAAACGTCAACGGACAAAAATGGAAAGTGAATAGAGAAAAAGCCGAATAAAAAAGTTAACACACCCAGCGTAGTGCTTAAAATAATTAAGCGTCTTAGGTTTCGCCGCTCCACTTCAGGTTGAGTAAATGTGCGCAAGCACTGTTCGCTGCAGAAATAGTAGGTTTTTCCATCAACAACAGTTTTGAAAGGTGTTGTTTCTTCGTCAACGTACATTCCGCAAACTGGATCTCGCGCCAAATCTTTTCGCCTGCAATCTATCCTTTAGGATAATAAGTTGACTATATTTATTATCAAATATTCATTTGTTCTTATGCTCAAGCTATGTCTTCTCACTAATCTAATCTATCTGATTCGCTCTAGCCAATCTGATACGAGTTCAGCCACCTTGTTTTCGTATCCTATATAATTGTGCCCTGCGCCCTGGATTAAAGCGGTTTCACAAAGAGTGCTAGCCACAGCTTTTCTCTTAAGTATGTCAAGTGCCGTTTCAACGTTGTCGACAACTGCTTCCCTCTGGGTTCCGAAAAATGCTAGAAGCGGGCAAGTTATCTTCGCCAAGTCTTCGAAGCGATTCGTTGTGTCGTGAAAACTGAATACGCCTATTTTCGTGTTTGGACCAAACAGATCTAAGTAGGTTTTTGCGCTTACCGGAAAAACAAAAAAAATCTTTGGCATAAGTTCATCCGAACGACCCTCTTCAGTCATCTTCACTGCGGCTTTGATAGCCTCTTCATACTTATCACCAAGCGCTGATTTTTGTAGCCCTATAATATCTGGGGGCGACATCAAAACGATTCCTTTTACCCGCTTATCCTGAGTCTTGCTTTGGTAATATACTGCTTTTATGGCGCCTTCGCTGTGACCTTCAAGTATTATCTCGTGGAAGTTGCGTTTTTCGAGAAAATCCAGCGTCGCCTTGATATCTAAAACGCATTCTTCAAAAACCTCGTTTGCTGAACCTATTGGAACATAAGTCAAACCGCCATCATTTTTTTTCTTTACAAAATCTGAAATGTAGTCATGACCTCTGTTGTTGAAAGTTAAGAAGGCATCACCTTTTGAAACAAGTTTGTCGGCTACTGCATCAATAAATCTATTCGCGTAGAAGTTAGTAGCCAACCCATGTATGTGCGAAATAGCAAAAGGCCTTTTTTTCATAGTTCTTGGCGGGCAGAATAGCCCCTGCAGTTCTAATCCATCATCTGAAAAAACTCGAATTAGCTCGCCCATCATAGTGTTAACTCTATCGCCAATGGCTATGAATGTTGTTATATGAAAGATTTTTGCTTGGTCGCCACGAACATGGATAAGCTTTAGGTAATTCGATTGACAGACAGACAGCAAAGATGAAAGGATTAACGTATCATGTCTGGGCTTGGCATGAATTCATGCATCAATAACTATCGCCGGTTACGACAACACCCGTTATTTCTTTAATGATTCCTTTTTCTACCTCGCGAGTCCACAGCACTTCGGGCACGTCAACGACGAGAAACAGGCCGGCCGTTAAGACGGCTTCGACCGCTGCTACTGTCAAGTTCTGGATCCACTTGCCTATGCCTACATGGATTGTGAAATCATCAGGTTGCCCCGATATCAGAATGGTGAACGCTCTGTCGGCAGTGATGATATCCCTCAAGACCCCCGCCTTCTGCGCTTGTATGATTATGCCCATAGGATTAGTGCCTGACTGTGTTTTGTAACCTTCAGCTTCCAGTTGCTGAACGATTTCCTGTGATAACTGGATTAGATCCTCGTTTTTTCCTTCAAAACGCAGTACTTTCTCAGATATTACTTTCTCAGATGCTTTTTGAGGCGCTTTTTCAGATGACAAACTAAAAACCTCAGCATACACTTAGGCTAGCGGCTAATTAATAGTTTTTCAGAATAAGAATTAATTCTTTCCTCTCGCAGTAGGAAGCATTTTACCAGCAAACGTAAGAAATGGTCACTATTGATTGATATTTTCCTTTGCGCGCATGATCCCAAATTAAATAATAAAAAAGGGAAAGATTGAAGGGGGTTGGTCGCCGATTGTAATGTTTTAATAATTAAATTTAAACTTAAAACATCTCAAGGTTGTGATATCAGATATCTGCACCTGACTGTCTGCGGAAGAAGGAGGAAAATTCGAAAAAGAAGAGCCTAAAACAAGTCTTAACGATGATTTCCGTTTTTGGCCCTGCAGTCCTCGTCTCAGTAGAATTGTTTGATCCTGCCAGCATTGTCGCGGCAACAGCCGCAGGCGCAGCGGTTGGCTTAGCAGTATTATGGGCAGCCTTTTACTCAGGCATCTTGTTGATCGGGATACAAGAAATTAGTGCTAGGCTAGGAGTCGTCACGGGAAAAACTTTAGCAGAAAATATACATCAGAGGTTTGGACCACGCTATTCATTTTCACTCTTCGGAATTTCATTGTTTCTAAACCTTGCCACGCTAACTGCTGAAATAATGGGTCTAAGCCTCGCAGTGTCATTCTTGTTCAAAATAGCCTATCCAGTAGCAATATCCATATCGGTCCTGCTAAATATTGCTCTAGTTTACTTTACCGCATACGACAAATTAGAGAAAATCTTGATAATCTTAGTCACTGCGATCTTCTTATCCTACTTATATTTTCTCTTCTCGCTCCACGCAAACGTTGGCACAATAATTTATAATTCGCTGGTTCCTTCTTGGAATCCTAATTCTTTCTACTGGGCCGAGGCGATAATAGGGGCTTCGATTACACCAACCTACGTCATCCTCCACAGCGGACTAGTTTACGAAAAAGGATGGGCTCATCATCATGAGAAAGGAGTTGAAGACCTACTCAAGGAAGACAAATGCGTGAGAAATGAAAGAGTCGATTCTTTTGTCAGTATCCTCATGGGCACAATCCTCAC
>Ga0326728_10000539_pt1:115000-148792 | contig 148792 bp, 136 predicted proteins | sample MB3enrmetagenome_FD_207602 | JGI IMG/M metagenome (GOLD analysis project Ga0326728, IMG submission 207602) | Lab enriched peat soil microbial communities from McLean, Ithaca, NY, United States - MB31MN | ecosystem: Environmental > Terrestrial > Soil > Wetlands > Peat | place... | reverse complement strand
CATCATATGGATTGTCAAATGAAAAGAATACCAAAATATTCCCTATCTATTACCTAATTATTTTAGGTAATAGCATACAAGTGATTTAAATGAATGATTATTTTGTCTGGCTGCGGTATTCCACAATTGTATAAAATGGAAGAAAATGCCAAGGCTGGCCAATAGTTGACGTCCGGATCCGTGGGAGGTGCGCCGTGAGGCGCACAAAGTCTGGTGACTTGAGATAGTCACCCTGGCAAAGTTTAGCCAACAGCCAGGAACCGAGTTTTGCGCAGTGGGCGGACTATCGATACAAGATGGGAACAAGCACTGTGAAGCGTAAACAGGGAGGCAATAGGCCGTAACGCAAGTGAAAGGATAGGTAGCCCCGAAATCGAACGGTGTGCGGCAGCCGACCCGGTCTCTCAACGGGGAAGGCAGGATTACAGTTACCGGTATAGGCAAGGTAGCTATGATGTCGCCGGGGTCCAGCACCTACGGCATGTTGACAACAGATTTTGTGTGAACACGGGAGACCCGGCAAGTTCAGCAAGTAAGCTGTAGAACCAGACAAGCCCTTGAAGCAAGGATGGTTCGATGATTTGCCGGGAGTCGGACTAACGGATAGTACTCTGAGGCAGGGAAAGCCTGCTACATGGGGAAGCGGTTAGCGGCAGTTGAGCCTTTTGAGGGAAACATGGGCTCCATGCAAAGGGAGGACTCGGCCCTTTATTCAAAGAAAGGAACAAGCCAGCCATGCAAACAGGACTTGAGAGGATAGCAGAGAAAGCCCGGAAGGAGACAAAACTGGTATTCACGTCACTGCCCCATCACCTTACCAAAGAGCTGATATGGGAAAGTTTATGTCACATTCCTAAGACGTCAGCACCTGGGGTTGATGGACAAAGCGTGGATCATGCGAAGGAAAATTTCGGTGACTGGTCTGAGGAGATGTTAACGGCGATTCACCGGTGCGGCTATAAAGCACCTGCCATACGCCGAGTATATATACCGAAGCCAGGGAAAGCAGAGAAGAGACCCATAGGAATACCACCCATAGCAGATAGAGCGCTGCAACGAAGCGCATCAAGAGTTCTGTCCGCAATCTACGAGGAGGATTTTCTAAAGTGTTCATTTGGGGGCCGGCCAGGTGTTGGAGCCCACAATGCCCTTTGCACCTTCAATGAAGTAGTTGCGGGGAAGAAGGTCAGCTGGGTCTTGGAGTGTGATCTGAAAAATTTCTTTGGAAGTTTAGACCATGAATGGCTGCTTCGTTTTGTCAAGCATCGGGTTGGAGACCCCAGGATTATTTGTCTCATAAGACGCTGGTTGAAGGCAGGTATTTTAGAAGATGGTTGCCTCATCCTCCGGGTGGTACACTTTTCGTTGCCATTTTTGGCCTATTTTTACATTACCGGTGACATGCCTCAGGGAGGCTCTATCAGTGTTCTTCTGAGCAACATATATCTGCACTATGTGTTGGATCTATGGTTTGAACGTGTGGTTAAACCCAGAATGGTAGGCGAGGTCTACCTGATAAGGTATCTGGATGATTTTGTTGTATGCTTTCAATTGCGAGCAGATGCGGTTCGTTTTCGAGAGGTGTTGGAGAAAAGGCTGCAAAAGTTTTCGCTTAGGCTTGAGCCAACAAAGACCAGATTAGTGGAATTTGGTCGCTTTACTGCTCGGCATGCCAAGGAGAGAGGTAAACGTGTGGAGACGATAAGTTTTCTTGGGTTTACCCACTTCTGTACGATAATCCAAAAAGGAAACTTTATGGTTGGCAGGAAGACCGAAAAGTTGAGGCAAAGACGTTGTATCGAAAAACTGAGCAAGCTGATGCAAATGGATCGCCATAAACCTCTTGGCGAGCAAGCCAAAGGAATCAACCAGATACTGCAGGGATATTATGCTTACTATGGCATGGGTGGCAATATCATGTCGCTCCACAGGATCTATCGCTTTGCAGAGCGCTACTGGTGTAAGATGCTCTCCAGCCGCAGTCAACGGGGCAACATCATTTGGGAGAAATTTTGGAAGATTAAGAAATCGTTTCCATTGCGGTGTCCGAGGTTGTACATACCCTTTGCAAGGATGCAATCCCTCGCCGTACTGTGAATCAACTGCTGAAGAGGCTCGTGCGGGAAATCTGCAGGCGGGCTTCTGTGAGGGCTGCGCACCGTGAGGTGCGCAGCTACTCGACCTGGGGATGAAATACCCCTCGCCACCCGACTCGTTGATTCTTCATTATTGCAATAACCATAGCATAGAACAAAATTACCCATGCAGATGTATATTACAGGTGTGACCTATAGTTCTTGAACAGCGCGGATAGATTAAACAAGATAACATTTGTAAAAGAAGTAGAATCGCACTTTGAGGATTGCCGAAAAAGCAGGAATAGTTTATGTGGAGTTCTGAAATGGCTTGAAATAGTTTAAGCTTATAGGGTGTTAACAAACTTGATAAATTTAGACCCTTCATTAATGAGGTCAAAATGCCGAAATTGCTTTCTTGGATACCCCCTTCTTCAGCTAAGTTTATATATTCAGTAATATTAAAACCAAAATATTTACGGATTTTAACCCATGCAATTGTTAGGGGCCTCATCCCAAAGAAAATACATTATCGAGGTGTGGACCTGGTCTTAAACCAAACAGACCCCGTATTGTGTGGTGCAATTGCACTTGGTTGTTATGATTGGGCAGATGTTGATACATTCGAACAAATTCTTCGTCCTGGAATGTGCGTTATTGATGTCGGTGCGAATATCGGAATTTATACAGCTGTTGCGGCATTGAAGGTTGGGCAGAAAGGTCATGTGATCTCTATAGAACCTAATCCAGATATCGCAAGATTTATAGGAGAAACGATCCATGCGAACAATTTTCAAAATGTGCGTATTTTTAATGTAGCCTTGAGCAATGTCACAGGTAGTGGTAAACTTTTCATAGCTAATGAAAATGCTGGAGACAGTCGTATTTTTGAATGCGAGGATAAGCGACAAATAATTACAATTCGGACAACGACTCTAGACGATTTAATAGAAAAAGAAGCGATTCCACCCATAGACGTTATAAAGATGGATATTCAAGGTGCGGAAGCTATTGCACTTGAAGGTATGGAAAAGACACTTGCTAAAAACTCTAATATTCGTATCCTTATGGAGTTTTGGCCTTATGGTATACGCAGAAGTGGGCATGATCCCGCAAAAATGATCAGTGGTCTTTGGGATTTGGGTTTTTCAATATATGAGATAAATCGCAATAGCGGTGAAGCAACACTAGTGACAAATGCAGATAAATTAACCTCGATGAAGCTCTTTCGTCAAGATGCAACCATATTGGTACAAAAGAATAATAATATTAGATGATGTGCATTTCCTGCATTGAAGAGGAATGATGAAAGACTCAATTTTCATATCAAATAATTCGTCATATAGTAATGGCCAGGATCCAAAGTGGAGGGATCTGAGACTGACAAGATGGATTGTACAATACTTACGACATGCTCCAATATCACTCGTTATTCGAGAGATGAATCGTTTGCTTGCATTAGAACTGATACATATGGACGATTTGAAGCATCCTCGAACACCGGTGCTGGATGTTGGCTGTGGAGATGGTTTTTTTTGTACTTTATACAGGAATGATTTACAGGAAGTATATGGTGTAGATATTTCGGCAAAGGAGATTTGCCAGGCAGAAAAGCGAATCAAAGCAGCCTTAACTGATGTATCAATGGAAGTGCCATTTCAACCAATTCTATTTCACGAGATAATAGGTAATTGCTCTCTCGAACATATTAGAAATATAGATAAAGCAATAATAAATCTGCGAAGATGTTCAGCAACAGATGCACGCTTAATCATGTTTGTCCCTGCACCTGATTGGGCATTTCAGGGAATTATTCAACGGTTCTTGCTCAGATTTTCTCCAAGATTGGCTATGATGGTATCAGGTGCATTCAATGGAGTTTTTCAGCATTGGCATCTCTATCGTATACCAGTGTGGCAGTCGATTCTGGAAACGAACGGATGGGAATTAACTCAGGTTTATGGCCTAGGTAGTTCGCGATCTGAATTTTTGTATCGCCTATTCACACCATTTTCTATCCCCGGTTTTATTTTTAAAACGATGTTCGGAATTTATCCCAATCGTATCTTACAGTGGATCCCTGAATTATTTTTATTACCGATACTTAAGATTCTAAAATGGGCTTTACAAAATCCTGTTGTATCTTCAGATGATCCAAAGGTGTATGAATTCGTCATAGTTGCTGAACCAAAATAAAGTGAAAGATATGGTCCCAATGGAATATATTTCTCGTTTACTTCGTTGTCCTTCTTGCCTGAAAGGCAGTATGTGTTTTACATTAGGAGAAAACCCATGGGCACAATGCATCATATGCAAAAGCACCTTTTCTTCAATAGACGGAATACCATTCCTCACAAAGCCAAATGTCTTTCAATTAATCAATAAGCCAATGGCATCATTGAGTTCTGATAAGGAAACTGATGTATTCATGGCAAATTTACTTTATCATAATCAATATGCAGATAAATATGAAAATGTTTCTACAATTGATATCTTTGATCCTAATTCTGATTGTCAACGCCGCATTGAGCAAGTGCTGAAAGGAATAAAACACATCTCTGATGATACGGTAATGCTGGATATTTGCTGTGGTACTGGTAATATTCTCAAGACAGCTACAAAATATTTCGATTATTGTTTTGGGATTGATATCTCGATAAACATGATGAATATTGCTCGTCAAAGAAATCTGATTGTTTTGGGAGCAGATGTAAGGAACATACCTCTTGTTGATGAATGCATAGATTGCGTGACTGCCTTCAGTTCGCTTCATCATATTTATGACTATTTAGCCGTCATACATGAAATTGGGAGGATATTAAAACCAGGTGGATTTTTCTATTCTGATTGGGATCCCAATGGCCATGTCGCACAAAAAGGTTGGGCAGTCTCTCTAGGAATAGAGGCATTAAAGATGTATCGAAAAATGACATCTTCTTCCCTAATTCCAGAATCAATTGAACAAAAACTTGCGGAATTCCATCATCATACTGATTCAGGTTTCAGTGGCGAACTTGTTAAAGAGGCTTTGCAAAAAAACGGCTTCTCAAATGTACAATTAATATATCACATCAATCCGCCAAGTTTCGAAGCTCCGAATCCTTTCAACTTATATTACATGTTAACAACTCTCTTGAAAGCAATTAGTTTTATCCCACCTACAAAAAAAAATATAATGCCATGGGTTGCCATTTTAGCTATAAAATAATCCTCCCTCATTAGGTAACATAATTATACTCTCCGTTTTACTGTGGAAAATAATATTTACAACCGGTAGCCTCAAACTTTTTAAATTATATTTGCTGGACTTAAAACGTTCAAGGACGTCGAAAGACGATTTACAAGGGTTGATAAAGTATTTTTCTTTTGATTTGGATGCTCATAAAATTGCTTACCTGAATGGTCTGAACTGTAATACGCTTATCCGTTATTTGTTGACCAAAAAATGGCAGATTTTTATGTTGATATGTGGTACTTCTGGCACGCTTTTGGAATTTGAATTGAACGAAGGACAAAGTAACAATGTCAATTTCACAGGGCACGTTAAGCTCAGAAATAACCCAACATAAGAACTTGATTTCGATCTTGATTTGCCTGGCTCTGGCGATACTTACGGTTATTACCTTTCGGCCACTCAAAGACTCTGACTTTATCAACTTTGACGATGATGTTTATGTATATGAAAATGCTTATGTGCAATCCGGTCTGAATTGGAATAGTATCAGACGCACCTTTTCTTCTGAATTAGAGGATAAAAGCGTCTTTTGGCATCCAGTAACATGGCTGTCATTGATGCTTGACTATCAAATCTTTGGCCTCAATCCTCACGGCTTTCACCTGATCAATCTTCTCTTCCATGTTATAAACACTGTACTTCTTTTTCTCATATTCCACCGGATGACAAAGACACTCTGGCAAAGTGCCTTTGTAGCCGCTTTATTTGCGATACACCCCCTCCATGTAGAGTCTGCTGCCTGGATAACAGAGCGTAAGGATATTCTTTCCACTTTCTTCTGGATGCTCACCATGGGAGCGTATGGCTATTATGTTGAATCTCCGGGATTTCGAAGATATTTCCTTATCCTTCTTTTTTTTGTCCTTGGATTGATGGCGAAGCCCATGTTGGTAACGCTTCCTTTTGTACTGCTGCTTATGGATTACTGGCCCCTGCGACGTCTTAAGCGTGCTGCAAAGGGATCAGTGGAAGCGCAAAAGCAAGTCAATCCTGAATATAAATGGACATTGATCTATCCTCCACTATTGGAAAAAGTACCCCTTTTTGCTCTGGCAATACTTTCAAGTATTGTAACATATATCGCCGTAAAAAAAGCAGGAACTATTCAATCTATTGAAGCGATCCCACTGAGTGTTCGTATTGGGAATGCCTTCGTTTCCTATATCACTTACATTAGTAAGATGATCTGGCCGAGTAATCTTGCCCTCTTTTATCCTCATCCAGGGTTGCTGCCGTCCTGGCAGGTTTTGGGGTCAGCATCACTCATCATAGCTATAACCCTGGCCGCTATCTGGATGGCAAGAAGATTCCCGTATTTAGCAGTGGGTTGGTTTTGGTACACAGGTACCCTTATCCCTGTCATCGGTCTTGTACAGAACGGTTCTCAGGCCCGGGCAGACCGATACACATATATCCCCCTGATAGGGTTATTCATCATGGTAGCATGGGGTTTTCCGGAACTCTTGAAACAATGGCGTTACCGGAAAGAGGCCCTTGTTACATTATCTGCATTGAGCATTTTATGCTTTTGTATTATCACGTGGACGCAAGTGGGGTACTGGCAAGATACCAAAACCATTATGGAGCATACACTGGCCGTTACACGGAATAATTTTGCGGCACATTTAAGTCTTGGACATTACTTAATGCAACAGAGCAGTTATGAAGAAGCTATAACTCATTATTGTGAGGCTTCCCGAATCGATCCGAAGAATCCTGAACCTTACAATAGTATTGGTACTATAATGTTTAAGAGTGGGCGGTATGACGATGCTTTACGTTACTATAAAAAATCTATAAAAATTCAACCAAATTATCTTGCATACTACAATCTCGGGTCATTATTTGGTACTATGAAAAGAAATGATGAGGCTATCCAAGCGTACCAGAAAGCTTTAGAAATAAAACCAGATGGTGTTGAGGCACATGCCGATCTTGGTTGGGATCTATATTACCAGGGAAGAATGGCTGAGGCTGAGAAACATTTAAAGATTGCTCTACAAAAGAATCCCCAACTTGCGGAACATCAAGTGATTCTTGCATTTATCTTAATTCGACAGAAGGAATTCGATAAAGCTTCTCAGCATCTACGGCTTGCCGTTCAGTATAAACCTGATCTGTATCAGGCGCATTATATCTTAGGGCAGATTGCCATGGCGCAAGGGGACTATAACCAAGCAATAAAGCACTATCAAGATGCGATAAATATAAGACCCGATTTCGAAAGGGCAAGAAATGAACTTGCAGACATTCTGGAACACCAAAAGAAAACTCCATAATAATGTAACCCCCATGAACGATTATCCAAGTAAAATGAAGGTAATATGACTCTACCTAAAAACTGGACAGGGTAATAAGGTGCATCTTGGCCCGTCAACAAAAAAAGACAGTATTCTATAGCTAGCTTTCATGCGGTAATCCATACTTCGTTTCCAAACAGTTAGTTAAGGACTCGTAGGATATGCCGCGAAAAATGTATGACTTGTTGGTTAAAATCCGACCGTGGAAATTTGGTAGTTTGTCTACGTAGCTTGAGGGAGTCTGGCATAGTAGCCCAATGGTTCTATCTCCAGTTGCCTCTCCTCAAACCCAGATTCCTAGCTTAATGTATGTTATCTCTGGTAAACTTTTGCAATTTGGATTGAACAAAGGACAAATAAACGATGCCAACTTCACGAGGACCGTTAAATTCAGAAGCAAACCATCATAAGAACTCAACTCTGATCTTGATTTGTTTGGCTCTCACAATAATTACGGTTATTACCTTTGGGCAATTCAGGGACTGCGATTTTGTCAACTATGACGACAATCGTTATGTATATGATAATGCTCATGTTCAACAAGGCCTGAGTTGGAAAAGCATGCAATGGGCCTTTTCATTTGAATACATAAAGAGTGGTCATTGGACCCCAATCATATGGCTTTCTTTAATGCTCGATCACGAGTTCTTTGGATTAAACCCTCATGGATATCACCTCACGAATCTCTTTTTTCACATCCTCAATACAATTCTCCTGTTCCTCATATTCCATAGAATGACGAGAGCTCTGTGGCAGAGTGCCTTTATAGCCGCTTTATTCGCCATCCATCCTCTCCATGTGGAATCCGTAGCATGGGTCACCGAACGAAAAGATGTTTTAAGCACGTTCTTCTGGATGCTGAGCATGGGATCCTATGTCCTGTATACGGAACGAAAGACCATCAAAAGGTATCTCCTGATGACCGTTCTTTTCATTCTAGGTCTCATGTCGAAATCCATGCTGGTGACCTTGCCGTTTGTCCTCATTCTTTTGGACTGGTGGCCTCTCGGTCGTCTTCACCCTGATTTACCGATGAAAACCCAATGGGGACAAATGCGTCAAATGGTATGGGAGAAACTCCCTCTTTTTATTCTATCGGGCGTGTTTGCCTTGATGGCAAAGCTAATTGCTCAGTATACTGGGAATGTTGTTTCTTTGCCCTTGTATGAACGATTGGCGAATGTGTTCCGATCCTATGCAATATACCTTATGAAGCTGATCTGGCCCTCTGATCTGGCGGTCTTCTATCCTTATCCTGAAGGGGTAGTATTATGGCAGATTGTTGGTGCCGCGTTGGTCCTTGCAGTTATAACAGGGTTAGTTTTGTGGAGGAGGAAGCATAACCCCTTTTTGATAGTTGGTTGGCTATGGTATCTTGGTACGTTACTGCCAGTGATCGGGATTATTCAGGCGGGTAGCCAGGCTTATGCGGACCGATATACTTATATTCCCCTAACAGGGTTGTTTATTATGATTGCATGGGCGGGGGGCAGCTTCTTAAAACAATGGCGTTACCAGAAAGAAGCCTTTCTTACGTTATCTGCATTGAGCATTTTGTGCCTTTGTATTATCACCTGGACGCAAGTCGGGTACTGGCAGAACAGTATCACTCTATATGAGCATGCATTTAAAGTTACTGATCATAATTACGTTGCCTATAATGGCATGAGTGTTGCTTATAACGATCTCGGCAATTATAGACAGGCGATTGAGAATTGTGATCAGGTGATCGAGATCAGGCCAGGCTTTGCCGATGCTTATTATAACCGGGGTATTGCCTATAACGCTCTCGGCAACTACAAGCAAGCGATTGAGGATTGTAACAAAGCGATCGAGATCAATCCGGACTATTCAGAGGCTTATAACAATCGGGGTGTTGCCTATAATGCTCTCGGCAACTACAGGCAGGCGATTGAGGATTGTAATAAAGCGATTGAGATCAATCCGGATAATGCAGAGGCCTATAATAACCTGGGTGTTGCTTATGGTAGCCTCGGCAATTACAGGCATGCCGTCGAGGATTTTATCAAGGTGATTGAGATCAAACCGGGCTATTCAAAGGGCTATTTTAATCTGGGTATTGCCTATAACGGTCTTGGCAACTATAGACAGGCGGTTGAGGATTTTAACAAGGCGATCGAGATAAATCCAGACTTTGCCAATGCCTATTATAACCGGAGTGTCACGTACGACAGGCTTGGCAACCACAATCTGGCAGTTGAAGATTTAAAAACGGCGGCAAAATTCGGCCACGAAGATGCAAAGAACTTATTAAGACGCCAAGGGATAAACTGGTAGCAGGATATCTAAAGCAGGATCAGATTTCTCACCCTTTTGTTGACGAAAGTGAACGTTTCCTTGACTCCCGTCGCTATTCACGGGTTTTAATGTGACACATGCCGATCTCGGTCGTGATCTATATTACCAGGGGAGAATTGCCGAGGCTGAGGAACAATTAAGAATTGCCCTAGAGATCAAGTCTCAACTTCCTAAATAACAAAAGTTTCGCGCATTTATCTGAATTTGACGTAATGGAAGGCAAAGACTCCCACAGTCGGACTTTAACCGACGAGTTATACGTTTTACAGGGCATACCTTACAAGTCCTTGCAGCATGCTTATTCTGATAATTGAGGTACAGATTTAAACACTTGGATTTTTGAACGGCGAAAGCATATTTAAGTAAAAAACGATGCTTTTACGAAGGAAGCGGAATTGTATTTTGAGGCTTGCTGAAAAGGTAGAAAACGGTTTATATGAGTGCTGAAACCCTCTCTTAGTTTTTGATCCAATTTGTCCAAAACCATTTAAAGGCATATAGTACAACAAAGAAAAAAGTTGCAATATATAGCTGAATATACTATGAAATTCGTATGGTTATACTCCTTTAGTAGGGAAATACATGATAAACAACAAAACCATAGCAGTAGTGATCCCAGCTTATAACGAGGAAAAACAAATCATTGAAGTCCTTGATACCATGCCGGAGTTCGTAGACCGGATTGTGGTTGTCAATGATTGCTCCAAAGATGACACTGCAGCGCTGGTATTGCATTATATCAATCGGAACAAATTAAATTGGCAGCACACCCTCATTAAAAAGTATAAGCCAATCAAGTCACGCTATAATCGTGCCGAAGTAGTTCTTTATCAAATGAAGGAGACAGATCTTAAATACTACATATCATCTGAAATTGTGAACTCAACCCCTGAAACTGACCGAATCATCCTGATTAACAATTTGCAAAACAGTGGTGTGGGCGCGGCTATCGCCAGGGGCTATAAATGGTGCCTCGACAACGCGATTGACTGTACTGCTGTTATGGCTGGTGATGGTCAGATGGATCCCGCCGAGTTAGAATCAATCTGTAAACCCGTCATTGAAGAGGGCATAGACTACGTGAAGGGCAATCGACTAATTCACAGGAGCGCCTGGCTGGTTATGCCCCGTACACGATATCTTGGGAATTCACTCCTCTCTATCCTGACGAAAATCGCTTCTGGTTATTGGCATGTCTCTGATACTCAAACCGGGTATACGGCAATATCCCTCAAGGCCCTCGAATCTATCCGAATTCATGATATTTATAAAAGCTACGGCATGCCCAATGACATACTTGTAAAACTCAATATTGCTTTCTGCACTCTCAAAGAAGTTGAAATCAAGCCAGTGTATGATATCGGTGAGCAATCAAAAATGCGGATATTCAAGGTAATCCCAAAGATTTCATGGCTACTCTTCAAATCCTTCTTCAAGCGCTTGTGGATTAAATACCTATTCAGGGACTTCCACCCCCTGTTCCTTCTTTATCATTTCTCTTTTATCCTTGGATTATTTTCAATTCCGTTCATCATCAAAATCTTTCGAATCTGGCTTGAGGGAGGCAATGTACCATCGATAACGATGTTAGTCTTCACCTTCCTGAGCATCAGCAGCTTCCAGTCATTTCTCTTCGCCATGTGGATGGATATCCAAGACAATGAGCGCCTCTACAAGTAATTCAAAAAGTCATCCTTCTTGCTTGTTTCAGGATCTATTATTTTATTGTAGATATGACAATTCAGCTTTCGATCGCCGATGATTCTTGCCGGAGTGCCACCAACAATTTTGTATTCTGGAACATCTCCGGTAACAACCGCACCAGCAGCAACAACTGCCCCTTTCTTAAGGCGCACATTTCCCATAATAACAGAGTGCGCACCTATCCAGATATCATCTTCAATGATTACAGGAGCCATGACATGATCAAGGGACGTCATTGGGACACTGATTTGCTGATACTGGTGTTTTGAAGAAACTATAATGGCATACGGCCCTATCATGACATTGTCACCTATCGTAATACCACCACGACCGTCAATCAGAGCACCCGTATTGATAGAAAAATTTTTCCCTACTTGAATTCCATAACTGTGCATCAAATGTACTCCAGGATAGATGTATGCAAATGATTCAATTTGCTTAAATAAACAGCGATACAATAACCATCGTAAAAACATCCCTTCGATACCAGGGATAGAGCGTAATATAAATCCGGTATGTTCCTCGATCCATAAATGACACCAATGTGGAGCATACTGTTTTATATATCGACGAATCTGATTCATGGTTTTTTGATCAGTGTTATTTGTGCAAACATAGCTATTTTATCTATGAATATATCAAGGTTTTCTTCTATGGCACGAATGATTTTATAAGTAAATGGTGGAAACAGATTCCGAAAGTATATTCCTCCTGAAAGGATATATCGGAAGGGCATCATCAATTTGATCTTATGTATCTTCCAGCAAGGAAACTCTCTCTCAAATTGGCTTCTATCTCTTTCGAATACGATCCAAGCAAGAGCGTTATTCGAGCCAGAAATCGGTCCTGTATTAAGAAATTCCCATTGAAGGTCATTGGGACGGAATGGTTCATAATGTAATTTGTTAATAAAACGTGACCAAGGTGTAACCCATGGTTCAATCATTACTATAATACCACCAATGCTTATACATCGTGCCGATTCGGTAAAAAAACGCCTCGGATTAGGTAAATGATGAAAGACATTCGTCATAACTATCGAGTTCAATGAATTATCCTTAAAGGGCAACTCACAGCCATCAAGAAGAATATCTAAATCTGCACAGGGGACTATATCCGACGAAATCAAGTTTGGAATCACATTCTTCATGAAGCCTATTCCCGAGCCCAGTTCCAGTATTGTGTCTTCACCTTGTCGCAATTCGCTTGCTATTGCTGCATACCAATCCTCATGAATTTTTTTTAAAAAAGGCTTTTCGTCAATAATTTGCCGTCGGATGTCCATCATCAATGGGTCATCGACGTTTACATCACGTGCGAGAGGGTGTTTAACAAATCGATAAATAGCTCGTCGAAGTTGACTTAACATATTCCTCGATAATTGTACGTCTTCAAGTGGTTTTGGAAAACTTTGATCAAAAACTGACTTGTTCTCGGTATGGATACCACAAATTAAGTTAAAGTACTGCCATTTTTTATAATTACGGAACGAATAACCCTAAGCAGTTTATGGGCCGTAGCAAGTACTGCCTTTTTTATACGGAAGCCCTTTTGCATTCTTTTGCTAGTATGCTTTAAATGTTTCATTAAAGAGAATCATACGTGTTGCCATAAGCCAGATGGTCCGCCTGAGGTGACGGTTCCCCCGCTTGGTGATTCTGCCATATCCCTCGTGCTTGCCAGACTAGTACACCGCAGGATCGATCCCTGCCATGGCAATCAGTTTCCTGTGGCTGGTGAAATGCTGGATATCCCCTCCCACCTCAACCAGAAAATTCATGGCCGTCTTGTCCCCAATCCCCGGGATGGAGGTCAGGATCTGGATATCCTGATCCATACTGGACCGGCTCAGCTCAATCAGCAGGTCGGTCAGCTCCTGCAGCTGCTCCTCCAGATGGATCAAAATTGACGCCTTCTGTCCGAGAATCAACTCCTGACTGGGACTCAACGTCCAAATCGATGACTCGGCGACTTTCAGGATGGCCTTCACCGACAAGGATGGAGTTCTCCCTTTGGATTCGGTGATCAGCACCTTAGCGATATCAGTGGGTCTTGCCTTTGCAAACACATGAGCGGACGGGAAATGGCTCAGGAGACGGAGCATGGATTTGGTGAAAACACCCACCATATGCTCCAGTTCGGGAAAGGTGATGGCAAGGATCCGCTTCACGTCGCACTTCAAGGCGGTCATCTGGCTGAGCAGACTCTCCCCCTGGCGAGCAAGATCCCGCAGGTCTGCAATATCAGACAACACCGCCGCTTTGGATAGCGATCCTCCGTGACCAAGAAGATACTTGGCAATCACCAAGGCATCCTTCTTGTCTGTTTTGGTCTTCCAGAGCTGCAGTTTCACATAATTGGAGATCAACAACGGATTGAGGATCACCACATGGTAGTCCAGGGCCGTGAGAAACGAAAAGAAGTTGATGTGATAACAGGAGGCAGACTCCATGCCGATGAGGATGGTCCCACCAGATAATAGTGTCAATGTTAAGCTCTGGACGAGCTTGATTACAGATTAAAATACTTAAGATTCTTGAATAGCGTGAGCAAATCAAACAAATCTATGTTTTAAAAAAAGACGCAGAATTGTACTTTGAAAATTTCCGATAAGGTAGGAACGGTTTATATAGGTACTGAAACCTCTCATAGTTTTTGTTCCAATCTGTCCAAAACCATTTGAAGACATACACTCTTTAAGATAGTGGACATTCTTGCCGTCGTGAACCTTAGGGCATCCATATTGGAGAATCTTTTGCCGGACATGTGGCCTCTGCTTCGTCATTCCATAAAAGCAGATATGAGATGTTTTTTTACACCGCTGAACACCAACAGATAGGTCAGTACCATTACCATCAAGCGTATAAGACCCCCTTGTGTGAGCGGGTTTGGCGTTAATGGCTAACTTTTGTCAGCGATTACAAGCAAAACCTCTCCTTTTTTAGAGAAATATAGAAGTAAGTCGATCAGGAAACAAAACGGCGTTACTATCAGAAATAATAATATGTGTACTATGATCGACAAATTTATCTTTCCGGTCTGGAGATACCGGAAGAATATCTGATCCGAACGCGTCAGTAGACTGACTATGCTTTGCGCCGATATGAATGCCGAGTACTCCATAGAAAAAGTGTGGATTGTTTTTATCTTAAACCCATGTCTCAGCAATAGAGCTGATAGCGTATTCGGCGTAAAGAAGTAGAGATGATAGTCTATATCGAGCCCTAGCCAATAACGCCCCGTGAATTTTCTGGTCCATGAATCGAAATTAGGCACCTCTATCACGAGCTTACCTTTTTCGGTAATGATATCGCTTATCTTCTCTATATATTTCTCGGCCTCTTTTACGTGTTCAAGCACATGCCACATGGTAACAATATCGAAAGAACTTTCAGGAAAGTCCAGGTCGGTCATGTCCTTATCATACATCTCGAGCCCCAGCTTGTCCCTCGAAAATTCGAAGGCATTTCTGGATATTTGTGTGCCGACAGCCCTTCTGTAACCGTACAACCTCTTTAGATAATAGAGCATAAAGCCTCTGCCACTTCCTATGTCGAGGATGCTCTTCGCAAGGGGGGCAATTGTGAAGATCTTAAATGCACGGAAAAATCTGAATGCTCTTATGACAAGTTCCAGGAGTAGGTTAAATCTGCCTGCTATCTCATTCTTGTAGTAATATGAATTATATAGGGCATTAGGATCGAATTCTTCCAGTGCTTTTTGACTGAATACGAGCCCGCAATCTGTGCATTGCCAGAGTAATACCGGGTCTATAGTGCAAATCTGTTTTCTATTATCGTGGGTGCATGCCATCTATTATATTGGATTATCTCTTTGTTCCGGTAAGAAATAGCTCCATCCGCATTATTCGATATTGGATATGTATTTCTTCGAAGATCCCTGCGCAGTGTTTGCGCAGGAGATTTTCTGTGTATGGTGTTGGGTGCACATCTTTCGAATACGGCTTGCATGTTTCTCCAGCTATCCTGTGCCAGGTATGTTCCAGGATAAACCATAGAGGACTCGAGTAGTTCATCGTGCATATCAATATCTTCGCATCTGGCTTCATCACCCGCGCCAGTTCCCGCAGAGCCGTTACGGGATCGGACAGGTGCTCAATTGCGTCGAGAAAAAATACGAGATCGAATGAACGGTCTTCAAACGGGATTTTGTATAGGCTGCCCTGTATATATGAACCTTTCCATAAGGCTCTGCAATAACTGACTGCCGATGTCTGCTCATCCAGACCTGTTATAGTGTACTTCTCGCAGTACGGCCCAGTAACGTGCCCGACGCCACAGCCGGCGTCCAGCACGCGTGAGCCCTCTGGAACAAATGAGAACACCTGGTGAACCATCTCATGCTTGCCCCTGTGATAGACTGATTGCGGGAACCTGGAGGTGCGCTTTAAGTAGTTGAGGTAGTATTTCTGGTCTTCCATTGCCATAATTATATAAAAAGGGTTAACTCATACATCTTGTGCAACTTTAAGGTCAATCATTTATTTTCTTGATTTTAGGCGCTCTCAAGCCGGAGTGTTTTCAGTCATCACACGTCCACAAAGCAAACGTTAATTAGGCCAGGTAAAATAATTAATTTTTCTATATATTTATAGAGATGTCTAGTACCAAGGTCTTGGAGCTTGCAAATGTTAAGAAGTTAGAGCGTGAGATCGAAAATAAAAAGTGATGTAAAATAAAGCGGGCCATACAATAGATGCAAACTGATTTTTAAAAAATTAATTTATGGTGCGATAACAATCAGCCTGAAGTCGGTTGTAAGTCACAAAAGAATATAAATCTCGAAAGGGAGGGATGAAACAGAGTGGCAGTTTAAGGACCATAGGGAACCAACTGAAAATGGCGGTTTCATTTTAGCGCTCACTCTACCAACAAACAACACATTTACTGCCAGTTTATTCTTTGGCTCATCAGAAATTTTTGTGCATTGTGGTGGCCTAACCGTGCCGCCGTTTTAAGATCTTCAATTGCCAGAGTGTATTTATCAAGCCTGACATATGTCACGCCCCGGTTGTAGTAAGCCTCAGCATAGTCCGGATTGATCTTTATAGCCCTGTCAAAATCCCCAATGGCCTGCCTATAGTTGCCAAGACTGCCATACACGATACCCAGGTTATAATAAGACTTAGCATCACCTGGATTGATCTTGATCGCCCTATCAAAATCCTCAATCGCTCGCTTGTAGTTGCCAAGACCATTATAGGCAATACCTCGGTTGCAATAACTAACAGCATAGCCCGGATTAATTTCGATCGCCTTGTTAAAATCCTCAACCGCCTGCTGGTAATTGCCAAGATCATTATGGGCAAACCCCAGGTTATTATAAGCCACGCCATTATGATCAGTAACTTTAAGGGCATGCTCAAATAGAGTGATACTGTTCTGCCAGTACCCGACTTGCGTCCAAGTGATAATACAAAGGCACAAAATGCTTAATACAGATAATGTAAAAAAAGCCTCTTTCCGATAACGCCATTGTTTTAAGAGGCTGGGCACACCCCATGCTACCATGATGAATAACCCTATCATGGGAATATAAGTATACCTATCAGCATATGCCTGTTCTCCCGCTTGGATGATCCCAATCACCGGTAATAACGTGCCAAGGTACCATAGCCAACCGACAATGAGAAAAGGAAGTCTTTTTCCCATCCATAGGGTAAAAAGTGTTATTATTATGAGAGTTATAACAGCAACTATGATTTGCAATATTGGTATTTCAGCTGAATAAGGGTAGAAGACTGCAAAATCTTGAGGCCAGATCATCTTCCAGATGTATATGACGTATGCTCGGAGAGCATTCTCAATCCGTAAAGCTAAAGGAAGGAATGAGGAAACTGCATTTGCCTTTTGTGCCGCAAGGTAAGGGGTTACTATGAAAACGCCTGACAGTGCAAAAAGGGGCAGTTTTTCTCCTATGAGTTTTCGGATGTTAGTCCATTTCACCTGTCCGGCGGAGGTGGATGCGGCCACTTGGAAACGATTCAGAGGCCAATAGTCTAGGAGAATAAAGACAAACGGTAATGTTACCAGCATGGGTTTGGCCATGAGGCCAATGGTGAAGAAGATAGGTATAATGAAATATCTACCAAGCGTTTTACGTTTAGCGTATAAGATATAGCTACCCATGGTCAACATCCAAAAGAACGTGCTTAGAACATCTTTTCGTTCGGTGACCCAAGCTACAGATTCCACACGGAGAGGATGAATAGCGAATAAAGCAGCCATGAAAGCACTTTGCCAGAGGGCTTTCGTCATCCGATGGAATATGAGGAACAGTAGAATCGCATTCAGGATATGGAAAAGAAGATTCATGAGGTGATATCCAAGAGGGTTCAACGCAAAGAACTCGTAATCGAGCATCAAGGAGAACCAAGTGACCGGATGCCACATGCCCAATCTTGTTGCTTCTTCAGCTGAAAAAGCCCATTGAATGCCATCCCAAGTCAGGCCCTGTTGAACATGGCCGTTTTCATATACATAATTATTGTCGTCATAGTTAACAAAATCACATTCCTTGAGTTGCCAAAAGGTAACAACCGTAAGTATCGCCAAGGCCAAACAAATCAAGATCAGATTTGAGTTCTTATGTTGGGTTGCTTCTGAGCTTAATGTTCCTTGTGAAGTTGGCATCGTATCTTTGCCCTCCATTCAATTCTAAATCCAATAGCCTATCAGAATTACCACCCACCAACATAGAAATCTGCCATTTTTAGCTATTATGGATCGAAATCTCTCATAAAGGGTGAAATAAGAAAAACAGGATTTTAGTAAGGAAAACTTTTATATTAAACAGCCATATTTCTGTAAGGTTTTGATTGACCAGCCATAGCAACATCCATTTACGGGTTACTTCTTATTTTTCTTTTCATATTTTTTCAGAAAATCTCGCATTGCCTCTTCGAGAATATCATTGATAGGTCGTTCAAGATCAATAGCGAGTTTCTTAAATTCTTTAAGCAAATCATTATTTATCTGATTCGTAAACATTTTCTTTTCCATGTTGATTTTATTAATTTAGTTAAATCAATAAATCAAGAAAAAAGAGGTTGACAAAGTTGAAATAAATAAATATGTATATAAATAATTCAATAACTAAGACTATAAGCAGATGAAAAAAGCAAAAACCAATCGAACCCCTGAAGATTCCTATAACGGTAACACTATGGGCGGGTCCTATACCCGTGAGGAGTCTTCAAGGTTTTTACCTTCAGAAAGAAAGGATTGAACCATAATAGAGAAAGACAAGGTAAGTCAAAAATGGGAGCGGTCACAGATTGTCTCGGCGTACGTCATAAATCCATCAAAGCATGAGGGGAACGCTTAAGATAGGCTCCATTTTGGCCCTCATTTATGGCAGGGGCGAAAGGAAAGGAATAGAAGAATGGCTTGCATTAGAAAAAGGCGGGGACATTGGGTTATAGATTGTTACGATCAACAAGGCAAGAGGTATCGCAAGGCATTGAAAGAGGGAACTACAAAGAAGGCAGCACACGAAGCATTGCTGGACATAGAACAAAGGATTGCACGACAATCTTTCCTACCTGAGAAAAGGATACCGACCTTTAAGGAAGTTGCAAAAGATTGGCTTGAACATAAGAAACCAAATATCCGGGCTACTACATGGGAAATGTATGAGAGTCTTGTGCAGAATCATTTTGCTGAGATAAAGCAAATTAAGATCAATATGATCACCATTGCTACGATTGAAAAATGGATTGCTACGTGCCAGGGCGAAGCTATGTCCCTAGGGACGCTGCGTAAGTTGCTCGTTACCTTGAATCAAATCATGGCTTACGCTGTCCGCAACAGATTGATCGACAATAACCCGGTGATGAATGCAGAGAGGCCAAGGAAAACAATTGATGATGATAGGTTGGGGAAGACCATAGTTTTGAATCCGGAGCAGATCAAGGCGCTATTGGACAATACAAAGAATCAACAATATAAAACACTGTTCTTGCTGGCCGTGATGACCGGAGCTCGTCAAGGGGAAATCCTTGGGCTTAAATGGAAAGACGTTGATTTTGAACGCAAGCAACTTCACATTTCCCGGACCTTCAATCATGGGCGGTTTTTCGCACCCAAAACAAAAGGTTCAATCCGTACTATCCATCTATCACCAGCGGTTATAAGGGAACTGGCTAAGTGGAAGCTAGCAAGTACACCGAATGAACAGGATCTTGTTTTTGCAAATAATGTTGGGAAACCTATAGATGCCGGAAATTTGATTGCTCATCACTTTAAACCGGCACTAAAAGCCGCAAAATTGCCCGATATTCGTTTCCATGATCTACGACATTGCCATGCCAGTATGCTTTTTGAACAAGGGGAAAGCATAACCTATATTCAACATCGTTTAGGCCATGCGAATCCCTCCGTTACTTTGTCTGTTTATGCTCACTATATCAAGACGGAAAATCAGGATGCAATTTGCAAGCTGGAAAACACAATTTTTGGGGGGACCGGTCACAAAATGGTCACAAATGATGGAGAGGCGAAAGTTTCTAATGTGTAAGTTAATGATTTATTTAGCGTTATTACATGATAATGGCGCGTTACATACAGATATGCAATCTGTTGTCACTGTTTTTTGCCTTGCATGGCTAAAGCATTCCTTATGTCATTATTGGCCGCTTCAAAATCCGGGTTTAACCGCAAAGTATCCTGAAAATGTTTTACGGCATCACCATATCTCCCTTCATTAAATGCAATCTTACCAAGAAGATAGTGGGCTTGATACAGGTTTGGCTTATACCTTAATGCATATTTTAATTGCTCAGCTGCCAAAGTCATATTGCCTTTATTAAACAGTATTAGTGCCAGGTTGAAACGAGCAGACGTATAGTAGGGTCTGATTCGAACAGCTTCAGTCAGGTGATTCTCTGCTTCATCCAATCTACCCATGGACATTAAGGCGACACCGAGATTGTTATGGGCTTCGGCATCCTTGGGGTCTATTCTCAAAGCATTGAAATAATATTCTATGGATTCTTCATGCCACCCAAGATGATATAAGACATTCCCGATATTATTTTGTACCGGAGCATAATGCGGATTAATTTGAGCTGCTTCCATGAAATGGGCATATGCCTCTTCTGAATAGCCCTGTTTTATCAAAGCGTTACCAAGACTATTATGTGCTATATAATTATTTTCTGTAACTTCAATGGCATGCGTCATCAAAACTTCACTGTTTTTCCAATAGCCGACTTGGACCCTGGTAATAATAGTAAATATGGTTATTATAACCGCGGCTCCCGCAATCAGAATAGTTCTTCGATATGATAAGTTCTTTGTCACTAAAGGAATTGTCCAGGATATCATGATGAAAAGACCGATATATGGGACATATGTATAACGGTCAGCATATGCCTGGCTTCCGTTCTGGACGATTCCAATCACCGGCAATATTGTTCCAAGATACCAAAACCATCCAACAAAATTATAAGGAAGTTTTTTCCACATCCTCAAGACAATAATGCTTATCCCTGCAAAAACAATGATGCCACCGAAGAACTGCCAAAGTTGAAATTCTTTGGGATAAGGATAGAATATTGCCATTTTTTGTGGCCAGACCATCTTCTCCATGTAGATACTGAGGGATATGATGGCATTTTCAATTCGCTTCGTTAATGGAATAAGGGACGTATTAGCAATAGTCCCCGCTTTTTGTCCTAAAATATACGTTAAAATCGTGAATATCACAGATAGTGCGAATAAAGGGAGTTTCTCCCATATACATGATCGAATTGAGCGCCACCTGGTTATCGCTGGCGCGTCCAACCTTAAGCGGCCAAGTGGCCAATAGTCTAACAGAACGAGGGCAAATGGTAATGTTACCAACATGGATTTTGACATGAAACCAATTATAAAGAGCGCAGTCATAAGTAAATATCTGATTAGGGTTTTATGTTCTGTATACAGGATATATGTTCCCGTTGTTATCATCCAAAATAATGTGCTTAAAACATCCCTCCGCTCTGTTATCCATGCAACGGACTCAACATGCATAGGATGAATGGCAAATAAGACGGCTACTGAAGCACTTTGCCACACGGTTTTTGTTATATGGCTGAATATGAGGAAAATTAGTATCGAATTAAAAATGTGAAGTAGCAGGTTTGTCAAGTGATAGCCTCTGGGATTCATACCGAAAATCTCATAATCCAGCATGAAAGATAACCATGTAATTGGATGCCAGTGGGATACAAATGATAAACAATCATCTGAGAAAGCCCATTTGATACTGTTCCAGGTCAATCCCTGTTGAACATATATGTTCTCATACACATGTGCAGGATCATCGTAATTAATGAAAGCGCAATTCTTGATAGGCCAGTAAGCAATCATTGTAAGCATTATGAGACCTGCACAAATTATAACTGACAGCAGTTTTCTTTTTTCTCTATCCGTTGGCGATGATATTATTTTTGATAGCGACATGTTCTATCAGTTTTTCCTTTTGAGTTTACCGACTACCGAAGAATTATTCCTTTGAGAGAATAAACAAAACTGATTATGTATTAAATTGATAATATGGGATTTTAGCCACCACTTGTATGACATGAGGACGTAAATTATATAAATATCACGTAGCACATAATAATTTAAGTTGCCAAAATATTTCCAGTAAAAACCACTACCAGAATTTTAAGAGGGATGATACACACGCCTTTAGATAAAATCAGCATGAGACCCTTTTCCAAAAACATAACCGAGTATATAGGATAGGTAAAGATTACCATGGAGTCAGAGCATCTTGTGTCTATTCGTAGGAATAGACACAGATTACTATATAAAACAGGTCCATTAATAGCATCCAGTTTGATCGCTGTCATTACACTTGGTGTATTTATCCGAGTTCTTAATGCAGGTTTTGTATATTGGGACGACAATTGGCTCATCTTTGAGAATTCAAAACTGGGTGTTTTAAGCCTCACAAATCTATGGGCAATCCTGAAAAACTATTACTACACTAACGATTATTATACACCTCTTGCCGGTTTAAGGTGGTCCATAGTCTACACTTTATCGGGATTACAGCCATTTGCCTACCACCTGGCTAACCTCTTATTCCATGTGGCTAACGCGGTGCTCCTTTTTTGCGTGGTAAGGAAACTGCTAGTATTGTCGCTTGGAAAGGAACGCTTAGTAACAATTCCGCAATACCGTATCAATACTGCTGCTGTTTTGGCGGTGTTGATATGGTCGCTAAATCCTTTGATGGTGGAACCAGTAGCCTGGATTACTGGAGGTACTCATACACAAGCAGCGTTCTTTATACTTCTTTCCTTATTGAGCTATATGCATGCTACTGAAGTAGGAATTAGAAATGTCCGATGGCTTATGTTGTCCGTTATATTTTATACAGCGTCAATCCTCACGCAACTGGACACTTTAACCTTCCCAGCGATATTATTTATTCTCGATGTCTACCCTCTGAAACGGGTCGCCGATATAAAGGATTGGTGGAAATCGCGAGAAGTGCGACCTTTAATCCTTGAAAAAATTCCTTTTATTGCAGTTGCGTTTGTCATTGTCACGGTGGACATGATTGTCCTCCATACGGTTCATATCGCTCATTATGTTCCATCCTTATCACAGTTCGGCATATTAGACAGAATCATGCAAGCATTCTATGTATGGGCTTACTATTTCTTACGTTTTTGGTACCCGTTTAATCTATCACCTGTATATTTGACTTTATTCTCGTTTAAGCCGCTTTCTTTCCCCTTTATTATGAGTATTTTTTTTATTGTGGGATGTACGACCGTCATATTACAGTTGCGGCACCGATACCCATCCATCTTTTCAGCATGGTTCTGTTATTTAATTCTTTTATTGCCGGTTCTGGGGTTTAATGTACATCCTCATATAACATCGGATCGTTATGGTCTGTGTGTATTCATGACTTGGTCAGCACTGTTGGCATGCTTGATGCTGGCTAAGAAGAAATCTTTCTTTATTTACCTTACCCCAGTTATTGTTATTCTAATATTGTTCGGAACCTTAACATATAAGCAAATTGGTATATGGCATGATACAGATATATTGTGTCGATATATGCTTGACAAAACTAAGGATCAACCTAATCATCCTCAACGAGCAGCCATATATAGGAATCTGGGTATGTACTATACAAGGAATGGAAGTATTCAAGAGGCAATAAACTCTATAACTGAAGCTATCCGCATTGATCCTCATTATGTAAATACGTACATTACCCTCGGGAGCATTATGCTGAATACAGGTAGGTTTGATGAGGCCGAAAAATATTATGAAAAAGCTTTAAATATCATGCCCGAGTCCATGGCAGCTCATATCAATCTGGGCGCTCTTCTGTTAACTGAAGGTAGAATGGATGAATCTCAGATGCATTTTATTAAAGCCATAAAGATTAATCCGAGGTCTGTAGAGGCCCATTCCAATCTAGGCTTGCTTTTCTTAGCCCAAGGGAAGAAAGAGGAGGCGACTCATCAATTTCAGGAAGTCCTTTATATAGAACCCAATAATATCAAAGCAAACTATTATCTGGGAGTTATAGCAGCTGACCTGCCCCCTCCCGGAAAGTGATGCAAATTCTAAGTTAAAATTGTGTTACGCAACTCATATAAAACGAATATTTGACATAATTAGGCAACTATGCGATTAAACTCGATAAAGATGATAATTTGAGCGGAAGGGAGTAACCAATGAGAAGAACAAATCTATTAATGGTTGTAGTGCTATGCAGTTTCTTTTTATTTACTTGCGGTTCCGGGTCCAAGCCTCAGGAAATTAAGATCGGGACCGGGGGATTTTCTATAGAAACACCCCTTGTTCTGAAGGAAGAACCAGTGCAAGCCATCAATGTATCCTGCGGTAAAGTTGACGTACATCTATTCTCGGCTGACAAGGGGGATAAGTCATACTTTGCTGCATACTACGATTACCCATCTGATTGTGTTAGTAAAGTCGGCGCCGATAAGATATTTGATCAGCGTCGCGATGGCATGATGGCCAGTATTTTGGGGAAACTGTTATATGAAAAGAAGATCAGTCTCGATGGCAATCCCGGCAGGGAACTTGAAGTATCTGCTGAGACAAAAGGTGGGGTATATCTTCTAAAATCCCACTTGTTTCTCGTAGGCAATCGGATCTATCATATAATGATCACGTCACCAAAAAATGTAGCAGACAATACTGATGTAAAATTCCTGAACTCTTTCAAGCTTCTTGGTAAATAGGTGTACAAATAGAGTCATAAAGGCAAGGATGATCTTACTTCTGAAAATTCGCTGACAGGGGAAAGGGACTTCCTCAAAGCATGAGTCCGAGTTCATTCAAAAATGAGGCATTATAAGCTGAAATAAATAATCCCCCCATCTTAAGGCTAAGGATAATGCTATGGGATTTTCAGAGCCATCGTATGACAAGCGCCGGCCCCAACAACGGTCCCTCTGGTAAGACTGCCTACCTGTTCGGGTGTCGAATCGAATCTCAATACAAATTCCTCTGCCATGCCGTCGGCATTCATCGACACAACCTCCTCGGGAAAAGTACATCGATCGAAAACCAACCACAGGCTCCGCGATCCCATTGACTAAAAGATTTCATGCAGTCGGGGGAAATAATTGTCCAAGGCCGCATGGAGCGAGTGGAGTAATGTTGGCCATGGTTAATGCTTCTCTCCTGTCACTTTTTGCAAAGGAACTCTTATCCAGCTCTTGATGATGTTGCAGTGCCGTAGTCCCTACAAAAAGAACCTCATAGCCATGCTCTTCGGCAAAATAGACAAGCTTTCTCCAGTAATGGCCCGTTTGTTCCATCCCGATGAGGATGTCACTAAGACAATGTTTCGCTTTATACCCTTCGATCATCTTTCCAAACTGCTCAAATCCTTCCCGGTCGTTGTATCGCTTTGCACAGCTTCCCGATATGTTGTCGTCCCTATTCATAATTCATAGAGCCTACTGCATTGAATTCGTTGCCGACCTATACTTCGACTGTCAGCATTGTTTTATGAAATCCCCCCCCCCCATAATATCCCGTCCTGTGGACGGGGATGAATGCGAAGCAGGGGTAGGGGATGCAATTCCCCTCACCAAGTTTTGAGATACCCCGCCCTGTGGGTGGGGTAATTCACTTGACTTTGAAATTATGGTAGGTTTTAAATGTTTCAGTTTCAATATCTCCATGGAACGAGCGGGATGTTGTGCTCAGGAGGCATCCATGAAACCCAAATTCTGGAGCTGGTTGGCAATAATGTTGATGTTTGCCGTGGTTCTTTATGCCTGTGCAGAAGGTAAAACTGGGCCCACTTATACGGTCAGTAGCATCTCCGGAACGGTAACCTTATATGGCAGTGCCTTGCAGGGTGTTACCATAACATTGAGCGGCGCAAGCTCTGCTACTACCACTACTGATGCGAGTGGAAACTATATATTTAAGGGGCTGGCAAATGGAGAATACACGGTAACGCCGAGCATGAAAGGTTATATTTTTAATCCTGTCAGCCGACCAGTCACAATTTTCGGTGTTACTTCCACAGGAGATAACTTCGCAGTTCAATACTACATTATTTCGGGCACAGTGACTGGTCCCTCTGTGTCGGGCATCCTTGTAACCTTGAGTGGTGTAAGTTCTACTACTACCACCACTACTGATGCGAGTGGGAAATATACATTTAAGGTGCTTGCAAATGGGACATATACGGTAACGCCGAGCATGACAGGTTATACATTTAGTCCTCTCAACATAGCAGTTACGATTAGTGGTGCAGATTCCACAGAAGACAACTTTGCAACCCAACTGGGTGGTGCCGTTCAAAGTAATCCACTGAAACTTGCCATGGCTGTTTCGACCTTGGCAGGTCTTGCTGGTACAGACGGCTCCGCCGATGGAACCGGCACTGCAGCGCTCTTCCATTCCCCTCAGGGCATCACCTCGGACGGTACCAATCTTTACGTTGCGGATGCCGGCAACGATACCATCCGGCAGATTGTGATATCCACAGGCGCGGTAACCACGCTGGCAGGGAAGGCAGGATCAAGCGGCTCCGCCGATGGAACCGGCACTGCAGCGCTCTTCCATTCCCCTCAGGGCATCACCTCGGACGGTACCAATCTTTACATTGCAGATACCGGTAACAACACTATCCGGAAGATCTCTAAAAACAAAATATGCTACCCGGGGGTGTCCGCATCATTTTGCAGCTACACACTAAATACAGTGACGACACTGGCAGGGAAGGCAGGATCAAGCGGCTCCGCCGATGGAACCGGCACAGCGGCGCTCTTCAACTCCCCTCAGGGCATCACCACGGACGGGATTAATCTTTACGTTGCGGATACCGGGAACGATACCATCCGGCAGATTGTGATATCCACAGGCGCGGTAACTACACTGGTAGGAACGGCGGGTACTAGTGGCTCCATCGATGGAACCGGCACAGCGGCGCGCTTCAATTCCCCTCAGGGCATCACCATGGACGTGACCAATCTTTATGTTGCGGATGCCGGGAACGATACCATCCGGCAGATCGTCATAGCCACCGGGGCGGTAACCACGTTAGCGGGAACCGCAGGAGCAACCGGCTCCGCCGATGGGACCGGCACAGCGGCGCGCTTCAATTCCCCTCAGGGCATCACCATGGACGTGACCGATCTTTATGTTGCGGACACCGGGAACGATACCATCCGGCAGATCGTCATAGCCACCGGGGCGGTAACCACGTTAGTGGGAACCGCAGGATCAACCGGCTCCACCGATGGGACCGGTACAGCGGCGCGCTTCTACTACCCCGAGGGCATGACCACAGACGGGACTAATCTTTACGTTGCAGATACCGGGAACGATACGATCCGGAAGATTCAGTGAATGATGAGCATGCCCCCCATTGCATACAATTTGCCCAAAACCAGGCATGCCGTCTCATTTTACAACGCTTAGTAGTTATGTAATATTCCATCTTAATGTTTATGGGACAGGATTTTATGGCATTAAAGAGATATTTGGCATTTTATTTACCATTACACTAACTTTCCTATTGATACCTAACTATAACGGGCAATTTATTAGAAGTAAGTCGATTTTTTAGTATTTGCAAAGCAATGATATGGGGCGATGAGTCAAAAATTTGCGGCTTCAAAATCTGATCGCCAGGTATGATTATCGATCAGCCGGTAAATACTTTTTGTAAATAATGACTGGTCTGTTATCCTTAATAATCTTATTCTGGACCCCTCGATAGCAGACTTGACACCATCTGTTTCTGATAAATCATTCAGCCACGCTTGAAAGATCCTATGTTCAGTTTCGAATGTATCAACGGTCTTGATGTTTAGAATGTTCTTAATTTCTTGGTCATCCGGTATTTTTTGGAAAAGGAGATAATCACTTGAAAGGACACTACGTACCCTGGTGACATAATTATCGAGCAGATTGTATTGGTAATCCGACCAAAAAGTCGGGTAATTGGGTCTCATATATAATTCATAATGGCCAACGCTTGTGAATGTCACCGGTCCGGCATCCAATCCATTGAAGTTGTATACTTTTACAGTATGATTGCCTATCCGGACTTTGTTTAAAAAAGAATATGCCAATTGAATTTCCTCGCGATTTGTGTTGGTAGAGACACTAACGCCGCTCGCTTTCTGCCATGGTATGGAAGGATTTTCATAAGCCAATAATAAAGCTGTATTGGCAGCAATCAAAAAACACATCAAGAAAATGGTTATCCGGGCCAACCTATTGATTTGGAAATATATTTCGTTAATTACCGGGATCAGATAAATGAGCCCCATCAGAAAAAATGGCGCAATTTGACGTATTTGGACTATGCCTGCCACTTTAATCAATAAATATAGACCACCACCCCAAACAATAAAAGCGGCTATGATAAAATCATATAGTTTCGTAAAGGCATTATAATGCAGATTGCAAATAGATTTCTTCGAAAAAAACAGCGCCATAAAAAAAGAGATATAAATGACTATCGGTTCCCCGATCGTTGCATGCACCATGGCTACCATTTGGCTCATCGATGGATTCAGGTTGTTTCTGATGACTGATAAAGCATGGTCCTGAAAGATAAAATGTTCCTTGGATAGGTATCCGGATAAAAGGCAAAGAGTTAATGTTGAGATAAAAAGCGTCAATAGTAATAGGCAACCGAACACTCCATACGTTGCATAATGCTTAGCTTCTGTGGATATTCTAGATCGGAAGTATGCCAATGCTGTGATTATGAACCATGTTGATCCCGTAAGAGTCATAATCAAGGCTCCGGATGGTTTGACGAACAGCGTGAAAGAAGCCAGTACTGCACCTGCAGCTAGCCATCGCAGAGAAGTCGTTTTAACGCTTCGAATCAATGCGGCTGTTGCAACAGCCGCGATGCCGGCTTGAAAATTATCTACAAGGCCCCAGGTTCCACAACCTGGCGGTATATATTCAACCAATTCGAAATGATAAAACAATGGTAACGAAGAAAATAAAAAGGCAACTGATATTGTTGCCCCTTTGGATATTTTCGCCTGGGACAACCCGGTAGCCAGATACACGGAGGTAATGAGACAAGCGATCGGGAAGAAAACCGATCTGAAATAAAATCCGTGGAAGTTTTCGGACCATCCCAGAGGAAACGACATCAGTACCGTTCCGAAAGGGCGCTCCAATGGGGGGATGTTTAAGGGATTGAATAAATACCCTGCAGTGATGTTCGCCCAAAAATACTTTGCCTTCAGGAAATAACTTATAGCATCATATATGGGCGGTTGGAGACTCTGGGCAGCATGTCTCCAGATTATCCAGCAGAGCAATGTAAGCCAAAAAAGCAACAAACAATGCGGACCCCATATCCGGATTTTTATTAATGAATGTTTGAAGCACATGTTGAGGATCATCCTTAATCGGCACGAAGCGGGTATGCGAAATGCCAGGCTGCATGGAATAGATTTTCAAGCAATATGATTTGAAGGGGAATTAGTCAACCCACGCGATGAACCCGTCTCTTCTGAACCGCTCGAATGCCTTGTCAAGCAATTCCGGCGTGATTTCCACTTCATCAAAATACCTGTTTGCCGCGGCAAACAGGTCATCCCGGAAATTGCTTGCATTGAGAATGGTATAGCCATGCTTGCCAACAGTGAGATGGTTTTCCGGTTCCTGGAATGTCAATTCATAGAGGCTGTGTTTTATGGTGAACATGTGCACCAGCCCATTTCGCAAGCTGTCATATATGCCCTGTGCATTATATCGCTTCCTTGGAATGAAATATCTATCGATGAAACGGGTGTATGCCTTTCTTCCGAGTCCCCCCTCCGTACTCTCTCCCCACCAGAACCCTGCCAGATAGTCAATGGCGCATGACATTAAAATGAAGCCGATCAGGATATCTTCCTGAGAATGGACAAATCGGTTGATAGGCTCCAATACGGAAGCGTTAAAATGGGGGCGGAAATCATGAAACCAGGCTATTTTACCAGCTTCGGGGGAGGAATGATCCAGATAGTTGTGCCCACTTTTCATAGACTAGCCTTGCCTTGTCCGCAGTTTGTTCAAACTATTTTGCGCCTTTTCAAAATCCGGTTGAATCCGCAAAGTATCCTGAAAATGCTGTATCGCTTCATGGTAATTCCCTTGTGCCTCGGCAATCAAGCCAAGGTAATAATGGGCTAAAGCGACATCCGGCTTTATTTGAATGATGTTTTTTAAATGAGCTGCCGCTTCATCAAGCTTTCCCTGCTGCATAAATAATATGGCAAGGATTAGATGAGCTTCCGGAAGATTGGGTTTAAGATGAATGGCCCTGGTTAAATAGTCCGTGGCTTCTGTGATGCTGCCCTGGCGGGCTAAGATGGCTCCCAGGATTGCATAAGCATCTGCATGATATGGGTCGATTTCGATAGCCTTCCTGCAATTCACCAACGCATCTTCGATCCTGCCAGTTCGCCTGAACAAATCCGCAAGATTGCTATATGCATCGGCATAATTGGGGTTTATGCGTATTGCGGCATTCAGATGGGCGAGCGCTGCATCGGTCCGACCTTGTTGGGACAGCAGGAGCCCGAGATTATTTTGGGCGTATGCGTACAGAGGATTAATGCGAATCGCTTCTTCAAAATGACTCATTGCCTTAGCTGTTTGTCCCTTTTTCATCAGCACAATTCCAAGGCTTGTCTGCGCAACATAATTGTTCTGTGTCACTTCTAGTGCATGGGTCATCAATTTGTCGCTGTCTTGCCAATAATTAACTTGTGTCTGGCTGATAACGATACAGGCGGCGAGTACAATGCCCCCCCCTATGCCGATCAATGTTCGATGGTATGGTAGGTTTCTGGTCAGAAGGGGCACTGTCCAGCAGAGCATTATAAAAATGCCAATCAGGGGGATATACGTGTACCTATCAGCATATGCCTGTTGCCCTGCTTGGATGATTCCAATCACCGGTAATAACGTGCCAAGGTACCAGAGCCAACCGACAATGAAAAAAGGAAGTCTTTTTCTCATCCATAGGGTGAATAGTGTTATCGCTGTGAGCGTTATAACAGCGACAAGGATTTGCCATATTGGTAGTTCTGCTGAATAAGGGTAGAAGACTGCAAGATCCTGAGGCCAAATCATCTTCCAAATGTATATGACATATGCTCGGAGAGCATTCTCAATCCGTAAATCTAAAGGAAGCGATGATAAAACTGCATTTGCCTTTTGTGCTGCAAGGTAAGGGATTACCGTGAAAACACCTGTCAGTGCAAAAAGGGGCAGTTTTTCTACTATGACTTTTCGAAGGCCACTCCATTTTCCCTGACTGTCGGAAGTGGATAAGGCAGCTTGAAAACGATTCAAAGGCCAATAATCCAAGAGAACAAGGACAAACGGTAATGTCACTAGCATGGCTTTGGACATCAGGCCGACCGTGAAGAGTACCAGGATAATAAAATATCTGCTGAACGTTTTGTGTTCCACATAAAAAACATAAGCTCCCATAGTCAGCATCCAGAAAAATGTGCTCAGAACATCCTTCCGCTCGGTAACCCATGCCACGGATTCTACATGAAGGGGGTGAATGGCAAACAGAGCTGCGACAAAGGCGCTCTGCCAGAGGGCTTTTGTCATTCTATGGAATATCAGGAACAGCAGGATTGTATTCAGGATATGGAATAGGAGGTTCATGAGGTGGTAGCCGGAGGGATTCAAGCCGAAGAACTTATAGTCAAGCATCAAAGACAGCCAGGTGATGGGATGCCAATGACCGACCTTTGACGAGTCCGCCGAAAAGGCCCATTGGACGCCATTCCAGGATAGACCGGACTGAACATGGCCATTGTCGTATACATAAACATTGTCGTCAAAGTTGATGAATTGAAAGCTACCGGTTGACCAGTACGCCGCGAGCGTAATCCATACCAGCCCTATGCAAATCAGGATTGATGTCTTTAAATTAGCCATGGATTTATTGAAAAACGCACCAATATTTCATGATGTATGTACCATGTATATGAATGATTTTAAGCAAAATATCAAGAGGATATAACGCTGGAGACCCATCTTGGGATCAACGTCGATCCTGAAAAGTGAGGATCGTCGGCTTTAGGTTGGTGTGATGGTTTGCTGCGAGGCTCGTCCATCTAATTGACTTGATCGTCGCGGCTGCTCTTTTTGTAACCCGTCGGATAAACGATGGGGGAAGATGCGGACCCGCTGGGAGCTGTGACATTATTGCTGAGTTGAACGGATGAAGGTTTGCTGCTTGGAACCTGGATATTGACTGATTGAGTAATGGTATATTTTGCAATCTTGATATTGGACACGTTGACATAACCCGCACTGGAAATTACTGTCTGGCCCATGATCCGCGTGGATCCGAAATTCGTATCACCCCAGGTTATGGCCGCTATGAAGATATCCTGCTGCACATCCACTACGTAAATTGACACCCCAGCTTGACCGGTTACGGTCGCCATTTCGGTATCTGACAGGCGGCTCATACCGGCACTGGCCATGACCGGGAAAAAAATGATTGCTATGAGAAACAGCATTGCATAAGTTATCTTCATGATTGACTCCCCAAGTTGGGGCTGGAAACCTTTCCCGATATCATAGGCTAAAAAGAATAAAATTCAAGTGGAGAATTTGAGCAAAATACGTTTTGGATCTGCCTTCAGTCCCAGACGTTATCCTGGGACTGAAGGTCTTTTATGAGGTGCCTGCGCTACGGTGTTTATTTGGATGCTGGAGCAGGAGCGGGAACCTGGGCCGGGGCAGCCGGTTCCGTTTTGGATCCTTTGATCAGTTGGACTATCTTGGAATCGGCTGATACGGGCTCTATGGTCAATACCTGCTGAAGGCTTATGTACATGCGGTCCGGCTTGTGCAATTCCCTTGCCTTTGAGAGCAGTTTATTTTCAAGCTGCTTGGTTTCCGGGTTTTGAGTCGTCCTAATGAAATAGACGTCTCTGAGTTCTATGAATCTCGACCCTATATGCTCTACCTTGCCGAAATAATATATCCCGTTGGTCAATAGAACGGCCTGATATTCGGTTTTGAGATCCTGTTTATCCAGCCCGGTATTTTTGCACCCCTGGACGCCAATGATTGCAATGGTCAACATCAGGATCAGTACAATAATGTTCAGATGATGGATCACCTTCACTTTCGTTTCCTTTTTCATTTGCCTTCCTCCGTTCGCAGGATTTTTATTCAGGAAATACGAATCTACCCATAACATACTTTGGTTTCCGAATGCATTCTAATTATGATCTTTTATGTTTATAGGCAAAATAATTGCATTTAACGCTTGACTCGATAGATGAGAAAGGGTAGAAGGCCGTCTGCTCTTGGAAATAAATCCTGAATCAAGTTCAGAATGACAAAGGTGATGAGGTCAGGATGACCGATTTGCCAGTCCATATCGCGAAGTCCTTGAGTGATATAGTTCTTGACTTTTGCTGGGTCCGTACGTCGATTCAAATCGGTATCAGTCGCGGCATTCGGTGAACTCCGTAACAGCAAAATCACAAAATTGCTCTTGACAGATAGAAAGGCTTCAACTATAAGTTGGGGCTCGCTTTGCAGTTTCGTTCTTTTAAAATTGAATAGTGGGATAACAGATTTGTGGGTCCGATACGTTACATTTTGATGATTAAAATCTC